>JAEIGA010018360.1_pt1 | contig 10650 bp, 11 predicted proteins | sample 9270691 | NCBI WGS metagenome assembly JAEIGA01 (sample SAMN17057246, study PRJNA624740) | gut metagenome | biome: biome; isolation source: fecal sample | host: Bos grunniens | place: China: Xizang | collected 2019 | reverse complement strand
GTTCTATCAAAATCGCAATTTCTTTATTGCAGAATCTGAACAAGAACCTATAATTGCAGAAAATATAACAAATACAGAGTCCGACATCGAATCTGTCAATCAATCAGAAGAAAAACTTTTAGGTGTCGAACAGAATTTTGTGAGTGAGGTTATTGATACTATTGATACTATTGATACTATTGTCGAGAGTGCAATTGTCGAAGAAACTATTCTTCCTCAAATCGATACAACTTCGTCTATCTACAATGCACAATTCCCAGACTTATTCAACCGTACTCGCGAGTATACCGAGTATATTGATGCAGTGACTCTTAATGAAGGCAGTCGACTCACATATATCTCTTTAAAACAATACGGACATAAAGATTTTTGGGTGTATATCTACGAGGCAAATCGCGACGTAATATCCAATCCAAATTCGATACGAATAGGCACAAAATTGCGCATTCCTAAGCTTGATCCAGAGTTGATTGATGTTAATAATCAACAATGTATCGACTATGCACGATACCTCCACGATGTCTATGTAAAGAAACAAATCCGTTAACTTGTTAAATAATTCTAAAACAAACATTTTTTAACGGAACATATTATGATTATTCGGGTGTAAAATGTTAAATTTGCACTCGAATAATTATTTTTTAGATAAAATCAAAAAAAACAATATATTATGAGTCTCAACACAGTTGATATTAGAGAATTAAACGAACGCATCGAGCGTCAAAGTGCCTTTGTTGATGCCCTCGTAATGGGTATGAATCAAACAATCGTAGGGCAAAAACATCTAGTTGAATCACTTCTAATTGGCTTATTGTCAGACGGTCACGTTTTACTCGAAGGTGTGCCAGGTTTGGCTAAAACATTAGCAATCAAAACCCTCTCACAACTCATCGATGCCGACTATAGTCGTATCCAATTCACCCCCGACCTCTTGCCTGCCGACGTAGTAGGTACAATGATTTACAGTCAAAAGAACGAGAATTTCGACATCAAAAAGGGTCCAATCTTCGCCAATTTCGTCCTTGCCGACGAGATTAACCGTGCCCCAGCCAAAGTGCAAAGTGCTCTCCTTGAGGCAATGCAAGAGCATCAAGTCACAATCGGCGAAGAAACATTCCCTCTTCCTAATCCATTCCTCGTGCTTGCCACTCAAAACCCTATCGAGCAAGAAGGTACATATCCACTCCCAGAGGCGCAAGTCGACCGTTTCATGCTTAAAGTCGTAATCACATACCCACAACGCGAAGAAGAGCGTCAAATCGTTTCTGCTCACCTCAAAGGTGGTTTCCAACAAGTTAAACCAATCCTCAAAGTTGAAGACATCGTCGAAGCACGCAAAGTCGTTCGCGAAGTCTATATGGACGAAAAAATCGAACGCTACATCGTCGACCTCGTATTTGCAACACGTTTCCCAGAGGATTATGGTCTCAAAAACCTCAAAAACATGATATCTTTCGGAGCATCACCACGTGCATCTATCAATCTCGCACTTGCTGCTCGTGCCTATGCCTTCATCAAACGTCGCGGTTACGTTATCCCAGAGGATGTTCGCGCTGTTTGTCACGACGTATTGCGCCACCGCATCGGACTCTCTTACGAAGCCGAAGCCAACAACATGACCTCTGAAGAGATTATCAACGAAATCCTCAACGCTGTCGAAGTGCCTTAGTAGTTAAAAATTTGCTCTCGCTAAATACACACTCTCAGTGTGTATTCCTTTCGACGGGCACCAAATTTTAAATATACTATACAGCAACCTGCAAGCAACCTTTGCCTTACTTTCAAAATACACACTCTCAGTGTGTATCAACCATAAATAATCAACCCTACGACCATATTGGAAACAAGTGAATTATTAAAAAAAGTTCGCCAAATCGAAATCAAAACACGCGGACTATCCAAAAACATATTTGCCGGTGAATATCATACCGCCTTCAAAGGCAAAGGTATGACATTCTCCGAAGTGCGCGAATATCAATATGGCGACGAAATCCGCACTATCGATTGGAATGTTACAGCACGCTTCCAACGCCCCTTTGTCAAAGTATTTGAAGAAGAACGCGAACTCACCGTTATGCTTCTCATCGACGTCTCTGCATCGCGCCAATTCGGTACCATATCTGCTATGAAACAGGATATTATCACCGAACTAGCTGCAACTCTTGCGTTTTCTGCTATCCAAAACAACGATAAAATTGGTGTAATATTCTTTAGCGACAAAATCGAAAAATTCATACCACCACAAAAGGGACGCAAACACATTCTTTATATCATTCGCGAACTCATAGATTTCCAACCCGAAAGTTCTACTACTGACATTTCAATGGCATTGCGCTATTTCACTAATGTCATCAAAAAACGTTCAACGGCATTCATTATCAGTGACTTTATTGACGATAATCTCGCACAAGATACGCTTACAATAGCCAATCGCAAACACGATCTCGTAGCCTTCCAAATCTACGATCGTCGCGATGCCGAGCTTCCAGATGTAGGTCTTATCAAGATGAAAGATGCCGAAACAGGCGAACGCCTTTGGGTTGATACCTCATCGCGCAAAGTGCGTATGATGTATAAAAACATCTGGGACGAACGCCGTCTTAAGTTCCAGCAAATGATATCAAAAGCAGGTATCGACAGTGTTTCAATGGAAGCAAGCGAAGACTATGTCAAAGCCCTAATGCGCCTCTTCAAAATGCGTAACTGATTATGAAAAAAATATTTCTAACACTCCTAGTTCTCCTATTTGGAGTCTATTCCCTATATGCCCAAGTCACCGTGTCTGCATCAATCGACTCGGTGCAACTCTTTATAGGTCAGCAGACTAAACTCTCGCTTCAAGCGACTCAACCGCAGGGGCATACACTCCAATTTCCTATCTTTTCCGACTCAATTGTCACTCCGCTCGAACTCATCTCGACTCTTCCATCTGATACCCTCCAACTTGATAACGGACTCCTTCAAGTTACTAATAGTTATATCGTTACATCCTTCGATTCTGCTCTTATCTTTATGCCAGGATTCGAGATAACTGATGGAGTAGACACCTACATCACCAATCCGCTCTCGCTCAAAGTGGTTGATATGCCTATCGACACCACTCAGCAAGCAATCACCGACATCAAAGCAGTCTATAATGCACCAATCGATTGGATGTATTTCTTAACAATCGGAGGTTATGTGTTGCTCTCTATTTTACTCATCGCCATAGTTATATATTTGGTTTTAAGATATCTAAAAAACAAAAAACAACTTCCTGACAAAGAAATACAGCCTATTGTCGACCCTCGTAAAGCTCACGAAATTGCCTACGATGAACTTATTGCACTCAAAGAGAAACAACTTTGGCAATCGCAACAATTCAAACTTTACTACACTGAACTTACCGAAATTCTTCGTCGCTATATTTACAATCGTTATACAATCGAGGCTATGGAACAAACAACTGACGACATAATTTCCGAATTCCGTCAAAATAAAGAGTTGAAAGAAAAGAAAGACGAAATAAAACTCTTATCTGATGTATTGCGCCTTGCCGATTTAGTTAAATTTGCTAAATATCAACCACTTCCCGATGAGTGTTCTCATTCATTATCTCAAGTTGAAACATTTATAGACAACACAAAAGAGGTTGAATTAGAACCAAAAGAAAATGAAGCCGAGAATAAATAAATCGGACAGACTTCACTCTACAAAAAATTATAATATTAACGATGCGAAGCCGAGCAAAGTCTCGTTACTCGTTACTTACTACTAATATATGACATTCAACAATCCCGAATATCTTTGGTTGTTACTTTTGCTTATTCCTATGATTGCTTGGTATATATTCAAGCAATATCAATCTGATGCAAGCCTACAAGTTTCTACTACGCAACCATTTGCCAAGATACCTCGCACTCGCAAACATTATCTTTTCCATCTTGTGTTTGCCTTGCGTTGTATTGCTATTTTCTTTCTTATTATAACAATTGCCCGTCCGCAATCATCTAATAGTTATAAAACCGAATCAACAGAGGGAATCGACATTATGCTTTCGCTCGACATCTCTGGCACTATGTTGGCCGAAGACCTTAAACCAAATCGTCTTGAGGCTGCTAAAGAGGTGGCTATTAAGTTTATCGCCGACCGCCCAGATGATAATGTCGGATTAGTTATCTTTGCAGGCGAAAGTTTCACTCAATGTCCGCTTACTACCGACCACGCTGTTCTTATCAATTTAGTGCGTTCTGTCAAGTTTGGCGAAATGGGTATTGATGACGGTACAGCCATAGGTCTTGGTCTTGCCCGTGCAGTTGACCGCATCAAAGATAGTCAAGCCAAGTCAAAAGTAGTTATTTTGCTCACCGACGGTTCCAATAATAGTGGTGATATCGCACCACTTACTGCTGCCGAAATTGCAAAAAAAATGGGTGTTCGTGTCTATACTATTGCCGTAGGCAAGCACGGTATGGCACCATACCCATTCCAAACTCCATTTGGTATTCAGTATCAAAATGTACCTGTAGAGATTGATGAAGAAGTATTGCAACAAATAGCAAAAATGACAGGAGGTAGTTATTTCCGTGCTACCGACAATGCCACTCTCAATGCAATATATGTCGAGATTGACCAAATGGAGAAAACCAAACTCCAAGTGCGCGAGTATCGCAAAAAGCAAGAAGAGTTTTTCCCATATCTCTTAACTGCTTTTTTCTTACTCGTGCTTGAAGTTTTAATCCGAAATACACTTCTTCGTCGTTTACCATAGATAATAGAATAGATAATCCTCAATTCTCAACTTGAATTATGCGTTTTGCTAATCCACATATATTTTGGTTGTTATCACTGATAATTTTATTAGTGATAATCTTTATTTATGGCATCTATATTCAACGCCGCCGACTTCGCCTATTCGGTAATGTTCAGTTGTTACGCACATTGATGCCAAATGTCTCATATATTCGTCCTCAACTCAAATTTTATATAGTTGCCATTGCTTTAGTGTTGATAATATTTGCTTTGGCTCGACCTCAAGTAGGTTCTAAATTAGAGAAAAACAATACTACAGGCATCGAGGTTATGATGGTGCTTGATGTTTCTAACTCTATGTTAGCAACAGACGTAGCACCTTCTCGTATCGAGAATGCAAAGATGATGCTATCTAAACTTATCGACCAAATGCCCGATAATAAGGTCGGTCTTATTGTCTTTTCTGGCGATGCAGTAGTGCAATTACCTATGACATCCGACAATGTTTCTGCCAAGATGTTCCTCTCTACTATTTCTACCAAGTCTGTTGCTAATCCAGGCACAGCCGTAGGTACTGCTCTTGATTTAGCTATTAAGTCATTTGGCGAAGAGAATAAAGACATTGGTCGTTCTATCATTCTCCTTACAGATGGAGAAAATCACGAGGATGATGCTGTTGCAGCTTCAAAATTGGCTCTTGAGAAGGGCATCATGGTCAATGTTGTAGGTTTTGGTAGTCCACAAGGTTCGCCTATCCCAGTGCAAGGTACTATGTCTTTTTGGAAAGACCGCGATGGTAATGTCGTAGTGTCAAAACTCAATGAAACTATGTGTCAGCAGATTGCACAAGCCGGTGATGGTGTTTATGTACGAGCAGACAATTCAAATATTGCTTTGCGCACTATTTCAAAGCAGCTATCTCAATTGCAACAAGGCGAAATTCAATCAGCAGTCTATTCCGACTATGCCGATCGTTTTTATATCTTTGTATGGATTGCATTATTTATCCTTGTTGTCGAATTCTTTATATTGAGTCGTCAAAACAAACAGTTGAACAAATATAAATGGTTTGAATAATTATAATGAAAAAATACATTCTTTTAGCATTACTCCTTTTTCCGTTGACACTCTTTGCTCAAAAAGAGTGGCGCGATGTTAAGCGTGGTAATAAATTCTACGAAAAAGAAAAATATGTCGAAGCTGAAGTAGGGTATCGCAAAGGTTTAGAGCAGAATAATTCAAGTTTCTCTGCTAATTTTAATTTAGGTAACTCGCTTTATCGACAAGAGAAGTTTGAAGATGCAGCTGAGCAGTTTGCCAAGGCAGCAGCTCTTGCTGGCGATGATAAAGAGCGTATTGCTGCTTCGCATCACAATCGTGGTAATTCATTGCTTTCTGCTAATAAAATTGACGAGGCAATTGATGCCTACAAAGAAGCATTGCGTGCCAACCCAGATGACCATGATACGCGCTACAATCTTGCTTATGCTAAGCACTTGAAACAACAACAAGAGCAACAGCAACAACAACAGCAAAATCAAGAGCAAGAACAAAAGCAAGAAGAACAACAACAAGAGCAACAGCAGCAACAACAACAGCAAGAACAGCAGCAACAAGAGCAACAACAGCAGCAACAAGCTCAACCAGAAGAGCAAGGTATGACCAAAGAGAATGCTGAACAGATACTCGAAGCTTTGCGTCAAGATGAGAAAGAAACTCTTGAAAAAGTGAAAGAGCAACAAGCTAAAAAGTCAAAACGCTATCGTGTTGAAAAAGATTGGTAGATAATATATTATAGATAATAGATATGAAGTTATTAAAACGATTTTTATTATACATATGTTTCTTCGTGTCGTTGTCAGTTTATGCCGACGACATTAAATTCACTGCATCTGCACCTCAGCGTGTGATTGTTGGGCAACCATTCCAACTCGTTTTTTCTATCAACGAGAATGGTAAAGATTTGCATATCCCAGAGATTAAGGGATTTGAAATCATTGCAGGTCCGTACACTTCAACCAGTAGCAGTACATCGTGGGTAAATGGTAAAATGACCTCATCTAAGGAGGTGCGTTATACCTATACACTTTTGCCACAAAAAGAGGGAGATTATCAAATTCAGTCTGCCACTATTGTTGTAAAGAAAGAGAAATACTATTCTAATGTTCTAAACATTAAGGTATTACCTGAGGATAAAACTTCGCAAACTCAGCAAAGTGGTGCTGGTCTGTCAGCACAAGTTCAGCAGTCGCAATCAATCACATCTGACAATCTCTTTATTCGACCTATCATTTCGCGTACAAAAGTGCGTGAGCAAGAGGTTATTCAACTCATTTATCGTCTCTATGCGCGTGTTGATGTAACTAATATTCAGGCTCCTAAGTTCCCTGATTTTAAGGGGTTCTTAGTGCAAGATATTGAGTTGCCTCAAAATCGTACGATGCAACCTGAGCATTATAACGATGTAAACTACTACACTTATGATTTGCGAAAAGTGCTTCTTTTCCCTCAACAGACCGGGCAATTGACTATTGAACCAATGTCGTGCGATGTAATTGTGCGTGTGCGCTCGGCACAACAGCGTCCTCGTAGTTTCTTTGATGACTTTTTTGATACTTACCAAGAGGTTGTTAAACCTATTACAACATCAAAACTTGATATTCGAGTTGAACCATTGCCAACTCCTCGTCCTACCGATTTTTCAGGTGTAGTGGGTAAATTGTCACTTTCAACTAAAGTTTCTGCAAATGAGGTTGAAGCTAATCAACCAATCACTATCACACTTAAATTGCAAGGGTCAGGTAACCTTAAAATGTTGAAAAATCCAACTTTGCAGTTCCCTCAAGATTTTGAGGCTTACGAGCCAAAAGCTACAAATAATTTTAATACTAGCGAGTCGGGACTTGCAGGTTCAAAAACTATTGAGTATCTTGTTATTCCGCGTCATGATGGCGATTTTGTTATTCCTTCGACAACAATTAGTTATTTTGATATAGCGTCTGATTCTTATAAAACTCTTTCAACTGAACCAATTTCAATCCGTGTGAACAAAGGTGCGCAAATGGCATCAAATGCGCCAGTTGTGAGCAATTTCACAGGACAAGAGAAGGTAGAGGTGCTTGCTACAGATATTCGTTATATTAATACTTCAGAGCAGACAATTAAGCCTGCTGAGCGTATTATTACAGGCACTATGTTCTTTTGGTTGTTCTATATTATTTCGTTGCTTATTACTATTGTATTGATAATTTTATTCCGTAAGCAAGCACGAGATAATGCCAATGTTGCCCTTATGCGTAATAAAAAAGCCAATAAAGTAGCGCGTCGTAGGCTTAAAGTGGCAGAACAGCAGTTGAAAGCAACTAATAAAGATGCTTTTTATGATGAGGTACTTAAAGCACTTTGGGGGTATTTGTCAGATAAACTCTCTATTCCAGTGAGTGAACTTAATAAAGACAATATCTCGTTACGCTTGTCGCAACATGGTGTTAATGATGAGTTGGTAGCTCAATTTATGACACTTTTGAAAGATTGTGAATTTGAGCGTTATGCACCAATAGGTAATAAAGAGACAGCAATGTCTAATATGTTTGAATCTACAGTAAAACTCATTTCTACACTTGAAAATACAATTAAACGATGAAACGAATATCACTTATAATATTGATTTTGCATTTTGCATTTTGCATTTTGTATTCTCAAACTGCTGATTGGAAACAAGCCGAGCAGTTGTATGCCGAAAAACAATATGCAGCTGCCGCTGAGGCTTATGCTGCAATGTTTCAGTATGGCGAGTCGGCTGCGCTTTATTACAATTATGCTAATGCTCTTTATAAGTCGAACCAAATAGGTTTAGCAATTCTTAATTATGAGCGAGCATTGCGTTTAGAACCAATGAATGAAGATATTAAGTTCAATCTTGAATTTGTCAACAAGATGAAAACTGACAAAATAGAGCCTATTGAACGTTTTTTCCTTACCGAGTGGTTTGACTCATTGGCTCGTCTTTTTACTTCAAATCAGTGGGCATATACTAGTATTATAAGTTTTATTCTTATGTTACTTTTGGTATTGCTTTATCTTTTTGGCAAAAAGGTGTGGTTGCGCAAGACAGCATTTTTCTCTGCCTTGTTTTTGCTTTTGTTTTCGGTATTCACTATGGCTAATGCTTTCAAAATAAAATCACTAGTTGAGGATAATCCAGCGGCTATCGTGCTTTCTGGTTCGGTTTCAGTCAAGAGTAGTCCTGACGATAGTGGTACAGAAGTATTTGTTATTCATGAGGGAACAAAAGTGAATGTATTGTCTACACTCGGCGAGTGGTCGGAAGTGCGTCTTGCCGATGGTAATATAGGTTGGTTACAGACATCCACTATTGAAAAGATATGATTTCAATTATTGAGATAGATAAAACTTTAACATTAGCAATAAATAGTTGTCATAGTTCATTCTTTGACAACTTTTTCTATATCTATACACAAACATGGATATGGTTGCCTGCTATTGTTTTGTTAGTTGTGTGGATGTGGCGTCGCTGGGGTGTTCGTTCGTTGTATGTTGTGGTGGGTATAGCTTTGTGTATTTTGTTGGCCGATCAACTTTCATCTTCTCTTATTAAACCTTTTGTGGCACGATTGCGACCTACTCATTCCGATATAGCAGATTTAATCCATACAGTGAGAGGCTATAGAGGAGGGTTGTATGGTTTTGTTTCTTCTCATTCGGCTAATGCTTTTGCTTTTGTAATGTTCACTTCGCTTGTTATACGCAATCGTTCTTATATATTTTTTATTACGCTTTGGGCTATACTTACGGCCTATTCGCGAGTTTATTTAGGAGTGCATTATGTGGGAGATGTCGTTTGTGGTGCTATTTTAGGCGTTTTAGTAGGACTATTAGTTTATCGGTTGTTTCGACATAAAATAATCAGTATTCAGTAGTTTATAGTGTGTTATCTATAAATTGTAATATCTAATCTCTATTTTTGCATTTAAGTTTTTTATGTTGTGTAGCATATTTTAGAAAATAATTCAAAAAAAGTTTGGTGGAGTGAAAAAAAAGTTCTATATTTACACCACGAAAAAAACTTAACTTAATATTAACTTTTAAATACTAATCACTATGACTAAAACAATCACATTTAACGAATTGCGTCGTATCAAAGATTCATTGCCAGATGGCAGTATGCAACGTATTGCCGACGAATTGGGCCTTTCAGTAGAAACAGTACGTAACTATTTCGGTGGTCATAACTATAAAGACGGTTCAGGCTGTGGTGTTCATATCGAACCAGGTCCTGATGGAGGTATGGTACAACTTGATGATACTACAATTCTTGAATTTGCGCAACGCATTCTTGAAGAAACACACTAAGACATTAAGCCTTATGATAGTATAATAGGACTGCAAAAGAAAACTTTTAGCAGTCCTATTTTTTTGTGTATAAAAAAAGCCAAATAAATTATTTTTATTTGGCTCTTTATATTGTTGATTTAGAATGGGAGATCGTCTCCTGGGTCGCTTGGCAATGTGTTGCCAAATGGGTCATTTTGCATAGGTGCAGGTTGACTGAAAGGGTCGGCTGCGAAAGGTGCATCTTGCATCATTGGTTCGCCTGCCATTGCTGCTACTGCAGCTGGGCGTGTCACGCGGAATGCGTTGATTGATGTGAACCATTTGCCTTGCCATTCGCGAGCATCGATATCGAATTCGATAATGATATCTTCGCCCATTTGGATGTGGGTTTCGTTGATGCGATCAGTACCAAATATGTTGAAACATATGCGTTTTGGGTATTGTCCTGGAGTTTCGATTACATATTCTTGCGACATCCATTCGCGTCCTGCTTTGCTAACACCACTGCGTGGTTCTAAAATTGCGATTACTTTACCTTGAGCTTCCATATTTTTTTCTTTTTAG
>JAEIGA010018359.1_pt1 | contig 10650 bp, 9 predicted proteins | sample 9270691 | NCBI WGS metagenome assembly JAEIGA01 (sample SAMN17057246, study PRJNA624740) | gut metagenome | biome: biome; isolation source: fecal sample | host: Bos grunniens | place: China: Xizang | collected 2019 | reverse complement strand
AACTCCTTGCATTGCGCTTTGCGACCCGTGAATTTGTTGGGTATGCACAAAAGTTGTATCTTTGTGCCGTTTTTACAGACTAAAAAGATTTTTGAACATGACGCACAATTTATTGAAAGGTAAGCGTGGTATTATTTTCGGTGCCCTGAACGAACATTCAATTGCTTGGAAAGTGGCCGAAAAGGCTGTGGCCGAAGGTGCCACCATCACGCTGAGTAACACTCCCATGGCATTGCGTATGGGCGAACTGGATGCATTGGCCGAAAAGCTGAATGCAGAAGTTATTCCGGCAGATGCCACAAGCGTTGAAGACCTTAAGCACGTGTTTGAGCGTAGCGTAGAGGTGTTGGGCGGACCTGTGGATTTTGTGCTCCATTCCATCGGAATGAGTCCCAATGTGCGAAAGCACCGCACTTATGACGACCTTGACTACGGTATGTTGTCGAAAACCCTCGATATATCAGCCATTTCTTTCCATAAGATGCTGCAAACCGCCAAAAAGCTCGATGCCATTGCAGAAGGCGGCTCGGTGATTGCCCTCTCGTATGTGGCAGCCCAACGTACGTTCTATGGTTACAGCGATATGGCCGACGCCAAGAGCATGTTGGAGAGCATCGCTCGCAGCTTCGGTTACATCTACGGCCGTGAGAAGGGCGTTCGCATCAACACCATTTCTCAATCGCCCACTCCCACCACTGCAGGCAAGGGTATCAAGATGATGGAAGACCTCATGGACTTCGCAGACAAGATGTCGCCGCTGGGCAATGCCAGTGCCGAGGAGTGTGCTGACTATTGCGTGATGCTTTTCTCCGACTTCTGTCGCAAGGTTACAATGCAGAACCTCTATCATGACGGAGGCTTCTCAAGCATGGGTATGAGCCTTCGTGCCATGAACCAATACGCCAAAGACCTTTCTCCTTTCGAGGACGAAAACGGAAAAGTGGTTTACGGATAAATTTTGAAACACAGGCGAAAAACGAAGACTGCCGCCGCATTTTTTTCGGTGCAACTTCGGCTTTCGCCTTTGTTTTATGTGAAAACTTGGCTTCGGCCTTATGACAAAACAAGAATAACCATGGGATTTTTTCAACGCTTGTTCGGTGGACCGCAGCCCCATTCGGAAGAACAGGAGCAGCGCACGCAAGAACGTAATTTCAATACGCTGCGCGATGACGGCGTTCGCGCCATGCAGATGGGCGAAGCCGGATTTGCCGTGCGCTGTTTTGAAAGTGCGCTGAGCATCAAGGAAGATGCGCAGACGCAGGGCCTGCTGGCCGAAGCCTGTTTGCGACAAGGAGACTTGGCGAAAGCTTTGCCCCTGCTTGAAGCATTGGCTGCGAACAAGGCGGATAATGCCTCTGCCCGGCTTCTGTATGCCACCACCTTGGGACGACTGGGACGCTACGAAGACATGAAAACCGTCTGCGACGAGTTGGTGAAAGAGGCAGCCACCGATGCTGCAGTGCTTTATGCATGTGCCGAAGCGGCGCACGGCTTGAACGATGTGTTCACAGCCATCGCCAGACTCACACAAGCCCTTGAGCAGGCTCCCAATCATCTGCCGGCACGCTTGCTGCGCGCTCGCATACTTTGCAATATGGGACAGGCCGCCGAGGCTATGGAGGATATCGATGTGCTATTAAAGGCTGATGCCGAGAACGAAGAGTATGGTTTGCTGCAAGCCGAAGCCTTGCTGCAAACCGGCCATACAGAAGAGGCCGAAGCCGCTTTGCTGCGTGTGCACGAAATTTATCCTTTCTGCCGTGAGGCCGTGTTGCGTTTGGGGGCTCTCTATGATGCCACATCGCGCAGAGACAAGGCATTGGCCATCTATGATGAAGCCATCGAACTGCAGCCTGATTTTGCTGAGGCCTACAAACAACGCGGTGGAGTGCGTTTGGCTTTGCACGATAAGGAAGGAGCTGCCGACGATCTGCGTCGTGCTCTCGAACTGAAGCCTGAGGTGGTGTCTGAGGTTGAGGGAGAATTTACCAATGTGGAGAACCAAATGTCCGAACGCTATCGCAACATGAACCCCTATGGGTTCTGACAAATCGGGGTAGCCGGCGCATTCTTTTCATCTTAATCCGAAAGGTGTCTGTTTGATTTTGCACAAACGGACACCTTATTTTTTGTGCTTATGCAACGGATGCTTATTTTTTTGAATTTAGTTCAAATAAAGATAACAACACATTGTAAATTCTCTAATTGTATAGTGGAGTTTGAAAAATGGAGGCGAAAACCACTTAAAAGCGTTAACAAGATGTTAAAATTTGGGGGATAAAATCATTAAAGAAACTTAAGGGGTACTTTTGCTTGATATTGAAAAAAGATTATTCAACTTTAAAATTCAGATACGTTATGCAGAAGCTTAGTTATTGGCTGCTTGCCATTGGCTGTTGCTTTTGTCTGATGGCAAAAGCACAGACCGAAGAGGTGAAAGGCAATCGCACTGCCGGCCACTTGGGAGTTCGTGATTACGGACTTGATCATGATTATGCTTACATCGTTGGACACAAATGTGCAGACCATGAGCATGCAGAAATGAGTGCGGAAAAACTTGTGGATGGTGCTTTGATGCTTTTGGCCGGCGACTGTTACACCGAGCAGGAGCATAGACTCACTTATATCTATGACAAGGAAGTGGTCGCAGCTCCCGGGGATGAAAATGAGGGTGCCGTTCGCCATGAGATAATCATGAAAAAGAATAATGACATAGTGCAGAACTATGTCATAGAGGACAATCGCGGACTCACGGGCTTGGAAGCCGCTTCTTTTGACCCCGATCGTGCCAGCAAGACGTTGAGTTATGGCAATCCCGACTTGTTTCGTGGAGTTGTGCAGTTGGTAGGCACAGGAGAGACATTCAGAGTGGACTCTCTTGATGTGGAATTGCCTGTTTTCAAACTGAAATTCTGGTATACCGGAAACTATGTGGGTCCTGTGGGAAACAATATGCACATTGCCACTTCTGAGGCCGAGAGTGCCGGAAAGTATGTGTTTGTTCATGCCAAGTATGGCGAGCAATACATTGCCAATATAGGTCAGGACCGCAATAAGGACGGATGGCATTCTGAAGCGGTGGAAGTTCACCACATCCACAAGATTCTTTGCATAAATCCGGAAGAAAGCCATAAGGACAGCCCATATTTGATGGCCGATCCGGATGGTTGGCCTTTGACAAGTGATGACGGATGGGACGACAACATTCAGTTTGCGGATGCAGAGCCGGCAGAAGGTTTGCAAGCTCCGACGAAGGCTCATCATCGCCTTGCTCTTTTCCGCTTGGTGCCGATTGAGCCGGGTTGGGCCTTTTCGCTGAATTATAAATACCAAGTAACGGATGCCGGCCTTGAGTATATGCAATCCGATGTTTACAGAACAGAAACATGGGAAGGCGATCCGTTTGAGCCGGAAAGCAACTTCGATTTCTATAGATTGAAGGAAACTCGCTTTGATGTGCTGCAAGATTATTCTGCAGAGAATCCGTTGATTGTGCCGTGTGAGTCAACATGGCCTGTTAGCTTCACGCAGAACATTACAATCGGTATGCCTTTCCCCGACAATACTTCATGGCACATGCTGTATGCCAATGACGATAACACAAAATGGGTGAACTATGACATGAACAGCCACCGTGCGAATTTTGAACCATACGCAGTTGGTCGTGGGTATATGTGGGCATTCCGTTGGGTGAAATGGCCGAACGAGGCGGCTGCTTACAACATGGCTTCTGACCTTGCCTATTCTTTGGGCGTGGAGAGTAATCCCGATTATGTGCATCCGCAAGACCCGATGTGGTTTATCTATAATCAAGACTGGGCACAGCTGTCGCGTGCAAAGATGGAACAGTTCTTTATATTCCTCCGAAACGGCAATGGATTCAGCATGGCTTTTCCGGACCACGATGCGCAAGGCACGCTGACCACCAATGCGCGTCTGGGTTACAATGGAGAAGAACAATATGGCACCGCCAATCAGTTGGTTGTCGGTTATAACGGTCTCAGCTCTTCAGAACAAAAAAATCGACTTGTGGCAGACAGATATAAAGCGGAGACTCTGATTGAGGAAGCTGCTTCCATTTATTATCCCGTGCGCCAAGCCGACAATGAACCGCGTCGTGTGGGAGCTTACACTGCAACGCAGGATGAAATAGATGCCTATAATGCATCTGTGGCTACGTGGAAAAACAATCAGACCATTGAGGAATCTATCGAGACCATGATTGATAATTACGGTGTGGTGAAGCCCACAGAAATTGTTCACACTCCGGAGGGTTACTATCGTCTTGTGGTGAAAAACGGAGTGCGTCCGGGAAATAATATAAGCGACGTGGTGGTTGTTGGTCCGCAAAAAGTGAAAGGAAAGACTGCTGCCGAAAGTATGGGCACCGATTGGAAGTATCGTCAAATCTTTGTGCGGTCGAAAATTGTGGCAGATCCCAATGATGGACTTCCTTACAATTACACGTTCAGTTTTTATGATGGACTTTGGCAGATTGAAGAGGCAGATGGCAAAATGCGTTTCAAGCATGCCAATAGCGATATGTATATGCTTCAACCGAGCGCACCGGTATGGCTAAGTGCTGAAGATTATGCCAACGTGAATTACAACTTCGAGCACACCGGAGAGGCAAGTAATATATGGTTCTTGTGGGGTCGCGAAGAAGGAAATAGTGATTTTCAGAAAGTGGGTGTGAACCAATGGGGATTGCTCTCAAATGCTTACGATGACGACCGGTGGGCGCAATGGTACGTGGAGGAAGTTACAGAAGTCCCTCTCAAAGTGAGCGATACCAATGGTGATGGCACCGGATATGCTTCATTGTGTTTGCCTTTTGCTATTGAATTGCCTGATGGCCTGACGGCTTATTATGCAAGTGGCATCGGTACGAATGAAGTGGAACTGTCTGAAATTACAGATGGCATTGTGCCGGCTCATACAGGTGTGCTTGTGTCAGGCGCAGCAGCCGACAATTATCAGCTCTCCATTGTGCAGACAGACAAAGTGATAGATAGCAACCAATTTGTGGGAACCACCTTGCGTACCACAGGCTTTAACAAAGATGAGATGTATGTCTATGCCAAGGGATATAGCGATGCAGATGGTTCATATCTGGGTTATGGCTTCTATCTCAATGCTGCAACACTCACCGCGGTGCCGGCTAACAAACTTTACATCCCTGCCGGTGGTGTGGCTTCAGGTGCACGTGCCCTCTCGCTGCACTTGGGTGGAGCCGAAACCGGCATAGAGAAAAACTTAATGCCCAATGAGGACAATGGCTCTGAGGTGTATTATGACATCAACGGGCGACGTGTGCTCTATCCCTCTAACGGTATATTCGTAACAAAGAGCGGTAAGAAAGTATTTATCAGATAAAGAATTCAGAATATGAAAAAGATATATGTGCAGCCCGGCTGTGAATACGTGGAATTGTATTGTGAAAATGCAACAATGGGGCCCAATCTCGGCACCGGCAGTCAGCATGCCGGCAGTGAGGATGATATTGCTACGCGCAAACGTCATGCAAATGTAAGTAGCATTTGGAACACCGTTGATGAGAAATAAGTGATGTCATAAGTTGGCATTAACCTTTCGCAACAAGCAGCGCTTGATGGGAGATACCATTGAGCGCTGCTTGTTGCTTATATGATATGAGAGCGGTGGCAGAAGAAAAATTTTAATTATTCTTGATAAATACGGATTGTTGTATAACTTTGCAAATGTTTCGCAACAAGACGTATAAAGTGTTGTCGGTGATATGGGTTGATGGGATGTGTGAAGATGTGGAAAGCTTTGAAACACCATTATGATTTGTCTCCAATCACCTTTAAGGATATTGAATAATTCCTAATCAGTTTTTCTATGATAAAGAAAAGATTTCAACAATTAGTGATGCTGGTGGCAGTTTTGTTTCCGGCTTTGTCTGCGCTGGCGCAGAGTGAGACAGTGGTTTCCTTATCAGGTAATGCGTATGTAACTGCGGCCAAGAATAGTCAAGGTGTGGCTGCCGCTTTGGAAAGTGCGGGGCAAAATCATTCAGCCTACATTGATGAGCGTCATTGCACAATGCGCAATTGGAAGGATACGGAGACTGTTGTGAGTTTCTACTTCCGAACCATGAAGAGTGGCCGCATGAAAGTGGCATTACAGGCCAAGGGGCACTCGCGTATTGAAGTGTCTTTGTTGGGAAAGACGAAAAAAGTGAAGCTGAATAGTGATGACTTGTCGCGCATTGACTTGGGAACGTTCAAGGTAACTCAGCCAGGATATGTAAAGGTGGATGTTCGCGGCTTGAGCATAGCGTCAGGAGACGACTTTGGTAATGTGGCGGCCCTGATTGTTAACGGAAATGTGGGACCGGTGGTTTGCGTGGACAAAGATTTCAGTACACACTTTGGACGTCGTGGCCCATCCGTGCACATGGGTTATGCGCTTCCCAAAGAAGATATTCAATGGTTCTACAATGAGGTGGTAGTGCCCGAAGAGGGTGATATACCCAGCAGCTATTATATGGCGTGTGGCTTTGGCGAAGGTTACTTTGGTATGCAGAACAATACGCCGTATCAGAGAAGAGTGCTCTTTTCTGTATGGAGTCCTTTCGTTACCGATAATCCTGCAGAAATTCCTGATTCGTTGAAAGTCGTACTCATAAAGAAAGGAGAAAATACGAAAATAGGTGAGTTTGGTAACGAAGGCTCAGGCGGGCAGAGTTATATGCACTATGATTGGAAAGCCGGTGAGCGTTGTCGTTTTCTTATGGGCGTGAGACCTGATGGTAAAGGCAATACAATTTATACGGCTTACTTCTATGACAATGCAAAGGGCAAATGGTCGCTCGTAGCCTCTTTCCGCCGTCCGAAGATTAGCACATGGTACACAAATGCACACTCTTTCTTGGAGAACTTTAACCCCGTAATGGGTTTCCTGAACAGAAAGGCCTATTATTGCAATCAATGGGTGTGCACTGCCGATGGTAAATGGCTGCCTGTAACTAAAGGACGTTTCACTTGTGATGCCACCGGTCGAGAAAACAAACGCCTTGACTATACCGGTGGAGTGGATAACAAGGGATTTTTCCTCTCTATGGGTGGTTTCTTTGATGAATATCTGCCGTCGAACACTTGGTTTGAACGCGCAGGTAATGTTTCTGAGGCTCCGGATGTTGATTTTTCAACGCTTGAATAAGACTAAAGAGAACTTCTGAAACCGAGAAAAAACTTATGAAAAGAAATCTCATTCACCGAATACCTGTGTTTGAGATTTCTTTTTTTTGTTAGCGTTTTGCCTTTACCCGACTCTTGCATTGCACAATCTCAGGCCTTGCCATAGGTAAGCTTCCCCTCTCCTCTTGCGCTAACTTTTCCTCACTTTGTTCGGCTTAAGTCCGGCAGCGGTTCGGAAAAGCACAAACAAGTTTGGCTTTTCTCTCACCTTGCGTTAACTTTGCCACATAAATTAAAGCATTGGAAAGGAATGAAGTACTCTTTTGTGATTCCTGTGTATAATCGTCCGGATGAGGTGGACGAATTGTTGGAAAGTCTGTGCACTCAAACAATGAACGATTTTGAAGTGTTGATTGTTGAGGATGGTTCGTCTGTTCCTTGTCATGAGGTGGTGGAGAAATATACCTCACGATTGGATGTGAAATACTTTGTGAAACCGAACAGTGGGCCGGGGCAGACGCGCAATTATGGTGTAGAGCGAGCTTCGGGAGAATACGTCCTGATTTTGGACAGTGATGTGGTGTTGCCGTCCACTTACCTGGCCGAGGTTGAGAAGGAACTCACGTCTTCTCCTTGCGATGCTTTTGGTGGTCCGGACCGTGCACACAGTTCGTTCACTCCCATGCAAAAAGCCATCAACTATGCAATGACCTCGTTTTTTACCACCGGTGGTATTCGTGGAGGCAAGCGAAAGATGGATAAGTTTTATCCTCGTTCGTTCAATTTGGGAGTTCGCACTGAAGTCTACCGTGCATTAGGTGGTTTCTCTGAGATGCGTTTTGGCGAAGACATTGATTTCAGTACGCGCATTTTTGCCGGAGGTTACAGCTGCCGTCTGTTTCCCGAGGCGTGGGTTTGGCACAAGCGGCGCACAGATTTGCGTAAGTTTTTCAAGCAAGTTCACAATTCCGGTATTGCTCGCATCAATCTGACGAAACGTCATCCCGGCACGCTGAAGTTGGTGCATCTTTTGCCGGCGGTGTTTACCGTGGGATGCGCAGTGCTTCTGCTCTGTGCTCCGTTGTGTGTGTGGAGTTTGCTCCCCTTGTTACTCTTTTCTCTTATCATTTTTGTTGATGCCACCCTGGCGGAGCGCAGTGTCGGAGTGGGTTTCCGTGCCGTGGCAGCTTCGTTTGTTCAATTGCTGGGCTATGGCACTGGCTTTTTGCGAGCCTGGTGGAAGCGTTGTGTCTTGGGTAAAGGAGAATTCGATGCTTTTCGCAAGAATTTCTATAAGTAAGAGATATGTCAAAAACCGTCAGCAAACTCAGCATCAATCAGTGGGACGAGGCCGACCGGCCGCGTGAACGCTTGGCTGCGCATGGAGCAAGTGCCCTTTCGGATGCTGAATTGTTGGCCATATTGATAGGCTCAGGTTCGGCGGGTGAGAGTGCTGTTGATTTGACACGCCGCATCTTGAACGATTGCCGAGGAAGTTTATCGGCTCTTGGAAAACTCTCTCTCGACAGACTTTGCGAATACAATGGTATCGGTCCGGCCAAAGCCATAACCATCATGGCTGCTTGTGAGTTGGGAAGACGACGTGCTGCAGAGCCTCCTGTGGAGCGTGAATCGCTCACAAATTCGCAGACAGTGTATCGCTATTTTTCTGCACAGATGCAGGACCTTCCCACGGAGGAAGTGCATGTGCTGTTGCTCAATTCGCGTTTGCAGCCGATTGGCTCGAAGTGTGTGAGTAGCGGTGGATTGTCGCAGACAGTGGTTGATGTTCGCTGCATCATGCGTGAAGCCATTGTGGCACGTGCCACGGCCATAGTGCTTTGCCACAACCATCCTTCGGGCAATGCTTCTCCCAGCAGACAGGACGACCAACTGACCGAGCGCGTCAAGCAAGCGGCTGACCTGCTGCAAATCCGATTGGCCGATCATCTGATTGTGGCCGACCGCACCTATTATAGCTATGCAGACGAAGGACGTTTGTGAAACCGGAGTCGCAGTGAAATCTTGAAAACACATTATTATAATATATATGACAGCAGACGAAAAACTCAAAATAGAAGAACGCATCATCGAGGTGCTCAAAACTGTTTACGATCCCGAAATCCCGGTGGACGTTTACAATCTCGGACTTATCTACAAGGTGGATTTGCACGATGATGGGCAGTTGATGGTGGATATGACCCTCACAGCCCCCAACTGTCCGGCTGCCGACTTCATTGTGGAAGATGTTCGCATCAAGTTGTCCGGCGTTCCGGGTGTGGTGGAACCGCATATCAATCTTGTGTTTGAGCCGGAGTGGGATAAGGACATGATGAGCGAAGAAGCCAAATTGGAGCTCGGATTTTTGTAGAGCCTTTCCCTTAAATGTGCATACATCCAAAGAGAATCATCATGAAGAACGTATATTTCCTTTCCGATGCCCATTTGGGCAGTTTGGCTGTTTCGCATCGTCGCATGCAGGAACGAAGGTTGGTCAACTTTCTTGATAGCATCAAGCATAAGGCTGCAGCCGTTTATCTGTTGGGCGACATGTTTGACTTCTGGCATGAATATCGTACCGTAGTGCCCAAGGGATATACCCGTTTCCTTGGAAAAATCAGCGAATTGACCGACCGAGGAGTGGAAGTGCACTATTTTGTCGGCAATCATGATTTGTGGATGGGCAATTACTTGGAAAGAGAATGTGGCGTAACATTGCATCGCGATAGTTCTGTGATGGAAATTTACGGCAAGGTGTTCTATTTGGCTCATGGCGACGGTTTGGGAAGCACAGACCGCAAATTCCGTTTTCTGCGTGCCATGTTTCACAACCGAGTGTGCCAGCGTCTGTTTGCAGCAGTGCATCCTCGATGGGGCATAGCCTTTGGGCGTGAATGGGCACGCCGCAGTCGCCTCAAGCGTGTGGATGGCAAAGAACCGCCATACATGGGAGAAGAACGTGAAGAGTTGGTGCGTTTCTCTAAAGCCTATCTCGCCACCCATCCCGAGGTAAATTTCTTTGTGTTCGGGCATCGGCACATTGAATTGGATTTGCTGTTGGCAAAGCAAACCCGCTTGTTGCTTTTGGGCGATTGGATTTCGCAATTCACCTATGCCGTTTTTGATGGCGAACACATGTTTATGGAGGATTTTGTGGAGGGTGAGAGTCAGCCGTAAGTGCCACCGAGGCGATGCTTAACAGTTTGAAGAAGTCAGGACAATGCAGAACGGATTACAACGCTCCCTTTGCCTTATGTGCGCATGTCTTTTTTCATTGTTGATGTTTGCAGACAATGAAAAGAATGCTTGGCCGGATTTGCCCTTGCTGCAGATTGAAACCGTGCGAGGAGAGATGCCTCAAAACAACATCGTGTATCCTCCGGAAGGCTGCATACAAGCCGTAAGTACCAAAAACGAACATGTTCCCGGACGTATGGTGATAACGCTTCGGGGAGATACGCTTTATGATAGTGGCGATTATGTT
>JAEIGA010018358.1_pt1 | contig 10650 bp, 5 predicted proteins | sample 9270691 | NCBI WGS metagenome assembly JAEIGA01 (sample SAMN17057246, study PRJNA624740) | gut metagenome | biome: biome; isolation source: fecal sample | host: Bos grunniens | place: China: Xizang | collected 2019 | reverse complement strand
CGTGCGCGGTCATAGGTATGCTTCTTCGTCCCCAAGCAGTACAAAACACCCGCACCGCAATTCATGTCCTCTTGCATCGACGCGCCGCAAACCGGACAGCGTAACGCATTCAAATAAGCTGTATTTTGTTCATTCATCTTCACTGTCACTCCTCATCTAAGTCTTGTTTCGGTGCCAGGGGCAATTCAAACCAGAATTCCGACCCCTCGCCCGGAGTGCTGTTCACCCCGTACTCTGCCCCGTGCGCGTCAAGGGCCCCCTTTACGATGGACAGACCAAGTCCCGTCCCGATCATGGCACGCCGATGCACGCGGTCAACCTTGTAATAACGGTCCCAAATATAAGGCAGCTGATCCGCCTCAATGCCCGCACCGTGGTCTCGAACCAAGATGCGGACAGAGCTGTCCGTGACGCTCTGCTCCACCTCGACAACACGATCCTCGCCGCAATAGTTGACGGCGTTGTTCACCAAATTATACACAGCCTGCAGAATCAAGGTGCGGTCTGCAACCACCTCCACCGACCGATCGGCCGCAAACCGAATGGAATATCCTTCATGGTGGATCAGTCTGTCATAGCGCTCCATGGTTTTGCGCACAGTGGCCGTCAGATCAAAGCGCTCCTTCTCCGGTGCGCGCATGCCCGATTGCAAACGGGAAAGATCCAACAAATCGTTGACCAGCTTGGACAGGTGCTCCGCCTCATCGATAATCACCTGCGCGTTCTCGGGGGTGTTTTCATCGGGCAGATCGCGCATCACTTCACCGTATCCCGTGATCAACGTCAGCGGGGTGCGCAGATCGTGCGAGATGTTGGCTATCAGCTCCTTTTGCAGTCGATCCGTCTTGGACAGCTCATCTGCCGCGAAGTTGAGCGTTTGCGCCAGCTCTCGCGTTTCACGATAACCTCGGCCACTGAACTGCACGTCATAATTGCCCTCTGCCAGAATACGAGCCGATTCGTTCATTCTTACAAGGGGGCGAGAAATGCGGCGCGACATCATCCAAGCTAAGATCAACGCGCCCACAAGCAAAATCAAGGCAATCCAACTGAACTGGGCATACAGCGTGGCCTCCATGGCACTCAAGGGCTCCAGCTCCGAGTCCAGCATGATAACGTATTCCATACCATCCGTCCCTGTTTTTATACGAGCAAACACCGCAGAAACATCGTCGTTTTTATGAGCGATCACAGGATTTTGCGTCTCTTCTGTTTCAGAAATCGGGGTGCTCTCACGTACCGTTCCGTCATTGTCCATCCAGATCATGCCGCCACGATGAAACTTGACCTTTCCCGAATAGCTCCCACCTGCCTCCTTGGCCAGCTGATACAGATTAGCAATACGGTCTCCGCTGACATGGTGGATAATGCAACCATCTGAAATATCCGCCGATGCGACGATGCGGGCACGATCGCCCTCGACCCGCCACACCTGAATACAGGTGTTGTACGTCTCGGCGTATTCCCAAACGGCATCCTCAAACGCTTTCGAGGGTAGCGTTGCTCCTTCGTTTTCCAAGGCGAGCGCCAGACCATCGGACGTTTGTTCCATCTCGCGGCGCTTGGTATTTTCATAAAAAGGCACCAGCATCTGCACCTGAAACAGCCACAGCACGATCAAAGCAAAGGCGATAAACATGCTCAAATACCCCATCAACCTCCACTGAATACCAATGCCACGGCCTTCCGACGGGCGGCAAAACAAGGCGCGGTGAAGCCGCGCCTTGATGTGTTGTTTTTTGTCCAAGGTTGTCATATACGCTCTCCTTTTGTCTGTCTTTGCAACGGGATCAGCGCTCTTCAAAACGATACCCGACCCCGCGCAATGTTACAATATACGAGCTGTAGCGTCCCAGGCTGCGGCGAAGCAGCTTGATATGGGTATCCAAGGTTCGAGCATCGCCATAAAAATCATAGCCCCACACCTCGCAGATCAGCTTCTCACGCGACAGGGCAATATTGCGGTTGGTCAGCAAATAGAAAAACAGATCATATTCCTTGGGAGACATATCCACACGTTCGCCATCGATATAGACCAAACGAGCCGTGATGTCCGCCCGTAGCCCGCCACCGTCCAATTCGATGACCTCGTTGCGACGTCCGTCCTTATTCTCTTCAGAAGATTTGCTCACTCTTCTCATGATCGCCCCCACACGCAGCATCAGCTCCTTGGGGGAAAAGGGCTTCATGACGTAGTCGTCAATACCGACCTCAAATCCATTGATGCGGTCGTATTCCTCGCCACGCGCTGACAGCATAATGATGGGGGTTTGGCACACCTTGCGAATCTCGCGGCAGGCGGAAAAGCCGTCCAGCTCAGGCATCATGATGTCCATGATGATCAGATCATAGGTGTTGGCGCGGCACATCAGCACCGCGTCCATACCGTTGCCTGCCTCGCTGACGGTATGTCCTTCAAACTCTGCATATTTTTTGATAATGGTACGGATGCGTACCTCGTCGTCAACGACTAATATGTGATACATTCGTCCACGCTCCTCTTCCTTGGTCTTGATCCTCAGATCACTTAGTATCGAAATAAACCCCCCGGGGCCAATATTCACGCAAGATAACTTTCACCGTCACCGTCGTTTCCTTGACCTGTTGACAGGAGTCTTGCTCCTTCGCCTGCGCCCGTATCACTTCAAGGACAACGGTGTCGCCAACGGCACAGGCATTGCATATACGCTGGGCATCGGCCACAGAGGAAACAGAAATACCGTTGATGCTCAACAGATAATCACCGTATTGCAATTCATCGCAGTATTTCGACTCGACAATATAAACACCCAAACGGGTCAGCTTAAAATTACTCCAGGCCGTGATCCGATTGGAAACGTCGTACAGCGTCAGACCCGCGTCTACCGTACCGTGCTCACGCTCGGAGCCATTGTCCGCGGGAGCATCGGAGATTGCTTTTTCAGATGAGGTTTCAAATCCCGGCAAATCATCACCGGGGAGCGCTGCGCCGTCCGGGGAGGGCGAATCTGTCGTAAGACTTCCCATGGCGTGAGCCGCCAGACAAAGCGACAGCCCCAGCAGCATCACGATGACTATCGCAGCCTTGGTAGAGCGGATCGCCTTCATTGGGGAAAAAAGTTTTTTTGCTCGCATTTTATTTTTGCTGTTTTGGAAATTCGAGGATGTAGGTTCGGTGCAGTCGTTCTGATTCTGATCATTGTCATTCCAATGATTTTGATTCATCACTACTCATCCTTTCTTGGTGGGTTGCTCATTTTCGCGCCCTTGCGCGTTATGCTCTCATTATAACCGACATTTGTGACTATTTTATGAAGAGGAGACAAAAAGTGCTTGAAATATCAAAAAAATCCGACCATGTCCTTGTTTTGGGACACGTTTTGTTGTATAATAACCTTAATAGATGAAATTAATTTAGGCCGCACGTGCGGCGGAAAGGAGAGCGTGATGTCCCTTGCCTCTTATCTGTCCGAATATGGCATTGATCTATGCGGTGTCCTGCCCCTGCGCGAGTGCACCATCAAGCGGCCTTATCTGCTCGAGCGGGCCGGCTTTGACGAAGATCGGCAAGCACAAGCGTACGTTTGCATCTTTGCCGTCCCCTATCTGACGCCCGCCTCGGACACCCCCCATCGCAATCTCTCCGCCTACGCCGTCAGCGAGGACTATCACCTCTTTTTCGCACAGCTTTACGATACCTTGCTCGCTCGCCTGCGTCAGGATCATCCCGCGCATCGCTTTGCCGCCTTTGTCGATCACTCGCCCATTGACGAGATCGAGGCGGCGGTCTGCGCAGGACTTGGCGTAAGGGGACGGCATCATCTTCTCTTGACCGAGCGCCATTCCTCTTACGTCTTTTTGGGCGAGATCATCACCGATCTTGCCTTGACTCCTACCCCGACCGCTCTGCCCAAGCATCTACGCGTTTGCCATAATTGCGGCGCGTGTCTGTCTGCTTGCCCCATGCAAGCCGAAAGGGGCGAGTGCCGCTCGGCGCTGACCCAAAAGAAAGGGGTGCTGAGCGAGGAGGAGACGCAGTGCTTGATCGCCTTCCCAAGCCTTTGGGGGTGCGATATTTGTCAGGAGGTATGCCCCTACACCGCCCACGCGCGCAAGCGCGGGACGCTCTATACCAACATTCCATTTTTCCACCAAAACGCCGTCGCCCATCTTTCCCTTGATATTTTGGATGCCATGGACGACGCTACCTTTTCCCGCCGCGCTTATGCCTGGCGGGGACGCGACGTGATCCGTCGCAATCTGCTTTTGAAGCAATCCGCATCGAAACCTACGCAGGAGAAGGAGGACTAAATCATGCTTCGTTTTCTTTTAGGCGGCGCGGGAAGCGGTAAATCCACCCGCCTGACCGAGTACATCGCCAGGGACGTAGCCAACCGTCACCCTGCCTGGCTCATCATTCCCGAGCAGCAGGCCAACCTGAGCGAGCGCACCATGCTGCCCAAGCTCCCCACCACTGCAGGCCTGACCTTTTCCATCACCGGCTTTTCCCGTCTGTGCGATCAGGTCACTACCCGCTTTGGCGGCCGTCCCATCACTCCCTTGCAGGGGGGGCTGTGCTCCCTTCTCATGTGGCAAAACCTGCGCGAGATGTCGGGGCTTTTGCGCGAATACAATACCGCCTCTCCTCGTTCGGACGCCAATCTGACCTCTCTTTTGCTCCAGACCATTGACGAGCTGCGAGCTGACGCCGTCACACCGGCCATGCTGGAGGGTGCGGCCGAACGCCTGCCCGAAACGGCAGCCCTGCGCCCTAAGCTGTACGATCTGGCGCTTTTGTACGCCGCCTATGACAACAGCGTAGCCGAGGCTTTTGACGGAGCCAGATACGATGCCGTCGCCCACCTGGCCGAGCTGCTCAGCCGCCACGATCATTTCGCAGGCGGCCACGTATACATTGATTCCTTTACCAGCTTTACCGCCGAGGAATACGACGTTCTGCGCTACATTCTTCGTCAAGCGGCAGAGGTCACAATCACCCTTTGCCTGGACGACACGCTGGCCTCCCAGCCTTCGCACGAAAGCCTGAATGATACCTACCGTCGCCTCTTGCGACTTTGCGAGGAGGAGCACGTCCCCGTCGAGATCGAAACGCTGACTCAAAATCACCGCACCGAAAAGGCCGAGCTTCAACTGCTGGAGCGCAGCCTGTGGGATCTTTCCAAAACCGCAGACGCCCTCGCCCTGCCCGATGAAGCGGAGCGAGGCGCCATCACTCTCCTGCGTTGCTCCAACGTATACGCCGAGGTCGAGGCAACCGCCCTGCACGTGTTGGACCTGGTGCATCAGGGCTACCGTTTTGGTGACATCGCCGTCGTTGTGCGCGACCCTGAAAGCTATCGCGGCATTCTGGACGCCGCCTTTGAGCGCTATGGCATTCCCTTTTACTTTTCGGAAAAGACCTCGCTTTCTCAAAAGCCTCTCTCCCGCCTGATTCTCAGCGCCCTGCGTGCCGTTGCCCACGGCTGGCAGGCGCAGGATATTTTGACTATGCTCAAAACAGGCCTTTGCCCTGTCAGCACGCGGGATCTCGACCTGTTCGAGCAGTACGTTTCCACCTGGAACATTACCGGCTCCGCCTTTGCCGCTCCCACCTGGACTCGCAATCCGGACGGCTATACGGACCGCATTTCCGCGCGCGGAAAGGAAATTTTGGAAGCGGCCAATCGAGTACGTGAGACCATTATGACCCCCCTGCTCCGCCTGCACAGCGCGTTGCGGAGCGAAGACAGCTTGCCCACTCTCTGCGCGGCACTGTATGCTTTTATGCAGGATCTGTCCATTGCCGAGCGCTCCGCCGCTCTGGCCGAGCAGGAGCTCGCCGCCGGATACCTCAAGCAAGCCGGTGAGACTGTTCGTGTATATGATACCGTTCTTGCCACGCTGACGCAGATCAGCGCCCATATGCCCGACGCACGCCTTGACACCGAGGAATTTGCCACAGCGCTGTCCATGGTGTTTGACGCGACCGAGATCGCCTCCGTTCCCTCTCTGCATGACAGCGTCACCATCGGCTCTGCCGCCACGCTCCGTGTGGAAAACGTGGCCGTTTCCTTTGTGCTGGGACTGAACGAGGGCGAATTCCCCAAGGCTGTTTCTGCCACGGGGCTTTTGTGCGACTCCGAGCGTCGGCAGTTGGCCGAGGTGGGCATCAAGCTCAGCGGCGATAACGATATGCGCTCCTCGGAGGAGCTGTTATACCTCCACCGCACCATGACCAAGCCCTCGGACAAGCTGTTTGCTTCCCTTCAGCTTTGCTCGCCCGACGGCAACGCCAAATCCCCCTCTGTCGCCTACAATCGACTTTTGTTTTTGTTCCCTTATTTGAAGGACAGCACGCGTGAATTTGACCTTTCCATGATCGCACCGCAAAAGAGCAAGGCAGACGAATCTCCCGCCACGTCGGTAGGGGAGGACGACGGACTGTACCAGTCCCAGCCCCCAAGCGAGCAGGATCTGCCGCCTCATGTCCTGGCGGACATCTTCCGCGGCGACTCGCTGTGGCTCTCCCAATCCCGCATTCAGACCTTTGTTCAATGCCCCTATAGCTATTTCTGTCAATACTATCTCGCGCCCCGTGAGCGTGAGGTTGCTCGTGTCGACGCCGCCGACAGCGGAACCTTTCTCCACTTTGTCCTGGAGCATTTTCTGCGCGGCTGCCTGGACGAGGACGGCATCTTCCGTCAGCCGGACAAGGACAAGATCGAGCCTCTTTCCGACGCCATCGTCAGTGACTATCTGCGCAATTTTGCCGGTCTGATCACCACGGATCTTCGCACCCTCCATATCTTCCGCCGTCTGCGCGCTCTGACGCTGACGCTTCTGCGGGATATTTTGGAGGAGCTGTCGCACAGCCACTTTTCTCCTTGCGCATTCGAGTTGAACATTGGTGGAGATGCCCCCGACGCTCCGACACCTTACGAAATTCCCTTGGATGACGGCAGGCGCGTGTGCCTTGGCGGCACCATCGACCGCGTGGACATCTATCGCAAGGATGACACCATCTATTTCCGCGTCATTGACTATAAGAGCAGTGCCAAGGAGTTTTCGTTGGACGACGTGCGCCACGGCATCAATCTGCAGATGCTGATCTATCTGTTCACCCTCTGCCGTCCGCAAAATACCAATCCGGCCGGTGTGCTGTACGTCGCCACCGCCGAGGAAAAGGGCAAGCCCGTCCCCGAACGCACAGGGCTTCTTTTGGATGACACCGACATTCTCCTGGCCATGAACGACGAGCTCAACCCCGCGTATCTGGCCGGAATTTCACAGAAAAAGGACGGAACCCTCACGGGTGCCGCCCGCACGGATGCCCTGAAGCTGCAGCAGCTGGAAGAGGACATCCGAAAGACCCTGCGCCGCATCGGAGAGGATATGCTGGCAGGTCGCGCCCGTCGCACCCCCAGCGAGGACGCCTGCCGCTTCTGCACCATCCGCAAAAGCTGCCCCGATGCTATTTTGGAATAAGGAGGAATCACTATGCCGCAATGGACACCTGCCCAAGAATGCGCGATGGGCGCGCAGGGCTGTGACATTCTCGTCTCAGCCGCCGCCGGATCGGGCAAAACTGCCACGCTGACCGAGCGCATCATCCGCTCACTGACCGAGCTGACGCCCGACGGACAGCACAAGGGTGACATTTCCCGTATGCTCATCGTGACCTTCACGCGCGCCGCCGCAGCCGAACTGCGTGCCCGCATTTCCACGGCGCTCTCGGAGGCCATCGCCGCCAATCCCAACGATAAATATCTCTATCGCCAGCTCATCGCGCTGGGTAGTGCACGCATTTGTACCATCGACGCCTTTTACCTGGAGCCTGTGCGCGCCAACTTTGAGCGTTTGGGGCTCCCCTCTACCTTCCGCTTGGCTGACGATGCCGAGCTCAAGCCGCTCAAGGAACAGCTCCTTGGTCGCTTGATTGACGATCGCTACGCGTCCTCGTCGCAAAAGGATCCCACCCCCGACGCTCCTTTGGATGCCTTGGAGGGCAACGCCTTCGCCCTGGCGATGGACGATCTGCTCCCCAACCGCGACAAGGGCGACACGCAAGAAATCCTCTTGAAGCTCTACGAAAAGCTCATCGCCTTTCCCGAAGGGCTGGGGCTTCTTGCCTCCTCAGCCGATCGCATGACGAGAGAAGCGGAGCTTCCTTTTGCCGAGACTAAAGAAGGAAAGACCATTCTCGCAAGCCTATGCGAGCAGCTGGCGTATCATCGAGATCAAATGCAGGACTGCTGTCGCATCGCCGCGTGCGAGCCAAAAATCAGTGCCAAATTCTCCCCCATGTATGCCGATGAATTGAATCTCGTTGAGCAGACGCTCCTTGACTTGCAGGCCGGCCGTTGGACCGACGCCAAGGAGCGCTTAACCTCCTACAAGTACCAGCGCTCTCCCAGCGTCAAGGGAGCGAGCGAGCTGTTGCCCGAAATCGACACCGCCAAGGACACGCGCAAGCGAGTCAAAGAGGCAATGACCGATATGCGGGACTTGTATTTCACATGGAGCGAGGAGGAGATGCGCGAGCAGATGCTCCGAGCCGCTCGCACCCAGCGCATGCTGTATTCCCTGCTTTCCGATTACGAGACTCTGATCCGCGAGGAGAAAAATCGCCGCGGCGTCCTGGATTTTTCGGACGTCCGCCGCTATTTGTTACAGCTACTCATCGACGAGCAAGGCAACCCGACCGACACCGCGCGGGCGCTGGCCGATCAGTATGATGACGTTTATATCGACGAATACCAGGACATCGACACCGTCCAGGACTGCATTTTCTCCACGCTGGGCGCGGGGGGCAAACGCTTTATGGTCGGCGATATCAAGCAGAGCATCTACTCCTTCCGGGGTGCGGAGCCTTCCATCTTCGCGGGCTATCGTCACAAATTCACCCCCATCAAAAAGGCGGAGCAGGCTGCGGGCGAGGAGGGCTGTTGCGTTTTCATGTCCGAAAACTTCCGCTGCGATCGGGATATCATTCACTTTACCAACACCGTCTGCGGCTACGCCTTTGAGGTTTGCACCGAGTCACTGGGCTATCAGCGCGAGGACGATCTCATCTACAGCAAGGACGAGCACCGTCCTTCTCACCCCGCCCGCCTCGTTTTGCTTGAAACTCCTGCCGGAAGCACAAAGCACGCTTCCGAAGAGGATGAGGAGGACGAGGAGAGCGGCAACAACAAGTCGCTCAACCCCGAAACAGCTTACATTGCCGACGAAATCGCCCGTCTGATCCGCGAGGAAACACACATCGATGGCTCTCCCATTCGCCCCCGCGACGTGGCCATTCTGATGCGCTCCACCAAGCCGGCGGGCGATATGGTCAAGGCACTGCGCGCGCATGGCATCGCCACCTCATATGCCGCCGCTGACTCACTTGCCCATCATCCCGATATGACGCTGATGGTCAATCTTTTGTCCGTCATCGACAATCCCCGTGACGACGTTCCCTTAATCGGTCTTTTGACCTCCGAGGATTCTCCCTTCACCCTGGCCGATCTGATGTCCCTGCGAAGAGGCAAAAAAGATGCCGTCACCTCGCTCTATGACGATCTGTGTGCCATATGGGAAGAGGACACCGCCGAATGTCCCTTGACACCGCAGAAAAAGGAGCTTTTGAACGCCTTTCTGACACGTCTTGAACAGTGGCGCGCATTGGCCGCGACGCTTCCCATCGACCGCCTCGTCCGCAAGCTGATGTCCGAACCGTTCTTGGCCCTCAAGGCCTCCTCGCCCGCTCTGCTGGCGCTCTACGACAAGGCTCGCACCTACCAAAATGCTACCTTCTGCGGTCTGTACCAATTCATGCCCTATTTCCGCCGTCTGCTCGAGGACGAGGATGCACTGGCCGCCGCAGGGCTGGAGCAGACTGAGGACGCCGTGACCATTCTGTCCATCCACAAATCCAAGGGACTCCAGTTCCCCATCGTTTTCGTTTTGGGCTGTGCGGCCAGCTTCAGCACACAGGACGCACGTGCCCCCATCATGTTTGACCGTGCGCTGGGTGCGGCCGCCAAGCGGTATGTGCCCGACACGGCGGAGATGAGCGAAACCATCGTTCGCCGCGCACTGGCCTGTCGCCAGGACGTCAAGCAATCCGAGGAGGAAATGCGCCTTTTGTACGTCGCCATGACACGCGCCAAGGAGCGTCTGTATCTGACAGCCAAATTGCGCTCTACCGCCATCAAAACCATGGAACGCGCCGACCGTCCCACGCGAGGCACCCGATACGAGGTCCTCTCTGCCAAGCGTTATCTGGATTGGATTTTGGCTTCCATCGCCTCTGCCAATCGTCGCGATACCATTACTTCCTGGGAGATTACCATTCTGAACCGCGAGGACTACGGCCAAGCGCACCCGGTTGCAGCCGCTCCCGAACGTGCGCCGGACTCGTCGGCCGACACTTCAACCGTGACCGATCCCAACACCGCTTTTTACCGTGCAATTCTGGAGCGCCACAAGACGTTTGAGGACCCCCGTGCCCTGTTGCGCACCTTACCCACCAAAGCGGCCGCATCCAAGCTTCGCGCCGCCATGCTGGACGGCACCTGGCTTCCCGAAGAGTTCGGCGGTGAGGAGGGCGAGATCAAATCGGGCGCTTCGATGCCGAACGTGCCGGACAGCACTTATGATGCCACCTCCCTCTTGCGTCACCGCATT
>JAEIGA010018357.1_pt1 | contig 10651 bp, 8 predicted proteins | sample 9270691 | NCBI WGS metagenome assembly JAEIGA01 (sample SAMN17057246, study PRJNA624740) | gut metagenome | biome: biome; isolation source: fecal sample | host: Bos grunniens | place: China: Xizang | collected 2019 | reverse complement strand
AGGCGGAAGAATTCAAGACGAAGTGATGATGCCCTATCTCACAGAAAGCACCCCCAACTACTCGCTGGCAGTTGTCAAGGGCTATGACCAGGTACTGGCAGAGGTGTGCGAGGAATACGGCATTGACATACCAAAGGAAGTTGACGCCACACCCATCGGTGAGGACTACACCGGCATAATAAAGCTTGTTTTGCTGATAATAGTTATAATTATAGTGGTAATAATCCAGATTAAATCTCCCCCATCTGCAAGGTCCTCCAGATTCATATTCTTCGGAGGCGGTTTTGGCGGTCACGGAGGCGGAAGCAGTGGCGGCGGTTTCGGCGGATTTTCCGGTGGAGGCGGCTCCTTCGGTGGCGGTGGAAGCAGCAGAGGATTTTAATTTTTGCAAAAAAGAGATGGCTATCCATCTCTTTTTTATGTAATTATTTACTTTACCTCCAATGTGTAGTATAATTTTTTTACAAATACATCTTATGGGGGATTTGATATGATTGACTCTGTAATATTAAAAGACACAAAAAAGGAAGAGTGGCAAACCATACGCCAAAAGCTATTTGACAGAATACACAAGGGGCTTGGAAATTTTCCCAAGGTATGCCCTACCGACTACAAAGAAATATGCCGATATGAAAAGTATGGGCTTACTCACATTGAAATAAGCTATCGTGCCTGTGAAAGTGCATATGCATATGCACTGATAGTGCTTCCCGAGTATTTTGACGATGCAAAGAAATACCCTGCCGTCATAACCATACACGGAACCAACGACAAAGGAAAATACAGCCTTGCCGACATAGAAAACAGGCCTGAGCGTTCTTACGCCATAGAGCTTGCAAAAAGAGGTTTTGTAACTGTTTCGCCCGACCAATACGGATTTGGAACAGCTATGGAGGATGAGGATTACAAAAAAGAATACGAAAGCTTTTACGACAAGCATCCGGATTGGACACTAACCGGCAGACGCCTTATAGCCCACCAAAAGCTTATAGACACCATATGCACCTTTGGATACATAGACGAAAACGCCATTGGAACCATGGGCAATTCCCTTGGTGGTGCGGCGGTGATGTACCTTACTGCCTTTGACGAAAGAATAAAAGCGGCAGTAATGTCTACCGGCATAAGCCCCAATGCAACCAACATCTATCGCGGGCTTCAGCGAAAAGGTTCCGAAGATGTTGACCTACTTACAACCAATGCCATGAGGCCAAACGGCAAGGCACCCTGGGAGCTAAATGAAGTGCTGGCTCTATGTGCTCCACGAGCCATAATGTGCATAGAACCCTTTAACGACCCATACAATCCCTACACTATGACATCCATCGAATGTGTCCATAAAGCCTGGGAAGTGTATAACTTGTTGGAGGAGCCTCAAAAACTCTCTCTATATGTACACGGCGACGGACACGACACCGTGGATACTGTTAGAGATATGGCATATGATTGGTTTGAGAGATTTCTTAAATAATTTTAAAAAATACCATTGGAACATAGCAATTCCAATGGTATTTTTTGTTGTATTTCTATTTTTCAACCATATCCGCAAGTTTTCTTGCAGATGCCGCAAGGTTCTTTATACCTTCAAACACATTGTCTTTGTTATAGGCATTAAGATAGCAATCCGCCTCTAAAGTGATGTAGCCGTCGTAGCCTGTTTCTTTAAGTGCTTTGGCTATGGCATCAAAATCCATATCCATGCTAAAGGGTATCTGATGGCTGTCGTGCCAACGGTCGTTATCGTGAACATGGAGAGCCTTGAGCCTGTTTCCAAGAGCCTTTATCATGCCGGGTGCGCTTGCTGTATCGCCCATCATTTCCGCATGACCAAGGTCAAGACAAGCCACAAAGAAATCGTCATTTACTACATCAAGGTGTTTATTGAAATCCTCTGCGGTAGCGCAGGCAGAAAATCCTGCTCTGTCAATTTCATCGTTCCACTTCCACATATTTTCTGTGGCTATCTTTACTCCGCACTCCTTTGCAAAGGGCAAAAGTTCGTTGTACATTTCCGCATTTTCCTCTGCGCTTTTGTAGTTATCGGGGTGGATAACACAGATTTGTCCTCCGGCTTCTGCAGTACATTCAATGGCACGCTTTTGGAAATCCATAATCTCCTTTACATACACCGGGAAAGGCGCATGAGACTGATTGCAATGAATACCATTGTCAAGACCTATCTGTTTTAATCTTCTTGCAAATTTAAGATAATCATTACCCTTTAAAGGATGATTACTTTCAACAAGACACATATTATTCCAATCGTATCTTGCCATTTCAAACATGGAAAAATCCCACGCATCAAAACCTGCTTTGGCAATAAGCTCTACTGCTTTTTCCTCGCCTGTTATTCTCGAAGCAGAATTGATTTCTGTTGATGTCTTCATTTTACCAATCTCCTCATATCTCAAATATTCCAAAACCGCAAAGCTCGTACATTGCACTGTTTATTTCTACTTTGTAAGTTCCGTTCAGGCTGTATACAAATTCTTCCGCATTTGCAATATCACAAACTTTGATAACTTCATTTTCTAAAGCGGCATTACAACCAAAGGTGGTAAATGTGCCGTCATCATTTTGATGAACAAAGGCTTTTTTCAGCACGGTTTCTTCCATGCATTTAAAGATTTCGTGAACATCATTGTCGCAACAACCGCCTTGGGTATCTACAATTTCTTCAACACCGCCACCCAAAATGAGAGGACAGAATTCGTAACCGCCGTTTACCTTCTGCTCACCTATGCGGTACCAACCGGAAATCATATCAATATAGCCTTCGGTAAATTCCTTTGTGGTATAACGGGCTCTGTATGCCTTTTCCTTGGGTTCTACAAACTTGTAGCCGTCTTTTACTTCTTCGTTGGTCTTTTCAAAGGCTCTGTCTGCCTTGATGTAGGGAGCGGCACAGAATGCCCAGCGGAGGTTACCGTTTTCGTCTATAAGCTGGCTACCTGCACCCATGCCATTCATCAGACTCATAAGGTACTTTTTCTTTCCGGTAAGCATATAGAGGTAATAGTGAGCATAAAGCGTCCAGCCTGTCCAGCCATGGGGGGAATTGAACATATTTTCGCGTATCATTACATCGTACTGAGATTCCCAGTAGCGGATGGAAGCACCATTCATACGGCAATCGGGTATGAGCTGTTGTTCAAGGCAGGAATGAATGGAAAGCATGTATTCTGCCGCTTTGATATACTCTGCTCTTTCTTCCTCGGGAAGCGTAAGAGCAAACATACCTATCTGAAGTGCCGAGCAGGAAATCATGCCGTCTTCCAGAGTCATTTCGCCTTCGGTTTCAATGTTGTCGAGGTTACGAACAAGCTCATCCACGGCTTTCTTTGCGGAGGCATAGTGATTCTCTGCTTTTTCCCTTAAAGCCAAGTCATCGCATTCCCTTTCGGCAAGGGCAAGCTCAAGCATGGATTTGGCTATGTATATAACACATGTATAGTGAACTTTTTTATTTTTGTATGCACCGGTTTCGTCCTGATGCTTAATTAAAAATTCAGCAAACTTTGATGCATACTCAAGGCAATCAAGGTGATTTTCTTTGTCTGCCTCGTACATATCCACCAGCACACTTATAAGTCCCGATGTGTTTTGAATTCTGTCGGGAATAACAATAGGTTCGCACTTTTCAAAGTCAAACATAAGGGGCATGGTTTCCCAAAATGCTTCATATGCCTTATCACCTATTTTCTTATCTTTGGTGTGCTTGTACTGTAAAAACAAGGAGAAAAATCCATAGAAGCTTTCGGTATGGGTTGATGCCTTAGGTGGCTTGGAAAGAGCATTTTCCGCAGCTTTTTCCAGATAGTAGTCCCAAGGTTTGCGAACATAGAATTTAGCTTCGGCTGTTTTGTTGTTTTTGTCGGTAACGGTAAGAGTGTACACGCCGTAATCATCAAGAGCTTCTGCCACATCTATGGCTTCGCCTTTGGGAGAAATAAGACTAAGGGTGTATTCTTCGCCGCTGTTTACAAGAAGGTCTATTGCTTCGCCTTTTTCGAGGGTATATTTTGAAGCATTTATTGTGGGTACACCTGCAACAGAAGATATTGTCTTTTTGATGTCGCACTTATTCACCACGGGAATAAGGTAGATTGTGTTGGTGTATGTATCGCCGGATTTAAAGATTTTGAGGTTATCGGGGTGTCTGTACGGCAGAATGGTATTCTGATAGAAATATATGTTTGAACCAAGGATTCTGTGACCGCAATGTATACTTGTTTCACTCTCGGCAAATATATTGTACTCCAAATCGTAGGATGCCACAGGAAAAGATGTTGCTATGGCAAGAGCATTTTCCGAGGTGTTCATATAGTAACCCCAAAGATGAGTTTTTTCGCAACGCAAAAGTGTGGGGAAAAACAGGTCATTCCACTGGGGATAGTGGGTCATGTAGGAATCAACACCGGTTGTAAAGCCTATTCTGCCGTCAAAATCTTCGCCGTTGTTTTTGAGCACTACATTTATTTCAAGATGAGTTTCCTTTTGAACATAGGAAAGCTCAAAATCCATACCACCAAATGAACCCACATAGGCATCGCCTGTTTTGTTAAGGTCTATGGTTGTTTTAACATCATCTTTTTCCACAAAAAAACCGTAGTTATCTTCCATAAAAGGAACGGTAAATTCATTGCATACTATTTTGGATATTTTTTCGTTTAAAAATTCTGTTTTCATATTAGTGCCCTCCCTGTAAATCATAGGTAAATTGTAGCACAAAATCATTGCAAAATCAAGAAAAGATATGATACAATAATATAAAGGATGTGACAAAATGGATTTAAGAGAAAAAACAGTAAAATCCGAAAAAATATACGACGGAAGGATTATTAAATTATCCGTCGATACCGTAATAACCCCCGGCGGAAGAGAAGCAACCCGAGAGCTTATACACCACCCCGGCGGTGTGGGTGTAGTGGCTATTGACGAGGACGGCATGATATACCTTGTGGAGCAGTACCGCATACCCTATGATGAAGTGCTTTTGGAAATACCTGCCGGCAAACTTGACCCGGGTGAAACAGACACAAAAAAAGCTGCCGCAAGAGAGCTTCGGGAAGAAACCGGTCTTAGGGCAGACACTATGGAATTTATTGGGAATTTCTACCCTTCGGTAGGCTTTCTCGATGAGGACTTAAGACTTTACCTTGCAAAAGGTCTTTCCATGGGCGAAACCGATCCCGATGAAGATGAGTTTTTAAACCTTGTAAAAATACCATTTGACGAAGCCGTGGCTATGGTTATGGATAACCGTATAAAAGACGGCAAAACCATTGCGGCAATACTTAAGGTTAATTATCTTGTTAACAAAAAAACTGAGGTGTGACAAAACCACACCTCAGCTTTTTTATTAATTAGCTATACTGTATCTGTACAAGTCAACCAGCTGTATAAACTCTCGTCTTAAGCCGAAAGTATCCTCACCTGCACCACCACTCGCAAGGTCTATTACGCTATCCAAAGTGGAAGTGCCTTTGTACTCGGATTCATTTAATATCATACCGAGTTCTGCCACAGCTGCCGCGAACCTAAAATCATCGCTTAAGTTTTTATCTGCGGAATCTGACACCGGAAATTCATTTAACACACTTTCATCACTATACAGTGGCTTATACCGTATTTTTATGGTCATAAGTTCATTGGAATCCTTGGGGGTTATTTCCTGATATTTAAGGTCTGTCTTTTCGGTACCCTCTGCCGGAACAATTTCATAGAACACAGTAACGGTTGAGCCTGCACCAAGTTCACCTGCATCCTTTTGGTCGTTGGCAAAATCCTCATTGTTTAGAACCCTGTTTTCGTAGCCTACAAGTCTGTAGGACTTAACCTGCGAGGGATTGAACTCAACCTGAATTTTAACATCTTTTGCAATGGCATATATGGTTTTGGACATATCGTCCACAAGTACCTTTTTAGCCTCACGAAGAGTATCTATGTAAGCATAGTTTCCGTTTCCTTTGTCGGCAAGAGTTTCCATGCGATTGTCCTTTAAGTTGCCCATGCCAAAACCAAGAACACTTAAATATATTCCCGATTTGCGTTTTTCTTCTATAAGCTTTTCAAGGTCAGCGGTGGAATAAGGACCTACATTGAAATCACCATCGGTGCAAAGTATTATTCTGTTATTTCCGTCAATTTTGGCTTTTTCTGCCTGTTCGTAGGCAAGATTTATACCGCTTGCTCCTGCTGTGGCACCACCTGCCTTAAGGCTAGCTATAACTCCAAGTATTTTGTCTTTTTCCGTAGCCGGAGTGGGGCTTAGGGCAATCCTTGTGCCGGAAGCATATGTAACTATAGACACGGTGTCGTTTTCACCAAGCTTGTCTAAAAGCATGCCAAGAGCTTTCTTTACATATTCCAGCTTGTTGTAGCTGTACATAGAGCCGGAGGTGTCTATGAGAAACACCAGATTTGAAGGTGCATACTCGGTATATTCCTCACCCTTTACGGTAATCATGGCAAGCTTATTTTCCAGGTTCCAAGGGCAAACACCCACTTCGGTTTTTACACCAAACACCTCGCCCGATTTCACCTCGGGACCCCGGTAATCGAAATAATTTATAAGCTCTTCTGTTCGTATGGAGCCGGTTCTTACTTCCTGACCGCCCAGAATAAATCTGCGCATATTGCTGTAGGAAGCGGTATCGGTGTCGATGGAAAAAGTGGAAAGCGGAGATGTAAGGGCATCTTTGAACACATTTTCCTCTTGGGAAGAATATTCCTCTGTGTTGTAGCCCGGTGCAGTTGTGGGATAGTAACCCATAGCCATGTCGTAAGTATAGTAGGCTCCATAAGATGCCGAACCGCCGCCTCCTCCACCTCCGCCGGCTGAGGCAGACTCTTTTGGAAGTGCCTGAGGCGCTGTTTTCTGCGAAGATAAAATATTACCTTCTGTTTTTATATTGTTTTCTGCTATATATTCCATAGCATTTACTATAATCTTGGCAACCTGCTCTCTCGTGATGTTATCACCTATCAATGCATCCACACCATCGCACAGTCCTGCATCCATTGCATTGGCAATATATGATGAGGGATAGCTGTCATAATAACCCGAAAGGCCACAAATTCTGCAAACAACACTTAGTGCCTGTTCGTATGTGATATTGTCATCTGCTCCAAAGGTGCCGTCACCATAGCCCGAAAGCCAGCCGGCATTGGCACACTTTTGCACGCTCTGATATGCCCAATGGGTGTCGGTTACATCGAAAAATTTTGCCTTGGCATCTGCATTTCCAACACTGAAAGCATTGCAAATCATAACCGCAAACTGACTTCTGGAAACAGGGTCTTCACCATGAAGGCTGCCGTCTTCATAACCGGTTACCACTCCTGATTCCTTTAAGGTTTCAAGAGCGCTTTTGTCTTTGGTTTCACCATTTGCATAACCTATTGGCAAGGCTATGGAAAGCATCAAAGACACAACCACAAAAATACTTACTGCTTTTTTCACATTACTCACTCCTTGTAAAAATAGTCCTTTTACTCCTAATACTTCCAAAGGATAAAAAAAGTTGCAAAAAAAAATTTTTAAAAATTTTTAAAACGACCCCCAAGTTTTTATTTTAGCATACGAATTATATAGTACAAAGAGCAAAGGAGATGATACCGATGTACAGCGAAACAGAGGAACAGTCACAGTTTCTGCAATCAGAAGAAGGTTCCGTTGTAAAGTATGACAGAAGCGTCGATAGCATAAGTATCATCGGTGCATGGAAGTAGATATAAAGTAAGATTTAACATACAAAACTCCTAAGTATTTTCTCATCTTCCAAGGCATCGAAAAGAAAAAATGTGTCGGTAAAGATTGCGATGCAAGATGCCTGACGGATGAGAAAGAGCAAAGATGAATTATCGACGAAATAAAATTTATATAGAGGAGAAGAAGCTTTGGCTTTTGGCGGAATACGCCGTTCATAACCTAAAACAGACAAATCTTCAAGTCCTTTACAATGATAACCTTCAGAGGGGTTAGAGGTGAGTCCAAAGAAAATTTAAGCTTTGAAAAATAACGCCGAGGCGAGAGGCCTCATGAGAAATATAAATAATAAGTTTTTTAACTTGAGTTTACGGATTTACAAAATAATGATTGTAAGTAAACTAATAAACTAAGGATAATATAAAGAAATATAAAAATTCCAAATCCTGTTTAAAAAATGTGAATGAGTACTTTATACTAATCGGCACTGTGAAAAGACGGTGCCGATTGTTTTTTTATTGACAGTTAAAATACATATTTGATATACTTAAAAAAAGGCTACATCGAAGGGAAGGTGAGCACTATGCTGCTTGAAGACAGAATTATACACGCATCCTGCGACAAAGCGGAACGCGGAGAAATAATTATTGAGTACACAGGCTTTATACTTTCCTGCGCTTCGAAGGTGCTTAAAAAGCACATCACCACCGATGACGATGCATTTTCCATAGCCATAATAGCCTTTGACGAAGCAATGGTTAAATTCTCGGCGGAGAAAGGTTCTTTCCTAAGTTTTGCGGCAATGGTCATAAAAAATCGTCTTACCGACCATATACGCAAGGAATCTCGCCACAGCTCTTCCCTGCCCTTCTCGAGTCTCAGCCGTGATGACGGCGAAGGTGAAGAACTTACCTTTGACGCGGCTGACCACAGACATTCACTTACGGATGCATCTTTGGAAATGCGATTTTTAAATCATGAATTGGAAGCATATAAGATTAATCTTGAGGACATCTACAAGTCTATGCCCACCTACTCTACCACCCGAACAACTTGTATGAAAATTGCCCTGCATATTGCTCAAAATGGAGAGCTTACCAGAATAGTTAAGTCTAAAAAGACCCTCCCGATAAAAAGACTTATGTCAGAGCTGGGAGTTAACGAAAAAATACTGGAAAGGTACAGAAAATATATAATTGCGGCAGTAATAATACTGATAGGCGACTACGAGCACATAAAAGAAGCTCTTGTAGGCTCACATCTATCGCAAGAGGTGTAAATGCTCCCGATATTTTGCAATTTTAACACATAAAAAACGGACTATAAACTAATTTGAAAAAATTAATTTATAGTCCTTTTTGTTATAGTATTTCTGTTATTTCGTTTTTCATTGCAACAGAGAGCATTACATCCTCATTAACCTTAAATCCGTTTTCGGAAAGCATTTTGTATGTAGCTTCATAGGCTTTGTCCGGGGTGTTGTTTTTGTCACTTAGGTGACCCAACGCAATATACTTTGTACCCCAGAGTGCCAACTGAGTGGCAAGCCATCCGCAATTTTCGTTGGAAAGGTGTCCACTGTCTGACAGTATACGCTCTTTAAGCATATATGGGTATGGGCCGTTTTGAAGCATTTTTACATCGTGATTTGCTTCAATTACAACAGCCTTACAGCCTGCAAGGGCAGAAAGCATAGGCTTGGTAACGCAGCCTGTATCGGTTGCAACTCCCATCTTTACCCCTTCCATGGTGATTGTATATCCCACAGAACTTACAGAATCGTGAGGGGTCTTAAAAGACCGTATTTCCGCAGAACGGAGGGTAAAGGTTTCGCCGGGAACTATGATTCTGACACAATTAGCGCTTGGAGCACAGCTGAGCTTTTCCATGGCACGATAGGTTTTGTCATTGACATAGACATTGGTGCCGTACTTCCTTGTAAAAACTCCCAATGCCGATATGTGATCGGTATGCTCGTGAGTTACAAGAATTCCGTCAATCTCTTTGGGAGAAACGCCAATCTTATCCAAAGCGGTTACTATCTTGGAAGCACTTACGCCTGCATCTATCAATATGTTTGTATCTCCGTCGGACACAAATATTGAGTTGCCGCTACTGCTGCTGTAGAGTGTGCAAAATCTAATCATCTATGCGCTCTACCTCAGCACCGAGCTTTGTGAGCTTTTCTACAATACGCTCGTATCCTCTGTCAATATAGTTGAGGCCTTCGACTTCGGTTGTTCCGTTGCAGGCAAGGGCGCCAATTACCATACTTGCACCTGCTCTTAAATCTGTTGCAGTAACCTTGGCAGGAACAAGCGGTGCACCACCGCTGATTATGGCACGTTTGCCGTCTACGGTAATCTTGGTGTTCATTTTGAGAAGCTCTTCAATATATTGGAATCGGGAATCCCATACACCTTCGGTAACAACGCTTGTACCATTTACGGTTGCAAGCATAATTACAGCCTGTGGCTGAAGGTCTGTGGGAAAGCCGGGATAAGGCATTGTCTTAATATTTATGGCACTTACGGGGCCTTTGGTAAACACTCTTACTTCTTCGTCCCCTTCTTCTATGCCAAAACCAATTTCCTCCAGCTTGGCGCTGATAACATCAAGGTGCTTGGGTATTACATTCTTAACCACCACGTCACCTCTTGTAGCAGCTGCAGCAAACATATATGTGCCGGCTTCAATCTGGTCGGGAATTATGGAATATGTGCCGCCTTTAAGGGAAGGCACACCTGTAATCTTAATAACATCGGTACCGGCACCTTTGATCTGCGCTCCCATGGAGTTCAAAAAGTTTGCCAGGTCAACGATGTGAGGCTCTTTTGCAACGCTTTCCAGCACGGTTTTGCCCGGAGCAAGAACAGCTGCAAGAATTGCATTCATTGTAGCGCCGACAGACACCACATCAAAATATACATTACCACCCTT
>JAEIGA010018355.1_pt1 | contig 10652 bp, 10 predicted proteins | sample 9270691 | NCBI WGS metagenome assembly JAEIGA01 (sample SAMN17057246, study PRJNA624740) | gut metagenome | biome: biome; isolation source: fecal sample | host: Bos grunniens | place: China: Xizang | collected 2019 | reverse complement strand
TCGCAAAGAGCATATCTTGCGGGATGATTTTCCTTTTCATCATGGCTCAATGTCTTTTTGATTTCATTCCAATGTGCTTGTGCTGTTGCAAGTGAGTGGTTTCCGTCACCAACTGCGAGGGTGAAATCTGTTGCAACACCATACAGCCCATCAATATCCTTCTCATACATTGCAAGGCGGTCAAAAACCTCTTTCTTGTCCACCTTGTATCCTGTCAAGTGTCCGCCCTTCATGTTAAGGTCAAAGTCATACAGCTTTTCAAGTGATTGACGATTGTTGTACAAATCCTCAATGACTCTGCCCTTTCTGTCGTCCATAACAATGAGAATGTGAGGAAGCTCAATTGGAGCATCTCTGCGGATTTTAAGGCGAGGAGGAATTCTATCTGGCACAACACCCTCTGTTGCACGGAGAGGTGCTTCTGTGGGGTAATTGTATGAGTAGTCCTCAAGGTCGATTGCAACAATAAGACCAAGCCTACTGCGATATTCTGTGTCACGCTTTACAAGGATAAAACTATCCTTCAATGTATAAAATACATTGTTTGCAAGATAGTCCTTCATTGTGGCGTTGATTTTTTCAACTCTATCCTCTGCATCACTATCCTCAAGATATACCTCGGGGAATATGAGCTTCAAGGTGCTGGGTGCATCGCCTACAAAGCCTTCAAGGGCTTTCCAATATTCTCTTTGTGAGGTAAATTGGTCACAAGATACAACTGCCCACTTTTCAGGCTCTGGCACTTTGGGCAACAATATATCAACGCATTTTATTGTTCTCATTCAAACCTTCCGTGATGCTTTTTCTCTCTCTTTTCTTCTCTTCTTGCCAATGCTGCCATTGAAATGCCAAAGGCATCTTCAATTTCATCTTTCAGCTTGTCCATGGTCATATATCTCTTGATTTCGCCCTTTCTGACAACTGAGATAATGCCTGTTTCTTCACTGACAACAATAGAAAGCACGTTGGTTTCTTCTGTGATGCCGATTGCAGCACGGTGACGTGTGCCCATTTCCTTGTTGACATTTCTTTGTGTCAAGGGGAGGAAGCAACCCGCCGCCACAATTTTGTTGCCTCTCACAACAACTGCGCCATCGTGAAGAGGTGCTTTGGTGTTGAATATACTTTCAAGAAGAGGGGCTGTGAGCACTGCTCCAAGCTGTGTGCCTGAATCAATGATTGTGTCTTGAATTTCGCCGTTCATATCAATGATGATGATTGCGCCAACGTCCTGCTTTGCCATATCTTGGCAGGCAGAAAGGATTTCTGTTGTTGCCTCACGGAGCTCATCGTCACTTGACATACCCTCGCCGAATATGGACAATCCTTTTGGATTGCCAACCTTTTGGAATATGGATTTGAAGTCGCTTTGATACACAACAGCAACCACAAAAAGCACAAACAATGTGAAGTAGTGCATGCAGTATCTTGCAAGGGTGAGAGCCTCTCCTTGATGGAGTTGTGCAAGAACCTGCACCAAAATGTCAAGGACGAAAACTGATACCAAAAGGCACAGGACTCTCATATGACGCTTGTATGCAAAGAATATGATGAACAATGCGACAAATGCGATTGCAATTATGCCGTCAATGAGTGCATACAAGTCGATGTTTTTGATCCATTCAACAAAGTTATACATATTGCCCCTCAAAAAGAGATTATTTTCATTGATTTACAATTTTTCAAGTAAAACTTGAACTTACAAGCAGGCTGACAGATTACAGATCAAATTCGTCAAAGATCTTGTCATTTTTGTTGTCATCCTCAAAAGGATTTTTGCCCCCGTCTGCGCCAAAGGGATTATTGTTCTTCAGGTCATCAACTGTGTAGAAATTGGTGCCGTCTGTGAAAATCACTCTACCCATATCATCGCTGGGGGTATCATCCTTAAATTCGCTTGCCTTCTTTGTGAGCATCTTTGAAAGAACCACGTATGCTACAATCATGCCTGCCGTAATAACACAAGAAAGTATTGCTGACACTTTGATGCCGACAATTGATGTTGTAAACATTTCCATGACTTGATCCATTTCCACACTCATGCCCGAAAATGCAACATAATATTCCTCAATCATTTCCATCACGGCGGGATTTTCAATCATTTCTGCACTTGCCAACAATCCGAGTGCGCCGATGAAATACAGTATTCCGTTGAAAATCACATACATTTTGCCGTAGTAATCAAAATATCTCTTTGCCATTCTAGGATTGAGATATTTGGGCACGTACACCAAAAAGAACATAAGTGCTGACAATGTAATTGTCACAGCAGGGATTGTCACAAGTCCGTTGTACAAGCCTGCCATAGGGTCAAGGAAACAGAACAAATTGACTGCGCCTGAAACAAACCATATGATTGACATCAAAATCAAGATGCTATATATGAAATCGTTTTTGGGTATTGCTCTCAATCCACGCTTTGCTCCCATGTTGAACAGCAACACTGCCACAAGCCAAATCAAAAGGACACTGATGCCACCACCTGCCACCATGTCAATGAGCAGTGAGTAAATTATCAATGGAACACTATTTGATTGAGCAATTGAAGTGTATGTTTCATAAAAAGTGCTGAAAAATGCGCAAACAATTGCCACTATCCAAATGAGAGGATAGTATTTGGGATTGATTTTCAAGTTGCTAGGTCTGTTTGTGTAAATGTTTTCTTCTCTCATATATTCAATAATGTGAGCACTGCATCGTGCACCGCTGTTGTGTCAATACGCTTGCCTTGACGGATGGCGTATTGGAGATTGTGGAGATAATCCACTGCTTGCTTCAATCTTACTTGTGTATAGTTCTTTGACACTCTCTTCACGTGATACAACTGCTTGTCGGATATTCCAAGCAATGATGCCACTTGGTCGTTGTTTTCGTTTTTGTGGAGCTCTGCGTGAAGCATCTTTCTATATTGTCCGTAAAGGAGGGATATGAGTGTGTCACCCTTTATGCCCTGCTTGAAAAATGTGTCAACAATTTCAAGTGCCTTTTCAGGCTGTTGCTCGCTGACTGCGCTGGCAAAGGTAAAAATTGCAAATTCAAGGTCGGGAGCAACCATAGCCTCTACGTCTGCAAGAGTGATTGTGCCTTGTGAATACGCTTTGAGTTTTTTTGCCTCACACACAATCCTTGACATATCGCCAAGAGTTTTTTCAACAAGTGCGTGGAGTGCTCTCGGCTCAATGGTTGTTGCAGGATCTTCCTTCAAAATTCCTTCAAGCTCAATGGCAACCGTGCTCTCGTCAAGTTTTGCACAATCAACAAGTGTCAGCTTGGCTTCCTTGATGAAACTTGCGACAGTTTTTCCGTTGTCAGCTGCGGTCTTCTTTTCATCGGCATCTGCACCGCTCTCTTTGCCTTCCTTCTTGCTCTGTATTTCCTCGCATACTATGACAAAAATTGCTGTGGGATTTGCCTCAGAAAGATAACTTGTGATAAGCCCTTTATCCTGCTCTGAAATCTTGCTTGGGAAGTCGGGGATGATGACCACCTTTCTCTCATCAAAAACAGGGAAAAGTGACAAAGCATCAATGGCAGATGAAACACCCTGCCCATAGGAAATCATGGACAAGTTGAAATCGGCATATTCAGGATCAACAATGCCCTTGAACAATGCCACGGCTGTTTGACGAAGATAAGCATCTGCACCGCTTATGACATACATAGGCTCAAAAGCCTTTCTTGATGAGATACAATCTTCGATGTGTTTTTTCAGTTCAACGTATTTCATAGTCTGCCTTTCCTGTGTGTGCCTATACGTGCGCACCCACAAGTTTACACATTATAATAGCATATTCTTTAAATTATGTAAAGAACAAAAATTTATCATCACCTCTTTTGCCCCCTCAAAAACATTTATCTAAGCCTGAAAAGACACCCTTTTAAGAGAATAAAATCACCCTTAAAAACAAAAAACACGAAATAGCATTTTCAGCATATCTCGTGTTTTATAATTATGTTTTGAATGTATAAACTATTTTTTGTGCAAATTTATCACAATTTGCTCTTTTCATATTTTTGACCAAAAACGCTCTTGCTTTTGCCCCGAAATCAGTCCAAAATATTTGACAAAAATTCTTTGAGTCTAGGGTGATTTGGCTCACTGAAAAACTTGTCCGGGGTGTTTTCTTCAAGGATTTTGCCCTCTGCCATAAACAGCACTCTTGTTGCCACTTCCTTGGCAAATCCCATTTCGTGAGTGACAATTGCCATTGTCATTCCTTCATCTGCAACCTGCTTGATAAGCGCCAAAACTTCGCCGACCATTTCGGGGTCAAGGGCGGATGTAGGCTCGTCAAAAAGCAATACTTTGGGTTTCATAGCAAGAGCTCTTGCGATGGCAACACGTTGCTTTTGACCACCCGAAAGTGTGCTGGGATACACATCTGCTTTGTCAAGCAAGCCTATCTTTTCAAGAAGGATATTTGCATCCTTTTCAGCATTCTCTTTCACCTCTTTGAGGGTTGCAAATGCTGGGCAAATTATCTCCTTTTTTTCGTATGGGACAAGGTGTGAAATCTTTCTCACCTTCTTCTCAATTTTGGCTGTCAGTTGAAGCTTTCTCTTGGTGAGATTTTCATCATATGTGGCGTACTTTTTGCCTTCCTTTTCCTTGATGACCTTTGTCTTTTCCCATTGCTCATTTATGGGCAAAAGTATCTCATTGAGTTTGTCTATCTCACCTTCGAGCTTAGCCTTTTTTATTGCAAGATTTTCGTTGTGCTTTTCGCCAAAAGCGTCAACACACTTGTTGTAGATTGGCACATACACCTTTTGAAGTTTCATCTGTCCAATGCGCTTTTTGCCTATGGTTATAGGTGCGAGGGTGATGTTTTCCTTCACAGTCAAATTGTTGAAAAGATTAAATTGTTGAAACACCATTCCAATCATTTCTCTTTGCTCATTGATATCCACCTTCAAGTCAACAAGGTCGTTGCCCATAAACATAATACGTCCAGATGTAGGATCTTCAAGAACGTTCAGACAACGAAGAAAAGTTGATTTTCCACCTCCTGATGGGCCAACAATTACAACCTTTTCTCCTTCCTTGATTGTGGTGGATATATCGTCTAGGACCAAGAGGTCACCATATTTCTTTGTGAGGTTAATTACGTCTATCACTTTTGTTCATTCTCCTTTCAATAAGCTTGACGATGGCTGTGATTATAAGCACGATGACAAGGTATATAAGTGCCAACAACAGATAGGGCACGATAAACTCATAGTTTTGTGAGCCTATTCTCTTCAATGCCTGTGTAATGTCGAGAGTTGCAATAAATCCAACCACAGAGGTGTCCTTGATGAGTGCGATAAATTCGTTGCCCAATGTGGGAAGTATGTTCTTTACTGCCTGAGGCAAAACGATTTTTGACATTGTTGTACCATAGCTGAGGCCAAGTGCTCTGCCTGCTTCAAATTGTCCCTTGTCAATGGACTGTATGCCACCTCTCATGATTTCTGCCACGTATGCACCGCTGTTCATGCCAAAGGCGACGATTGCAACAATAAGGCTGTCTATTTTCAATCCCATCGCAGGGAAAAGAATATAGTAGAAAATGAGCAGTTGCACAACAAGAGGTGTGCCTCTAAATACTGTCACATACAAGTCGCCAATATAGCCAAAGAATTTTGCCACCTTATTTTCACGGGGCATAACCTTGATGACCGAGATGATTGTGCCAATGACAATACCAATCAAAAGACCAAGGACAGCAATGAGCATTGTGTTTTTGAGGCCTTCAAGAATTGTCTTGCCACCCTCGTACTCTTCAAATGAGCGGACAAACATATTCCACTTTGCGCCAAAGCTATCTTGCTGATTGATCTTCTGCACCAATGAGTTTGCAGGTGCTTTGTCAACAACAATAAAGTCAATCGCACCATTGATCATATCTGTCACAGCAAGTGCTGCTGAATCATATGCGTTGAGTTTGATATTTTCAAATCCATCAAAGCCGAAGTCTGCACTACCTTGAATATAGTAGAAACCGGTGGTGCTTGTTTGCGCCCCTGCCTTTACATTTTCAAGTGATGAAAGCACATTCTCTACATCCTCTTTTGTTGTGCATCCATCAAAAGTTGTATCATCAGAGCGCACAACAATCATCTGTGTTGTGCCATAGTAGGGGATTGAAAATTGAACAGCTTGGCTACGATCGGCTGTGATTGTAAGCCCTGCCATACCAATATGGCAAAGTCCACTTTCCACATTTGTGATGACTGAGTCAAAATCCATGTCCATAACCACAAGTGTTTTGCCCAGATAATCAGCAAGGAGTTTTGCAACCTCCATATCAATTCCGCAGAAGTTTCCGCCCACTTTATATTCAAAAGGCTCAAACTCCGCATTGGTTGCAACAATGAGGGGATTTTCAATGCCCTTTGCACTTGTTGCCACATCTGCACCAATGCCAGTTATTTCGGCATAGCTGTGATTTTGCGTGCTGTCATATTTGGCGTAAAGTCCGTCAAGAGTGCCGTCTGCAATAATCATCTCCAAAAATTCATTGACTTTTGTAAGAAACTGACCGTCACTTTCGCTGACACAATATCCGTATTGCTCCCCTGTCAATTCTACGGGAACAAGTTTAACAGAATTGTCCGCCTTGTCGCATCCAGAAAATGCCAACAGCGCAACTGTCAGCACAATCAAAACAAGGAATGCAACTCCAATCTTTTTCTTCATATATTCTCCATAAATATGTATAATCTTATTTAATGCTTGACAATAATAGCAGTTTGCAAAGAATTATGCAAACAATTTTGCATATTTTTTGGAAATTTTGTTATATTTCTTGTTTGATTGGTGATTTTATACATTTTTTAGCACAATTTATGCATTTATAAATTTTTAGCCATAATTTTGCGACATTTTACGGCTGATTTCAAAGAGCATAAAAAAAGCCCGACAACATCGGGTATGCTCAAAGAGCATATTTGTTGTCGGAACTTCTTTCTGCCTATTTTAATTAGTTAAGCTTGCTTTCGATGAGTTTGACCACTTCGCCGACGGTCTTGAGACCGATTGCTTCGTCATTGTCAAGTTCAAAACCATATTTTGCTTCAACTGCCATAAGCATTTCAACAACGTCAAGGCTGTCGCATCCGATATCGTCAACGATGTTTGTATTTTCGTTGATGGATGCGGGATCACAGTCCATTTGTGCTACGATGATTTCTCTGATTTCTTCTAAAATTGTCATTTTATACTCCTTATGCCTTTCGGCGATTTTTTCTATTTTTGCAACGTTGGTTGCTTTGTTTTTTTATCTTTCAAAATCCTTGATTGCTTCGGGATTGATTTCAAAGCATCTTATATTTTGAGGGGGCGCACATATGCATGCGTGATAGTCCCACATGTCAAAATGCTCAAAGTGCGCATCATCGGGGATAGGCTTTTTGATTGAGCCCACTCCCTCTCCCGTGAACTTTACATAGCTTTCACGCTCTGTCCACTTTTCAAAGAACTCCTCATCATCCTCTGCTTCAATAAACGGGAACTTCTCTCTGCGGACGGGACGTATCTTTTCTACATCAACGCCAATCTCTGTGTTTGACACAGCAAGCACCACCAGATTGTCTGAATGAGAGAGATTGAAATATACGCCATCAACGTCAAGACGAGGTTTGTGTCCTCCGTCACGGATTATGTCAATCTCCTCAGGCAACTCCCCGTGCAAGTGTCCGCACAAATCACGGTAATTGCTGTATCCAAAGCGAATGAATGCATTGCTGTCTACCTTTTCTCGTACAACAAAAACTATCATCATTTTTCAATACGCACCAATGCGCCAAGACTGTCAACTGATGAAAGACCTTTAATGCGAGAAATTATGTCCTGCATACAGCTCTCTTTTGATTTGCCTGTTATGACAACAATATTATTCCCCTTTGTGATTGCCTTTTCAACTGCAACGTCTGATGCTTCAATAAGTGCAACAATTTTGCTCAATGCTTCACCTGTATTGCTTGCCACAAATCTGAGATAATACTCTGTCACAAAGTCTGTTGCAAATGTGCTGTCATCTGCATCAACCTCTTCAAAAGCAAATCTGCGATGGCTGTCATTCTTACCAGCAAAGACAATGTCGCTGACGATTGCACTGCCTGTGGGAAGTGACCCTGCACCTCTGCCGTAAAGCATAACATCATCAACATTGTCACCATTGATGAATACTGCATTGAATGAGCCTTTAACTGACGAAAGCGGATGTTCAGCAGGCAAAAATGCTGGATGAACTCTTGCTTCTGTCATTTTGCCGTCATTCTTTGATATTGCGAGAAGCTTCATTGTATAGCCTAATTCCCTGCCCAATTCAAGGTCAAGAACGTCAACGGCTGAAATGCCTTCACGATAGATTTTGTCAATGGGCACTCTCTTTTTGTATGCAAGAGATGAAAGAATGCTGTTTTTGTACATAGAGTCAAATCCATCAACGTCTGCTGAGGGATTGGCTTCTGCATAGCCAAGCTCTTGGGCTGTTTTGAGGCAGGTGTTGTAATCCACGCCCTCATCGCTCATACGGCTCAAAATATAGTTGGTTGTGCCGTTGACAATGCCTTTGAGGGAGGTCATTCTGTTGCCTTGCATTGCTTCTGTCAAGGTGCGAATGATTGGCACTCCGCCCACACAAGATGCCTCAAAATATATGCCTGCGCCACCCTTTCTGCCTGCCTTTTCAAGGTCCTGCCAGCTTTTTGCAAGCATCTCCTTGTTGGCTGTCACAACACTCTTTCCATTTTCAAGAGCCTTGATGAGGAATGATCTTGCAGGCTCAACACCGCCAAAAAATTCTGCAACAATTTGGATGTCGGGATTGGATACGATTTCATCAATATCCTTTGCCACAAGGCTGTCATCAATGCCCAACTCCTTGACTCTTTGAAGGTTTCTGTCAAGGACGGCTTTGACTTCAATGTCAACTCCGTCATTTTGCAAAATATAATCTCTCTTTGTGGTGAGGATTTCATATGTGCCTCCACCAACCACGCCAAGTCCTAAAAGTGCTACGCCAATTTTTTTCATATATTTCCTTCTGTTCGATTTCCTATTGTTTATGATTGCTTGCTTTCATTGAGGTGATAGATAAAATTCAATCCTTTCAGTGCCAACGCTCTGTCTGTCACATCAACAAGGTTTGGCTCAATTTGTGATATAAGCTCACTGAGTCCGCCTGTTGCAACAACCTTTGCTCCACTCATTTCAGGGAGAGCCTTGAAGCTGTCAACCATATACTTTACAAGACCTGCATATCCATAAATTATGCCAGATTGCATGCAACCTCTTGTATCTCTGCCCACTATGCTGTCAGGCTTTACAAGTTCAATATGGGGGAGCTTTGCTGTTTTGTTGACAAGTGCCTCTGCTCCTGTTTTGATGCCGGGGCAAATTGCTCCGCCAAAAAATCTTCCGTCCTTATCCACAAGGTTGAAGGTGGTGGCTGTGCCAAAGTCTATTGTGATGAGAGGTCCGCCGTAATAATGGTATGCCGATGCCATACCTACAAGTCTGTCCGCACCAAGTCCGTTGGGGCTGTCATAATCAATGGTGATGCCTGTGTCGGTTGTGTGGCTGACCACCAAAGGCTTTTTGCCAAACATAAACTCACATGCATGTTCCATTGTATAGTTGAGCGCAGGCACAACCGAGGACATAACAACACCCTCTACGTCAGCTGTCATGTTGCCAGACTGAGAAAGAAGTTCCTTGATGATGATTCCGTATTCATCAGATGTGCATCTACGTTCTGTTGAAACACGCCTAGATGACACCATTTTCTCACCATCAAAAGAGCCAAATTTGATGTTTGTATTGCCGATATCAATTGTAAGTATCAAAATGCTAACCTCTCTTTCCAAACTATTATACCAAAAAGAAAGGACAATCGCAAGAAAAATTTTTATTTGACTTTTAAGTCAATTTTTCAGTTTGCAAAAGCTATGTATGCCATGACAACAACCGAATAGGCGTTGAATATGAATATGGGCAAATAGTAAAGAGATATCCTCAACTCCTTTGTGAAAAAGCGTACCTGCAAAACAAGAGAAACTGCAAAAATTATCAAGGAAAACACAAAGGCCAAATACACATTTTTGAAGGAGAAAAACGTGTGTACAAACAAAATTGAAAAAATTCCTATAATGGCAAGAAACACCATTGAAGGATAGAAATGCTTGCCCGTCACGAGCCTTGCAACAACCACACTGCTCAAAAAATAGACACCAGAAACAAAGGCTGTCATAATTTTCTCATTCACCAAAAACACGGGTTTAACAAGTGAATTATACCATATAAAGTCTATTTTCAGCTGAAATGAACAAAACCACGCTACAATCAGCGTGCAGAATAATCCTGTCACAACGCCTATCAATTTTTTGATAAAGTCCACGAAACATTATATAGCCAAACCTACAATTCAATGCCTTCGAGATTGGAATTTTTGAGGCAATCTGAATTTTTTTGAAAACTGTATGAACACAAAAAATTTTGGTTGCGTAATGTACAGTAGGAGCAATCCAAAAATTCTTTAGGGGGTTTACATAATGAACAACTTCTTTGCAAATGGTGGAACAAACTGTGGCTGTGGTTGCAATGACTACATCCTCATCCTTCTCTTGGTGTGTTGCTGTGGTTGCAATATCTGCGATATTCTTCC
>JAEIGA010018354.1_pt1 | contig 10652 bp, 6 predicted proteins | sample 9270691 | NCBI WGS metagenome assembly JAEIGA01 (sample SAMN17057246, study PRJNA624740) | gut metagenome | biome: biome; isolation source: fecal sample | host: Bos grunniens | place: China: Xizang | collected 2019 | reverse complement strand
ATTTTTAAAAAACTAAATTATTAACTTTATGAAGAATTTTAAGCACTATCTTATTGCGATGGTAGCACTCGTTGCTGGTTTCGCAATTAGCGCTTGTACTCCTGACACCCCAGAGCCAGGCCCTAGCGCAAAGACCTCTATCGAGGTTTTGGTGGGTGAGCCTACGCCTGCATCGGTAGAGATTACCGTGAAGACATCAGGTGTTAAGGAGTTTGCCTACATCCTCGACAAGGATGTTCCATCAACAGCTATCCTTGCTGGTGGTACTAAGGTTGAGATCGAGGATACAACAGTTGTATCTGAGAATAAGGTCCTCATCCAGGGCCTCGAGGCTAATACATCTCACAAGGTTTACTTCGCCTTCCGTCAGTCTGACAACAAGATTTATGGCGAGGTTAAGGTTGCAGAGTTCACTACAACAAGCTATGGTGAGGTATTGACAGTTGTTGAGCGTAAGAACGATGGTTTCGCTGTTCACGTACAGGTTCCAGAGGAGGTTAAGCAGCGTGGCAACGCTTTGCGTTACTCTACAACTTCACTCCCTATGTACAACTATAGCAAGCAGATGGGTTCTATGGAGATTGATATGTTGCTCTACAACGCGCAGCAGTACATCACCAATGATAAGACTATCCGCTACGATGAGTATTATAGCTACGAGCGTGACGAGCAGGGTAACATCGTTCCTGATGGTGCAGAGTTCGCAGATCCTAAGGTTCCTGGTGAGCCAGGTGTATTCCTCATTGGTGAGTACGCGTATATGGAGGATCCTAACGAGCGTATCTGCTATGTAGATGAGAATGGTGATGGTGAGTTTGAGCTTGTATCATACTACGACGAGACAACACACCTCGATCGTACAATCTGGGCATTCCCTGCAGGTTGGAATCCAGGTTACTACGAGCCTATGTACGACTTCTTGCGTTGGATAGATGAGGTTGATACCGAGGCATACGACTCAGAGAAGTATTGGACTGGTTTCTACAAGCGTCTTCAGATTGATACTCTCGAGCCAGAGATTATGGATGCAAACGTGGAGATTAAGGTTACTGACAAGACTCCTATCAACGCTTGCATTAGCTTCAAAGCTGACGAGGAGGTATTGCTCTACAACGTATTGCTCTGTACAGAGTCGGAGTACCAGACTCAGATTTTGCCTCTTCTCGACAACAACGAGGAGTACTTGCGTTGGTTCGTAGGTTCATACTTCTCGTTGATGACATTCGGTGTTCATATGACTACCGATCCATATTCTGAGTTGTGGCTCAATGAGTGGTTCGTTGATACTAAGGGTATGGCAGGTCAGGAGATCCGTGTATTGGTATCTGGTATTGGCGACAATGATGGTACTTTGCAGTGCTTCAACACTACTACCTTCACTTTGCCAGAGGTAACTTTGCCAAAGCCTGAGGTTATCATCACTCCAGTTGAGACAGGCGATCCATACAGCGCTACATTCAACGTTAAGAACCCTAACTACGGTACAAACGATATTACAGAGGTTTACTTCGCTTGTAACTACGTTCGTGAGTTCGACAACATTCTTAAGGAGTACTCTTATACAAGCCTTCTTAAGGAGATGGGTAACCCACTTCACGTTGATATGACAGCTATCGAGCAGATTAACTCTGAGGCAGGTTTCAACTTCACAATCTCAAGCCGCGAGAACGCAACAACACGTCTTGCAATGCTTGTTTACAACTGGGAGGGCTCTTCTAACAACCCTGATGACCCTAACACAAAGGCTGTTGCTGAGGTTACTACACCTAATGCTAACTATCCTGTACGTGTAGAGTCACAGCTCTTCACAACCCTTTGTGGTGAGTGGGAGGCTACAGCGCCTATGAAGCAGTACCACGCTGCAACAGAGACTACTGAGGCTTATTGGGAGCCTATCGGCAACTACTCTTCAGCTATCACTATCGCTTCAGGTGTAGAGTACCCAGATTACCTCGATGAGTCTGTATATGAGCTCTACAAGGAGTGGGGTATCAGCCGCGATAAGACCGACGAGCTCTTCGAGGAGTTCCAGCAGACTGCAAAGTTGTACAACCAGCGTACACGTGGTTTCAACCGCCTCTTGTGTCTTGGTTACAACTTCACTGATCCAGCATACAATCTTGACGTAGTTCAGACTCCTTGGGATTTGTTCATCTCTTCAGAGTTCTCTGTAGCTACTATTTCCGATATGTTCTACGACTTCGGTCCAAAGTGGAACCTTGAGATTGATGCAGAGGGTAACGTATGGTTGCCACTCGACATCGAGCGTGAGTTCCCAATGTCGGCATTCTACTACGGTATCGACTACACATTCTATATGTTGGCTATCGGTAACGCGTCATACCTCGGTGCTCCAGTATATGACTCAAAGGGTCAGATGGTACTCGATTCACGCTTCCCTGTTGAGGTTTCTGCGGATGGCAATACCATCACTATCAAGCCTATCGTATACAACTACACTGACGCTAATGGCAACCCAGCTGTTGAGACTTACTACCCTTGTGTAGCACAGCTCCAGTATGGTCAGGCTACTCCACTCAACCCACAGGTTTGTGGCGATGTAGTCCTCAAGCGTAAGGGTGCGTCAACACAGGCTGCAAAGGCTAACGTTGCAGTAGGCAAGGGTACAGCTAAGGCTGTTAACTCACTCGGCGAGGCTCCAAAGGCTAAGCAGCGCACATACTCTGTAACTCCTCTTGTGGTTGATGAGTCAAAGGCTATCAAGCGCATCGTACCTGAGCAGAAGCACGACAACTCTGAGGAGGCATACCACGCACGTGTACAGGCGTTGTTCAAGCAGATCTACGGCGTAGAGTTCCCTGCGAAGTAATTTGAGCTTCCAAGCTGCCTCGGCAGCAGAACTATAAACGAGTATCCCAGGCGTTATGCTTGGGATACTTTTTTTTTGAGCGCGCTGAGTGTTGTAACCTCACAACTTTTTGTATCTTTGGCATCATTAGATGCTTCTACTACAAGTACGTGCTATCACTTTGGAGTGTGCGAAGTGTTGTAACCTCGAAACTTTTTGTTACCTTTGTGTAAACGAATATTCCTACTACTATGGCAGATAACTATCTCGAAAAGCGAATGGAGGATTACCTCTCGCAGCAACCCGCAAGAAAGCGTACTGCAACGCTACGCCGACTACTTCTACATAACCGTAGCTATCGTGGCTACGACACCTCGTTTCAGGTACGTGAGGACCAGATGCGTCGAATAATAGAGGTCGCTACGCTATGCCCTTCGGCACGTAACCAGCAGGTGTTGCGCTTCCGTCCAGTGCTTGATGCAGAGGCAGATATCGTGCTTCGTCACATACGCCTTGGTGGTGCGCTCCCCGAGTTGAAACTCCCATTCCCAGGTACCGAACCACGAGCCTTTATCATCATCTGCTCGACTGTCGAGGAGTCGAAATATGTCGATATGGACCTCGGCATCGTTGCGCAGTCTATGCTCTTGCAGGCCGTTGAGATTGGCCTAGGAGGTATCTGCATCGGAGCCTTCGACCATAAGGAGCTTCGTGAGGAGTTGCAGTTGCCTTACGAGCCACTATTGGTGTTGGCAATAGGTCGCCCAAAGGAGCATATCGAGCTTAAGGAGTGTAGCGCGGGTGATTCGCTTACCTATTACCGCGAAGGTGGGGTGCATTATGTTCCAAAGATTAAAGTTGAAGACCTGATAATTAAGTAGTTATGCGTAATCTATTTCTCTCTTTATGCGCACTGCTTGTGGCTGTTACGGCAGTGGCAAATGGCGAAACTCCCTACTGGGAGCAGCCCGAGGTATATGCTATAAATAAGCTCCCTGCGCGAGCGTCGTTGCTCCCTTATGATAATGTTGCGGATGCTACGGCACGTGGTGAGTCGGCATTGGTGAAGGATATTAGTGGCGAGTGGAAGTTTTGCTGGTCACGAACTCCTATGGAGGCTCCCGAGGGCTTCGAGGTGGTAGGGTATGATGATGCTGCGTGGTCGACAATTTCGGTGCCAGGTAATTGGGAGATAGAGGGTTATGGCTATCCTATCTATACAAATGTCAACTATCCGCACCCCAAGAATCCGCCATACATTCCCCACGATGATAACCCTACGGGATGCTATCGTCATACGTTCACGCTCCCTGATGGTTGGGCGGAGCGTCGCACGATACTCCACTTTGAGTCGGGCATTGCGGCTATGCACGTATGGGTGAATGGCAAGGAGGTGGGATACTCCGAGGGTACGAAGTGTGCCGTTGAGTTTGACATCACACCTTATGTCACTGCGGGCGAGAATCTCTTGGCTGTTAAGGGTTTCCGCTGGGCTGATGGCTCCTACCTTGAGGACCAGGATTTTTGGCGTCTTTCGGGTTTTGATAGAGGTGTTAAGATTTACTCGGTTTCGGATGTGCGTATTGCCGATATGTTCGTTATTGCGGAGCTTGATAAGGGTTATGAGAATGGTCTTTATGATGCCACTGTGACGTTGCAAAACACAGCAGATAAGCCATTTAAGGGAAGCGTGGAACTTATGGTCGTAAGTCGCAACGACGATGTTGTAGTGGCGCAGTTCTCCTCCTCTCTAAACCTTAAGGGTGGTGCAACACGCGACGTGGCGTTCTCGAAGAATATGGGCGTTGTTAATCAGTGGAGCCACGAGAAACCAAACCTCTATACTACCGTAGTGACGTTGAAGGACGCTGCGGGACGAGTTGTGGAGGCTACGGCGTGCAATACGGGTTTCCGCAAGGTGGAGATTAAGGATGGGGTGCTGATGCTCAATGGTAAGCGTCTGTTAATCAACGGTGTGAATATCCACGAGCATAATCCTGCTGCGGGCCACGTCATCACGCGCGACCTTATGCTAAAGGATATCGCGCTTATGAAGCAGCATAACATCAACGCCGTGCGTACGAGCCACTACCCACAGCCTACGGAGTGGTATGACCTCTGCGATGAGTATGGCTTGCTGCTTGTTGATGAGGCAAATATCGAGGCTCACGGATGCGGTACAGGCTGGCACGATAGCTATCCAGAGTTTCACCCTTCGCACCGCGAGGAGTGGAAGGGTACGCATCACGACCGCGTGCGTTCGATGGTCGAGCGCGATAAGAACCACCCTTCGGTGATTATCTGGTCGATGGGTAACGAGAGTAGCGACGGCGAGGTCTACGGCGAGATGTATGAGTGGATACACAAGCGCGATAGAAGCCGTTTTGTGCAGCTTGAGCAGGGTTATGGTGGTCCTCACACCGATATAATCTGCCCTATGTACTCGCCATTTGCGGAGTTGGAGCGTTACGCCTCACGTAAACTCTCGAAGCCATATATTATGTGTGAGTATGCCCACGCGATGGGTAACTCTACGGGTAACCTACGTGAGTTCTACGATATTATCAACCGCAGCCCTCATATGCAGGGTGGCTTCATCTGGGATTGGGTGGACCAGGGTATTGACGCCGTAGGTCGCGATGGTCGTCACTATTGGGCTTATGGCGGTGACTTTGGCGCGTGGATGTACACCCACGATGAGAACTTCTGCTGCAATGGTATTGTCTCGCCAGACCGCACGCCACATCCAGGAATTATGGAGGTGAAGAAGGTCTATCAGGATATAGAGTTTGAGTATGCGGATGGCAAGGTGCGTATCCATAACAACTTTAACTTTACCGACTTGGTGGAGTATGAGTTTGGCTATAAGCTAATGTGCGAGGGTTGTGTTGTTGGCGAAAGCTCATTGGACGAGGTGCGCTGTGCGCCAGAGAGTTATGTGGATGTCGAACTACAAATACCCACTATGGAGCAGGGTAAGGAGTATGCCCTAAACTTCGAGGCTTCGCAGATGCAACGCACTATCCTCCCACCACGTAGCTGGCAGCGTGTTACGGTGGCTACCGAGCAGGTGATATTACGCCCCTATGACTTCACGCCACGCAGTTGCGAGGGGGAGTTGGAGATTGAGGAGCGCGATGGCTGGTTGGTGGCCTACGCTGGTGATACGGGTGTCCTGTTCAACACGAAGCGAGGTACGTTGGCGCGTTACGTCTCGGGAGAGCGCAATGTGATGTCGCAGTTGCCTGAGCCTTGGTTTTGGCGCGCAGTAACGGATAATGATTGGGGTGCGGGCTTCCAGCATAAGGCAAATGTATGGCGCACGAATAACCGCAAGCACGTGGAGGGTTTTGTCGAGGTGTTTGACGATAGGGTTGTTGCTGTGGCTACGTATCGTTTAGTTGATGCGCGTTCGCTCTATGTCGAGATGTATACCTTCCTCGCTGATGGCTCGCTGAAGGTGGAGGTTAAGTTCCAGCGTGGTGATGAGGATGTGCCAGAGCTTCCACGTTTTGGTATGCGTATGATTCTACCGCAGGAGTATAAGAACTTTAAGTTCTATGGCCGTGGCCCGTGGGAGAACTACTCAGACCGTAACGAGTCCGCGTTCATAGGCCTCTACGAGCAGTCTACCGATGAGCAGCTATTCCCTTATGTCCGTCCGCAGGAGTCGGGTAATAAGACCGATGTCCGCTGGTTGGAACTCACTGACAACGAGGGTGTTGGTATTCGTGTAGAGGGACTTCAGCCGTTGAGCGTCAGTGCGATGCCTTATCGTAGCGAGGATCTCGACGCGGGCCTTACGAAGAAACAGATGCACTACTCGGACGTTGAGCCACGCCGCGAGGTGGTTCTCCACGTTGACCTTGCGCAACGAGGTTTGGGTGGTGATGACTCTTGGGGTGCTGTGCCTCACGAGCCTTATCGCCTCGAGGCAGATACCTACGAGTATGGATATATAATTCGCCCAATTTCGAAGTAGATTTAAAAAAAGTGCTATCTTTGTATAGAAAATAAAACGTATGAAGATAATGAAACGATATTTTTTGTTAGTCGCTTTGGCGATGATGTTTGTGGCATCGGATGCCGTGGCGCAGAGATATGAGGAGTGTGTGGTGCGTGCTATTGAGAGCATTGAACTACCTACGAATGATTGTATTGCACCTGCGGAGGAGAAGCATCATCAGAAGGGTAATGTCTACGACTATCCCACCAAGAATGGTATTTACAATGGTTATCTCTACACGTCGAATCCATTGAAGGATGAGCCACTGACGATTGAGTATGGTTCGAACTTCCTATTCTCGATGTCGACAAAGGATTACAATCGTTTTTATGCTGGTTATTCAGTGCCTTACATAATGTGGAAGGAGCCTGTGGAGAGTAATAAGGAGGATTATCCCTTTACTCAGGGTTTTCACGTTGGTTATCTTCACGCGAGTCACCTCAGTAAGAGGGTGCCTTTGTATCTCGAGTATGGAGTAAACTTTCAGTATTTCTTTGGACGTGGTGCATCACGACAGTATAAAGGCGGAGGTTCTAATTCCTACTTCTGGGAAACGAATTGGGCAACGATGTACTCGTTGAATGTACCTCTAAATCTTGCGTTACGCCTTGGTTATCAGGGTGGAGAGAAGATCGTAACTCCATATCTCGGTGTTAACCTGCGATATAATGTTGACGGTGCAATTAAGCAACGCAAGGGAATGGCTAACGCATCTGTTTCGATTGAGGAGATTGATAATGTTGCTCTCTTTGATAAGACTGAGAATGATAGATACGCTATGGGCGAGAAGGCTTTTAACCGTTTCCAGGTGGGTGTAAACTTCGGCGTTGGCTATACCTACAAGAAATTATACGTTGGTGTGGGTTGTGTCGTAGATGGAATGCGCATCATTAATGCTGTGAAGGAGAGTAAGTATAGTTGGCAGGAGCACTACCACATTGTTGGACGCTTCTGTACGGTGAATATCTCGGTGGGTGTTCAGTTCTAAATAAGAGGCTGAATAAAAAGTCTATTTTCTCGTTACGCTCGCTCTCAAAATGCTCATTTACGCATAGTAAACTCCGCTTTTTCGAGCTTCGCAAGCCTAAAACTACATCTTTTTATTCAACCTCCTAACAAAAAATGGGATAACTAAAAATTTTAGTTATCCCATTTTTTTTGTTTACAATGTCGACTTAATCTTCTCGACCACAGCGTGATACTCCGACGACAGACTCTGCATAAGGTGCTTAACAGACTCTATCTTCTCGGCTCGCCACGCATTAGCACCCGCAAAGGCATAGCCGTGCTCCACGCGTCCCTTAAAGGCATTGAACAACGCAATCATAATGCAGTATGGGCTATTCACAACGTCGCAGGTCTTGATGCAGTTGAAGGCGCAGTGTGTAGGGCGCTTCAAGCCCGCCTTCACAGAGTCGAGGAACGAGCCTCGCACCGCACGACCAGGCATTCCCACAGGGCTCTGGATAATCTCGATATCCTCCTGCGAGGCGTTGATATATGCCTGCTTGAAGGCGATATCAGCGTCACACTCCTCGGTAGTCACAAAGCGTGTTCCCATCTGCACACCTGATGCACCAAGCTCCATCATCTTGTAAATATCCTCGCCAGTATATACACCTCCCGCAGCGATAACGGGAATCTGGCAGTTATGCTCCGCAGCAAACTTATTCACTACCTCCACAACCTCTGGAAGTGTCTTCTCAAGGCTATACTCCTCCGAGAAAATCTGGTCGCGCTTATAACCCAAGTGGCCACCAGCCTTTGGGCCCTCCACGACAATTGCATCAGGCGTATAGCGATACTCCTGCCACCACTTCTCGCACAAGAGCTTCGCAGCGCGTGCCGACGATACGATAGGTGCCAACTTTGTCTTTGCGCCCTCGGTCAAGAACGATGGCAAGTTAAGCGGAAGACCAGCACCCGAGAAGATGATATCCGCACCCTCCTTAATCGCCGTACGTACCATATCCGAGAAGTTGGTCATAGCAACCATAACATTTACGCCGATGATACCCTCGGTCTTTGCGCGTGCCTTGCGTAACTCCTCCTTGAGACCCTCGATAGCCGCCTCGGCAACACTCTTTGCCTTATCCTTGTAGATAAGTCCCAATCCTGCTGATGATATAACACCGACACCACCCTCGTTCGCTACGGCCGATGCAAGGCCCGAGAGCGAGATGCCTACACCCATACCGCCCTGCACGATGGGAAGGCGAGCGATAAGGTCTCCAATTTTCAATGATTTCATTCCTTGTGTATATTTAAGTTTAAAATGAGTTCGCAAATATACAACTTTTTCGCTCGTAAATGGCTGATTTGTCAAATATTTTTCTTTGTTTGTTGAAATCGTGTTCCGAAATAGTCCAAACTAACAACCAATTTGTATCGGCCATATTGCGTCGTAGTAATAAAAAAAATGCGTGACTCGAAAGCCACGCATCTTCTTATGCACTTTAGGTGAATTAGTTGCAACCACCGCAGTCGCAGCCCTCGCCGCACTCGTGCTCGCCACAGCTGCCGCCGCAATCACCGCAGCTGCAACCGCCGCCCATAATCTTTGAAAGATCCTCAGGGGTAGTCTCGCGAACATCTGCAACAGTAACCTCGAAGTTAAGAGTCTTACCAGCCATAGGGTGGTTGAAGTCCATCATAACGCTCTCCTCCTTAACCTCCTTGATGACGCCCATCATAGGACGACCATCAGCAGTAGCCATAGGAACCTGGCTGCCTACGAAGAGGATATCCTCTGCTACCTTGCCATCAATCATAAACACGCTCTTTGGCAACTCAACGATAGCCTCTGCGATAACCTCGCCGTAACCATCCTTAGCCTCGAGGGTGAATGATACTGACTCACCTGGCTCCTTGCCCATAACTGCCTCCTCGAACTTTGGAAGCAACATACCCATACCACAGATAAACTCCAATGGCTGACCTGGCTGTGACTGATCTGCAATCTGACCGTCAACAGTAAGCTTATAGTCTACATAGACTGTTTTGCCGTTCTCTACTTTCATATCAAATTATTTTTTTAGTTAATAACTCTCTTTTTAGCACCGCAAAGATAAGATGTTCTTGGTGAGTTGCCAAATTTATCAGCAAATAATTTTTTCGATTGAGCTATCGACAATCTCTATAATATATTATATATATAGGTATAGGTGGCTAAAACCTGCGAAATGGAAAAAAATACGTGCCAATCCAAAAAAAAATGGTCATAGTGTTTCGTGTTTCACAAAATAGTTATATATTTGCACTCGATTTTCCGCTAATACCTAAAGTTAAGCGCGATAAGTTCTTTGAAAAAGGGTGGTACAAAATTTTTTTTAAAAAAAGTTTCCAAAAAATTTGGAGATTAAAAAAAAGTTTGTACCTTTGCAACTCGAAAAGGTAATAATACTTCGCCGATGTAGCTCAGTTGGCCAGAGCAGCTGATTTGTAATCAGCTGGTCGGGGGTTCGAATCCCTCCATCGGCTCAGAGTCGTAAGTTGTGCAAACAACCTGCGACTTTACATATTGGGAAGATACCAGAGTGGCCAAATGGGGCAGACTGTAAATCTGCTGGCGCACGCCTTCGGTGGTTCGAATCCATCTCTTCCCACTACGATACCGTTAGAGTTGCAGTAGCTCACTTAACAGTGAGTGATAAGCATACTCTAAACGGTTTATTTTTGCGGAAGTAGCTCAGTTGATAGAGCAATAGCCTTCCAAGCTATGGGTCGCGAGTTTGAGCCTCGTCTTCCGCTCACAGTAGACTAACGTGTAGCACGTCGATCCAATGAGTTGGAGTGGCGGATGCTGCGCGATAAGTCCGTAAAATTGGAATAAGTACT
>JAEIGA010018353.1_pt1 | contig 10653 bp, 9 predicted proteins | sample 9270691 | NCBI WGS metagenome assembly JAEIGA01 (sample SAMN17057246, study PRJNA624740) | gut metagenome | biome: biome; isolation source: fecal sample | host: Bos grunniens | place: China: Xizang | collected 2019 | reverse complement strand
TTTGGTTTTAATGTCTATCTCTCTTCTCTTGCTCTGCTCAAACCTGCTGCGACCGTTCGAGTCCCTCGGTTGATTTATATTGGGGTGGTTTTCGTACTCGTCGCGTGACTCAGTCAGTCGGTGGCGTCTCGGGCGACTTGTCTGCGTGTGGCTGTTGTTTGCTGTCGCAAATCATTGTCTTTGTCTGATGATTGTCTTTGAAAATAAATTTTCAGCCATCATCAGTCAAAGCCAACAATCTTCGATTGCAACAGCCCCACTTCGGTTGCCTCTCGACTGCTGCGACCGTTCGAATCCGTGATGGAGAATGGGTATGGCAGTGATAATAGGATTTGATGGGGAAACGCACCTTCGGTGTTTAATAGGAGATTATAGGAAAGAACATCTAATCCTATCTAATCCTATCTAATCCTATCTAATCCTATCTAATCCTATCCAATTACAGCAACTGCAAGGTTATGGTGGCGAGAGATGCGCACCTCGATTGGGGCGCTATCAAGAATTGTGGCAGAGAGCACGCCCTGTTCAGAAGAGTAGTCTACGATTGAGATATGGGCAACAAAGTCGAGATTACCCTTTGAGTAGTATTTATATAGAGCCTCCTTGGCGCACCACATCTCGGCATACAAATCGTGCTTCTCGGCTATAATCTGTTCGGCAGAAGAGAGATAGCGTGATGCAACGCCTCTAAAATTGCGTTCCACACTCTCAATATCTATTGCACAGGAGCAATCCGACACCACAAGTGCCACATAATCTCGACTATGCGATACACTGATATAAGTACCCTCTATATCAACCCTTGGAGCGCCATACTCATCGTGAGAGATTTGACATTCGCCCAACTCTCTACGCACAAGTGCTCTCCAAGCCAACACCTCGCACCTTCGGCTCGTTGCACCAAACTGCTCAACGAAGGTCAAATCCTCCGCTGTGGCACCGCTGCGTAGCACCTCTTCCGTAGCAATTCGTTCTATAACGACACGGCTACTCATTACGACTGATTATGATTTTAATCTTATCGATACGATGTCCCTCCATCGCCTCTACAATAAATCGTATTCCGTGAGCTGACACCTCGTCGCCCTTCTTCAAGAAGTTGCGATTTATTTCGAGCATCAACCCTGCGATTGTCTCGGCACGCCCCTGAATATCCTCAAAAATATCATCATCAAGGTCGAGTACTCGCACCACATCGACAATATGAGTTTTACCCTCGAACAGATAGGTATTCTCGTTCAGGCGCTTATAGAAAGACTCGTCAACATCACTCTCGTCGGAAATCTCACCGACAACCTCCTCCAAGATATCCTCCAACGATATTAGGCCCTGGGTTGCGCCATACTCGTCCACCACAATTGCCATATGGAACTTCTGACGCTGAAAATCTTCCAGCACAGCCGTAACTCGCTTGTGCATAGGCACAAAGTATGGCTCTCGAATAAGGCGTTGCCAGCCAAATTCATCGCCCTTGGAGATATGTTCGAGCAAATCCTTCACAAAGATTACGCCCTTAATATCGTCGATATCCTCATTATATACCGGCAATCGCGAGTATCCCGTTTCGGTAATAACTCGCTTCACCTCCGTGAAAGTCATTGTCTGCTCCACCGCCTTGATATCAATTCGAGGGCGCATAATATCCTCTACCTCTCGTGAGGCAATGCCCACAATACCCGACAAAATTCTCTGCTCTTCACTCTCTGGCTCGGTGGTCATATCTACCGCATCTGCCAACTCCTCAATAGATATATTATCGGCATTTGGAGTGGCAAGTTTACCAAAACGGCCACTCGTATTTATCAGAATATAGGAGAATGGATAGAACAGTACACGGAGTATCGACAACGGCTGTGAGAAAGCCAAAGCGACCTTAACATTCGAGGTTTGCGCCACAATTTTAGGCAAAATCTCGCCAAAAAGGAGCAACAAGAATGTTACCAGCACTCCCGTAACCAGAAACTCCACCGTAGTGTTGTGAAAGTGGAACATCATACTCACCACCTTCGACGAGCATATTACGATAGCGATATTGACCAGATTATTCACAACAAGGATTGTAGCGAGCAACGAGTCGCTATTTTTCAGCAACTTCATAACGCTCTCCGACGCCAACGAGTTGCGTTGCTTAATCTGGCGCATATCTGATGGAAGAAGCGAGAAAAACGCCACCTCTGATGCCGACATCATTCCCGACACCATCAGCAACAATACTGTTACCACCATCAATACTATCGCCTCAATTGGGCAACCTATATACTCTATCATTCCCATATAAGACTATCTAAAATAGTGCTGGCATATCAGCACTGCTATTTGTAGAGGTATCCTTATCGCCACCTATTGAGTGCGCCTTTACAGCCGTCGAAAGCACAACGCCGTGCGTAATATAGGCTGGCGTACGCTTACACTCCTCAATCTCGGCAAAGTTACGCGACGGACGAACTATCGGCGCAGGAGCCGAGCGATATGGTACAACTGGTTTAGGGGCAGGCGTTGGTTGCTTCTCACCCTCTACATCTATGGTTGTCGGCTCAGGAGTAGGCTCCTCGACAATTCGAGTATCTTCGTTCGATTCGTTCTTTATAACAATTGGACCTCCGAGTGAGTCGTTGTCGAAACCCGTAGCCACTATCACAACCTCAATCTCGTCCTCGTTGAGATTTGGTTTGATACTAACACCCCAAATAATGTTTGTATAGCGAACATTTCCCTTCTCGTCCTCACTCTTGGCGTGGTGTTGCACACGGTCACGAACACGGTGTGCCTCGTTAAGAGTCAACCCCTCAGCACTTGACACCGAGATATTTATCAGCACATTGCGAGAGCCACTAATCGACACATTTCCGAAAAGTGGCGATGTCAAAATTTTATCGATGACCTTATCGGCTCTATCCTCACCCGTTTCGGTGGCAACACCCATAACTGCGCTACCACTGCCTCGCATAACTGTGCAGACATCTGAAAAATCGACATTTACCAGATTGCTCTTATGGGTAATAATCTCGGCTATGCCCTTTGCAGCAAATGCCACAACATCGTTAGCCCTACCGAAGCCCGTAGAGGCAGGGAGGTGGCCATAAAGTTGGTCTATGGCATCATTGCTCAATACAATAATCGCATCGACATGCTTGCGCAACTTCTCGATACCAGCATTTGCCTGTGCCGTACGATGAGGGCCTTCATTGCTTGGTGGTGTAGTAACGATAGCCACAGTCAATATGCCCATCTCGTGCGCCAACTCCGCAATCACTGGCGTAGCGCCCGTGCCTGTACCAGCACCCATACCTGCTGCCAAGAAGAGCATCTCGGTACCTCGTGCCTGCAACAAATCACGAATCTTATCGAGTGCTGCAACAGCGGCCTCTGCACCCTTCTCTGCAACATTACCTGCTCCAAGACCTCTACCCATAAGGATACGGTTTTCGGAGGCGATATGGAGTTTATCCAAGTCGTCCTTATCGGTATTGCAAGCGGCAAGATTGACACCCTCAATCTGCATCTCCCACATATGTTCGATGGCGTTTGCTCCCGCACCACCTACACCCATCGCCATAATGCGTGAAGGTTGGCTCTTCATCGACACAAGATCATTCAATATGCTATACTCTTCCATTCCCTCTTCTCCTCTACTATTAAATAAGTTCATCCGTCGTAAATGCGTCGTCAACCCATCTACGGATGCGAGTCCACAAACTTCCCTCTGATTTTTTGTTCGGTGTTAACTCCTTCGCTGGCTCCGGTTCAACGATCTCCTCCTCAGGAGTTGTAGGCGTATTATCCTTCTCCTCAACATTATCCTCAACGCCACTCTCTTTCTCATTGGTTGGAGTGGTTTTAGGCTCTAACTCGTCCGACTTTTCTCGCTTATCGTCTGCTCCTACACCCGAGAATATATCGTTACCACTATTACTTGGTGGAGTGTCTGTTGGCTTATTAGGTTCCTCCTTTGGAGCGCCATTTGGCATAGTCTCGCAAGCAGTATGATTTGCGCCATAGCACAACAAGCCCATAACTACCGACTGCGGAAAGACGCTAATCATCTCCTGCGACTCATCGTCTATGCCATTTATCATATTTGCCAAGCGCACCTCCAACTCCAACTCACGAGCAAAGAGTTTGTCGATGTTATCCAGATATGCCGAGCCTCCCGTAAGCACCACTCCGCAAGGGATCTTGGTGTAGAACTTCGAAGCCTTCAACTCTCGCATTACAAAACCTGCAATATCCTTCAATCGCTCCTCGGCAATCTCGGCGATATTTCGTTGAAGAATCTGTTTACGAGCATTACCAGCGGTCTTGACAGGCACGGTAACATCATCCGGCACCATCGAAGCGATAGCCGAGCCATACTTTCGTTTTAGTGGATCGACATTCCTCTTCGAAGTGCGCAAAAACTCCTGCAAATCGTCGTTAATAGAGCAAGCGCCGATAGGTAACGACGAGAAGTACCACAACTTACCCTCCTTGACAATCGACAAATCGGTCAACTCGCCACCTATATCAACAATTGCCACGCCATCCTCACGCTCGGCTTCGCTCAGCAACACCTGAGGCAGGATAGTTGGGTTTACACACAAACCACTTACCTTCATCTCGGCACGGTAGAGCGCTCGATTAACAAACTCAACCTGCTGTTTTCCTGTGAGCACAAAGAGATAGGTGGCTGATAGTTTACGGCCGTATGCTCCAATCGGATTTGCGACATCGTGGTTATCGTTTACACGATAGCGCAAAGGAATTCTATCAATGATAGCATCTCCTCCGCCCGACACAACCATCTCTATACGAGAGTGGAGTTCACGCATCTCATTCTCGGTTACACAGCCAGTTTTATTGTTAATATCGACATAATCCTCGTAGCGCACACAATATACCGAACGCCCAGAGATACCGACATAGGCCGAGTTTAGTTTGCGGCCGAGTTCGCTCTCCAAAGCACTTTTAGCCTTGATTATGGCGTTGCCGAGTTCAATATAGTTGGTGATTTCGCCATCTTTGACGCAACCCTCAACCTCTTGCACCTCGACACCAGCAACTGAGACAGTGCCGTTGTCATTACGAACACCCACAGCCATCACCACATTTGACGAGCCTATATCTATACCAACTATGTAATCCTTGACCTCCATCTCTACTCCGTACAAATTATCTGTTTCTTATATCTCAAATCTACTTTTTTATATCTATCCCAACCAAATTGCGAGAGTCCTTCATCGTAGTACTTCTGCAACTTCGAGAGTTTCTCCTCTCGGTCTGCCAGCCTTCCAAACTCCACAATAAAATCTCCACTGCGAGGTATCAAGCGCAACGAAATCTCACCCAACGAGGTGGTATCCGCCACATACTGCACAATCTCGGAACCCCAAAAAGAGTCGTGCTCAATCTGCGATACAAAGTTAATCAGATTAGCAAAATCATCATAGCGTTTCTCTATCTTTTTTTTACGACTCTCAACTTTATGCTTATCCTTATTGAGCAGCGATAGACGAGATGCAATCTCCGCCTCTGTCTTGACCTGTTTGTCAATCTCCATTTTGATACCTACCAGACGCAGTTTATACTCTTCCTCACTCCCAAATAGACGCTCGAAAACCCCTTTTTTCCTACTCTTTTTCAACTCATCTATGCGAGCATTGCAGCGACGCTTCTCCTGCTTGGCGACAGCAATGGCATTGCATACCGCAGCAAGTTTCTCATCTTCGAGAGCCATCAAATACTCGAAATTGGTCAATAGCCTACCCTCGAAATCGGTCTTAAACATCGGTTTGTAGCATCCAGTTATGACTGGCGCATAGTAGGCTCCACCACGAGGAGAGTGAAATATATCGCCCTCGCCAGTGATGTAGGAGTTGTAACCACCACAAAGCAGGCGCACCAAGGGTTTATGCTGTCGAATGTCTATGTGTAACTCACCCGAATATGTGGTATAGACATCGACATCTCGCACAAAGCCACACTTCATTATATGCTCCGAGATTGTTACCGCATCTATGCTATCTACCACAACATTTTCGAGCGCAAATTTACCGTTGTTCAGATAGTTACGCATCTGTGGCACAGAGGTAAACCTGCAAAGGTCGGCACTATCTGGCAACGATATAACAACTTGCTCTACTCGTTGTGTACTGCGGTTGCGTTGTGCAAGATTTGAGGCATAGCAGATGTAGGCGACAATCAATGCCACCGCCAACAAAAATCCTACTGCCCTGACTATCTTACGCCACATACAATTCAAATTGAGAGTTGAGAATTGAGAATTATTTTTCCGTTTTTCGTTTAATTGTCTCTGCAATATCGTTGCAACAAGCATCAATGTTTCCTGCTCCGAAGGATACAACAACATCGGTCGTCATCTCGCCAATGGTCTGCGCCAACGCCTCACGCTCTATAATTCGGCATGGTTTCACCACAAGGTTGGCAATTATCTCGGTTGTGATACCCTCGATAGGCAACTCTCGTGCAGGATATATCGGCAAGAGAACAACCTCGTCAGCCTCGTTCAATGCCTCGGCAAACTCCTCATACAAATCTCTCGTGCGGGTGTAGAGGTGCGGTTGGAAAATCGCCGTAACCTTGCGAGAAGGGAACATCTGCTTGACCGAGGTAATCGTGGCAGCCAACTCCCTCGGATGGTGAGCATAGTCGTCCATATATACCGCACTCGGAGTGTTCACATAGAACTCAAATCTACGCTTCACGCCCGAAAACTCTCGCAACGCCTTACGCAGTGCATCGTGGTCTTTCAAATCTCGCTCCACTGCCCAAAGCAGAGCCACCGCAGCCACCGAATTTTCGATATTCACCCAACCCGGAATGCCAAGTGTGCAACCCTCGACAACCCCAGTCGGAGTAACTATATCATAGCGGTAGTAGCCACCCTCCAACAACTCCACATTGCGGGCGTAGAAGTCGCACTCCTCGTTGTAAGAGTAGCGATAGACCGAAATTTTATCGTTCGTAATCGCCACATCAACGCCTTTTTTCATAATCAGCACGCCACCCTCTTTTATCTGTGAGATAAACTGCGAGAATGCCTCCTTGACCTTCTCGTGAGTGCCATAGATATCGAGGTGGTCAGCATCTGCCGAGGTTACAACCGCAGCATCGGGATAGAGTTGCAGGAACGAACGGTCAAACTCGTCTGCCTCAACAACAAATCTATCGCCCTTGCCCAGCACCAAGTTCGAGCCAAAATTCTTCGATATACCTCCCAAGAAGGCCGAGCCCTCGCCCGACACATAGTGGTTGAGCCAAGCGGTTAAGGTTGAAGTGGAGGTCTTTCCGTGCGTACCCGACACCGCCTGCACATATTTGCCCTGCGAGAGTAGACCGAGCACCTGCGAGCGTTTCTTAATCTCAAAACCCTCCTCACGGAACATAGCCTGTTCCGAGTGGTCAGCAGGAATTGCCGGGGTGTAGATTACCACCGTATGCTCCTTATCGAGGAACGCATCGGGAATAAGTCGTACATCGTCTTCGTAGTGTACCTCTGCACCCTCCGCCTCCAAACTACGGGTAAGGTCGGTTGCCGTACGGTCATAGCCTGCCACCTGCCAGCCTTCGTGCAGGAAGTAGCGAGCCAAAGCACTCATTCCGATGCCGCCAATACCCAAGAAATATACCCTATCTTTCATCTTTCGACTCTACGCTTTAATCTGCTTTACTATCTCATCTGCCACTCTATCCGCAGCATCGGGAGTAGCCAACTTTGCGATATTATTCGACAATTTCGAGAGCAACGCCTCGTCTGCAACCATCTTCAACGCTGTTGCGATACCGCAATCCACAGCCTCGGCATCTCGCACCATCATAGCCGCACCCTTATCTACCAAAGCCTTTGCATTCTTTGTCTGGTGGTCCTCCGCCACATTTGGCGACGGCACAAAGAGTGTAGGCTTCTTCGCCAAGCACAACTCCGACACGGTGCAAGCACCACTACGAGAGATTACAACATCGGCAACCTCATAGGCGTAGTCCATTCTATCGATAAACGGCACGAGCGTAATACCCTTGGTTGGATAGTTCGCAAAGAACTCTCGCATCTCCTTTTCGTAGAAACGGCCTGTCTGCCAGATAACCTGTACTGGGGCTTCACCTCCAAGGGTTACAATCCACGACTTCATCATATTGTTCAATGTGCGAGTGCCAAGTGAGCCTCCCACAATCAATATCGAAGGTTTACCCTCCTCCAAACCATAGTGAGCAAATGCCGCTTTACGGTCAATATCGCCCTTGCCAAAGGCACTTCGCAAAGGATTTCCCGTCAGGACAATTTTCTCTTTATCGAAAAATCGCTCCATACCATCGTATGCCACGCAAACGCTCTTGGCACGACCGCCAACAATTTTATTCACCAAACCCGCATAGGAGTTCTGCTCCTGAATGATTGTCGGAACACCCATCATCTGCGCCACAAATACGATTGGTGCGCTTGCATAGCCACCAAAACCTGCAACAACATCGGGCTTAAACTCCTTGATGATACGACGAGCCTGATTGAGGCTTCGCAACAAGTAGTATGGAAGCAGAAAGTTCTTCCAAGTGAAACGGCGTTGCAAGCCGACGATATTCAACCCTTTGATATTGTAACCCAAGTTTGGGATTAACGACATCTCCATCTTACCCTCGGCACCCACAAAGAGGATTTCGACCTCCTCGCCAAAGCGTCGTTTCAACGCCTCGGCAACCGATACTGCTGGGTAGATATGACCTCCGGTACCACCTCCGGAAAGAATAACTCTCTTCATTTTGTTGGTGTTTTTAGTACAACAATCCTAATTAACCACAAAAATATGGATTATTCCGATAACTACAAAAGAAAAGCGAGGTGAAATTATAAATTTCACCCCGCCAATACTTTTTTATCTTGGAGAACTACTTTAACACATCGTTTAACAATACTGCCAAACGGTAACCAGCACGAACCATCATCTCGTAGTTCAACTCCTCCAACTCATTACGCTCACGGCGTGTCATCTCGTAGGTAGGGTTGATGCGAGAGTACAATTTATTTGCCTCTGAGCCAATCTGTGCAACCCAATCACGAAGTGTACCCTGCGAGTACTCTGCGAACTTATGACCAGAGTTTAACTCCATATCCTCTGCCCACAATGCGCCCGAAGTACCGCCGTGCCAATAGGTGTATGACATCCAAAATCTCGACCACTTAATAGCCGACTTCGTCTTGCGCTTACCAATATCACCAGCATAGCACTGGAACGAGAATTCCGCCTGCGAATGTGGGTGGTTCTCGATACGAACATACGAGAAGTTGTGAATGTCGCACATAAGGTTGATAATCACACGCAAAGCCTTCGTAACCTCGGTCTTTTTGTGATCATTGTGCGCACGAACAACCTCCAAAGCCTGCTCAATAGAGTTAAACGCATCGTAGCCATCTACTGGCAATGGCTTAAACTCGCTGTCGAGATGAAGATAGTGAATCTCCTTGCTGTGCTCTGCTCGCTTCGATCTTTCGAGCATTGTGAGATACATAACATCATCCTCGAAACTCTCACCAAGATACTTGGTAACAAGTTGTTGAGTTGCTGGCGTAAAGTGTTTTGCAGCCAAAAGCACAACACCCTCATCTGGTCTTTTCTCCCAAGCACTCGCCACCGATACGGTCAACGCAAGCGCCAAAATAAGAAATATCTTTTTCATACTCTATCTCTTCTACTCTTTGAAAATCTCATTTAGTACATACGCCAAACGATATGCCGCCTTCACAGCCATCTCGTCAGCCAACTCCAACACATCAGCCTTATCCTTATCCGAAAGATATGCTATATCGGTATCCTCTGGTGTAATAGCATAGGCACGATGAGCCTGCTTGATAATATCACGACCCCAGTATGCGAAATTACCCTTCTTGATAATCTTCTTCTCCTGCTTTGGAGTGATGTTATCTACCACTGAAGTATACTTCTCGTAAGTCCAGCCCTTACGCTGAAATGCTGGCGAAGCGTCCCAGAAACCGTGCATTGACTGCTTCTTACCCTTACGCAACAACGAATAACGATAATCTGGATAGTACTTCTTAGGGAAGCCTACATGCACTGGACAGTGCATATCAGGCAATGAGTGAACGAGAATCAATAAATGGTGGTGCACCAACGAATCGGGCAAATTCTTATAGTTGCCATTGCCCATCTCCTTCATAATCTCGTGAAGTTGTCCCATCGACTTACCATTACCCTTCTCCCAATCTACATCACCATTAGCACCCACGGTAAATCCGTGCCACTCATTTGTTGGGTGGAATGGGGGTACTGCACGCCAATGATCCATCCACGATGAATACCACGGCAATGTATGTTTCAAATAACGACGACACTCCGCCTTTGCGTGTGGAGTGAGATGTTGCTCAGCCATATACGCAATTGCGCCGTGACCGAATGTTCCCCACGCCTTTGCACTTTGAACGCCGAAAATAGCCACAAGTGCAAGCACTGAAACCAAGATTCTTTTCATAGTTAGTAGATTCTATTTTTATTTGAAAATATCGTTCAAGAGTGCAGCCAAACGGTAACCTGCCTTTGCCAAGCACTTGGTGTGGAGGTACTCGTACTGCAAAATCACCTTAACGCGGACCTCGTCACCATTACCTCCTGTATAGAAGTCTTTGAGTGCATAAAGAACATCTCTACC
>JAEIGA010018352.1_pt1 | contig 10653 bp, 7 predicted proteins | sample 9270691 | NCBI WGS metagenome assembly JAEIGA01 (sample SAMN17057246, study PRJNA624740) | gut metagenome | biome: biome; isolation source: fecal sample | host: Bos grunniens | place: China: Xizang | collected 2019 | reverse complement strand
GCCACTGTCTGGTCGAAGATGGTGAGAGCGTCGCGCATTGCTCCGTCAGCCTTGTGGGCGATTACATGGAGCGACTCGTCGTCGATAGTGATGCTCTCGTTCGAAGCAACCATTCTGAGATTCCTTACGATGTTGTCGACTGTGATACGGTTGAAGTCGTATGTCTGGCAACGCGAAAGGATGGTCGGGAGAATCTTGTGCTTCTCAGTTGTCGCAAGAATGAAAATCGCATGTGCCGGCGGTTCCTCGAGTGTCTTGAGGAATGCGTTGAACGCCGCCTGTGAAAGCATGTGGACCTCGTCTATGATGTATACGCTGTATCTTCCTACCTGTGGCGGTATGCGGACCTGGTCCATAAGAGCCTTGATGTCGTCGACTCCGTTGTTGGAGGCAGCGTCAAGTTCATGGATACAATATGATCGTCCTTCTGCAAATGAAAGACACGATTCGCATATTCCGCATGGCTCCATCTCCTCCGAAGGATTGGAACAGTTGATCATCTTTGCGAAGATACGCGCGGTTGTGGTCTTTCCTACGCCTCGGGGACCGCAGAAGAGATATGCGTGCGCCAGCTGGCCGCGCAGAATCGAATTCTTCAGCGTCTGTGCGATAGTGTCCTGACCGATGAGGGTCCCGAAGGAGTCCGGTCTGTATTTTCTTGCAGATACAATGTACTGACTCATAGAGGTGTTTTTTATTTCCGGCGAAATGTCTTTTCGACAACTCACAAAGATAGGCATTTATTTTGTAACTTTGCGACGGATTGACCTATTGTATAACATTTATAACAGATACATATGAAGAAATTTATCGTGTTGGCAGTCGCATTTCTACTGCCGATCATCTCGTTCGGACAGGCAAGAATCGATACTAAGAAGATGAAAATCAGTGATTTCCCCCAGAAGGTCACAAAGGTGGTGCTTACAGGTAGCCCGCTTCATGACGGTTGCCTCAAGAGAGGCGTCGCTGCGGTATGGCATGTGTCGCCGTTCGAGTTCTGTACATTGAACGAGTATGAGAAGCTGAAATCTGATGATTCATACTACTTCCTTCTTACAACAAAGGGACAGTTCAAGAAGGAGACTGAACCGGGTATTACCTTCCTTACTCTCGTCAAGGGTGGACAAAATGCAACGACCGGAATAGATGAGATGATCGAGATCGTATCGTTCCCGTTCTCATCTGTGAATGACCCTTCCGGAAGAGAGTATGTCTTCCTTCAGCCTATCCTTGAGATCATCCAGAATTATGCACTTGCAGCTATGGAGAAGGACATCGATGCATATACAGGACTTCCGAACTATTCAATGAATATCGCGAAGTCCGGACATATGACACTTGTGTTCTCGGAGGGAGACCTTGCGACGGATGTTACAGATGAGGTGAAGAACCTCTGCTTCGACGAGAAAGTTCTTGTGCTCGAGGAAGAGGATGCGGATGAGTATGTGTCTCCTGACAAGGCAAACACATTGGTGAGCTACACCGTGTATCCATCTGCCGACAGCATGGGATCGTTCTGCTATAAGATGCTTATCGATCCACAGACAAATACATTGTATTATTTCCGTAAGCATAAGATGTCCAAGAAGTTCGGAGCAGGTTTCCTTGCAGAGGACGTAAAGAGAATCACAGCGCCTAGAAAGAAATAATGATAAGCGGAAGGACATCCTGCGGACTGCAGTATGCAGTGAGGAAAAGCAACTCTGCCGTAGCGTATTGTGCCTTGAGCATAAAATGCGGTACGCGAGACGAAATGGGCTACCATGACGGTATTGCCCATTTTGTCGAACATACCATATTCAAGGGTACGGAGAAGAGACGTGCTTCCGTCATCAACGGATATCTGGACCGTCTTGGAGGCGAACTCAATGCCTTTACGACAAAGGAGGAGATCGTCTTTCATGCGACAGTCCTCAAGGAGGATATGGGAAAGGCGGCGGACCTTCTTTTTGAACTCGCCACGTCAGCTGTTTTTCCTGAACACGAGATAGGTGTGGAGAAGGGTGTCGTTCTGGATGAGATACAGTCCTACAAAGATTCGCCTTCTGAGGATATCTTCGATAAGTTCGAGGAACTTCTGTTTGACGGGCATCCTCTCAGTGGAAATATTCTGGGAACCAGGGCATCTGTCAGGAAGATAACCAGAGATGAACTGCTGAAGTTTGTGAAGGAGAAGTTCCTTCCATGCAGAATGGCGTTCACTGTGGTTGCGGATATGGATGAGGCCAGGATGGAGAAGGCCGTCCTTAAGCTTATAGACAAATATTTCCCGAAAACCCATGTGGAATGCCCTTCGGCGGCCGACTGTGTCGCCGGTCCTGTACAATGCGGACATTATTCCACACCTGCGGCAGTTCCGTTCGACAAGACTCTGAACAAGAGAAACCATCAGGCGAACTGCATTATCGGAGGTCTTGCGCCATCGCTTTATCAGGAGCGTGAGAGAATAGCTACAGTGCTGCTCTGCAATATATTGGGCGGACCTGCAAACAATTCCATCCTCAATTCGGTCCTTCGGGAGAAATATGGCTGGGTTTATAGCGTAGAGTGCGGATATGTGCAGTTTACGGATACCGGAATGGTTACAGTCAGCCTCGGCTGCGACAAGGCCAACCTGGACAAGTGTGTGGCGGCCGTGTATAAGGAGCTCGCAAAACTTCAGGATGAACTGCTTTCGGACAGGAAACTCAAGGCGGCCAAGAAACAGCTTCTGGGTCAGCTTGCCATCAGCAGCGACAATGGAGAGACTCAGTGCCTTTCCATGGGCAAGGCGCTTCTGGCTTACGGCAAGGTGAATTCCGGCAAGGATAACCGCAGTCTTGTCGAGTCTGTGACAGCGGAAGATATCCGTGAAGTTGCAAGAACAGTGTTTGATTTCAGCAAACTGTCTAAATTGATATACGTTTAATGGAAAAGATCTATAAATATATCGAAGATCATGCTTCGGTGCCGAGTGCGGCGCTTGAGTGGGTTGTGAAGCAGACCCACATCAGGACAAACCATGCGCGTATGCTTTCCGGCGCAGCTCAGGGACAGCTTCTCAGGATGTTTGTCCAGATGACCGGTGCGACCCGCATCCTTGAACTTGGTACATTCACGGGATTTTCGGCAATCTGTCTGGCATCCGCCCTTCCTGAGAACGGCCACCTCGATACCCTCGAGCTCAATGACGAACTTGAGGACCTCATCCTTGAAGGCTTTGACCGTGCGGATTTGTCCGATAAGATCGAACTTCATATCGGCGACTGCAAGGAGACATTGAAGCGCTTCAATGAGGAAGGCAAGGAATACGATATAGTGTATATGGACGCCAATAAACGCGAGTACTGCGAGTACTACGACCTTGTGTTCGATATGGTACGTCCCGGAGGGCTTATCCTTGCCGACAATGTCATCTGGGATGGCAAGGTGTGTCAGGACCCTCTTCCTCAGGACAAGCAGACATTGAGCATCGTGGCGTTCAATGACAAAGTTACTGCAGATCCAAGGGTGGAGTCCGTGATCATGCCGATCCGTGACGGTCTCAATATCATAAGGAAACTCTAAAACATTACATATGACACCTAAAACAAGAACCCTTACGGCTACTGCAGTATTCCTCGTTTTTGCAGTACTGTTCTTCCTTCCGATTCCTATACCTCATAAACTGGTATTCCCTGTCGGTGTCCTTTTTCTGGCTTCCATCGGACTGACCGCTTGGCAGATCTGTGCGGCACTCTTTTTCTCGGCTTTGGGAGACTGGTTCGGGACCTGCGGAAACTTCATCGCTCAGATGGGATCCTTTGCTGTAGGACACATGTTCTATATATGGTTCTTTGTGAAGCGATATTTTGCTAAAGTCGAGCACGACAGAAAGTTGACCGGCAAGGCAAAGGGCTATCTCGCGGTGCTTGTCGTGCTGGTGGCTGGACTTCTGACAACGGTGTATACCCAGGTCGTACCTGAGGCTCCGGCAGGTGTGGAGAAAATCGGCGCATCAATATATGCTGTGATTATTTCTGCAATGCTTTTCACTGCTCTGCTTCAGCGAAGCAGCCTTTATGCCCTTGGTGCGGTGCTTTTCGTGTTCTCGGATTTCATCCTCGCATGGCATAGATTCGTCGAGCCGGTTCCATATCGTCATTATCTGGTGCTTGTGAGCTATTTCCTTGCACAGTGGCTTCTGTTCGTGCGCTCGACACCGTATCGCATCGCCAGTCTCAGACCTTTTAGATTTTGATAACATATTATAGCTTACGATTTGTAAGGCCTGCTCCCGACGGATGCAGGCCTTTTTTGTGGGTCAAGCGAAACGATTTTCAAAAAGATGAAAAAAAGTGAAGAATGATGAAAAATTTCAATTTGAAATCTGTGGGGGGGGGGATTAGTTTTAAATCGTAAATGAAATATCGAAATAATGTTAAGAAAATGTTAAATGAGTGTTGAAATATGCCCTAGAATGTTATCTATGGTCGTTTTTGTTAAGTTTGGATTTTAAATCTGTATGTATTAAGTTCGCGTTCCCAACTAACTAAAACCACATTTTTAGTGCTGTTAAATCAGGAAATTATAGTAATAACTATCAATATTTATGTTTAACAACTAAAATCAACACTATGAAAAAAGCCTTATTGTTGATGATTGCCATACTCGTAGCGAGTATCGGTAGTGCTACGGCTCAGAACCTGACCGTACAGGGAACAGTTGTAGCAGAGAAGGATGGCTCACCGATAGCCGGAGCCTATGTATTGGTAAGCGGAACTACCATAGGTACCATTACTGATGGACAAGGTCAGTTCAGTATCAGTGGCGTTCCTTCGGATTCTAAAGAAGTAATAGTTACTTTCCTGGGTATGACTACGGTTTCTGCTCCGGTTCAGGCAGGCCCGATCAAGATCGTCATGCATGAAGATGCTACATATCTTGATGATGTAGTTGTCGTTGCCTTTGGAGCCACTACCAAGGAGGCCTTTACAGGTTCTGCAACTGTAGTGAAGTCTGATGAGCTGGCAAGACGTCAGACAACTGATGTGACAAATGCTCTCGTAGGAAAGGTTGCAGGACTTCAGCTCAGAGGAAATAGCGGTCAGCCGGGATCTTCAAGCGGTTCTATAAACATTCGAGGTCTGAGCTCCATGTATGCAGACATACAGCCTCTTGTAATTGTCGATGGATCGCCGTACACAGCAAGTCTTACTAATATTCCTCAGTCGGATATCGAGTCTGTGACAGTGCTTAAAGATGCGGCATCTGCTGCGCTTTATGGAGCGCGTGGAGCGGCAGGTGTCATCATCATCACAACCAAGACCGGCAAATCAAAGGAAGCTGTAATCAATGTGGATATGAAATGGGGTGTGAACTCTAAGGCACTTCAGGACTATGACCTGGTTACAGATCCTGGCGAGTATTATGAGGCATACTATGCACAGCTCTACAATAAGTATTTTTACGGTGACGGAATGCTTCACGAGCAGGCGGAACTGCAGGCAAACCAGCAGATGCTGAAAAATCTTCAGTATAATGTGTTCTCATATCCTGAAGGCGAGAACCTGATTGTAAACGGCAAGCTCAATCCTAAAGCAACACTTGGACGAAAGGTTACCTATAATGATACTGATTACTGGATGATGCCTGACAACTGGACAGATGCTGCGTATAAGAACAGTCTTCGCCAGGAGTATAATCTCAGTATCAACGGCGGTACAGACCGTTCTAACTATTATATGAGTCTCGGATATCTGAATGAAGACGGTATTGTCGATCATTCCAACTTCCAGCGTGTTTCAGCAAGAATCAAGGCTGACTATAATGCCAAGAAGTGGCTTAAAGTCGGCGCAAACCTTGGATTTGTCCATTCTGACCAGAATCAGAACTCGAACTGGGGAACAGATGCGGGTGCAGCCAACTTGTTTGCCTATACATCTTCTATCGGAGCCATCTATCCTATCTATGTGAGAACAGTAGACGCTGACGGTAACGTGTCTATAAAGAAGGATCAGTATGGAAATCCTGCATACGACTACGGTGTTGCAGCAACAGGATATGGTGTGACAAGACCATACCTGAGCACAGGTAACCCGCTGGGAGCGAATAACTACAATAAGTACGTCACCGGTGGCAACCAGTTGAATGCTAATGCTTTTGCTGACATACTCTTTACAGATTATCTCAAGATGAGCATCAACAGCACCGTTATATGGGGCAACAGCACAACTTCGTCTTTTGGAAATATGTTCTATGGTTCATCAGCTGCTTCCGGCGGTGAGATTTCCAAGGCGGCCAGCGAAGGTTTCAGAACAAATAATGTACAGACCCTTACATATTTCGATTCATTCGGTTCACACAACGTGACTGCAATGTTGGGTCATGAGTACTATAATGCCAAGACAAAGAATCTGTCGGCTCATGCTAAAGGAATGTTCACACCTGAGATTCAGGAAATCGGTGCTGCGGCAACAAAGGATGACTCGAATTCATATTCGACAGAATATAATGTGGAGGGTTTCTTCGTGAGCGCACAGTATGACTACGCGAACAAGTACTATGCTTCTGTAAGTTTCCGTCGTGATGCAACTTCATATTTTGCTCCAGAGAACCGTTGGGGTAACTTCTGGTCTGTCGGTGGTGCATGGATTATCTCAAAAGAGAATTTCATGCAGAATACAGCCTGGGTGGATCTCCTCAAATTCAAGGCTTCTGTGGGACAGCAGGGTAATGACAGCATCGGCTCATACAATTATGTGGATCTCTACAAATTGTCAAAGGCTACAGATACCAGCATGAGTGCCGCATTCGCACAGAAGGGTAATCCTGGCATTACATGGGAGACAACTACCAACACAAACGTAGGTCTTGAGTTCAGTTTCTTCCAGGGACGTTTGAGCGGAAGCTTGGATGTTTATAACAAGAAGACCACAGACCTTCTTTTCTGGACATCGATTCCGGAGTCTTCAGGATCAAGAGGTATGTATGACAACATCGGAGATATACGTAACTATGGTGTGGAATTGTCGTTGAATGCGTCGTTGGTACGTACAAATCTTGTTGACTGGTCTGTATTCGGCAACTTGTCGCACAATAAGACAAGAATTCTCACCCTTCCTCCTTCAAAGATTCTTGATGGTGGATTCTCTGAGAGTGCGAACGGATATCTTGCATATTATTATAGAGAAGGCGGTGAGCTTAACAATTATTATGCTCCATGTTATGCCGGAGTCGATGAGCTTGGTAAGGCGATGTTCTATAAGGATGTAGTCAAGGTTGATGCAGAGGGTAAAGAGACTGTGATTGAAAAGGGTACTACAACTTATGACTTCAATGATGCAACCAAGTATGAACACGGCAGTATCCTCCCTAAGGTATTCGGAGGTTTCGGAACTGAACTTCGTATAGCCGGATTTGATCTTTCTCTCATGTTTGATTATCAGATAGGCGGTAAAGTGTTCGATATGTATTATCAGGGAGTTGTCGGAAGTTCGGAGAATGCTCAGGGAGCAGGTATGGCAATCCACAAGGATTGGAAAAAGGCGTGGAGCCCGACAAATACTTCAAGTAATCTCCCACGTTGGCAGTATGGTGACTCGTTCAGTGCCGCTTCAAGCGACCTCTTCCTGACAGATGCAAGTTATCTTAACTTCCAGTCTTTCATGGTAGGATATACAATCCCGGAGAAACTCTTCAGGAATAAGTGCAAGATGCGTGTCTATGCAGCAGGTGAAAACCTTTGGTTCTGGTCAGCACGTAAGGGTCTTGATCCTCGCTATGCATTTGAGGGTAACCTCAATGTCCTCAGCTATTCTCCAGTGAGAACAATTTCAGGAGGTATTCAGTTTACATTCTAAAGACTTTAAATAATGAAAACTATATTTAAATTATTGGCAGTAACCGGAGTGCTGGTACTTTCAGGCTGTATAAAGGAGACCATGCCTCAGCAGAATTTTGCCACATCAGATCAGGTGGCGAACTCTCCGGGAGTATTTCAGACTTTCGTAAATACATGTACTTCATCTCTTGTGGGTCAGTTCACCTATAGAGGAGAGGGTACCATGGATCCGAGAGATTATGGTTATCCGTCATTCTTCTTCCAGAGGGATGTGATGGGACAGGATATTGTTCTTGATGAACAGGACTGGTATTCGGACTGGTATACAGTCGGAACAGGTCTCGGACCAAGATATGCGGTCTGTCAGTTCCCATGGACATATTACTATAAGTGGATCAACAATTGTAATACTGTCTTGTCGATGGCAGGTGATAATCCGATCGAAGAGCATATTCAGGGTGCCGGTATCGCGCTCGCAATGAGAGCGATGTTCTATATGGACCTTGCGAGAATGTTCCAGTACACATACAAGGGTAACGAAGATAAGGTGACAGTTCCTATCGTGACTGAAAAAACCTTGGATTTCACCAATAATCCTCGTGCGACAAATACAGCTATCTGGAAATTTATCCTTGATGACCTGGGTCGTGCTGAAACTTATCTTGCAGATTATCAGCGCAGCGATGTCTACACTCCTGATATCAGCGTGGTGTATGGACTTAAGGCACGAGCATATCTGACTATAGAGGACTTCGAGAATGCAGAAAAGTATGCAAAGCTTGCCATGAGTGGATATACTCCTCTTACAGAGGCTGAATATCTTGACCGTATGACAGCTTTCAACACTCCTAATCATGCATGGATTTATGGACTTGCATACAAATCAGATGATCCTAACATCCTTTTGAATGACTCTGACTCCAACTGGGGATCCCAGATGTTCCTTGAGGTCAAGGATGTGCTGTATGCCAGCAACTACGGCCAGCCGAAGAGAATCGATGCTCACCTTTACGAGACAATTCCGGCTACAGACTTCAGAAAGAAATGCTATGTAGATTTTGCAATTGATGAATCAGAGTCGCCGGAAGAGGCATTGGCAGCTTTGGCGGCATACTCGGACTACCCTGACAGACTCCTTACAGCTGCAGAGGCTACAACAAGCAAGGCATTGGGTGGATTGGCACTCAAGTTCAGAGCAGGCGGCGGTGCAGATGGAAGAAATGGCAATGCGTTTGCAGCTACTTGTGTGTCGGTTCCGCTGATGCGAGTTGAGGAGATGATGCTCATCGAGGCAGAGGCTGCCGGAATGCAGGAGGAATCAAGAGGAAAGGCTCTTCTTGAAGCTTTTGCAAAGCTTCGCAACCCGGAATATGAATATGACAGTTCTATACCTTTCCGCGATAATGTATGGTGGCAGCGTCGCGTCGAGCTTTGGGGAGAAGGTTTCGCTACATTCGACATCAAGCGTCTTAATAAGGGCGTGATCCGTAGTTATGCAGGTACAAACCATTATGAGGGAGTACGCTATAATACAGAGTCGGCGCCATATTGGACAAATCTTTGTATTGTCGAGACAGAGACAGAATATAATAAGGGTATTCTTGAGAATAATCCTACTCCTCTTACCCCAGATGGTGATTCTCCGGAGCATGTATGGTAATGCACTAACAACTTTTAAAACTAGAAGAAATGAAAAGATATATACATATGATGACTGCAGTCGCAGCATTTATGTGCGTGGCTGCATGTACAGAGAAACTTGGAACAGATCCTGGCAATGATCCGGGCCCGAAAGCCGTAATCTATCAATACGATCCGGGTGCAGGTTATAATGCTGATGAGGATGTCGCTGTCCGCTTTGTTTCCAATGGAAAAGCGGAGAAGATGTACTATTATGTCGAACTTCTGACCGATAAGGATGCCTTTATAGCCGAACATGGCGAGGATGAATATGCAAAGAAGGTTATTTCAGAGGGAGTTGAAATTCCAAGTGAAGAACTCGCTGCGTATGATGATACATTGACTGCGATGCCTGGAACATATGCCATTACTGCTGTGGCTGTATCCGGCTCGAAGGCGGTTCTCTCAGAAAGTCTTTTCCATGGCCTTTCATGGACAACAATTTCTAAAGGAACTTATGAGTTCGCTATTCTGTCTAAATTGGGCATGCAGCCGGTTCAGACCGAGTTCCAGGTTTGTGATACTGATGAGACTCTTTTCCGTTTCAAAGATCTGTACAAACCGGGATATAGCCTCAAGATCCAGGCTTTGCCTGATCTGACAAACACCGATGATTATGGAACATATACCTTCTGTCGTGTTCCGGTGCAGAATACAGGACTTTCTTATGGTGATTATGGTGCAATCGGTGTGCGCGATATCGGATATTGGCAGGGTGATGAATCCTTCGTTACCGAAGGTGGATATGAATCATGCTACTATACAGAAGGTCCTGATGCGGGATGCCTGTATGTGTTTGTTCAATATTATGCAACTGGAGCTAATTTTGGATATGGTTATGATACATATACTCCTGAAGAATAGGAGCTCAGAAGCTTCGATACATAAATATTGAGAAAGCCGGGCAACCCTGTGAAGGATTGCCCGGCAAGCTTTTTATATGAGTCAGTGTTGATTTTACTGATTCTTAGGTCTCATCTGCGGGAAGAAGAGTACATCCTGGATAGTAGGGGAGTTGGTCATGAACATTGTCAGACGGTCGATACCCATGCCGAGTCCTGATGTAGGAGGCATACCGTACTCGAGAGCACGGACGAAGTCCATATCGATGAACATAGCCTCGTCATCACCCTTGTCCTTGAGCTTCACCTGATCCTGGAAACGCTCGTACT
>JAEIGA010018351.1_pt1 | contig 10653 bp, 11 predicted proteins | sample 9270691 | NCBI WGS metagenome assembly JAEIGA01 (sample SAMN17057246, study PRJNA624740) | gut metagenome | biome: biome; isolation source: fecal sample | host: Bos grunniens | place: China: Xizang | collected 2019 | reverse complement strand
TTTACCTCAGAGCGGGGAAAATGTCTTCGCTATCCAGACAACGGACATTACACAGGCAGATGTTGACTGCATCGTGAATGCGGCGAACAAAAGCCTGTTGGGCGGCGGAGGGGTGGATGGGGCGATCCATCGCGCAGCCGGACCTGAGCTGCTGGAGGAATGCCGCACCCTGAACGGCTGCGAAACCGGCGAGGCCAAAATGACATCTGCTTATGATCTGCCCTGCAAATGCGTTATCCATACGGTCGGGCCGATCTGGCGGGGCGGGAAAAGAAATGAAGCTGCCCTGCTGGCTGGCTGCTACCGTAACTCTCTCGAACTTGCAGCGGCGCACGGCATCCGAAGCGTTGCCTTCCCGTCAATCTCTACGGGCGTCTATGGCTATCCGGTAAAGGAAGCGGCAGAAGTCGCAGTGAAAACGGTGAAGGATTTTGTCGAAAGACATCCGGGCGCATTCGACCTGGTGGAATGGGTGCTCTTTGATCAGAGAACCTATGACGCTTATGAGGGGGCAATGAAATAAGATGGATATTATAAAAGCTGATTGGAATCCGGTAAAAATCGCTATGATCACTCTCGTTCTCCGCGCCCCCTGGGTGCACAGTCTGAAGGAAAAGCGGATGATCGTTAAGAGTCTTGTGGGCAAGCTGCAGAATCAATTTCATGTCTCCGCGGCAGAGGTTGCCGAGCAGGATACCCACCAGATCATCGTGATCGGGGCAGCGGCCATCGTTCCCCATCGTGCCATGGCGGACAGTCTGATGGATGAGATTGAACATTTTGTCGAGGAGAACACAGAGGCAGAGATCGTTGACGAAGTAAGAGAGATCCGGTAGAGGGTATATTAAATTTGAGAAAGGCGGCAGGTGATGGTTAAACCGATCGTAAAAGACATTTTTTTCCTAAGCCAGAAATCTGAGAGGGCCACAAAAGAAGATCTTTCAGTAGGCCAGGATCTGCAGGATACCTTGATTGCAAACAGGGGCCGGTGCGTCGGCATGGCTGCAAATATGATCGGCGTTAAGAAGAAGGTCATCATCGTCAACATTGGCCTGATGAACCTTGTGATGTATAATCCTGTGATCGTGAAGAAGGATACCCCCTATGAGACAGAGGAAGGCTGCCTTTCCCTGGACGGGGTGCGCAAAACGACCAGGTATAAGAACATTGAAGTGGAATATTTTGACAGCGGCTGGAAGAAGCACAGAAGGAAGTATTCTGACTGGCCCGCCCAGATCATACAGCATGAAGTGGATCATTTGGCAGGGATCATCATCTGAGTTTATAAAAATTTAATGGTGCCTGGCACCATAAAGAAACAATAAAGGCACTATAAAGTTACTATAAACACTGTGTAGGAGACATTAAACTATGGGATTAATCGAGACCGCAAGTGCAAAGTCAATCTGGCGTGGAATAGACTATTATAAAGAAAATAAAGTGATTTCCTGGGAGTGGTCCGGGACGTACACATATGATGGCCTTGTGTCAGGAAGCGAAGGGAACACGTATAAAGTTCATGTTGACAAAGCGCATCCCAAAAAATCCACCTGCAATTGTGCATTTGCAGATGGCAGACGCGTCGTGTGCAAGCATATGATCGCAGTATATTTCACAGCAGAGCCGGAAGCATATGAAGATTTCATGAGGCAGGTTGAATTGTGGGAGCAGGAGGAGGAAGAGCGGGTAGAGCAGCATTACGCTGATTTGCGAAAGTACGTGTACAGCCTTAAGAAAGCGGAACTGAGGGAACAGTTATATGAAGCGCTTTTGGAGCTCGAAAGCAGAAGGGACTTTTATTAAAAACGGGAAATATAATGAGGAAAAAACGATGACTATCACATGGGAAGACTGCTCTGAGATCAAAGTGACGATCACCGGCGGCGAGGCCGTGATATCTGCCAATAAAGAGGGCCTGTTATCATTGGCCCGTCACCTGACGGTTCTGGCGGAATCCGCCCCGGGAAGTCATATCCATTATGATGAATACAATTCCCTGGAAGAAGGGTCGGCCGGACTGATCATCGAAAAAAGTTTATAAAAATTTAATGGTGCCTGGCACCATAAAGTGAGGGCTGATGCAATAATGAACAGAGTCGGTTTGGTTGTGCTGGGTGTGTTTGCGTTTTTCTGCGGGGTCGGTATGATCGAGCTGGGTATCACCGATCCGGATTTTGAACTGGCTTCCAGGGTCTTTTCTGTTATCTTCGGGGTTCTTTTTATAGTTGGCGCGGCTGCGATCGTGCTGCTGGAGACGGGGGGACTGCGCAATCTCATCCCCTGGGGTAAAGATGCATGGGCAGACCTGTTTTGCGAGCTGCAAAGCGAGATCAGCCCGGGCTTTAAGGTCGTCACCAAAGATCAGGATAAGATTGAGCAGCAGATCCGCACCTTTCGTAAGGACTATACAGCCTTTTTTGATAAGCATGGGATCTCGGAAAATGATCCGGTGCAGAGCGACGTGACGCAGCTGAACTGGCACACCCTCTTTTTGCAGAAAAGGCGGCTGGACCGGAAAGGTATCCGGATGGATCTTGTTTCAGAAAGGCTTCATTACGGCAGCCTTCAGCCTGTCAGCAAGAATCAGTATTTTGACGGCAAATACCAGATCTGCGATGTGACCGAGACCCTCAAGGCGACGCAGACATTTAAAGGGGAGGACGGGAAAACCCTCCATACCAGGAAAAGCCTGCAGGGTGGCTGGTACCGCATCCTGAGCGCTGCCCGGATCGGAGAGGATCATGTGGTCTGCCCCAACTGCGGTATCGAGACGCTGCGGGATCATCTGATCGACGGCTGTGATTTCTGCGGTACGAAGTTCACGGTAGAAGATCTGGGCCATAAGATTTCTGATTTCTGGTTCAGGCCGGATTATGAGGCGGAATATGCCCGCTATACGGACGTGCGGGCGACCTATTTCAAACGTGTCGGCCTCCTCGTCGGGGTTCCGGTCTTTATCCTGTGCGCGATCATGGCCTTTATTGCGGATAAGGATATCGGCGGCCCCTTTATGCTGCGCGTTGCAGCCTTCATGTTCGCGGTTGGGCTTCTTACCGCTACGGTTGTAGCTCTTGCGGAGGTCATTTTCATATTTAGCCTGTTCCCGGTCCTGCAGGCCAGGGCGTCCTTCAGGTACCTGAGCAGGAAACGGCTCGACCGGATGAAGGCGAAGCAGGACCAGGACCATGCGGCAGAAAAAAAGGTTCGTGCTTTTGATCCCCTGTTTTCCATCAGCGGCTTTTATGCCGATCTGCAAAATATGCTGGCCGTGATCCATTTTGCGGATGCCGGCAGGGAAGCAGAAGCATTTTCGGATGGAAAGCAGGCTGAGGACCAGATCCGCAGCAGGCTTTCGGGATACAAGGATGTGATCGACCTGCAGCAGGAGGACGTGCGGCTGGAGGATTATCAGGTCAAGGACGGCATGCAGATGGCCGTCGTCTCTGCGGATCTTTCGCTCCTTTACGAAAGGGGCGGCTCAATAAAAAAAGAGCAGGAGAAATTAAATCTCCTGCTCGTCAAATCGGCTAAATGCAAGACCCAGGCCGTATGTGCACCGTCTTTTACGGTCTGCAAAAAATGCGGCGCGTCCATTTCACTGATGGACGGCAAGGTATGCCCGTCCTGCGGCCATGAGAGAAACCTCTCCGAGACCGGGTGGGCGATCCGGGCATACGGGGACAGCGGAGACAGGGGACGGTTCTCTGTCTCCTGAATCGACAGTTTTCGACAAAAAAGGAGACAGAGAACCGTCCCCTGTCTCCTGCGGGAGGAACGGGAAAATGGTGATCAGGAGTGCGCGGCCGGATGATGCGGACCGTCTGCTTAAGATCTATGCTTGGTATGTCATCAATACGGCAATCACATTTGACTATGATGTGCCGTCGCCGGAAGTTTTTCGACAGCGGATCGAGCATACGCTCAGAAAATATCCTTATCTGGTCCTGGAGGAGGACGGGGAGATCCGGGGCTATACATATGCCGGTGTGTTCAAAGACAGGGCAGCCTACGATCATTGCTGCGAGACTACCATCTATCTGGCCCATGATATGAAGGGCCGGGGGTACGGGAAGCTGCTTTACGCGGCACTGGAAGAAGCTCTGAAAGCCCGGGGGATCATCAATCTGTATGCCTGCATCGGGGATCCGATCGTCCCGGATGAATATCTGACGAGGGACAGTGAAATGTTTCACCGGCATCTGGGGTATGAAACAGTTGGCCAATTCCATAGGTGCGGCTATAAATTCGGCCGTTGGTACAACATGATCTGGATGGAAAAGATACTCGAAGGAGACAGAGGTACGTCCCCTGTCTCCTGCGATTAAGGGGGAGATCAATAAAATGAGTGAGACAAACAAAAACAGGATGTATCTGGTCATTGCCTTTCTGGCGGGTTTTGTCATCGCAGCGCTTGTGTTTTTCCTTTGGATGCGGCAGCATCCCGGGACCGAGGGGCAGGCTGGAGCGGCCGGGCAGCCTTCCGCGGCTGCGTCCGGCGGGGAGATCGATCTTGCGGAGACATTTCCTTCCTGGAATGCGGACAGTGCGTCGCTGAAGGAGCTCGTGGACTTTGTGGCGGCCGCCACAGATGAGGAGAGCCCGGATTACCTGGAGCCGGCGGACCGTATTGCGGTCTTTGACATGGACGGCACCATCCTCTGCGAGAAGGCGCCGGTCTACATCGACTACTGCCTGACCATGTACCGGGTACTTGATGATCCGGATTACAAGGCAGCTGCAGAAGAACAGTCTGCCATGCAGCAGGTGCGGGACCATGCTTATTCCGAGGGAGCAACATTTCACCCGGAGGGCCTTACCAAGGACGACCTGGTGGCGTCGGCATTTGCCGGTATGACGCCGGAGGAATTCAGAGACTATGTGGTGGATTTTGCCGATAATAATGCGGCGGTGGGCTTTGAAGGCATGACTTACGGAGAGTCATTTTACAAGCCCATGATCGAGGTCGTCAAATACCTGCAGGCCAATGATTTCGATGTCTGGATCGTCTCGGCCTGCGAGCGTGAGGTCGTGCGGGCCCTGGTGGAGCGTTTTGATATTCCGTATGATCATGTGATCGCCACCGATGTGCCCTATGTCGTTTCCGGAAAGGGCGAAGACGAGGCTGCTGACGATTATAACATGGCGCAGGATGAGGAGATCCTTCTTGGGGCGCCGCTGGATGAAGTGGAGTGCGGCAAGTCGGGCAAGCCGGCCGCCATCGCCCGCGAGATCGGCAAGCGCCCGGTCCTTGCATTCGGCAACAGTTCAGGCGACTATTCGATGTTGAATTATGCCGAAGGAAATCCTGACCACACCGGCATGGGATTCTTCGTCGTTTGCGACGATACCGAGCGGGAATATGGCAGTGATGAAAAGGCCGCCGAGTACTACAGTGTGGTGGAAGAAGAAGGCTGGACCCCCTTCTCGATGGCTGATGACTGGAAGACCATCTACGGCGATGATGTCGAGAAGACGGAGCTGCCCGGCGCTGAGGCTGAAGAGCTGCCGAATGCGTCGTAAGGAGAGTTTATAAAAATTTAATGGTGCCTGGCACCATAAAGGCAAAATTGCGGAAAGGATCATATTATGGGATTATTTTTCAAATCTAAGAAAACTCCGAAGGAGATCTGCGATGAGCAGATCAATAAGCTGATGAATAGCCAGCGGCCAATCAATGATGAATATTTTGGAAATCTGGTCGGATCGACGGTGAGAATATTTGACGAAAATGAAAGGAAGCTCGGCCCGGCCGAAATGACGACGCCGATCCTGATGATGGATGCAATGATGGCTGACTGTATGCATGTTTGCGGCCGCCAGGTGTCCAAAACTTACCGCGATGATATTCCGAGTATCGATGCCCGTTATCAGGTTTTCACAGGATTTCTCAAGGCGAAGGGAAATTATGATGACGAAGACCGGAAGGCTGTCAGGATCGTATGCGAGCTTTTCCTCGAAAATAAACGAAAGGAGCTGGGTTTCCTGCGTCTCGATCGCTTTTTCAAGATGTCTTTGCCTGAGCTGGTACCGGCGATACTGGCAGACGAGATTGCCAGCGAATATTTGAAAAATAACAACAGATCCGATGCATTTATTCTCTATAACAGCTTTGTCAATGTCGAATCCGAAGTCCAGGGCAAGATCAATTATATTGTGGCCTCGATCCTTTCTGAGATCAATACCGTAAAATATGCCGATTATATTGCGAAGCGTCTGGAGATCGCAGCGGCCGCAGGATATCCTGATACGGACGGCCTGATGCAGAAGAAATCCGGGGCGGACGCACCTGCGGAGGTTCATGCCGACAAAGCAGCGGACGATGGGGCGGCGCAGGATGCTCCGGCTGCGGTCGGTGAAATGCAGTTGCTGCTTCGTGATGCGGATGCCCGGTTTGCAGAAAGCGGTGACCCGGAGGTTTATTACAAACTCTGTTCGGAAGGACTTGACAGGTATCCTGACGGGAAAGAGCGGGAGTACGTTTATGAAGCAGCCATAAAATATTCGGATGCGGTCGATGCCATGTCCGCGGCCGGGAAGATCCAGGCGGATCAGCTTGAAATGTTGTATAAGCAGAGGAAACTGCATTTTATCCTGGCCGGGAACGGCTTTAAAGATTATTACAGCAAGGCGGCGGACGCTGTCCGCGACGGCTATGGCAATGTGCCGAAGGAGCCTGCGGCAGCCCGGCATTTTTATTCACTTGCAGCGGCGGAGGGCGACCGGTACGGAAAGTTTTACTATGGTCTTTTCTGCATGGGCGGCATCGGCGGAAAGGTGGATTATAATGCGGCGCTTGACGCATTTCATGGCGTGATCCAGGATCATGATGATATCCTTTCGGCACGGGCTTACTTTAATCTTTATAATATGTTCCTGACGGGGCGCGGCGTTCCGAAGGATACGGAGGCGGCGGCTTCATGTCTGGCGCTTGCGAGGAACTGGGGATGGGGCGAAGATGCCCAGAAGATCCACGACCTGCGGGGAAAGCTCGGGAAGTTCCTCAAGGATCTGGGGAATGATCCCAGGGCTCGTGAAGAGATCCTGCCGAGACTGGTCGATCCGCAGACAAAGAGCATCGTGCTTCCGCCGCTGATCTAGGCGGCGGACAAGCCATTATTTTGAAAATGAAATTTTTTTGCGGAAGCTGCCGGATCGGCGGCTTCCTTTTTTTGCTGCGCCTCCGGGAGAGTGTGTCGAATGCTGTCGATTCAGGGGACAGAGAACCGTCCCCTGTCTCCTTACGGGCGGTAGTCTTCGAAGATCACGAAGTCGTTGTCTTTTTCATGGCCTTCCTCATGGGCGGTCCAGCAGCAGCGCAGGCAGCCGAGTTTTTCGGCAAGTACGATGGTTTTTCTTTTTGGGGCGAGTGCATGGTCGATGAAATGGGGTCTGCTCATGAAGTTCAGCATGCCGCAGGCGAGCAGGAGGGGCATCAGACCGGACATATTTTTATAATCTTCCCGGTAGGTGACCAGCTGGCCGCGGAAGGCATTTGGCCGGTTTTTGCGGAACCAGCGGACGATCCGGGGATCGAAGCTCTGGACGCAGTAGGCGCCCTTGTACTTATCCAGCAGGGCGGCGGTCTTCATGCAGAGCAGGTCTGATTTTTCGCCGTCCTTGAGTTCGACGATCAGCGGGACGCGTCCGTTTATGGCCGCGAGTACGTCCGCAAAGCGGGGCGTCGTTTCTGCTGAGCCGAAAAGAGGGATCTCTTTCAGCTGCGCAAAGGTAAGGTCACAGATCCTGCTTTGGCACCCGCAGGCGCGCTGAAGGTCATGGTCGTGAAATACGATCACTTCGTCGTCAGCGGTCAGCTGGACGTCGAGCTCGATCCCGTATCCGTTGTCAATGGCGGCGAGGAAGGCCGGCATCGTATTTTCCGGAATTAAAGGGTCTGGGCTGTGCAGCCCGCGGTGTGCGAAATTTCGATTTATAAAAGGCTTTTCGGCACCTTTTGCATATCTACCCGGCGCGATGGCATAGAGCAGGGCTCCGGCGGCTGCGCCGCCGATGCCGAACAGGGTGAGACCGGCAGCGCTCTTTTTGTGTGACATGGTATCGTCTCCTCTTTTTTCTCAGGATATATAATTATAACATGCTTTTTTGGATCAAATGAAGACATTTCGGCAGATTTAAGTTAAGATAGGAGACGGAGGGAGACAAAATTGAGTGCATTTATTACCACATATACCGGCCTGCATATCGAGCCGGCGGATCCATCTTCGAATCTGATCTGTATAGACGACATTGCCCATGCCCTTTCACTGCTCTGCAGGGGGAACGGGCATGTAAAGACCTTCTGGTCCGTTGGGCAGCACTACATTGCCTGCGCGAAGGAAGCTGCGGCGAGAGGACTGCCGGCCAGGATCGTTCTTGCGTGCCTTCTGCACGATGCAAGTGAATGCTACATGTCGGATGTGCCCCGGCCCATCAAGCAGACGCTTCCGGCTTATCGGGAACAGGAGAAGAGACTTCTTTCAGTGATCTATGAGAAGTTCCTGGGTTCCGATCTGACGGCAGAGGAAGCCCGCCTTGTCAAGGAAATCGATGATGTCATGCTGCAGTATGACCTGGAAAAGCTGCTTGGGGAAAAGCAGGTGGGAGGGCTTCCAAAGATCCATATCGATCTTTCCTATGAAGTGCGCCCATTTGCGGACGTAGAGGAAGAGTATCTGAAAGTTTATAAAAATTTAATGGTGCCTGGCACCATAAACACCATAAACATGAGCGGAACGAAGAGACTTGAGACTGCTCGGCTGGTTTTGCGGCAGCACATTCCTGCGGACGCGGATTTTCTGTACAGCCATTTCGGGACGGATGAAAGGATGTATGCCTATTCGGGCTGGAACCCGTACGCGACACCGGAGATGGCCCGGGAGACGGTGCAGCGTTTTATTGACAGCTATGACAGCGAAGATTTCTATGGCTGGGCCATTGAGCTGGACGGGCAGATGATCGGAACGATCGGGGCCTATGATTATGATCCGGAAGCGGGCACGATCGAAGCCGGGATCAGTATAGATCCTGAATACTGGGACCGGGGTCTTGCCACGGAGGCTCTGCAGGGCATGCTTCATTATCTGACAGCAGAAAGACATATCCCTGTTGTCAGGGCCTGGTGTGCCGATGACAACCTGGGTTCGAAAAATGCCATGGAAAAGTGCGGGATGCGCCGGACGAGTGTTGAAGAAGGTGTCCTTAAGATCGGCGGCAGGACTTACGATAAACTAAACTATGAATATGGGATAGGAGACAGGTGACGGTTTTCTGTCTTCTGATTGGACAATCATCTATGGGGAGGCGTCTATGAGGCTGAATTACAAAAGAACCATCTGTGTAGGTTTTGCATTTTTCCTGATCAACGCATTCTGGCAGGCATATGATAACTCGATTCCAATTTTGCTGATCGACAAATACGGCATGTCGCAGACGGCTTCCGGATTCATCATGGCGATCGATAATATTCTGGCATTGTTCATGCTGCCGCTTTTCGGGACCCTGTCCGACCGGACACAGACGAGGATGGGGCGGCGTACACCTTTCATCCTGGGCGGCACCATCGTGGCTGTGATCTCGTTTGTCCTGCTGCCGTTTCCGGGCAAGGTCGTGCCCTTCATGCTGCTCCTCATGATCTCGCTGCTTGCCATGGCGACCTTCCGCTCACCGGCGGTCGCCCTGATGCCGGACGTCACAATGAAACCGCTCAGGTCCAAAGCGAACGCGGTCATCAACCTGATGGGGACAGTCGGCGCCATCCTGGTCCTGGTGCTCGGCGTTGTGCTGGGAACGGGGAATGCGGCAGAAAATCTTGATATATTCAGGGGTTACTTTTTTGCCGTTGCGGCTCTGATGGTCGCGGCTCTTATCATTTTCATGCTGACCGTGCGGGAGCCCCGCTTTGTAGATGAAATGCATGCCCAGAGCTGTGCCTTCGGAATCGAGGAAGAAGATGAGGAAGCCGGCCCGGAAGCTCCGGGACCAAAGGGGTCTGACACTAAAAGGGGACTTGACGCTGCCCACAGGAGGTCGCTCATTTTCATCCTTACGTCGATCGTGCTCTGGTTCATGGCCTACAATGCGGTCACCTCCAAATATTCGGTCTATGCGACGTCGATCCTGCATAAGGATTTCAACGTGACCCTGATCGTTGCCCAGATCGCGGCGATCCTTTCTTACCTGCCGGTGGGAATCATCGCCTCAAAGATTGGCAGGAAAAAAACCATCCTTGCCGGTGTCTTGATGTTGGCCGTCGCCTTCGGAGGCGCGGGTTTCCTGCGGTCAGGTTCCCCGACGATGCTTATGAACTGTATGTTCGCTCTTGCCGGTATCGGCTGGGCGACCATCAATGTCAATTCATTTCCGATGGTCGTTGAAATGTGCTCGGAGTCGGACGTTGGGAAATACACCGGGATTTATTACACCGCCTCCATGGCGGCCCAGATCGTTACGCCCATGATCTCCGGCTTTTTGATGGATCAGCTGGGCATGATCGTGCTGTTCCCGTACGCATTCATATTTGCGGCAGCAGCATTTTTCACCATGCTCGCGGTGCGCCACGGCGACTCCAGGCCGACGGCGAAGAAAGGGATCGAAGTGCTGGAGGATATGTAAATGTGTTAATGAGGGTGTCCCAAAAGTCAAAGAAATTTGACT
>JAEIGA010018350.1_pt1 | contig 10654 bp, 10 predicted proteins | sample 9270691 | NCBI WGS metagenome assembly JAEIGA01 (sample SAMN17057246, study PRJNA624740) | gut metagenome | biome: biome; isolation source: fecal sample | host: Bos grunniens | place: China: Xizang | collected 2019 | reverse complement strand
TTCGTCCTGGGCGTTGAAGCCACATTCGGAGCCGTCCTGGAAGACGGGGGAGAGGGCGAGGTAGTTGAGGGCGGCAACCTTCTTGACACCAGTCTGGAGACCGATGCGGCCACGGGTTCCAGTACCGACAAGGCCGAAGGAGGCGATGATGAGGTCACGGTTCGTTGCCACATAGTCGGGCAGCGAGGACACAAGGAAGTTGGTAACAGCAGGCATAGTATTGAAATTTTTTAAATGGTTTCTGCGGGATAAATATCGTTTCTCAATAAGTCGGAAGAAAATGCTATTTCCGCATCAGTTCCGCGATGCGGTCAAGGCCCTTGACCCCGGTCTTCTGCACGGTAGCGGAGGCTTTCACCTCTTCGTGGGCGGGTTCCGCGAGGGGCATCTTGGACAGTTCTTCCACCTTCTTGGTGAGGGATTCCACCTGGGAGCGGAGTTCGGCATTCTCCTTGCGGAGTTCCTCGTTCTCGTCCGGTTCTGCGGGAGCCTCTTCGGGAGCGACCTCTGCCTCCGGGTCACGGATTTCGGCAACGATGCCTTCCGCGACAACGATGGTCTTGCCATCCTCCGTCTTGTACTCACCGTCCGGGGCGGGGGCGAGACCTTCCTCACCTTCCACGAAGACGGCATCACCGGCCTTCAGGTCTTCCTCGCCTTCCCAAAGGAGTTCGCCCTTGTCGGTGGCGATGCGACCGTGCTTCACGGCCACCTCTTCCTCTTCGTTGGCGGGTGCTTCCTCCGGAGCCACTTCCGCTTCGGGGTCACGGATTTCGGACACCTTTCCGTCCACCACTACGATGGTCTTGTTGTCCGAAGTGATGTAGTCACCATCGGGAGCATCCGTCCGGTTGCCCTCCTGGTCTTCGATGAACACGGCATCGCCCTCCTTGAGGTCTTCGTCACCGTCCCACGCGAGGACACCCTTGTCGGTGGTGACATTGCCGAATACGGCCAGCAGCTTCGCAAGCGCGGCCTTGAAACGATTGATTTTGCTCATATTGCGTTTGAATAAGGATTTGAACATACTGGAGAACTGGCCGTCAAGGTCATCCACGATCTCTTCCACCGTCTGCTTGTCCCGCTCCGGGGCGAGGTCGAAGAAACCCTCAAGGGAGAACCCCTTGTAGTCACCCTTCTTCACCGCCTCCCAGACCTCGTCATTGAGGATGTGGAACTCCGCGAAGAGGGAGCCGTCCGCGATGTCATCAAACCCGGTCACGGAGACACCGTCACCCTTGATGAACCATTGAACCATCTGGACACCGTCCACATCGGTGGAGTGCATCACATTGACATCGTTCTGCCGGGATTCCGCGAGGTACTTCTCTGCCATCGTCCGGATCGTCTCCGGCTTGTAGATGATGTAGTACTCGCCCATCCTCTCGTCCCTGCGGTAGATGGGGAAGTCGGCCCGCATCACAACACCGCGGACGAGTCTCTTCTCATCGTCCGTCACGGAGTACATCTGCATCTTGCGGATGTTGTCGAAGGCGAGGAAGTCCGACATCACGGCCGGATCGTCCACCAACGAAATCTTCATCATCCCGGTCTCTTCGTCCGTGATGAGCGCATCATATACGGGTATCCCCCCAATCGTAACCATAGACAGTTCTTTTGGGGGGATATATCGTTTTGCGAAAAATCGTAAGATTTAGAAGGAAGACTCCGCGACTTGCACCCTTGAAGTGTCTCCCGCAGCCTCAATGTCACTCTGCAAGATGTACACCTTCTGCGGGTCTCCGGCCCGGTTCAAAGCGGCTTCCGTGCTTGCCCCGTTGACCACCGTGGTGGTGGGGACTGCGGTCTCCAGTACCGGAGCGGACACCGTTGCCGGAGCCTCCGGGGACTGGGTGGAAGGGGTGGAGTTCTTGTCCACATTCGTGGATCGGATTTTCGCTATGTTGGCAAGGCCCGATGCGATGACCGCTGCCGCATTGATGGCTCCCACGATAGGCCCCGCGATAGGCCCCAGTTGTTGTGCCGTGGAGAATGCCGTGACCGCACCGGAAATCATATCAATCGTTGCAGATGCGATGCGGAGGTTCTTGGCACTCTTGCCTTCGTTCTCCATCAGGTCTGCGAGGGACGAGGTGAGGGTGGACACACCGGATGCGTATGCGGACAAGGTGTCCATCTTCTGCTTCGCGGCCTCCTTCGCCATCTTCACCTCCGTCTCACGGACAATCTGCTCCGCTTTCGCCTCTTCCTCAAGGGCGGCTATGTATTGCTCCACCTCCGCGTCAATGAGTGCCTGTTGCTCGTCCAGGACTCCCTGCATCTCGTTCTCGAAGGCGTTCCGCTCACGCATCTTGGTGAGCATCTTGTTCAACGCCTTCTCCCAAATCTTTTCAAGGTCATCGGCACTCAACAGTTCTTCCTCAAGGTCTTCCTTGACGGTCTTCCCGATCTCCTTGCCCGGCTTCTTGGACTTCGCCCCGGCCACGATGGCATCTGCCACGGCTTGGCCGGACTGGAAGTTCTGCTTGAATGCGATGCCCTTGTTGAACTCTTCGTTCATCGCACGGGCGGCATCACCGATGCCCTTGATGCCCTGCTCCTTGAAGACCTTGATGGCAGCACCAACCGCCTTGAACGGGGCGATGACGAACTGGAGGATGGCGTTCCCCACTCCCATCACGCCCTTGACAATCTGGTTGAAGATGCCGGAGGACGAGAGGAAGGTGGCCGCCTGGGAGATGAGTTCGCCCACATACTCCACCACATTCTGGAGGATGCCGGAGAAGAAGTCCATCACGGGTTTGAGGGAGTCCATCAGTTTCTTGATGCCCGCCATCGCGGTCTCGTTGTCCTTCAACCCATTCGCAATCTCCGAGATGAGCGGGGCGAGAAGTCCCAGTATGCCGAGGATCGGATGCTTGGACATAAGGCCCATAGAACCCTCTATGTCACGGAGAGGCCCCTTGATTTTGTCCAACTGGGAAGGCAAGTCCTTGATGACCTCCTTCATCGCGGCAGATGTCTGGTTGAAGTAGTCTCCCACATTGCGTTGGAAGTTCCCCCTCATCGCATCCATCTCCTTCAACTGGTCATTGATGTCCTTGATGCGCCCGGCAAGGTCTGCCCTCTCCGCTTCGTCCGTTGTCGCACGGAAGGCGCGGGTGAGGTTGGCCATCTGGTTGACGAGGGAGTTGTAGGACTTGCCCTCTTCATCCACGGCATCCTTTAGTTGCTCCGCATCCGCTTTCGTCCCGTTCATAGAGGCGCGGAGAAGGTTCTGCCCCTTGATGACCTCCTTCAGTTGCTCCTGGTACTTCGCACTTCCGAGGGTCATCCCTGAAAGGTTGTCCTTCGCGTCCTTGATGGCCTTCTTCAGGTCTGCGAGGTTGGTGACCGCATCAACGGTCACTATCTTGACATCTACTTGTTCTGCCATAGTCTTACAAGGTTGTATAGTTGGTTGTATCCTGAACCTTCACGAACTCGCACTTGGTGCATCCGGAGGTGGTCAGGGAGTGGTCAATTATCTTGTTCAACGCCCATATGGCGTTGTCGAATGCGTAGAACTTGCCGAGAAGACCCTCGTTGACTTGCATCCCACGGAGGTCTACATAGCAAGTCGCAACCACCGAATCGTCATCATAGCGGTCTGCGATGTACTTGGCCCAGTACTGCGAGAAGATGTTGGAGCCGGTGGCGAAGGTGATTCCCGGAATCTGCGCCTCAAGCGGGTCTCCGAAGTCCCAAGACTTCTGCACGGCACTACCGCTGAAGGTGTACCTTGAGAACTTGGGCAGATTGGTCAGTTCCCACGCGGTGTTTCCGAGCATCCAACAAGGGTTGTTCCCGTTGAGTGACAGCATCAGTCGGGTATCGTCCGAAAGGATGAGGTGTCGGGTGGATACCGACTCCATCCCGCTGAAGAAGACGAGGGTGTCCCGCTCGTCAATGTGGGCGTTCTCACCTCCGTGGAACTGAATCTTCGGGAAGACATCGTGCATCGGGTACGATGCGTTGTCCCATTGCAGGGTGGCCTTGAGCGGGTAAGGGATGTCATACTCCTTGTTCTCGCCTCCCTTGAAGAGGGCGTACTTGCCACCGCCCAGGAACACCGGAGGGATGTTCAGTCCGTTGTCCGTGAGTTGGCAGAAGAACTTGGAGGTCTCCATCACCTCGCAAGCATTGCCGAATACGATCTTGTCCGTGAGCCTCTTGTCGGAAGCATCGAACTCATACCCGGTGTTCACGCGGAACTGGCCGTAGGGACGGAGATACTTGTTCGCATAGAACTCCGCATATTCCCCCTTCGCCTCGTTGCCGAAGAGATACCACCTTGCATCAAATGCGAACGGCAGCTTCTCCACTCCACGCCCCCGGTCGATCCGTCCGTTGATGTCCGTCACCGAGGAAGAGTATAGGTTCTTCCGCATCTTGATGTCTATGACCTTCTCGCCCTTGTGGCTCACCATCTGCAAGCCAAACATCTTGCAGTAGGAGACGAGGTAGTCCGCAGGGGTGCGGCTACCACCGAGCAGGGAGGATGCCGTGATGGAGGCCCCCGTCCTCACGGAAGAGGATGACACCAACTGGTACTTGATGTACGAACCCTGCAACTCCGCGTAACAGTCGAAATAGACACCATCGTTGAAGTCATAGGAAGATGTGGGCCACATCATATTCGGGTCTGCACCGCCACGGAGATGCCCCCACGCGAGACCCTTGATGGACATATTGACGGAGACCTTCGCAACACCGTACTCCTGGATGGTGATGTTCGGCTTCCAAGTCTGGCCGTTCTTGATGAATGTGTACCCTGCGGAGATGTAGTCGAAGGTGTCATCCATCTGCACCTCGTTCGCGGGAGTCTGTTGCGTGGACACCCGGTAGTAGAACTTCTTGATGATGGCATCGGTTGAATCGTAGGCGATGACCTCCCACTCAATGTAGTTCTGGTAGAAGCCGGGCGTATCATCACCCGGCATCCCCGCGGCCCAGTCATCCTCGCAGTAGAGTTGGTAGTCCGTATCTCCACCGGAGCCGACCATTGCGAAGTCCACCCAGATGTTGTACAACACGGAGAGGTTGCCACCCCCTGGGATGGTGTGCGTCCCTCCGTTGAAGTTGTCATCGCCCACCGTGGATGTGACATCAATGTTCAGGTCATTGAGCATCGGCAGGGTGAGCCAAGCCTTGTCCCAGTAGGGGTTGGAGGAATTGAAGAAGTCACCGTCAAGGTTCACGGTGTACCCTCCGTTGTTGGAAGGGTCGCAGATGGCGTTGATGAGCGCGGACACCTTGATGGCGGGTTTCTGCAAGTATGACCGGAAGTCCTTCGCCTCGTTCCCGGTCACCTTGTCGGCAAGGGTCGCGAGACACCATCCGTCCTGGGTGGAGTACTCGCCATCGGTCTCCGGCAAGCCTACCAACGAAGCCTTCGCGATGGCCTTGTTCGCATCGAACGGGGAGGACGGCAGACCCATATATCCGGGGATGAAGTTGATGACAGTCCACTTGGCGAGTTGGCTTGTGTCACCGCCCAGTCTCGCCCACGCATTGGCAACGGCATCCCGGTCAATCGTGAAATCAAGCACCAAACCGAAGTCCAAGTCCGCGAGGGTCATCTGGTCTCCGTTGGACTTGTATGACAAGCCGTATAGGAACGAGCCGAGAGACCCGTACAAGGTCACGGAATACTCCACCCTCTTCCGGACTGTCTTCACCTTGTCCAGTTTCAGGTAGCCTTCCTCAAGGAGTTCCATCGCCTCGTTGTAGATGCGGAACGGGGTCTTCCTTGTCGGATCGAAGTCAACGCCCGTGTAACCTCCCCCATACTGGGTGATGCGGTCATTCCGGTAGATGTCCCCGAAAATCTTGTTGTTCTGCGGAGTACCCTTGAGGGTAATCTGCTTTGAGAACGAGTTCCGCACGATGGTGGGGTTGGACAGTTCCTCCTGGGTGTAGTTGAGAAGGAGGAACGAGCCGTTGTCAAGGTCGGCCCGCTCGTCCCCGATGTAAAGCTGTATCTTGTTCCTCATCGCTTGTAGGTATTCTGCGCCACCTTCACCTCGAAGGTGTGGTTTCTCATCTTCATTCCGAGGCGGTTCACCGACTGGTAGGAGTAGGAGTCCGTGGCGATGACCGCGGGGATGAACACCGATGCGTTCTCAAGGTCGCAGAGGTACACATCCGGGGAGTCAAGGAGGTACGGCATCCGGGAGGATTCGTCCTCCGTGAGGTATCCGGTGTTCACCTCATAGGAGGCCGTGGTCTCGTTCTGGAAGTCCCATTCCTCCCGCATCCCCAGTCCGTTGTTGTAGTCGGCCTTGAAGGTCTCGCGGGAGTTCGCCCTCTTGAGGTTGACCGCGCCCTCCAGGAGCAGATGGTCATACCCTCCGAAGGGATTCTTGTAGTAGAGACAGTACCGGGGGCAAGCCTTCGTCACCGTGTATGTGGTCGCACCGATGGTCACGCCCGTGAGGGTCTTCCCGGAGTAGGTCGCGTAGGTGGGGCAACTGAATTCCAACCTTCCCTTCCCGGCAGCGGCCACGGCATTGTAGAACGCGGAGAAGTCCGTGCTTATGATGACACTCAACGAGACGGAGCGGGTGGTGCTTCCGTACCTCGCGGTGGCCGTCACGCCCGTTGATGCGTACCTCGTCTGCACGATCTTCTGCCGGAGGTCAATCCGTCCCGTGATGGGGAAGGACATCCCGTTCGTGGACGGGTCGAAGGAGTTGTCATAACTCCAGTCATCGTTGAAGTCCACCGTCTCCACGGTTGTCCAAGAAGACCCGTTGGAGGACTTCTGCACGGTGAACGAGACCGGGAACATACCGCCCGCAGCGGAGGACGGATTCAACACCGGGACTTTCTGCGACATATAGTCCGCGCAGATGTCATTGATGCGGATGTATAGGTTGCCGGACGAGGTGGCCCGGTACGCCCTCCCCTGGTAGATGGTGGTGGAACTCACGCGGATGCGGAAGTACTGGGATGCCACCGCCCCCAGGTTGCAGAACTTGTCTTTCCAAATCGGAATTGCCATAGCGAATTGTTTTGGTTTGAAATATAGAAAACCGCCCCGTTGTAATCAGGGCGGTTCGTCACCACGAAATCATCTTCCAGAGATAGTCACCGATGTCTGCCGTGAGGGCCTCTTCTATGAGCGAGTAGTACCGGGGAATCACTTCCTCCTTCGCCCGCTCAAGATCGTGCGTACCCTTGATGCCATTATCGTGAATCTTCCGCGAGATGAGGTAGGTCAGTTGCTTGGGTGTCGGTATCCGTCCGCTTGAATCCGGTCGGGGGATGACTGGCTTTATCTCCACCCACTTGGCGATGGCAGAGGAATTGGGCCAGTACTTGTCACGCCCACGGGCGGGGCCGGTTCCTTCCTCAAGGTACTCCCAGTACTTGTTCATCCGCAGGGTCGCAGAGAAGGAATGCCCGTCCACGGTCACATTTGCCGTGATGGTGTCGGTGAGCCTATCCCGCCCGAAATAGGTGGGATGGCCGGAACGGACGAGGTTCTTGATGTACCCCATCCGCACCTCTTCCGCAAGTTGCATAAGGACGGCTTCCGTCCTCTTTAACTCAATCAGTTCGTCTGCCATCACCACACCCCGATAGAGTTCACGGTGATGCGGAACTCCTTCCACCAAGCCGAGCCGATGGTGCGGAGCGCATCCTCAATGGTGTCACGGACTACTGGTTCGCCACCGATGTGTTCGCACACCGGATGCCACCTCTGCCAAAAATAGTCTCTCGTCTTGACGGTGAACTTGCCGTCCTTGTTCATCTCAATCTTGTACTTGTCCATTGCTAAAATATTTTAGTTTCTCTTCTTCCATTTCTCGATCTCCCGCTTCTCTTCCTCCGTCTTGTCCTTGATGTAGGACACCACATTGAGGAACTCCATCGCGGGCATCTTGTACACCTTGTCCCACTCCATCCGCATAGTCTGGGAGACCCGGTCTACTGCGGAGACCCAACCCCACTTATCGCGGAACGCATCTCCGCTATCCGCTCCAGTATCATCGCCCTCTTCCCCTTGTCCTTCAGTCTCCTTGCCCTGCGCTCCGAATAGGACAGGGTACTGTGAATTGAGCGAGTCCACGATCCGAAAAAAAAAGCAAGCACGGAGAGGACTTCCGCGACCGACATCTCTTCCTTGATGGCGTTATGCACGTCCAGTATGTCATAACCCTCGTTGTAGTCCATCCCCTTCGGGACGAGGAAGCAAGACAGCATCTCCACGATGTTGTGTTCCTTGTCCTTCGAGAAGGTGAGGAAGTCGATGTACTGGGCCGTGGTCACTTTCCGCATATCCGTGACCGGGACGAGGTTGAACCCGCCCACGGGGTAGGACTTGGAGACGGACGGGATGAGTGTCTCCGGGCAGGGAAGGTCTATGAACCTCGCCTTCGCGCAGCACTCCGTGAAGTCGGTGAGGGGCAATGCCAGTACCTCGTCATCGGTCAGTCCGGTGAGGATGCCCACAATCTTGACCTTTCGGTCTACCTCGTCCATCTCCGTCTCGCAGAGTTTGACGATTTCGTTGTATTTCCCTATCGGGAGTTTCCGGTAGTTGTCAATGATGTTCATCTTCTTCTAAATCCAAGTGTGTATACGCCCGTTCTGCGCCCTCCTTCAAGCGCATCAAGGGCAAGCATCGTTGAGATGCAGTTGTCATCGTGCAGACCCTGCGGGGCGTTGTAAGAGACATTGTTCGTCTTGGGGTTGTAGGTGGCTTCGTATGCGGAGAGCTGCACAAGGAGTCCGCGGTCATCAAGGAGGGTGACGGCCTTCTGCTCCAGGGCCACTTGCAACTGGTTGACGAGGCGCACCTTTTCGGAGTTGGTGGTCACGAAGGGGGTGACGAGGTGGGAGATGTCCCGCTTGTTCCTCTTGTCCAATTCGTCCTTCAGGAGCGCAATCATAGGAGTGCCGATGGAATTGGACTCCGCAAGCACATTCTTGACCTTGCCCCCGTTGAGCGCGAGAAGGTCTGCGATGTACCTCGCTTGCTCAAAGGTGGACTTGTCATTGAAGTAGTCAATGAAGACCATCTCCCTGCGCTCGTTGAACCCGCAGACGGAGGTGTAGTCCCCACCGGCTCCCGATCCCCAGTCTATCCCCACATACAGTTCGTTCCATCCCTGCGTGGGGGTGGATACGCACTCGTTGATGTTGGAGAAGAGGATGGAGTCGGAATCGAGGAAGTTGCCCAGATACTCCGTGGTGAACTGCGCCTTCGGCATCATAGTCCGGTACTGTTCCAACTTGTCCTTCGGAAGGAGGAAGGAGGTATCGTACTGGTTGAAGTCAATGGACACGATGTTCGGATTGTCCCCGGACAACCCTGCGGAGTAGTAGCGGTAGAAGAACCCCTGCTTGAGTTTGGGGGTGCTTATCAGCAGGATCGGAGCGGAATGCACATCCGTGGTCGGTTGGAGGATGTCGAAGATGTCATCCTGGATGAAGGCGCACTCGTCCACAACGAGGATGCCCGTGACGGTGAAGCCACGGAGGTTGTCCCGTTGCTCCGCGGACTTGAAGATGATGGTGGAGCCGTTGATGAGTTCCAGTTCCAAGAGGGAATCGTTCTTCCTCTTGATGACCGGGGTCTCGTCAATGGCTTTGACCATCTCCTTGTACACCCGCCTCGCTTGGTCAAGTGTAGGCTCAACCAAGCAAGAGAGTGTGCGGTTGTGTTCAATCGCGACCTTGAGAAGGATGTTCTCTGCCATCGTGGTCTTGCCGACTTGTCGCTTGGACTTGACCACGAAGATGCGCCCCGAATGGAACGCATCCTTCATCGCATCGTGAACCGCCCTTTGGTGGGGGTATGGTGTGTATCCTACGAAGGTCATTCGTCGCCGAATTTGAACTTCATCTCCATCGTGATGTTCTCCGTGACCTTCTGCTCCAGTTCGCCCAGGATGTCCGCGGCCACGCGGAGGTCACCGATTCCACCGTGTCCCTTCATCCGCTCCACGGTCTTGCTTGTGATGGCAACGATGTAGGGGTCTCCGGTCTCCGGGTCTTTGCCCATCAACGCCTTACGGAGTGCATCGGCAACGATGCGGTTCTCCTTCCGCGACTCTGCGGAACGGAGCTGCATCTCCTTCGCTACCCCTTCGCTAAAAGGGACTGCACCTTCAGGTGTCACCCCCTTGACGAATCGGCCTCTTTCATCTCTATTCTTTGCCATTTTCCTTTCGTTTTTAGACACTTTCTCGTTAGAGATAGGACTTCATCCGTCCCATCTCCAGTTCTATGTCCTTGAGCCTCTCTGCGTCTTCAGGCTCCGGGATGTAGATGCCGTTCTCCGCGCTCCATCTCTTGAAGCGGGTGATGGCTTCGGACATCTCTTCCACGGTGAGGTCGCGTGAGGATCGGAGGACGGTTACCTTCCCCATAATGCGGTCTTCCCTCTCCACGCAGAAGAGGTCGGGGTTCACCAGTCTCTTGAAGTAGACCTCCTTCGTGAACGAGAGGTTGTTCCCGGTCTCCATAGCCACCACACCGATGATGAGATGGAGGTATCGGTTCTGCCCCGCGCTCCTTCCGGTGACCTCGCGGAGTTCCACAACGGCCCCCTTGTCCAGTAGGTTTTCCGACCGGGCGAGGAACTGTTTGCGATGGAAATCGTTTGCGAGGTTGTAGGTCATTTCTTCTTGGAGGTCTTCTT
>JAEIGA010018349.1_pt1 | contig 10654 bp, 12 predicted proteins | sample 9270691 | NCBI WGS metagenome assembly JAEIGA01 (sample SAMN17057246, study PRJNA624740) | gut metagenome | biome: biome; isolation source: fecal sample | host: Bos grunniens | place: China: Xizang | collected 2019 | reverse complement strand
CTTTTTGACCGATTAACTCTTCCGGTTTGTAGTACTCTGCAATGCCTGATACAACTTGTCGTGTTTCATAACCTAAATCAACTTGTAGCTTTAACAATTTCTTCGCTTTAGGCACTGGTTCACAAGCCGTTACAGTCGCTACGCGTAAATCAATTTTCATGAAGTCATCAATTGATATTTCCTCTGTTTTTTCAGGAGCTTGAGTTGGTTCCTTTTTAGGTTCTTCTTGTTCAGTTTTAACAGAGCCTTGCATTTGCTCGCGAATGTATGCAACTTCTACTTCTGTATCTAAACGTGGGAAAATAGGAGTTCCTTTTTCTGCCACTTTTGTGTTACTTGGAATAATATTTCCGAATGTTTCAATTGTATCCCATGCTAAATATTTGTTATCAAAACCTAATTGTTCTGCTATCTGTTTTGGAGTAGATGTCATAAATGGCTGTAACATAACTGCAATATGACGTAAGCTTTCTGCTAAATTTGCCATTACTGAAGCAAGCTTTGGCTTGTCTGCTTCATCTTTCGCTAATACCCAAGGAGCTGTTTCATCTACATATTTATTTGTACGCGATACTAGGCTCCATAATTCCGAAAGTACATGGCTAAACTGCATTTTTTCCATATATTCTTCATACTTAATACGAGTCTGTTCCGCATGTGCTTTTAATAAAACATCAAATTCAGTTTCCACTAAGTTTTCTGTTGGTATAATACCATCAAAATACTTGTTCATCATTGAAACTGTACGGTTTAACAAGTTACCTAAATCATTCGCTAAGTCAAAGTTTGTACGTTCTACAAAAGATTCCGGAGAGAATACACCATCTTGCCCAAATGGTAGCTCACGTAATAAGAAGTAACGAGTAGCATCTAGGCCATAGCGCTCTACTAACATTTCAGGGTATACAACGTTTCCTTTAGATTTCGACATTTTGCCGTCCTTCATCATAATGAATCCGTGTGCAAAAATTTTCTTTGGTAATGGTAAATCTAATGCCATTAAGAAAATTGGCCAGTAAATTGTATGGAAGCGTACAATATCTTTCCCTACTACATGTACATCGGCTGGCCAGTACTTGTTAAATAACTCTTCATTATCTGAACCATAACCTAAAGAAGTAATATAATTTGATAACGCATCTACCCATACATAAATGACATGTTTTGGATCTCCAGGAACTTTAATACCCCAGTCAAATGACGTACGAGATACAGATAAGTCTTCTAAACCTGGTTTAATAAAATTGTTAATCATTTCATTTTTACGAGATTCTGGCTCGATAAAATCTAAATGCTCTTCATAGTATGCGAGTAAACGATCTGCATATTTCTTCATATTAAAGAAATACGATTCCTCTTTTACTTTTTGCACTTCCCGACCACAATCTGGGCACTTTCCATCGACTAATTGCGTCTCAGTATAATAAGACTCACAAGGTACACAGTAAAGACCTTCATACTCACCTTTATATATGTCGCCGTTATCTAAAAACTTTTGGAAAATCTTTTCTACAGATTTCGTATGACGCTCCTGTGTTGTTTGAATGAAATCATCATATGAAATATCCATTAAAGCCCAAAGTTTTTTAGCACCTTCAGCAATTTCATTTACATAATCTTGAGGGTGCATATTGGATTCTTGTGCTTTTTCTTGAATTTTTTGACCGTGCTCGTCCATTCCCGTTAAAAATTGTACATCATATCCTTTTGCACGTTTATAGCGAGCAATTGCGTCAGCGGCAACCGTTGTATAAGCAGTACCAATATGGAACTTACCACTAGGGTAATAAATTGGCGTTGTTATATAAAAAGTTTTTTTGTCGTTCACTTGGAAAGCCTCCATTTATCTACAGTATAATGTCTATTCTATCGAAGTATTTTTTCTCTTTCAATGAAAGAATACTCATAAAAAGTTTTGTCGAAAAATACCCATCAAATTTGTGGAAATTTTTTAAAACTTTGTGACTACTTTTTGTGTTTTTTGTTAATAATCTTTAAAAACAGGTAGTTTTTGTTGATTTTTAACAAAAAAATTCTAACTTTTTTAAGGAATTAATGCTAATTAATTGACGTTTATGTAATTACTTGGTATGATTCATATTAGACAAGGAATTTATGTCGAATTTTGACGAAAAATTCACCAATATTAATATAACTCAAGGAGGAAACATTGTCATGAAATCAACAGGTATCGTTCGTAAAGTCGATGAACTAGGCCGTGTAGTAATTCCAATAGAGCTTCGCCGTACATTAGGCATTGCAGAAAAGGATGCTCTAGAAATTTATGTAGATGACGATAAAATCATCTTAAAAAAATACATGCCTAACATGACTTGTGCAGTAACTGGTGAAGTTTCTGACGACAATCTACGTCTTGTAGGTGGCAAACTTATTTTAAGCCAAGAAGGCGCAGAAATGTTAATGAAAGAAATTCAAACAAACCTAAAAAAATAGTATTGTAACACAATATTAAAAGGCTGTTCATTATTGATGTAACCTATACATCAACTGAACAGCCTTTCTTTATTTTATTGATGATAAGCTTGGTACACATCACGCTTCGATAAACTGCGTAATTTTGCTACTTCTTTAATGGCATCTTTTGAATTCATTCCAGTTTCTTCTATTATATAGTGTACATGTTCAGCTAATGACATATCTGACCAATACGTATCATCTACTTCTTCTGGTGGATTTGCATTTCCTTCAAGTACAAGGACAAACTCTCCGCGAATTTCTGATGTAGATGTCCATTCGATAGCTTCCTCAATTGTACCGCGTAAAAACTCCTCAAATTTTTTAGTCAATTCGCGTGCTAACACAATTTTCCGATTGCCTAATACAAGATGTAAATCTTTTAACGTTTCTTTTATACGGTGAGGAGCTTCATAAAAAACAAGCGTTTCTTCACGTTTTAATAATTTATCTAACTGGTTACGTCTCTCTTTTTTATTGCGGTTTAGAAATCCAAAGAAGTAAAATGGCTGTGGTGCTATGCCCGATGCAATTAATGCCGTTAAGGCTGCATTGGCTCCTGGAATAGGGACAACAGCAAAATCCTCTTCAATCGCCTTTACAACAATATCTGCCCCGGGATCTGAAATACATGGAAGCCCTGCATCACTTACTAACGCAACCGATTTTCCGTCCCGTAAATACTGAAGTATTTTTTCTCCACCTACCTCAATATTATGCTCATGATAACTAACAAGTGGAGTAGAGATTTCAAAATAATTACAAAGTTTTTTTGTATTACGTGTATCTTCAGCTGCAATAACATCCACTTCTTTTAATATACGAAGTGCTCTTACCGTCATATCTTCTAAATTTCCAATCGGTGTTGCTACTAAATATAAACAACTTCCCGCTTCGTGCTGGCTACTTTTTTGTGATTTCATCTAAATTTCTCCTTATATAGTCCAGTTTTTGTTTGCGCGTTAATTGTTTGAACGCATATTCTACTCTCATTGCTTCATTTTTTGTTTCGAAAGACTCGTGATAAATACAAAGTACAGGAAGACGCGCTTTTGTATATTTTGCCCCTTTTCCTGCATTATGTACCGCAACACGACGGTCTACATCATTTGTATATCCTGCATATAACGTATTGTCGCTACATTGCAGCACATAAAAATAAAAATTATTTGGCTGGTCCATATAATAACTCACTCACTTCAGCTGTGTATTCGTTATCTTCATTATATACATACAGTGGCGGAAGAATTTTTAAATCTGGCTTTCCATCCTTTATTCCTTCTATTAATAATGTATTCGCTTCTTTCCCCTCTTTTGGATATACAAATTGTATACGCTTCGGTTCAAGACGATTTTCACGCATTAATGTAACGATATCAAGTAATCGACCAGGACGATGTACAAATGCAGCTTTCCCGCCTTGTTTTAAAAGACGACTTGCTGATTGAATTGCTTCTTCAAGCGTTAAATGAATTTCATGTCGTGCAATGGCGTAATGCTCACTTACATTTTTTTCACTAAGTTCATGAGCTAAAAAGTACGGCGGATTGCATGTTACCGCATCGTATTTTTCTATACCTAAAGTAGTTGGTGCATCTTTCACATCACCTAATACCATATCTATTTGCTCTTGAAGCTCATTGTAAGCTACACTGCGCGTTGCCATATCATGAAGTCGTGGCTGTAGCTCGACACCGATAATTTTCGCTTTCGTACGCGCACTTAAAAATAGAGGGATAACACCATTACCTGAGCATAAATCAACAATAGCGCCACGACTTTTCGGTATATTAACGAATCTTGATAATAATACTGCATCTAATGAAAATGAAAAGACGGATGGACTTTGAATAATTCGTAAATCTTCTGCTAACAAATAGTCCAAGCGCTCATCATCTTTTAATAAGTTGTCCAACAAAATCATCCTTCCATAAAAATAAGGATGTGACTAATTTCGCCACACCCTAAGCATTTAACTATTTTGTTTGTTTAAAAACGCTAGACAAAACAAACAATCTTCACCTTTTCGCGAACTTCCAAAGTGTACGTTGCAGACGTGGAAACCTTCATGATATAGTCGGGCTAAGTTATCATAACCTTCTCCAATATCCGTAGTAACTTTTTTGTCATCTACCACAGCAATAGCAGATGCTTCATTCGCTAATAATTCCTCCAGACGTTGACGGAGATGAAGGTTCTCTGTCTGAAGTGTTTGATGTTCTTCCATCATATGTGCAACAAATTGCTTCAATTCACTAAACTGCTGTTGCATTGATTCAAGCTGTTGTTCGAACTCCATAACAGTATCTAAAAAATTACGGTCCTTCACTCAAGCCACCCCATTATTTCTAACTATATTAGATTTTTTTCGCCTTTTAGTAACTCATCTAGCGTATATTCAACTGTACGCTCTTGCTCTGTTAAATATACTTGTATTATTCGTTCTAATACATTTAAACCGACTACTCGCCCTTCGCCATCTGGTGTTCTTGTCATGTCACCGATGTCTGGCATTCCTTCTTTGGCAATTTCGTAATCATCATTTTCGTATTTTAAGCAGCACATTAAACGACCACATATACCCGAAATTTTCGTCGGGTTTAACGATAAACTCTGATCCTTTGCCATTTTTATTGATACTGGGTCAAAATCACCTAAAAATGTTGAGCAACAAAGCATACGTCCACATGGTCCAATACCACCTAATAATTTTGCCTCATCCCGTACACCAATTTGACGTAACTCAATACGAGTACGGAATACAGAAGCTAAATCTTTTACTAGTTCACGGAAATCAACACGACCTTCCGCAGTAAAGTAAAAAATAATTTTATTGCGATCGAATGTATATTCTACATCGACTAATTTCATTTCTAAGCTATGCTCAATAATTTTAGAGTTCGCTAAATCAAAAGCTCGTTTTGCTTCTGATGTATTTTCATCTACTTGTAAGCTATCTCGTTCATCAGCTGGACGAACTACTTGCTTTAATGGTAGTACAACGTCCTGCTCACCAACTTCACGCATTGGAACAACGACTTTACCGTACTCGATCCCTCTTGCGGTTTCGACAATAACATATTGCCCTACTTCTAAGATGTATTCGGCAGGATCAAAATAATATATTTTACCCGCTTTTTTAAAGCGAACTCCTACTACTTTATACAAAAGTATATCCCTCCTGCAACTTCAGCATCAGCTGTTCCATCAATAATGTACGATTCATATTTCGACCTACACTTGAACGTGCACTTAAAATCGCCTGCATTTGCTCTGATAACCTCTCATAAGACGTACGATACGCTATATCCTGAAGTGTTTGAAAATAATCTGGATACGTCGTTAATATATCAGGATTTGCTTTTATCGCTGTAATATCGCGATAAGCAAATAATAGTAAATCTAATGCTAATTCCATATCTTCCTTTTCTTTGAAATTAGGAAGCCACTCTTCATGAATAACAAACATCGCCTCATGAACATCTTTACGTATTAACTCTACTAATTTTAACACTGTTTTTCTCATCTGTGCAAACTGCTCATCATTTGCGAGCGTTTTTGCAGATTCGAGTCCATTCGTCACCATACTTACGGTTGATGCCATCGAGTGTGTAACGCCATTTTCAACTAATTGTTGCATTAGTACTTGTCTAGGCAAAGCTGAAAATTTAATATGCTGACATCGAGAACGAATTGTAGGTAATATGGATTGAATTTGTTCTGTTATAAGTATTGCTGTTACTTCCCCTTCCGGCTCCTCTAAAAATTTCAAGAGCATATTTGCTGATGGAATATTTAGCTTATCGGCATGGTGAATAACGTATACTTTTCGACCGGCTTCAACCCCAACCATTTTCATTTCTGAAATAAGATCACGAATTTGATCGATTTTTATAACTGTACCGTCTGGCATAATTTCTTTAACGTTTGTATGATTGCCGTTATCTATTCTTCGACAATTTCGACATGTTTCACATGGAACATTTTGCGATGGGCTTTCACATAGGAGAAGTTTGACGAAAAATTTCATTACTTCTGTTTTTCCTGTACTCTTTTCGCCATCAAAAATGTACGCATGCGCCATTCGACTTTTTTCGAATATCGTCTGTAATTGTTTCATGACTACTGGTTGTAAAGTCAGAAGTTCTTCCGTTGTTCGTGTCATTTTTCTTCACCTTTTCATTTAGTAATGCTTTAGTAAGGTTATGATTCATTGTATTGTTATTTTTCTAACAACAGGTAAAACATAAATTGCTTTTAGAAAAAATCCCGTGTCGGCATGAATGGTTTAGACACGGGTATTACATGTAAAGGTTAATTAATAAACCTTTTATTTCACCTATTTTATCTAATAAATCGATTGTTTCTTTTTCTTCATTTAATAAATCCTCGGCTAGCTGAACTAAATTCTCATCGATTGTTTCTACGATTTTTAAACGGCGGCCTTCCCCGAATCGATTCCACGTATGGGCGTTTTTTGTCTCAATCCCGTATTGAACCGTTTCCTCCATAAATCTTTTCACTAATCGTTTAAAACGTGCAAGTTCTCTTAAACTACGGGATTTTGCTACACGTTCACCAGCCGTTGAAATATCTCCTAGAAGCCTTGTTAGTTGCTCTGATTGCATTTTAGAGTCTTGCTTTAAGAGTACGTCACCGAAGCGATTATTTGCCTCTCGGTTGGATCGTACATCTTGGCGTGCAAGTGCTGGATTCATTCGTAAATCATGGTTAATTTTCATCTTGTCGCCTCCTATATCGCTCCTCATGACAGGCACGTTCGTTTTATTTAAAAGTGATGAAATTGTTCAATTGGTAAAACGAATACTGTTGCGCCACCAACTTCAACTTCAACAGGATAAGGAATGTAAGAATCTGCGTTGCCACCCATTGGTGAAACAGGCGAAACCATTTGTTCACGTGCTCGACAGTTTTCACGGATAACTTCTAATAATTTTGGAACCTTTGTTTCCTCAGTCCCAATCAAAAAAGTAGTATTACCTGATCGTAAAAAGCCCCCTGTCGATGCAAGCTTTGTGGCACGGAAATTATTTTTTGTTAAAGCACTGGAAAGTCGATTACTATCTTGATCCTGAACTACTGCAATAACTAATTTCATTCTCACACACCCTCTCTTACGTTTAATGTACTTATTATACCATATGCTATTGATTTGTTTATAGTATGACAGGTAGTAAAATTGTCCAGACTTCTTCAATCACTTTATCTAAAGGCTTCGATGCATCAACAACTTTAAAGCGATCAGGATATTTTGAGATTACTTTTTGGTACCCTTCATACACTGTTTCATGAAACTCTGCGTTTTCTTTGTCTAATCGATTAATTTCATCTTGGCGATTGGCGTTAATACGTGCTAACCCAACTTCAGGCGTCACATCAAAGAAAATTGTTAAATCCGGTAGTCTTGTCCCAATTGCAAATTGATTAATCGAAAGTACATCATCCATACCAAGTCCACGTGCATGCCCTTGATATGCTAGTGATGAATCAATAAAACGATCACACAATACAGTTTTACCCGTTTTAAGTGCTGGCTCAACCTTTTCATAAAAATGTTGTGCACGCGCTGCTGCATATAATAATGCTTCAGTTCGTTCATGCATAGCCGTATGTGCTGGATTTAAAATAATTTCGCGAATTTTTTCTGCAATTTCAATACCGCCTGGTTCCCGCGTAAAAATAATATTTTCATGCCCGTTTAGTTTTTTTTGAATGGCTTGAATGACCGAAGTTTTACCTGCCCCTTCTGGACCTTCAAATGTAATAAATTTATTCATGTTATATCCTCCACTACTCATTTCAAGACACAAATAAGTTTTTCTTGAAGCTGATGATTTCCTTGAAACTCTGCACCATACGCTAGAAGGTCTGTTAAATAGGCTAATTTCGCAACAGTAATTTTTTCACCTACTATAAATAAAGGAATGCCCGGAGGATAAGGAATGATAAGCTCCGCTGAAATACGTCCAATAGCTTTCGTATATGGAATCCATTCCTTCTCACTTTGGCGTGCTGTTGTTATCGAAATTATAGGCTTTGACAATTTTTGTCCTTCAAGCTGCATTGATAATGGTATTTTTTGTTCCTTTGGTGTTTTTAATAAATTCGTAATTGCATCTTTTATGTGCGTTCTTAACAATGTAAATGGATATGTTATTCCTTGTTTTAATAAAGGTAATATTATTAAGACTTGATCCATATCAGCTAACTCTACATATATATTTTGTTTCATTAACGCTTCTTTAAATTGAAAACCACTGTAGCCAGGTACACGTAGTAATAATTTTAAAGGATCATGGACTTCTACTATGACTAGCCCTTTTATAAGCTTTAAGGAATTTATAAAGTGCTCACGTTTTTCAAGTAAATAAGTGTAATCACTTTCTATATACGTACCCACATATTGTCTGGCATCATCTAATGAGGCCATAATTAAATAGGAAGGGCTACTAGATTGCAACATACGTAAATAGCGATTAACCTTTTCTACATCAATTAAACTAGAGCGTACATGAAGATACGATCCCATTGTCATTGCAGGTAAAGTTTTATGTGCTGACTGAACAACAATGTCTGCCCCAAGCTGTAATGCACTTTTAGGAAATTGATTTGTTGCTACAAAATGAGCGCCATGTGCTTCATCAATTAACACTGGAATATTTAATTCGTGACATAATGAAATTTGCTCTTCTAATTGTTCACTTACTAAGCCGTAATAAGTAGGTGTTGTAAAAATAACTGCTTTCGCATGTGGATATTGATCAAGTGCTTTTTTTAATATGTCCGTCTCAACGTGTGATGCTGTCCTTGTTATTTCATCCCACTCAGGTGAAATATACACTGGCTCTGCCCCGACTAGTTCAATTGCATGAAAAATTGATTTATGCGCATTACGTTGAACGATAATCGTATCACCCGCCTGACATACAGCATATATCATCGCTAAGTTACCGACAGTTGATCCATTTACTAAAAAGAAGCTTGCATCTGCCCCGTACGTTTGCGCTAATAAACTTTCTGCCTCTTTAATTGCTCCTTCTGGATGATGAAAATCATCTAAACCGGGAAGCTCTGTCACATCATATTGTAACGATTCCTTAATTACACTAGGTAAATTGGATAACACACCATTTTTATGCCCAGGTACATGTAACGATGTAGGATTTTCATTTACAAATGTATTTAAAGCTTCAAGTATTGGCCTTTCGTTTTTCATCAACATTACCTCTTTTATTAATCTATACTCTCTATTATACGGTGCGCATACTACTCGTGCTATAATAGTTTTATCTAATTAATAGGGGGACATTTAAATGAAATTAATCGTATTTGGCGCAACAGGTGGCGTAGGTCAGCATTTTGTACGTATGGCCGTAGAAGCAGGTCACGAAGTTACTGCCTTCGTTCGTACACCAGAGAAGTTACAAACAAAGGAAGGGGTACACGTTGTTCAGGGAGATGCATTTGATGCAGCTGCTGTTGCAAATGCTCTTGTCGGCCATGATGCGGTTGTATCTTGCTTAGGTTCTTCTTCAGGAATGAAAAAATCAAATGAGCTTGAAAAAATGGGGAAAAACATCGCTGATGGTATGGAAGCTGCTGGCGTGAAGCGTTTAGTATATTGTGCATCAGCCGGAATTGACCGAGAGATTCCAGGATTAATGGGGAAAATGGTTATGAAGCTTTTAGCGAATCCTTTAAAAGACCATCGTGCTGCACTTGATTATTATAAAACAAAGCCAATTATCTATACGATTGCTCGTCCAATGGGCTTAAAAGATGATCCCCTGATAACGGATTATGCTGAGTCATTTGATAGCATCCCACCAAAAGCAAATTCAATTCCACGTGCAAGTGTTGCTCACTTTATGGTTAAAGCATTAAGTGATTCTAAGTATGAAAATGCATCCGTTGGGATTGCAAGATAATATAGAAATAACCTTCACCAATTTGGTGAGGGTTTTGTTTTATTTCGGGAGTTTTTTTAAGGCTACCTTTGATTTCCCATAGTTCGAGGCTTTTTGAACATAACTACCATCTGGTTCTTATCCTCGACTTGCAATGAGCGGCGGATTTCTGTGTCAACTTCAGTCTTGCGGTGCTCACGTACAGTCCTAAGTGGAAGTTGGAGGATTTTATAAAAAACAAAAAAACCACT
>JAEIGA010018348.1_pt1 | contig 10654 bp, 8 predicted proteins | sample 9270691 | NCBI WGS metagenome assembly JAEIGA01 (sample SAMN17057246, study PRJNA624740) | gut metagenome | biome: biome; isolation source: fecal sample | host: Bos grunniens | place: China: Xizang | collected 2019 | reverse complement strand
GTACCTGTCCTCACAATCCTCCTGTCGCAACCCGAAAATCTCGGAAAGAAGGGCCACAATAGCCTCTTTCTTGCCTATAAATCCCCCCTCGCAGAGGGTATCAACCATATCCCGTGTAATGATTTCAGGGTAATTTTCAAGATAAGCCGCATATAGGCGAGTGAGCTTGAAATTTTTGTAAAAGGTATCCTTTAATCTTTCAAAAAAATCTTTTGTTAATGTGTTCACAAAAAGCCTTCCTTCACTTGGTGAAATAGTAGCAATTCAAATATAAAAACGGGAATTTTGTATAATGCCCGAGCCTTTTGGATTTATTATACCACTTACTTTCTTTAAAATCAAGAGTTTAAAAATCCGGTATTACGGAAAAATAGAAAAAACGGATAGGAGGACAAATAAGTGGTAGCAAGCGCAAATTTTTTATCCGCTCTTGCGGCGTTTTTTATGAGCCTCGGCGTATTGTCAAGAACGAAAAGAGGCGTATTCGTATGTCAGCTCTTAGACTCATTAACCCTCGGGGTATCACAGGTGCTTTTATCCTCGCTGACGGGCGCCGTATCCTTGGCGGTAGGCGTTGTGAGGAATTTTGTAATTCTTGCAGGGAAGTTTACTCTGCCCATAATGCTTGTGTTTTGCTTTTTGACCGTAGGATTGGGGCTCATATTCAACACGGGTGGGCTTTTCGGATTAATTCCGATTATAGCAACCCTCGTGCTGACGGTAGGCTCGTATTATGCGGAGGACGAGCGGGAAATAAAGTTCGTCGCTATGATGAATCTTTTTCTTTGGTCTTATTATTCGTTTATGATTGCCGATTACGTAACGGGAATAACCAATCTTGCGGTAGCGCTTGTCTTTGCTCTTGCCAGAGCTTTTGATTTTTCAAAATGGCTGCTTGGAACTATGAAAAGGCGGCGCGGCGGATTCCGCTTAAGAAAGCTTTAAAGAAACGGCAAATGTTTAATAGCTAACCCCCGTTGATTAAGCCGAAGGCGTGTTATGACCGTCGGCGGCAAAATAAAAAAGGCGGTCTTGCGTGGCACTCTCGTCGGAGTATCTGCGTAAAACCGCCTTTTTATCTTTTTATGAATTTTAATCCTTTTTAGCCGAAAAAGCTATATGCTTTACGGAATAACCTCGGGAAGTCTTGTGCCAGAGTCTTTCTCGTCCTCGTTTATATCGGGAATCTCTTCCTCAGTGTCTTCACCCGTGTTCATTTTCCAGATAGCGGTAAGGGTTATATTCTTGGTAACCGTATCGTTTTCGAAATCCCACTTATCGTCCTCGGTAGCAGCGGTAGACGTGTACCAGCCAAGGAAGGTGTAACCGGTTCTTGAAGGATCGTCAGGCTTTACGACAAGTTCACCTTCTTTAACCGACTGAGGGTCAATCAAAGGAGTACCGCCGTTAAGAACGAACTCAACGGTGTATTCGGGGGTAGGCTCTGCCTCCGTCCATTTTGCGTAAAGAGTAACGTTTTTGTTAACCTTATCGGATTTGAAATTCCACGCAGCGGCATCTTTTTCGGTACCCTTGAACCAGCCAAGGAAGTCGTAGCCCTCTCTTGTCGGGTCAGTAGGCTTAGTAACGAGACCGTCTTTTTTTACTGTCTGCGCAGCCACAGCGCTTCCCTCCTGCGAATCGAAGGTGACGGTATATTTTGCATCCTTTCCACCCTCGTCATCGGGAGTCTCGGGACCACATCCTACGAGAGCAAAGGCAGTCGTGAGAGCTAAAACCACGCAAAGGAACAGGGATAAAAGCTTTTTCATTTTAAATCTCCATTCGGGAAAACATATTTTGAGTTATCTTATTTTAACACAAATCTAAATCAAGTTCAATAGGGGATTGGCAAAAAAAGTCCCACAAGGTTAAAATTCGTAACAATATACAAAAAAAGTCAACCCCTTTGTGCAAAATTACTTTGCAATAAGAGTTGAAAATATTTAAAATAAATGCTATAATAATAAAAAAGCTTTTAATTTTGTGGCCGCTATGCGGCATATGAGAGGTTCATATGATTAAATGCGAGGTTAAAAATTTCACCCTGTCTGCGGCAGAGTATGAAAATATCCCCTGTACTCCCCCTTGCTCCTTGTATTCCGTTTTTTTGGATAAGGGATATGTGGATTCCGCCTTCGTTTCCGAAAGAGAAGGCAGATATTCACTCGGAGGAATAAAAAATTGCGTCTTTTCGGCAACAGTTAAGCTTAACAGGGGCGTTGTGTCTTCAAAGTACGTGTATCTTTCGCTTGATAAGATAATGGCGAAGGCTGAGGTTTTGGTAAACGGGAAGAGCTTTGGAGTGATAGATAACGCTAATAGGCGCTTTTTCTTTGAAATTGGTGATATAGCCGTTGAGGGGGATAACGAGGTTACGTTGCGTTGCTCTGAGCCATTGCCTTTTTATGAGAAGGTGTCCCAGTACGAGCCGAGCTATGCTTGCGTGCCCGACCTCGGAATTCTCGGCGGCGTGGAAATTGTTGCCACCAACCACGGAATTATAAGAAGCGTGGGGGTTTCACAAAGTCACGAAAACGGTAAGGTTAATCTCACCGTTAGCCTCTCAACCCTCGGGGCGTGTTCGGAATTGAACTCTGTTATAACCCTGGTTTCGCCTGTGGGTAAGGTGTATTTCGGAGCAATTCGCGCAGGTCTGGGAACGGTCAGCGTACCCGACCCCGTTTTGTGGTGGCCTCATACTATGGGAACGCCTAATCTTTACAAGCTGACAGTGTCACTTTACAGTCACGGTGAGGTGGAGGATTCTGCTGAATTTCAGGTTGGTTTGCGAGAACTGTCGGCAGAGTTTGGCGACGGTGGCAGCCTCGCTTTGCGCATAAATGGTAGACCATTTCTCGCTCTTGGCGGCGAATATTGCAAGGAAAACGTAGTTTTGCCGCTAATAAAGAAAGAAAATACCGAAGCGCTTATAAAACTTGCTGTTAAGGCGAGGGTGAACACCTTTAAAGCGGGATTTTTTGAAGCATATCCCTTCGAGGATTTTTATACCCTATGCGATAAATACGGAATAGTCGTGTGGCAGGATTTGTATATTAACTACGAAACCTCCCTTGTGGACACAGCCTTTGTTATGACAAAAAGGGAAGAGCTTGATTGGGTTGTATGCGCCCTCTCACGTCACCCGTCGGTTATCGTAAGTAATCTTTCCGTTGTTAAGGAATGCGGCTCTCCTGATATTTCAGATGGTGCGCTCGCCGAATTCATTGATGCGGCGAAGAGAATAACCTTGCCAATATACGGAGCTTATATGCCTGAAGGAAAGCTTTATTTTGAAAACGAGGGCACCTATCCTTCAGACGAGCTGCCGTACGGGAAATCCGATGTAATATCCATACCCGATATGAAAACTCTGAGGTCATTTGCAAATGAGGACGTCAATATACTAAGCCCCAAGATAGAGGAAAGAGTGGGTTATGAGGGAGCTATCGGTGATATGCTCTCTGAGCTTTCCTACGAGTACAGATATGCATATGATACGAGCAGCCTTATATATCTGTCCCAGCTTTCCACAGCTCGTAAAATGGAACGTTCTGTGGAAAAAATGCGCAAAGAAAGAAGCTTTGTCACAACGGCTATATTCCGTAGGTTTAACGACTCATACCCTGCATTAACCCCCTCCCGTGTAGACTTTTTCCTAAGGGAAAAGGCGCTGAATTATGCGGCTCGCCGTTTCTTCTCTCCGGTTATTCCAATAGTGGAGGTAAGTGGAGAATGCGTAAGCCTTGGAGTTTGCTGTGATGGGCTTAAGCCATACGAAGGAAAGCTCACCTGTGCGCTTTACACCTCCGACGATAAGTGTGTTACTGAAAATTCTTTTGCGGTTACGGTTGATGGCGGAAGCTACGTGTCAGTGGGAACATTGGATTATTCAAAATACATAAACGGAGAGGTTGAGGACTTTTACATAGCCTATGAGCTATCCGGAGAAAAGGTTGTAGATTTTGAGGGGGTTCGGCTTTTCACACCTGCGAAGAAATTCAACCTGAAGAAACCGGAAATAACAAAGGAACTTAAAGGAGCAGGTAAGGAATTTGAGCTGACTCTTAAGGCGAGAGCCTTGGCGCTTGGTATAGAAATATCGGCAGAGGAGCTTGATTTACGCCTGTCGGACAATTATTTTGATTTAAGAGAGGGCGTTGCCGTGAAGGTTAAAATAACCACGGACAGTGTTATGGCGCCTGAGGCGCTTGAGTCGCTGATTAAAGTCAGAAGCTTGTATGATGTAGGTAGATAAAACAAGGACGGTAAGGGCGGCGAGGTTTGTATCAGCCGCCCTTTTGTAGATATCTGAATTCAGTATGTGCGAGGAGGATATATGATAGATTTACACTTGCATCTTGACGGCTCGCTAAGCGTTCGGGATGCGGCGCATCTTGCGACACTGAACGGAGTAGAGCTTCCGACAGATATAAAGGGTTCTCTTTGTGTGTCGGAAACTTATACCTCACTTACAGAATATTTAGAAAAATTCGACCTTCCCCTTAAGCTTTTGTCCTCTCCCGACGCTGTCAAATATGCTGTGCGAAGCCTTTTGATGAGCCTTGCGGAGGAGGGAATAATTTATGCAGAAATTCGTTTTGCACCAGCTCTTCATACAGGTGGTGGGGCGGCTCAGAGGGATATAGTTTTATCCGCTATAGAAGGTCTTACTTGCGGCAAAGAGGAGTTCGGTATATCAGCAAATCTTTTGCTATGCTGTATGAGAGGCGAAGGGAACATCATGGAAAATTTGGAAACTGTGAAGGTTGCCTCGGAATTCTTGGGAAAAGGCGTTGCGGCGATAGACCTTGCAGGGGACGAGTCGAAATATCCGACAAAAAATTTCGAATATATTTTCTCTGAGGCGAGAGCCAAAAATATCCCGATAACCGTACACGCCGGAGAGGCATCAGGGGCACAGAGCGTTTTGGCGGCATTGCGAGCAGGGGCTGTAAGAATCGGTCACGGAGTTAGAGCTGTCAGCTCTCCGGAGACTGTAAAAATGCTCAAGGAGAGATGTGTGACCCTGGAGCTGTGTCCAACGAGCAATATTCAGACGGGAGTCGTGTCAGATTTTGACGCTTACCCTTTGAAGAAATTTTTAGACCTCGGTGTCACCGTTACCGTAAATACTGATAACAAAACTGTGTCGGATACTACCCTCAGAAAAGAATATATGTTAGTGAAGGACACGCTGGGGCTTTCGGACGAGGAGCTTCTTTCGATAGCCTTAACGGCAGCCGATAGCGCCTTCGTTTGTGAAAAAGAAAAGGACAGACTAAAATCCATTATAAAAAAAGACTTTTTCGCCTGGCTTTATAAGGACAGTAAGACTTTAACGCTTTAGGCTTTTGTGATAGGAGGAAACGGATATGAGTAAAGGCTATGAGAAGCTTTTGCAGATTTTAAGCGAGATAAGAAAGATTACAGATTTTAAGCCGAAGGTGGCTCTCGTATTAGGGTCTGGACTGGGTGAATATGCCGACAAAATAGAAATAGCCGCAACGGTGAATTACAGTGACGTAAAGGGGCTTCCCACCTCCGGGGTCACAGGGCATAAGGGACGGTTCGTTTTCGGATATGTGAAGGGTGTCCCCGTTGTGATAATGCAGGGAAGAGTGCATTCCTACGAAGGATATACCACCGAGGAGGCGACTGTTCCCATAAGACTTATGAAGCTTATGGGAGCAGAGAAGCTGATTTTGACCAACGCCGCAGGAGGTGTAAATCCCGAATTTGCCCCTGGCGACCTTATGATAATTGAGGACCATATATCCTGCTTTGTAAAAAGCCCGCTCATAGGCGAAAATATCTCGGAGCTTGGCGAGAGATTTCCCGATATGTCGGACCTTTACAGCAAAAATATTCGCTCGGCTATCGAAGCCTCGGCAGAAAAGTGCGGAATAAATATTAAGCGCGGCGTATATATTCAGCTCTCCGGCCCGAATTACGAAACTCCGGCAGAAATCAGAATGTGCAGAGCTTTAGGGGCAGATGCCGTGGGAATGAGCACCGCCTGCGAGGCTATGGTAGCAAAGCATATGGGTATGGAGATTGGCGGAATTTCCTGCATCACCAATATGGCGGCAGGCATTTGCGCAAATAAGCTTTCTCACGAAGAGGTTAGCCTGGTGGCCGGTAGAGTATCGGATAGCTTTGAGCGTCTTATCACCGAGCTTGTCATTCGTATAGGTTGATACCCGAAAAAATTAAATATATACCAAATTCAGTAAAAATTAAATATACACTAAAACTCTAAAATTTTGTATAGAAAGCAATTTAAAGAGAAACAGGTCTGCCGAGAGGAATAACCTCTTAAGAGCAGACCTGTTTTTTAGTTTACGTCTTATTGGTATGAAAATGTACTGTGTGCGTGGTAGATTATAAGTACCCATATCTTTTTCTTAAAGCTATAACGAATATAAAGGCGACTATAAGCGCAAGAACCTCGGTGACGACTATGGAATACCAAATCCCGGTTAGCCCTAAAAGTAAAGGCATAACAATCACCGCCGCAACCTGGAAAACAACTGTTCTTAAAAAGGATATAACCGCAGAAACGGGACCGTTACTCAGGGCGGTGAAGAAGGAAGAGGAATATATGCCGAAGCCGAAGAATAAGAACGAGAAGGAGAATATAATGAAGGCCTCAAGCGTAATTTCCAAGAGCTTTGTGTCGTACCCTACGAAAAGCACCGTCAACGGATAAGCAAGAAGCTCCGATAGCAAAAACATTATCGCCGAGCTTATTCCTATTATTATCAGGCTCTTTTTGAATACACTCTTAAGTTCTTCTTTGTTATTCGCTCCAAAATTATAGCCAACAACGGGAGATGTCCCCATAGAGTAGCCGATAAATATAGCCTGAAACACCATACTGACGTACATAAGCACGCCATATGCGGCAACTCCTTCCTCGCCTGCGTGAGCCATTAGCTGCAAATTATAAAGAATACTGACGAGAGAGAAGGATATGCTTGACAAAAGCTCTGAGCAGCCGTTAGACGCAGCTTGAAGGAGCGATTTGAAATCGATAGAGGTTGCCCCCAGCCGAAGAAGGCTCGTGTTTTTTCTCGCAAAATACAGAATAGGAACGAAGCCTCCTATAGCCTGGCTTATGGCGGTAGCAGCTGCGGCACCAACGTATCCCCAGTTGAAAACAGCCACGAACAAGGCGTCAAGCACCATGTTGGCAACTCCCGCAAAAACGGTAACCCAAAGACCAAGTCCCGGCTTTTGCGCAAGAGGGAAGAATGCCTGGAAGGCGTATTGCAGCATAAATGCCGGGAGCGCTAAAAGCACTATTCGCCCGTAATTTACGCAAATGTCAGCCATTTCCTCGTCAGCGCCTAAAATTAAAGCAACGGGGCGAATAAAAATTATACCCAAAGCGGCGAAAACTATGCCTATCGCAATAGTGGTATAAACCAAAAGAGAGAATTGTCTGTTCGCCTTATCGCTTTGCCCTTCTCCTAAGGTTCTCGCCACCAGAGCGCATCCCCCCGTGCCGAACATAAAGCCCACCGCACCTACTATCATAAGGAATGGCATTATAAGGTTAACTGCGGCAAAAGCGGTTTTTCCCGCAAAATTTGAAACAAAAAATCCATCCACAACGCCATATATAGAGGTGAATATCATCATAGCGATGGAAGGAAGGGTAAATCTTAATAGCTTTTTATATGTAAAATGGTCAGAAAGCTGAATTTTCATACTAACTCCGTTGGTCTTTTAACAAATTATGGCTTTACCGCCATAAAGTATACCACAGCGCCGTCGTAAAATCAAGGGAGGCGTCGGTAAAGTTTTTGTTAAAGAGCTTATGAAAAAATCTTTTTCGAAATTTTGAAAAACAGGGAAAAAGAGTTCACCGATCCACGGATAAAAAACAAGCGCCTCTCCTTTTTAATATTTTATCCGTTTTCCTCTCAAAAAGTCTTGACAAAAGGTCATTTTTGTGTTAACATACCAAGGTAATTATTAAATAGGCAACGAAAGCAGTTGAAAGTTGAAAATGGAAAATTGAAAATGAGGAGAGACGAGCGTGGCGAACATAATCGAAGAAAAATCTTTTGCGTTTGCTATAAGAATCGTCAATCTTTATAAGCATTTAAATGAAGCGAAAAAAGAAATCATTTTGTCCAAGCAACTTTTAAGAAGCGGAACAAGCATTGGTGCAAACGTAGCAGAAGCAGAACAGGCGCAAAGCGCTTCGGACTTTGTGTCCAAAATGAGCATTGCCTTAAAAGAGGCATCATAAACAAAATATTGGATCAGACTTTTAGCTTCGACAAGTTACCTGACAGAAGCCGAAACCGTATCCATATTAAACGATTGTGTAGAGCTTGAAAAGATTTTAGTAAGCATTGTCAAATCCTCTAAATAACTTTCAACTTTCCACTTTCAATTTTTAACTGAATAAGCGGACGTGGCGGAATTGGCAGACGCGCTGGTTTCAGGTTCCAGTGAAGCAATTCATGTGGGTTCAAGTCCCGTCGTCCGCACCAATCAAAGAGGATATACCCTTGCGGTATGTCCTTTTTGATTTGTAAGGAAGGTGGGACTTGAAATAGGGAGAAAATTGCGGAGCAATTTGTGCGCAGCACCAAACAGTCCGGTGGACTGTTTGTCGGCTAAGGCCGCCACGGGCGGAAGTCCCGTCGTCCGCACCATGCGAGAATACCCCCGAATTTTCGGGGGTATTTTTGCGTGGCATGGGTGATGTAACTTGAAGGGGAGCGGTAGTGAATGACAGTCCGGTGGACTGTCAGAGCTGCGGAAAGGCTTTGCCCTCAGGCAAAGAAGTCCCGTCGTCCGCACCAGGTAAAGACCGAGAGAACCTTCGGTCTTTATTTTTTGCTTTTTTAACGGTCTTCACCCGGATAACGCCGGCACAGAGTTCAGTAGTCGCTTCACTCTTCGTTCGATTGTCTGATAATATGGAATTTATGTCGGGAAAAGAAAGCTCAACGCTCTTTGCGTAGGCAAGAGTAAATAATCCGAACCCGCTCTAAAGCCTGAATTTTCAGCGCTTTCGGCACTTATCGCTCTTGCAAAGTGTAGGAGCCTGCGGTAACAATTGCTTCATCTCCATATTTTTGCAAGACAGCTTTGGACAGGTCGGAGTGAGAGGGTAGCGCCACTTAAAAAATGCACCGCCTCATATAGCTGCGTGTATTATGACGGCGCGAATTTTATAGAATTGAAGCCCTACGAGACAGGACCCCTTATATTTTCCGTCAAAGAATAGTCGTAACAACAAAGTATACTACGAGCCTGCCCAAATTTCACACCGCAAAATATCGAACCTATGATTTGACGGTAACCGATGCGACCGACGTTCTGATGGGAAGCGGAGATAGCTATTACTTTAAGCAGCCGGGAACCTATGATGTGATTGTCAACCTTAAGACCTTTGAAATTACGGCAGAGCTGCTCCCGGAATAAAGGGCGCTTTAAACCTTGCAAAAAGTCTTCTGGCTTTACACCCAGCGCATAATTCTGCCGCATATAGCCCCTTAAAAACGCATATTTTACGAGGTGTGCGCAGCTGTATTACTCACCCAATAGTAAAAAATAAAGACCGAGAGCTGTGAACCTAACCGGTTCGCGCCAGAGCTCTCGGTCTTTTTTGATTTAAAATGCCTTTTCACCAAAAGCCTTTGTTTAGATCAGGACATTCAACGTATTCGTAAAGATATTTTACGTCGCTATAAACCGTGTCGGATGCAATTTCTTCACCGCTGCGGCTTTTTGCGTAAATTTTTATTTCATAAGACCCTGTTGCTAATCCTGAAAAAGTATGATAAAAAGTATTACTGTCGTTTACTACAGTAGTTAATTTTTGATAATCATTTTTTGAGTTGTTTTCTTCTTTGTAAGATAATTCAACCTCATATTGAAATGCGTCTGCGCACTGCTTCCAATACGTCATTATTCCGAATGGAATATTCTTTGCTTTTGCTTTCAACATCTTCTTTATAGCTCCTTTAGTGCAATCGGCAATAACCGTGTCATTAGTATGTTTTATTTAAGCTTTATCCTCACTCTAATCGGCTCTGAATCAGTCGAAAAGGGGAGTCGAGAAATATCTTTCCGCTGTGTCAGGAAGAACGGTTACGACGGTTTTTCCGCGCCCGAGCTTGCGTGCAAGCTTGATAGCAGCTGCCACGTTAGTGCCGCTGCTGATTCCGCAGAGAATTCCCTCCTCGGAGGCGAGCTTCTTGGCGGTATCCAGAGCCTCCTCGTCGGTTACGATGCACAGGTCGTCTATAATATTTCGGTTAAGTATCTTAGGGATAATGCCATCACCGATACCCATCTGAATATGTGTTCCTATAAGTCCGCCGGAAAGGATTGCGGCATTTTCAGGCTCGGCAGCCCAGATAGTAATATCGGGGTTCGCTTCCTTCAGCACCTCGCCGATTCCCGTAATCGTTCCGCCTGTTCCTATACCGGAGCAGAATCCGTGTATGGGGCGGTTCGCCTGCTCAAGTATTTCTCTTGCGGTAGCATCGCGCTGAACTGCAGGATTGGCAGGGTTTTCAAACTGCTGAGGAACAAATACGCGGGGGTTCTCGTTCTTCATTTTGATAGCTAATTCAAGGCATTCCTCAATGCAAAGACCGATATTTCCCGCATCGTGAACGAG
>JAEIGA010018347.1_pt1 | contig 10654 bp, 13 predicted proteins | sample 9270691 | NCBI WGS metagenome assembly JAEIGA01 (sample SAMN17057246, study PRJNA624740) | gut metagenome | biome: biome; isolation source: fecal sample | host: Bos grunniens | place: China: Xizang | collected 2019 | reverse complement strand
TAAAGGTCGAAGGTTAAAAGGAAAAAGAAATTAAGGTCGCACGAATAAAAACCTTTGTTGAAGTTTACAGGTTCCACATCAACAAAAACATTAAGTACTTCCGCACTGCGAAGACGAACGCTTACTGCGTGGTTTATGAGTGCTTGGGTTTCCGGTAAGAAGAAGCATCTCAAGTCTTCTAAGCAATCTCGGTCACAGCAAGAGTCGTAAACTCTGCCTGCATCAATGCAAACGGCTTCTTTGATTTCACCGCATGGCTCACAGCCGTTTCTTAAATCTGCCATAGAATATCCTCCTAAAAATTTTTAAGTTGGGTTACAACTTCAATATATACTATGTTTTTGGAGTGAATCGGTGAAAAATATTGACTTGCGGCGTTAAAAAGCGTAAAATAATCGAGGTGATAATTTTGGAAAATAAAATTTGGTATAAAAGGGGACTACGTGACGGTGTCCCAATAGCGCTCGGCTACTTTGCAGTGGCGTTTACATTGGGTATTGTGGCAAAGAATGCGGGACTTACCGCTGTGCAGACCTTTTTGGCAACCGCTTTGACTAATGCTTCGGCAGGTGGATATGCAGGTTTTAAAATTATAGAAGAAGGTGCGCCTTATATTGATATGGCGCTTACTATTTTTGTTGTAAATATAAGGTATTTCCTTATGTCTTGCGCACTTAGTCAAAAGTTTGCACCCGAAACACCGATTTGGCACCGCTTAATGGTGGGATTCGATGTGACCGATGAAATCTTTGGTATTTCAATGGCGGTCAAGGGAAAACTTAACCCATATTATAATTATGGTGCTATGACTGTATCTATACCGTGTTGGGCAACAGGTGCCACTTTGGGCGTTATTATGGGGAATATTTTGCCGGTAGGACTTGTAAATGCTTTGAGTGTTGGTCTTTACGGTATGTTTTTAGCAATCATTATTCCGCCCGCTAAGAAAAGCCCTGTTATTGCGTGGATTGTGGCAATTTCGATGATACTTAGTTTTGCTTTTTCAAAATTACCGGTTCTATCCCAAATGTCTTCGGGTATAAGGGTTATAATCTTAACGGTTGCAATAGCGCTTGTGGCGGCTGTACTTTTTCCTGTAAAGGAGGAAGACCAAAATGAATAACGTATACATATATATCGGTATAATGTTTTTGGTAACCTTTTTAATAAGGGTTTTGCCGCTTACACTTATTCGTAAGAAGATAACCAACGTTACGTTACGCTCGTTTCTTTATTACGTGCCTTACGTAACCTTGGCGGTTATGACTTTCCCCGCAATTATCGAAGTTACGGGAAGTGTGTGGTCTGGCATAGCAGCGCTTGTGGTTGGAATTGTTTTAGACTTTTTTAATGTTAATTTATTTGGCGTAGCGGTTAGTTGTTGCGCTGTGGTATTTATTTTAGAATTGTTTATTTAAAGAAAAAGGGCAGGGGAACTAACCCCTGCCCTTCGGCTTTTTAAAGAGATATATTTTATTGATTATTTTCAATATCAGTTATTTTATCAACACGTTTTTGGTGGCGGCCGCCTTCAAACTCGGTATTAACAAAAATTTCAGCAAGTTCGAGTGCAGTGCCAACGCCAATAACTCTACCACCCAAGCACAAAATATTTGTGTTATTGTGAAGGCGGGTGTATTTTGCCGAGAAATGCTCACTGCAACAAGCGGCACGAATGCCTTTGTGTTTATTTGCGGCAATTGACATACCAATACCTGTACCGCAAACTAATATACCACGTTCGCATTCACCCTTTTGTATGCTTTCGCATACCTTTTTAGCAATATCGGGATAGTCAACCGATACTTGCTCGTAAATGCCGAAATCGGTTACTTCAAAACCGTTTTCTTTCAAAAAGTTGGCAATAGCGTTTTTGTGTTCAAGACCGCCATGGTCACAACCTAATGCAATTTTCATTTTTTCTCTTCCTTTGCTTTTAATTCTCTTTCTGCTTGGGGTAATCTTAAATAAAATGGGAGTAGTTCTTTAGAACTTATAGTTTCGCCTTTTGAAAAGTTTTCTTGTGCCACAACTCCCACGCCTACTGCATTCTGAAAACGTCTTGCAGGTGCCGATAAACGCACATTTTCAAGTGCTTCTACAAATGGATAGAAGATTTGAGCCCCGTCACCTACTATAATAACACATTTATCACTTTTTTGCGAGAGTTTTTTTATTTCTTGCGCCAATTCGTCGCACATAAGCGCACGGTCATCACAAAGGCGAGTAACTACACCATTTTCTATTTCAAAAAGGGCGTTGTACACTTGGTTGCATCTGGCATCCATAACAGCGCAAACAATACAGTCGCAATCTATATAGTTTTGTGCCATTGCCTGAAGGGTTGAAACCGCTGCACAAGGTAAATTTTTGGGAGCGGCAAGACCTTTAAGAGCGCTAATACCAATTCTGATTCCTGTAAAAGAACCGGGACCGTTGGTTATGGCAAGTCCTTCAATATCCGCAATAGTTAGTTTTGCGGCAGAAAGCGTGTTTTCAATCATTGGCATAAGAGTTTCGGAATGGGTGAGTTTTACGTTGACAAAACTTGAAGCCAAGATTTCTCCATTTTCGGTAATGGCAACCGAGGCGGGTGTTGCCGAACATTCCAAATTTAAAATTTTCATATTATTCATCTGCTCCTGTAATGGTGATTTGGCGAGTGGTATCGTCTATACGCTCAAATTCAACAAAGATAGTATTTTCGGGTAAAGCGTTTTCGATATTTTCGCTCCATTCACAAGCCAAAACTCCGCCTTGTTCAATATAATCGAAAAAGCCGGTTGAATAGAGGTCTTCCCAGCCGGAAATTCGATACATATCAAAATGGTAAAGCGGAAGACGTCCCGAAAGATATTCGTTTATAAGTGCAAAAGTGGGGGAGGTGACGGTATCAGTTGAGCCAAGACCTTGGGCTAAACCACGGGTAAAACAGGTTTTACCCATACCAAGACCGCCCCTAAAGGCAATGACTACTCCGTCTTTGATTTTTTCGCCCAATGACATACCGATTTTTTGGGTATCTTCGGGACTTTTTGAAATAAATTGTTCCATAAACATACCTTTCATATATTGCTACAATGATTATATCACAAATTTTTACATTTATAAAGAGTTTACTTGAATATTTATTAAAAATAAAGTATAATGTAGATAATTAGTGTTTGGAGGCGAAAAAATTGAGAGGATTATTAGCGAGAATAGCGGACTTTGTCCGAGAATCTGATAAAATTTTGCTTTTGCTATGCTTTTTTGCATCTTCTTATGGGTGTTTAGCGGTTTTTTCGGCTACTAACTATATGGGAAGTTCACGAGCCGTTATTGTACAAGCGTTTTGTATGATATTAGGTGTTGGTGCGGCGTGTGTGATTTCAACCATAGATTTGGAACAGTTTTCTAAATATTGGTATTTGGCGGCGGCTTTAGGTTTAATACCTGTAATACTCACTTTCTTCATTGGTTTTGCTCCCGAGGGTACCGACGATAAAGCGTGGCTTAATCTTGGATTTACAACTTTCCAGCCATCCGAACTTATGAAAATTTGCTTTGTGGTAACTTTTTCAACCCATTTAGCAAAGGTGAAAAAAGATATTAACAAGTTCAAGGTATTATTACCTGTATGTGCGCACGGTGCTTTGCCTGTTTTGCTTATTTTCGTTCAAGGTGACGCAGGTACGGCGTTGGTATTTGCAGTTATGGTTATATGTATGCTTATGGCGGCAGGTGTTTCATGGAAATACTTCTTGGCGGCAATAACTGCTGCAGTTGTGGCATCACCAATTGCTTATTTCTTTATTCTTAATGATGACCACCGTAAAAGAATTGTTAATATGTTCGACATTGACGCCGATATTCAAGGCGTTGGTTGGCAACAATACCGTGGAAGACTTGCTCTTGCAAACGGCGGTTTTACAGGACAAGGTTATTTGAATGGTACCCTTACTCAAATGGGTAAGGCAGGTGTACCGGAAGGTCATAACGACTTTATTTTTGTTACAATCGGTGAAGAATTGGGCTTTTTGGGTTGCCTTGTGGTGTTAGTGCTCTTGGTAGCAATAGTTTTGAGAATTTTGCGAATTGCCCACATTTGCACTAAAAACGAGGGTAAATTTATTTGTGTTGGCGTTTTTGCAATGCTTTTAGCCCAAACGGTTATAAATATCGGTATGTGTACCTCGGTTACACCGGTTATTGGTATTACTTTGCCGTTTTTCTCGGCGGGTGGTACTTCGCTTTTATGTTTGTTTTTAGGTGTTGGGTTGGTGCTTAACGTTTATATGCATCGCAATTCAAGAACACTTTATTTGAGAGATTAGTATTAGGGGAAGTAAATTATGGTATCTATTTTGGTATTGTTGGCAGAAGTGGTTTTTTGCGCATTCTTGTTATATGTTATAAAGAAATATTTTAAAGAATCTATAGGAAAAATTGCTACTGCTGTTTTGGTTGTTATGCTAACTGTGGCTTTGTTCTTGGTTAATTCTTGGGTACAGCAAGTTCCCGTTATACACGACAAGGTTAAAGTTACGGCAATGAATGAGAAAAATCCTCTCTCTCAAGGAAAGGAATTTTCGGTGCAGGGTATAACCACTCCATACGGTAAGCAAGATTTCCCAAAAGTTGTTTCGGGTAAGTGGTTTTTCACAACCGATTCAAATTATATGTGGCGTCCTAAATGGGATAAAAGACAACCTGAAGGCACTACCAAAAAAATTACATTAAAAATCCCCGTTGGCAGTGAACGTACTCTTTTAGTTAGAAGAAGCGATTGGGGCGGACTTGCTAAAATTAAATGTTGCGAACAGGAAAATATAGTAGACAGTTTCACAACTAATAGAATTCTTTTGGCAAACAGTAGTTTGAAAAGGCAGTTGTTTCAAGCGGCAGTAAGATTGTTGCTTTTTGGAATAATAATGTGTGCGTTTGTTGCGCTTTTGTATGTTTTTGCAAGAATTTATCAAAGTGATGATGATAAGTTGAAAAGTAAGAGCACTTACGGTTTAATTGCTCTTGGATTTTTGCTTTTGACATTCCCATATTTAGAAAGCCAAGAATTTTGGCTTGATGAAATGTTCCAAATTGGTTTCAGCGGGGCAGGTAAGAATCTGTTTGAGACCTTGATGGTAACAGAAACCACACCGCCGCTTTTCCGTTTAATAGCAAATGTTTGGTATAATATTATGCCTTACGGCGAAGAATGGCTATTGTTATTGCCAACACTGTTTTGTGCGGGTCTTATTTATATTGTTGGGCTTTTAGGTGAAGAAGTTGGCGGAAAATATGTTGGCTATACTTCGGCAATTTTGGCTGCCGTATCTACCGCTTTGCTTAACAGTGGAGCAAGAGAATTTAGAGCCAATTCTTTATTGGCATTTTTATCAAGTGTTTTAATACTTTATTATATAAAGAACTTAAAGACAGGCAAGCATAAAGTAACATTTACTTTATGTATGTTACTTTTGGCTTATACTCATTATTTTGGTGTGTTTTTGTGCGGTGCAGTCTTTATATTGGATATATATTATTTCTTCATAAAAAAGAAAACATATAAAGATTTTATTCCTTACGTCATTGTTTTTGCCTTATATATACCTTGGATTTTGAGGTTTTTAAGTTTGGGTCAAATTTCCTTTGAGGCATTTTGGCAACCAATTCCTAGTTTGAAAGAGATATATAATCTTTTGTTATATTTATGCGGTGATTTAATAACTGTTATATTGTTAGGTTTAGGCATACTTTCAATTTTCGTCATTTGCAAAGCGAAAAAAGACGAAGTTTATAACTCGTTGCCATTAGTTCTTATACAATTTATAATGGTTTTGTGTGTTTATGCATACGGTACTTTTGTACGTCCGCAGGCAACCTTATGGACAGAGCGTTATTTTCTTAATATTATTCCATGTGTTATAGTGGTTATGGCTTATGCACTTGTTGTTATAGGTAAGTTCTTGATAAAAATAATCAACAAATCTATAGAAAATAAGCAAATTGTTAAAACCGTTAAAAAAGTGATTTGTGTTCTGTTACCTGTTTTGTTCTTAGTTTTAAATTTCCAACAAATATCTGCCGATTACGTTAAACCTGTAAAAACTGATTATAAAGGTGCGGCAAATACGATTTACAGCCATGCTGACGCATATAAAGATGATTCATTGGTTGTTATGGTATGTCAGGGATATGTGGTTGACGGTTGGTATGATTATTATATGACTATGCAAGGTAAGAGGGACGGTTTGAATTATGTTTCGATAGACAATCTACCAACTCCCAAAGAAGCCGATGAGTTTTTTGAAAAGTATAACACAATATATATGTGTTATTTACAAGACTATGGTTCTTCGGTTGTAAATGAACAATTAGAATCAAATTACGAATTGATTGATGATAATACGTCAACTTGTGTACGTGTTTATAAGCGCAAAAGTGCGGTAGGAGAGAATTTAAATGAAAAAGATGTTTTCAATAATTATTCCAATATACAAAAATGAAAATAATCTACCGGTTACTATTCCAAAGATTGTAAACGATATTCCCGTTTTGTTTAAGGACTATGATGTTGAATTGATTTTGGTTAATGACGGTTCACCTGATAATTCTTGGGATATTATGAAAAAATATCAGAAAGAATATCCCGATATTATAAGAATCGCTTCATTTACTCGTAACTTTGGACAGACTGCGGCAGTTTATTATGGTTTATCAATTGCAAAAGGTGACGTTATGGGTGTTATATCTGCCGATTTACAAGACCCGTTTGAACTTTTTGTGGATATGCTTAAAAAGTATGAGGAAGGCAACCGTTTAGTTTGCGCTGTAAGAGAATCACGTAACGAAAAGGGCTTAGGTGTTATTTTCTCAAAAATCACTCATACAATGATTAAAAAGTTTATAAACCCCGTGTATCCAATGGGTGGTTTTGACTTCTATTTGATGGATAGTTATGTGCGAGATAAACTTTTGCTTGTTAGCGAAAAGAACTGTCAACCGCAAATTTCACTTTTGTGGTTAGGGGTTGAAACCGCATTTATAGGTTACCAAAGACAAAAAAGAGAAATTGGTAAATCGGGTTGGACTATGTCTAAAAAAATTAAATTATTTATAGATATTTTTACGACCTATACTTATTTACCACTTAGAATTATGTCTACTGTCGGTGTATTGAGTGCTATCGCATCTTTTATCTATGCCGCATATTTGGTTATCAAAGGTATCATAATGCCTATAACTGTGCCCGGTTGGACAACACTTGCTGTTTTATTGACTTTCTTCTCGGGGCTTATTTTGTTGGCTTTGGGAATTTTGGGTGAATATTTATGGCGTATTTTTGACGAAGTAAAAAGAAAGCCGATGTACTTGGTTAAAAAAGAAGAAATTGAGACAAAAAGTGAAGAAAAAGATGGATAAGTTTGAAAAATTTATTTTGTATATAATAAATTTCGTTAGAAAATTTATTTTCAAAAAAATGACCGACAAACAAGCCGAGTTACTGTTTCAAATAATAAAGTTTGGTTTAGTAGGTGTTATAAATACGCTGGTGTCTTACGTGGTAACAATATCATGTTTGGCTTTAGGTATTTACATTTTAATAAGTAATGCTATTGCTTTTATTGTAAGCACTGCCTGCGCTTTCTTCCTTAATTATTTCTTTGTGTTTAAATCAAAAGAATGTTGGTGGCGAGGTTTAATTAAGTCGTATTGTTCCTACGCTTTTACTGGAATTGGGCTTAACTCGGTGTTGCTTTATATTTTGACAAACGTATTAGCGGTTTCAGAGTATTTGTCGCCGTTGTTGGTTTTGATTGTTACAATTCCTGCAAACTTTTTGCTTAACAAGTTTTGGGCATTTAAAAAATGATTTAGAGTACTACAGGGCTTAAAAAATTTAAATATTCTTTTTTGAAATCTTTAAAATAGGTACGGGTTATATGTAATGTTTCACCGTTTTTAAGGTCAACGTTTTGGGTGTTGTATTTGTTGATGACTTCAAGATTAACAACAAATGCACGGTTGATTTTTTGAAAGTGAAATTTTGGTAGCGCATCATACACCCGTGCCATTGTTTTTTTACATAGAATAGTTTCTCTGTTCAAGTGAATATAACAATATTTATTACAAGCTTCTAAATATAGAATTTCATTGGTATTTATGCAAAAAGTATCACTGCCGTTGTTTATGCACATTGCGTAGTGGCAACCGGTATCGTTCAGGTAATCGCTAAGTGTTTTTTCAAGAGTACTGTCTTTTATTGGCTTTTTTAAAAAACGAAAAGGGGATACACAAAAAACCTCTAAAGCAATATCGGTATTGTGGCTTGTGAAAATTATTTTAGAAAATTTATTGTTTTTTCGTAAGTTGTGTGCAGTTTTAAGCCCATTGATTCCCGGTAAATCGTATTCAATAAAAATGAGTGCATATTTGTTGGGCGAATTTAAAAGTTTTTCACCGCTTGAAAATATGTCTATTACTAATTCTAATTTGTATTTGTTAGAATATAAATAAAGTTTATGTTTTAATTGTTTGGCAAAAATATTATCGCAATCACAAATTGCTATTCTCATAATAACTCCCTTCAAAACAAAGTCCGCTTAAGCGGGCTTTTATTTTTACTAAAATTTTGATATATTATACAATAATATACAATATTTGTCAATGTACGGCATAAAATACAAAAAAAGTGGTTTTACTCTTTGGATTTTGCAATCTACTCTAATTTTAGACACTTTTCTCTTTTAATTACTAAAATAGTTAAATGTTTGAAAGCGGTAGGTTGATAGAAAATGTTTACAAATTGGCTATCGTTTTCTTTCTAATTAGTGAAAGGGATGATGTCAAGTGTGCAATTCAAAACTTATACCGTTAATCAAAAAATTTAAAAGTCAGGATATGTCGGTTTTTGAAGCGATTTATGGAGAGTTTGCAAAACTTATAAATTTTTATGCATCTCACATAGCAACAGAGGATGCAAATTCGGAACTGACTCTATTTTTAATTGAACTTCTATATGCAGTTGATTTATCAAGATTTAAAAATGATTGCAATGAAGGGCTTAAAAAGTATATTGCGGTTTGCATTAGAAATGAGTATATTTCAATTTCCAAATCAAAAGAAAAATTAGAGCGTTTTACATACGAATTATTTGAAAATTACGCCGGTTATACTGAAAATCAAGAAGATAAAATTGCGGTTGAACAAGTTTTTAAATATTTGACCGAAAAACAACGTAAAGTTTTGGTTTACAGATATAAGTACGGTTACAGTGATGTTGAAATTGCAAACATACTTAATATAAAAAGACAAGCCGTAAATCAACTTAAAAACAGAGCGTTTGAAATTATCTAAACAAAATTTTAGGAGGAAAATATGTTTAAATTAGCGTTAAATGCCGGTCACGGAATAAAGACCGCCGGTAAAAGATGTATGAAAAAATTAGATAAAAATCAAACAAGGGAATGGGTGCTTAATAGCCGTATATGCGAAAAGATTGAAACTAAACTTTTAAAGTACACGGGATACGACCTTATTCGTTTAGATGACCCCACAGGCAAAAAGGATGTATCTTTAAACCAAAGAACAAAAGCCGCAAATCGGTTTGAAGCGGACTTTTATTTATCAATACACCATAATGCTGGTGTAAAAGGCGGTGTGGGCGGCGGTTTGGAAACTTATGTTTATACAAAAGCATCGCAAGAAGCGCTTGAATGGCAACGTGATTTATATGAGTCACTTATAAAGTATACCAAACTTAAAGGAAACCGTGCAGATGGCACACGAAAAGCAAATCTTCACGAGTGCAGAGAGAGTAAAATGCCTTGTGTTTTGATTGAGTGCGGATTTATGGATTCTAAAACCGACGTACCAATTATTTTGACCGATGAATTTGCCGAAAAGGTGGCAAATGCTTGTGTTGATGTTATTGTGAATAAAGCAAACCTTAAAAAGACAGATGCTAAAAAGAAAAATATAATTACCGATTGGCAAAAAGCGGCAAAGAAGGATGGTTTCAAAGTTTTGCAATCGGGCAAATGGGACAAACAAAGCGAAGAAGTTGCTAAAGCGGCGATATGTAAAAAAAGAATCACATATAAATATAAAAATTTAACTATGTTTTTGCAAAAACAGTTAGGTGTTAATGCAGACGGTAAGTTTGGAGCACAAACCGAAAAAGCGGTAAAAGAGTACCAAAAGAAAAAAGGACTTGGCATTGATGGAATAGTGGGAGAAAAAACTTGGAAAAAGATTTTGGGGGTGGAAAAATGAGAGAAAAGTTTTTTAGATGGTTGAAAGCGGCAGGAATTAGAGCAATAAAAACGGTTGCAGAAACTGCGGCGGCAACAATGGGCACTTCGGCAGTAATTTCGGCAGTGGATTGGAAATTAGTGCTATCTGCATCACTTCTTTCGGGAGTTTTGTCACTTTTAATTTCGGTTAAAGGATTGCCTGAAATTAAGTAAAAAAAAGAACTATGCTTAGCATAGTTCTTTTACTTTATAACATAGTTTTCAAAACCGTTAGAGTATATTTTCTCACCGTTTTCTAAAACCCACATAACGTACATATTTGCCGTTTTTTCAACAAGTTTTTTTCCTTCGTCAAGCGTCATACAAAACAATGCGGTTGAGTAAGCATCGGCAAGACCTGAGTTTTCGCAAAGCAC
>JAEIGA010018346.1_pt1 | contig 10654 bp, 10 predicted proteins | sample 9270691 | NCBI WGS metagenome assembly JAEIGA01 (sample SAMN17057246, study PRJNA624740) | gut metagenome | biome: biome; isolation source: fecal sample | host: Bos grunniens | place: China: Xizang | collected 2019 | reverse complement strand
TTAGCTTTATAATTATCCATGGCTGTTTCGCGAGCTTGTGCTAACTTAGGATTATTAGCTAGGTCTTTTATTTGTTGTTCTTTTTCGAGACGCTCTTTAGTAATCCTATCTAAATTATCTTGGTCCAGCTTAAACTTATCATTAGCAAGTTGTTGAATTCTAATAGCTTCTTGCTCAGTAAGAATATTATTATTAGCAAGTTTTGCTTTAAGTTCCTCTGCTGCTACAAAGTCTGCACGTTGTTTTTCAAGCTCTTGCATTGAGGCCGTTTGGTCGGCACTAGCAGCTTCTCTAGCTCTGTATTGACCAGCTTCTGGAGAACTTGCAAATGATATTTCATCAGCCAGTTTATTATATAAAGTCTTGGCTTTAAGCTCAGCATCAGTTACATCTTTTAATTTCGCTAAGCGAATTTCAGCTGATTTGATTTCTTCTTGTTCTTGTTTAATTCTGAGTTGCTCTTCTGTAAGAGCACTATCTTCTATCGTTCGTAATCTAGCCAATTCTAAGGCTTTGATAGAATCATACACATTTTCCGCGTCGGCTGCCAGAGTTTTTAAGTTTGTTGTGTTGGACTCTTTCGCATATTGCTCAATTTCAGAGTCTTGCGGAGTCTTAGTAAAAATACTTAAGATATCATTTATGTCTACAGCCTTGAGTGCCGCTTTAGTCGAGGTCTCTGTAGTACTGCCAACACTGACTCCGGTGCCACCGCTAGACGCTCCAGTACTCGTGCCTCCAGTAGAAGGCTTGCCCTTTCTGCCCCCACTTCCGCTAGGAGTAGTAGATCCAGACTCTGTCACGTAGCCAGACTTAATAGTCTTAGTTAGATTACGTAACGCACCAGTAAGCTCTTTTATTACACGATTATCACCACTACGATTAACAGTTTTAGAAGGCGTCTCATCTATATCAGAAGAAGGCTCTTTTTTCTTAGATTTAGGCTTTGAGGAAGCTTGTGCTTTGTTATTTAATGCTTTATAACTTTCAGTAAGTTTTGTATCTAAAACTTGGAAAACATCATCTAAATCTTCACGATATTTACGTGCAATTTTATCAAGATTTTTAGAATAAATATCAAAGTAGTTTTCTAAGTATGATACTCTAAGTTTGCCAATATCATGTTCCCCAGATAAAACTCTTTCGATAATCTCTGCTTGCTGATTAGTAAGGCTCTTAGCCTCTGAAATTACCCCAGCTAATTTTTGAAGCTGTTCGGGTGATAGTTTTCCTAATTCCTCATTAGCCATAAATTAACTCCTCCTTCATTTAGTAATTAGCCACCATTAGACATTCGAGCTTCTTCAAGGGCTCTTGTGGTAGCATCTTTTTTCTCATTTATACATTCTATCAAGTATACTCTATCTTGATAAGCCAAGTTTAGTACGTCAGTATAGCTAGTATTTAAGTTATCGCTGACGTACCAACATTCTCTTACAATCTCTTTATACCGTTTCGGCCCGTAAGGCGTTCCGTCCTTAGATGTTTGTGGGTCTAAAAAACTCGGGCCCGAAGCGAAAAAAGGTAGTTATTTCTTCGCTACATTTTGGACAAGTTAGATATAAAATATTATCCAAGCCAATTTGTTGATTTAATTTATCAATATTGTTTAAAATCTTTTGTAAATCGATAGCCGGTAAGTTAGTAATAATATTTTCAAGTTCATGTTCAGATTTCTTTTCGCCGTCGATGGTATCAATATTAGTAAGAAGTCGTACCAATGTTTCAAAGTCAATTGTAACAGTCTTGTACTTACGTTTCATATCTTTTACTTTAACTTCCATTTCTTCAACACGACGGGGGGATAAGAAGTTAAGTGAAACAATCCTACCAGTCTTAGGTAATGTAAAAGTTCTTAAGTTATTAACTAATTCCTCATCGAATTCTTTGACACTAAGTTGATCAAGTTTTGCAATAGTTTCAATCATCTCTCCACACTCAGAACAGCGAAGAGTAACCTTGTAGTCTTCACCATAAGTAACAATTCTAAGTTTATGAAGTAAGAATTCGTAATCACCTAAGCTCATATCATATACGTGAATAGCAGGCTTTTCGATACAACAACCCTCAATAATATCAGCAAGTGTTTTTAGCGGAGTGCTAGACGGTGAAAGTCTTTTCATTTCGTCACGAGCAGTCATTGAACGAAGTTCTACATGAGGATTTACATTTTCACTATAAATTTTACCTTTTGAGGGTAGCTCATAGCCTTCCATAATTGTGTAATCTGTCTGTCTAATTTCCATAATAATTTACCTTTCCTTTAAAAAATTATTTTGTTATAGTTCTCTATTCTCAAAGTAGTGCTCTAAAATATACCTTATAAGAGCAGATACTGTGATATTCCTTTCTTTAGCTGTTTCTTTTAGTCGTGCGATTAGTGGCTTAGACGATTCAAAGGTCTGTATCACTTTGTCGCTTCGATCAACTTTTTTACGTCCCATAGTAGACACCCTTTTAAAATATAGATTTTAACTTACTATATAATTTAGCAAAAATGTAAATAGATTTATTAAAAATAAAAGATTATATTTTAAGTACAATAAAAAAGACTTAAGTATTAATTACTTAAGTCTTTTTTTAAAGATATAAATTTAATTAGCCTTCAGCTTTATCGTTTAAGATTGCACGGTCATATTCAAGTTTAGCAGTAATTTGACGTTTACCATCGTTTTCTTTATCAAATTCACCTTCAGTGATACCACTAATCCAGCAGCCGTATATTGTCCAGCTTCTAACTTGTTCGAAGTCTTGAGTATATTCGATAAGAGTAGCATTTTTCTTATAGTCTTTCATGCGTCCACCCTTACGAGTATGTACGTTGTAAGCAAGGCCTTGCCAAGCCATAAGAATATCTTTAGTATTTAAACCAACAACGTCATCAACAACTAAGTTACCGCTTTCGTAAGTAGGAACACCTGCAAAAGTAACTGTGTCATTACCTCTCTTATATCTTTGTACTTCTAAAGAGAAGTGAGGTACTGGAGCTTTAATAACGTTAAGTTTTAAAATTTCTTGTGCATTTTTAGCAATTCGATCACTATCCGCAGCACTGTTAGGATCTCCGGTGTAAGCCGCACTGATAATATTATCAATATCGTTTACAATTAAGGAGAAGAACCCAGTTCTAGCCGCTTCGTAGTTAGCTAAGTTTGTGCTTATATGTTGAGCAGATAAACTATTTGACATTTTCTAAAATCTCCTTTTTAATTAATTTGCATTAACAGAAACTCCACCGAAGGAATCTTCAAGAGAAACTTCGATATCAAAGTCTTCAACTGCTTCGATAGGAATAATTCTAATTTTAGCTTTTAAAGTTGCTTTTTTGTCTGTAAATACTTTTAAGATTTTGTAGTCTCTTACACCTTGGTCAGCTTTCATAGCGTCAAGTGTAGGAGTAATAGCGTTTACAAAGTTGAACCAAAGAGTATCGCTATTAGGGTCGAAAGTAAAACGACGGCAAGCTACATAAAGCTGTTTCTTAAGAGTAGAGCAGAGCTGTCTAATATTTAAGAAGTGCTTAGCAGTCAAGTCATTTTCTGTGAGCTGAGCAGCAGTTCTGTTACCCCATAAATAGTAGCTTCCTCTAAAGTTTGCAATAACGTTACAAGCAAACTTAGGACCATTTGTAACTAACCTTCTTGGCTCGAGAGCATTAATAGCGATTTCACCAAGTTTAACAGAAGTGTGGTCGATTACATAGCTAGATACACCACGAGTATAACCTGCAGCCGCATACCATTCAGCAAAGCCAGAACTTATTGAATTCATAAAACAAGTCAAGTAGTGGAAGGCACCAGGCATTTTATAAGTAGTAGTATCATCCACATAATAGTGAACGCTTGGAGCTGTTAACGCGCAATATTCACCTTCAGCACCAATAAAAGAAGATAAACCTTTAATTCCATTAATAATTAAGTTTTCAGGTCTTACAGTAGAACTTGTTTTAACATAGCATTTTTCGTCAAGCTCGATGAGCGCAGTACAGTCACCACGTCCACCACAGAAAACAACACCTTTATCGTCAGTTCTGTAGCTTGCTAATTTAGCAATGATGCCGTTAATGTTATTAATTACACCAGTAGTAACATAAGAACCACTGCAGGTAGCAATAGCGTCTTCTAGATCACTAATTGCCTTAATTGTACCATCAATACCCTTACCAAGCTCCGCTTTAGCTTCTGCATATGTACCATACTGTAAGCCGGCACTATCAGTAAAATATAAAGTACCGTCTTCTTTACAGATTAATTTAGAGTTACCGTCGGCATCAACGCCAGCAAGGTCTTTGATGTAATTAGGATATTCTTCTGCAGTAATTTCAGCAAATTTAGCAGCGTCTTCTTTTACTATTCTTAAACGTTCTACATAACCTTCATAGTCTGCTACTTTATTGTCCGGTAAATTGCTTTCAAGTAAGCCGTGGCTAACAAATCTAAAATCATAACTTGCTTTATCTTTAAAGTCTTCCCAGAAGTCTTCGTGGTCAAGTCCTAATTTAGTTATCTCACCCTCGCTATCTTTTTGTGTCAAAATAAAATCGATTGGCTTATAAATAACTGTATAACCCATATCTAAAAGCTTATAGGCCATTTTATTACCATAGTGGTATTCATCAGCTCCATTAACAGTCTTTTTATCGATAAGACCGATAGTGTCTTTAAAATCTTGTGCAGAACTAAACTCGTAAACACCGTTAGAGTCTGGTTGAATTTTGTCGGCAGGTTTTTCTTTTGTAGCGTCGACAGCAAGAACAGGCTCACGATTCATAAAACCAGGAATTAAAACTGAGTAATTTGCATAACTACCAGGTGTGCCGGGAGAAGTTCTATCTTTCTCATTAATAAGTATTCTAGGCATACTAAATATATCTCCTTGTTAATTTTAATAATAAATTAATTATTTGAAATTTCATATTAGGAACTTCATTCAAATAATTTAGCAGATTATTTTAACTCTTTTTCAAATAAAATGAATTCAAATTCAGGGTCAGAAATTTTTTCCGCAGCAGTAACTTCAACATTCACAATTCTCCAGTTTTGCTTTTGCGGGATACTAAATAAGAAGCCATCTTGTAATTCTAGCTGAATAGTCCATTTATAGAACTGCCCAGGGAAAATATGGGTAGAAATATCACTTGTATCTGATACAGTACTTAACACTCTAAGATTCGCAGTGTGTTTTACAATATAATTATTATAAGGTATCTCGATAATGATTTGCGGATTATTAATTAGTTTAAATAGATACTGTCTTACATACTCGCCAGCTTCAATACGCTTTTTTGTATAAATATCTACTTGATAAGTAGTTTTTACTGGAATAACATTCAAGTGGATAGTAGCAGTACCAGTTCTATCTTTCCCAATTATAAGACCGTCAAATGATTTATTTTGTTTAATAGTATTTTCAATTTCAATATCTTTATTTCTTGAGATTGAAATAAGTGGTAATTTAAGCGGCTGGTCCTCAGAGTCTTCGGCCTTTAATTGAATTAGTCTTGTAGACTCATCTGGGGAAAGCACTCTTAGTTTAGATGAGTCTGCTAACCAGCCTTTTATTTTTTGAGTAACAGCTTCATCGTAGTAATTTATCGCCATGTAGCAGCACCTCCTTAGTTATTTAGTGCTATTTGAAGAATTTTACTTCCTGGAATTGCTCCATTACCATAAGTAATTAATTGGGCTAGTTTATCCGACTTTGGGTCCTTAAAGAGTAATACTAAATTTCCTTCGTCATCTTTATGAAAAGTTAAACTCAATAATAACTTAATACAAAGGTCTTTAAGGGTAGTCTTATATTGTTGTTTAATAAAATTATCTAATATAATGTCAGACGCATGAAGCGGGTAGCTTTGAATTATAAAATAAGCGTCAAGCAACGTATTTGTGCGCAGATGCTCTACTGACATATAGCGATTATTTTTAATGTGAAAAAACATAGTTCTATTTTATTCAAGCTTACCAAGCACTAGAGCTACTAAAGCTTTTGCTTCTTCGTCTGGTAAAGCACCTTTACTTAAGAGCGGAGCCACTGCAGCAGTTGCTTGAGCCAGCTGTTCTCCTGTGAGACCTTTAAATTTTTCGTGTTTTAACGCATTTTTAGCCTCAGCCACGTCAGTAGTTATACTCAAGTGTTGGATTACTGCAAAGCATTCTGAAGGCTGTGTTAGCTTACTTACCAAGTTATTCATAGCCTTAGCACCCATAGGAACTTTTTTATTTTTATCATTGGCGGAGACGATTCCTAACTTAGCTTTAAATTCTTCTACTAGAGCTAAACTGTTTAAAGTAGTTTTAGAGCCAAGAGCTGATGGAATTTTATCAGCAGTAAGTTTATTTTCTTTATAAAGATTATTTATTATTTCTACACGCTTAGTGATGTTTAATTCTTTAATATCTGCAATATAGAAAAAAGCAATTTTATTTTTTATTAGATCTGCTGCCGAGTATTGACTAGCGGATGGACTAAGAAAGCTTTTCTGAATTTTTAAATATTCTTCCATCTCACTAGGCGACTTGCGGTATAAATCTTTGCAATAAATTATATTATAATCATTACGTTTAAAAAATTCAGTATCTGCAACAAGATCATTAGCAACTGCATTATATATTGCTTTAAAAGTATTTACATTTAACAAGTTAGCATGAAGCAGGGTATTTTTTACAAATTCTTGATTTATAAAACCAAGAATTGGATTACTTCTTTTAAAGCCAACTACTTTAAGAACTTTTTTAAGAGGCTCTCCGATAAGAAGCAGCTTTTCTGCAATTTCTTTTTCCCAGTTAGCCGCATAAAACTCTTTAAAAAATTCAGTTTCGATATCATACTCAGGCTTTCTTTTTTCACGACTTTTTGCGCGATTTGCTGTTAGTCTTTGCTTAAGCAATTCACCCCACTGAAGCCATTCGCCTTTTGGCGGCAGTGCACCATCTACCGTAGGATCTACTGTAGTAGTCTCTGTGGCTGTAGGGTCTGACACCGCATCTGCCTCATCAGTAGCTACTTCAGCTGCAGTACGGCTAAATAATGCACGTAAATTTGTTGTTAAAAAATCAGACTCTAATAGTTTTTCGGGCATCAGTCATCGTCCTCCTTATCGAGAAGTAGTGGAATATCTTCTTGTGTATGCGCTACTGTAATTAAACGTTGCTCATCATTTGACTCATATTCAAGGGCAATTTCACAAGCGATTGAAGCTGGATATATCATAATGTTAGACATACTGATTACACGGAACGTTCTATCTTTTCCGGTATCAAGGCCACTTGGTACATCAAATAAAGCACCGACTTGAAGACCAGGTAGATCATAGGGAACGTGTATAATAGAAGAGCCTTCTTGGAGCTCTGCTACCCAACCAGCTTTCTTTAATGATTTTTGATCTGGGTGCTCTACGAACAAGCAACCAACTATAATTTCTGGCTTATACCCTGTTTGAAGGTCGCCATGAATATCATATTCTTTATTTTTAAGTGGAGCTCTGTATTTGCAGTTAATTCCATGTAGAGCGACCATCTGCTTAAACCAAGTTCTATGCAGTTTTATATCTTTATTTATTAAAATACCATAATTAGTTTTAATATCAGACATAAGGGCTCCTTTCAAAATGTCTTTGAAAGATGCTTACTTTAGGGTAAGCATCTTTAAGTTAGTTTATTATTTCTTAGTGCACTTGAATGACTCAGTTATAAGAGTTTTATCTTTTATACTACCAGCAAGAGTAAATTGTTTATCTAAGCCAAGTTTTTCATTTAGTCCGTTTAGTTTAACTTTGCCTTCTTCATCATAAGCTTCTGAGAAAGTATAAGTCGTATTTCTGGTTTTTCCAGAAGTAAAGTATATTGTGCCATTTACATTAAATTTTTCATTTAAGTATTCACAGTCGGTTAATCTATAACCAGCAACATTGCCATAAGCCTCAACAAGTGAATCAGAGATAAGCTTTTCTAATGAGCTTTCTTGAATTTCGTCTAGACCTTCTATAATAGTATTAAGCTTAGTTCCTTCAAGAGCTTCATCAACTACTTCTACTACTTCTTCATCATCTTCTGCTTCAGTAGGAGTTTCTTCCATACCACCACTCTTAGCGATAAGTTGAGCAGATTTTAAATCCTGTCTAACTTCTTCTAAACGTTTAGCGAGTTGGTCATGTTCTAGTTTACCTTTAAAGAATTCACATAGGAATACAGCATTTTCATCATCTGCATCATCTGCTAGGTAGATAAAAGCAGGACCATTACCTTGGCGCATACTCCAGCCTTTAGCTAGGTTTTCAGCACTTAAGTAGTCTTCTTTAGTTTGCGCTTTGCTCATTCCTAAAGTAAGCTCTGCGATTTTGCTTGGAGACGGTGCAAGCGTAATTGTTTTACCATTTTTATATTTATCAGTGAAACCAACGATAACATAAACCTGATATTTTCTATTAGTATCGTCAGGAACAATTTTACCCTTATCATCTACTTCAACTTTAGCAGCATCTTTACGAGCGTTAGCTAAGATCCAGTCAGCTTTAGCCTCACGAGATTTTAGCTTACTTGCAATACTATCTATTACATCAGCGAATTTATCTTTAAGTTTACTAAAAATTCCTTCTTCAAGGTCCTCTTTATTTTCAACAGACTCATCAGTTTTTTCTTCGTCTTTCTTTTCAGAATTTAGCATAGCCCTTACAGCAGTGTCAGAAATAGGTTTTTTAAATTCTGGTGAGCTAAGTAACTCTTTAAATTCGTCTGCAGAAACTTCTAACTCCGCCTCTTTCTTTGCTTCGTTAAGTCCTTCAACAAGAGTTTCACCTGTAGTTTCAACGTATGATTCTTCTTTAATTTCTGGTTCTTCTACGGACTCCTCTTCTACAGGAACTTCTTCTACTGATACGTCATTTTTTACTGCGTCAGGAAGTGCCATTTCTAGGTCAGCCTTGAAAGCATCAATACGTCTTAGAATAGCCGCTTTAACCTGTTCGTTATTAGTTTTCTCTAATGCAGCTTCCTCTTCAGTAATAGTGTTTCTAAGATATTCGATATATTCACTGTGTGCCTCTAGTTTCGCATCAAGTTCTTTGTCATCAGTGACCTCTTCTACAAGAGTTTCACCAGTATGCGCTACAAAAGATTCTTCTTTTTTCTCTTCTTCTGCAGGCTCTTCTTCAAGGTCTAGAGCATCAAGGTCAAGGTCTAAGTCACCAGCTTCTTCTGTTGGCTCATCAACACTTTCTTCCTCAGCAACTTCAGCAGAGTCTTCTACTGTAGTGTCATCAGCAACTTCAGCATCTAACGCAAGCTCTTCTGTTTCTTCTGGTTCAGCTTCGCCGACTTTACCGATTAAAGAGTAGCCAGACTCGTTACCGCAGTGTTGACATTGTTCGCCAACGTTTACAGTAGAAGAATCTTCTTCAGACTCTACAACGTCTTCTTTATCTTTGTAGAATAAAGTCATACATTGAGGACATTGAATAATATATTTGCCAACATAAGAAGTTAGTAAGTCCTCAGGAGATTCTGCGTCAAGGTCAACAATTTTTTCAATACGTTCAAGTTTAGCTTTTGCAATCTCAGCTTCACGCTCTTCTTTAGCTTCACCGAGTTCTTCTGTGCTGCCAATATCATAGTACTCCTCGAAAAGCGCATCAAATTTAGACTTACGAGAAAAAATTTCAGTAAGTGCAGGCTTATTTGCTTTAATCCCTTTTTCAGATACAGGAATATCTATTTCGTCTAGTGCTTTAAATGCAGATTCTAGATCAAATTTTGTAACAGATTCTTTCATTTATTTTATTCTCCTTATTAGTCGATTAAGAAAATCATATTGCTATTAACTCTAAGCAACTCACGAAGTTCCTTGAGCTCTGTATTGCCTTCTTCTAAAATCTTTTCACCATCCTGTGTCCAGAGGGCGTTAGATTGAGTGAATCTAGTTCTAATTCTTCCTAAAACAATTTTAGTGAGTGCTATGCTGTATTTAATTAAAATATCAATCCAGTAGTCGCTCTGGATATCTTCAACAGAAGTAAGCTTAGGAATGTACTTGATAGTAACCATACTAGGCGAACTAGATGATCTATTAATATACAGCTTCTTATTATGGCGGTCTTCTTCGAAGGCCATATCAGTGGACATTGTATTTCTGATTTGATGCATTGACATCCAAGAAGCATAATTCATAACGTAATCTTGAAGGCTATACATTGTACCACCGTTACTAAAGATAGCAAACTGTGCCATTTGTACTGGGTCATTCATAACAGATAAATTGCCGTCAGAGTCACCAAGTCCTTCCGTTCTGTATACTTTAACAATAGAGCTTACTTTTTCTCTAAAAAATTCACCATCAAGATCAATGCAACTAGCAAACGGCACCGTTATCATAGTCGTCTCGTCCCAGAATCTTTCTAGTTCTCTAAGTGCTTTTTTAACAACAGAAACAAGTGTTTCATCTGTGATTTCCATTTCGAGAATATAGCCAGTGAGTTCAAGCTTAATCTCATCGAGAATGTCTTCAATTTTCATTATTAATTAACTCCTTGCTATTATTACTAATTAATTTAGCAAATAATTTTTAACATATTAAAAAAGAAGCCCTTAAGGAGCTTCTTTTAGTATTTTAGTAAGATAACAAAAAATATTACCACCAAGCACATTTCCAAAAGTTATTA
>JAEIGA010018345.1_pt1 | contig 10655 bp, 6 predicted proteins | sample 9270691 | NCBI WGS metagenome assembly JAEIGA01 (sample SAMN17057246, study PRJNA624740) | gut metagenome | biome: biome; isolation source: fecal sample | host: Bos grunniens | place: China: Xizang | collected 2019 | reverse complement strand
TGAAGTAAGACTCCCCTTAACGGCAATTGTCAACTGTCAATTGCCTTTGGGTATTGCCAAATGGTGTAACGGTAGCACTACAGATTCTGGTTCTGTCTGTCTGGGTTCGAATCCTAGTTTGGCAACAAAAAAATGAGAATCTCCCTCATCGGAGGTTCTTATTTTTTTGCTTTACTCATACTATCAGGACACCAAATAGGGTAACGAATCCCAGTTTGGCAACAAAAAATAGGACAAAATTTGCATATATGCATTTTTTTTCGTACCTTTGCGCGCTATTTTGCGTAGTGTGCGCTCACGCGTGCAACGCGCGCGAGAAACTATTGACTACTTATCGTGTTAAAACGGCTGCTCATAGTGTTAGGAATGTGGTTGTGGTGGGTACTACCTATCGCAGCGCAACGCACATTATCCGATTCCTTATCCGTGTTTGACTCGTTGCCAGCTCCCGTGATCCTGCACGACAGCGTAGCCGCACATCCAACGGGCGATACACAGCCCCTACCTGCACCCAAGAAGGATGCTATCGACGCACGCGTCGCATATACCTCACAGGACTCCATGGTGATCACCAGCAAGGGTATAGCACACCTATACGGTAGCGGCGAAGTGAAATACAAGGCTCTGGAGCTGACGGCTGAATACATCCGCGTATGTATGGACAGTAGTACCGTGTTTGCCAAAGGCGAATTAGACACTATCGAGAACGAATGGATCGGTCAGCCCGTCTTCAAAGATGCTAATGATAGTTACGAGTCTAAAGAACTCACCTATAACCTCAAAACCCAAAAGGGCAAGATTAGTCACGTCGTAACTGAACAGGGTGAAGGCTATCTGATAGCCGAAGACACCAAGAAAATGGACGATAACACGCTGATGATGCATGGTGGCAAATATACCACTTGCGACGACCATGACCATCCGCACTTCTATCTGCAAATGACCAAAGGAAAGGTACAACCCAAGAAGAATGTGGTGTTTGGTCCAGCCTACTTGGTGGTGGGAGAAGTGCCATTGCCACTGGCAGTACCATTCGGTTTCTTCCCGTTCACGAACTCCTACTCCAGTGGTATCATCATGCCTAACTTCGGTGACGACTACACCCGAGGTATGTACCTGCAAGGATTGGGCTACTATTTTGCTATCAACGATTACGTAGATCTGGAACTCACCGGCGACATATACACACGCGGAACATGGTCTGTATCTGCACGCAGTCAGTACGCCAAGCGCTATAAGTTCCGCGGAAACTTCAGCCTCAACTACCGTTGGGATGTTACGGGCGAAAAGGACATGCCCGACTATAGCGTTGCCAAGAACCTGAGCGTACAATGGACGCACACACAGGATAGCAAAGCCAATCCATACAATAACTTCTCGGCGAGTGTGAACTTCAAAACCAGTGGTTACAACCGCAGCAATATCAATAGTTACTACAACGTACAAGCTAACGCGGAGAATACCACCAGTAGTACGGTGAACTATACACAGCGTTTCCCAGATAGTCCATGGAGTTTGAGTGCAAATATGTCCATCACCCAACGCACCAAGGACTCCACATTGCAAGTCAGTTTGCCTAATATCAACGTCAGCATGAGCCGCATCTACCCCTTCAAACGCAAACAACGCGTAGGCAAGGAGAGATGGTACGAGAAGATTAGTCTTCAATATAGCGGAAACTTCTACAACTCAATCACTTGTAAGGAAGACTACTTCCTTAAGTCGAACTTCGTCAAGGACTGGCAAAACGGTTTGAAACATACGATGAGCAGTTCGGCATCATTCATGCTCTTCAAGTATATCAGCATCACACCCAGCGTGAGTTTCAACGACCGTATGTTCTTCCAACGCGTGGACCAGTCGTGGGACGAAGATAACTACGAGGTGCGCAAAGACACAGTCTCTGGCTTCTACAACGTCTATAACTTCAATGCCAGCGTGAGTCTCTCCACCAAGTTGTATGGTTTCTATATCCCCTTCCGCAAGTGGTTTGGCGACAAAGTGGACCGTTTCCGCCATGTGATGACACCGACCTTGAGTTTCAACTACAACCCCGACTTCTCTGACCCCATGTGGGCAAAGCGATACGGCGGCTTTTATGGCACATACGACCGCATGATTACCACACGCGATGCTGCTGGTAACTTAGTCCCCAAGTTAGACGAGAACGGACTACCTATCTTCGAAGAGGTCACCTACTCTCGTTTCCGCGAAGCACCTGGACGAGGTAGCGCCGCCAGTCTCTCCTTCTCACTGGGTAACAATATCGAGATGAAACTACGCAACGACAAAGACACCACTGGCAAAGAGCCCTACAAGGTGTACAGCATCATTGATAATCTCAGTATCAATGGAGGATACAACTTCATTGCAGACTCTATGAATTGGCAGAACTTTGGTGTCAACCTGCGTATCAAGATACCCAAAGTCAATTACACCATCAACCTCAGTGGCCAGTTCGACCCCTATATGCACACTACGACCGCCAGTGGACAACATGTACGTTGCAACGAACTATATTGGAATCATGGTCGATTTCCACAATTCCTAGGCACGAGCACCAGCTTCAGTTACACGTTCAATAATGATGTCGTCAAACGCTGGTTCAATCGTGAAGACAAAAACGCCCCTGCTCCAAAAGAGGACGAAACCTTGCTGGAACCTACCATTGATCCTCTGACGGGCGAAATCATCGAACCTGAGCAACCCAACAAAAAGAAACAGAAACAGCCAGAAGAAGTGAGCAACGACGGCTATCTCTTTGCCAATATCCCGTGGAGTCTGAGCGTGTCATACAGCCTACGCTATGGCGCGAGCAACGAGTGGGACGAGAAGCGTAACTACTACAAGATGGAGTTCCGACACAACCTCAGTTTCTCCGCATCCATCGGACTCGGCAACGGTTGGAAAGCCAGCACATCACTCAGCTACGATGTCAATGCGAAGAAATTGGCATACTCCAGTATCAATGTCAGCCGCGACCTGCACTGCTGGAGCATGAGCGCCAGTTTCGTACCTTTTGGTCCATACAAGAGTTACACCTTCCACATTGGTGTCAACGCCAGCATGCTCAAAGACTTGAAGTACGACAAGAGCAGTGCTGACGCTACAGGCAAGCGCATTGATTGGTGGTAAACAATATTTACAATTTGACAATTTACAAGTTACTAAATAATATGAAAATCGAAGCAAGAAAAGTAGTGACCCTCCAATACGATTTGTATGTGGACGGCGAGAATGGACAAGAAGAATTAATGGAGAAAGCCACAGCTGAGGCTCCATTGGTATATTGCCACGGCGAGGGCATGATGCTCCCCGCCTTTGAGCAACACATGGCTGGTTTAGCAGAAGGCGATACTTTTGACTTCTGTATCCCATGCCAAGAGGCATACGGCGAGTATGATGACGAAGGCGTATTGACCCTGGACAAGAAGATATTCTACAACGGTGACGGCGAGTTCGACTCCGAGCGCGTCTATGTAGGGGCTATCGTACCTATGAATACCGCTGATGGACAAATCATCAACGCACAAATTGCCGAAATCACCAACGAGAATGTCACCATCGACCTCAACCACCCATTGGCAGGCGAGAACCTGCACTTCGTGGGCAAAGTGCTGAACCTGCGTGACGTAACCGAAGGCGAGCTGAAAGCCCTCCATCATCGTGGTTGCGGTGGCGGTTGCGGTGGCTGCAAAGGCAGCTGCGAGGACTGCGGTAGCGAATGTAATTGCAACTAATAACTGGATGCTAGAAACCAGACAACGGACAATAGACTCTATATTTCAAAACCCAAACAATAAATTCTATGGCAAATATTTTAGCGATAGTGGGACGTCCCAACGTAGGGAAATCGACCCTTTTTAACCGCTTGACCAAGACACGTCGAGCGATAGTCAATGACACAGCAGGTACCACCCGTGACCGCCAATACGGCAAGAGCGAATGGTGCGGTAAAGAGTTTTCCGTCATCGATACGGGCGGATGGGTAGTCAACTCCGATGACACTTTCGAGAGCGAGATCAATCGTCAGGTGAACCTCGCCATCAAGGAGGCAGATGTCATCCTCCTCGTGGTAGATGTTAATGCAGGCGTTACCCAGTTTGACATGGAGGTAGCCCACCTACTCCGTCAAGCCAAAAAGGAGACTGTGCTCGCAGTCAACAAGGTGGATCAGTTTGACCAACAATATGGTGCACCCGAGTTCTACAAACTTGGTCTGGGCGAGCCATTCATTCTCTCTGCTGAGAACGGATTGGGCACAGGCGATCTCTTGGATGAGATATGCAGCCGTTTCCGCGACACCGTGGCAGGCGAAGATCTAGAGGAATTGCCACGTTTTGCTATCGTAGGTCGTCCTAACGCAGGTAAAAGTAGTATCCTCAACGCTTTCATCGGCGAGGAGCGCACCATCGTAACCGATATTCCAGGCACCACTCGCGATAGCATCTACACCCGCTACAACAAGTTCGGCAAGGATTTTTACCTTGTGGACACCGCAGGTATCCGTAAGAAGGCCAAAGTGAACGAGGATCTGGAATATTACTCCGTAGTACGCAGTATCCGCGCCATTGAGAACTCAGACGTATGCATCCTGATGATTGATGCAACACGCGGTATCGAAGCGCAAGACCTGAATATCTACCAACTGATTCAGAAGAACAAGAAGGGACTGGTCGTTTGTGTCAACAAGTGGGACTTGATTGAGAGCAAGACTACCGCCGACATCAAGGGCTACGAGCGCGCTATCCGCGAACGCATCGCACCCTTCACAGACTTCCCTATCATCTTCACTTCGGCACTCACCAAGCAACGTATCTTCAAGGTGATGGAGACGGCCTTGCATGTATATGAGAACAAGCAGAAGAAGGTTGCTACTGCGCAGCTCAACGAGCGCTTCTTGCCACTCATTGAGAACTACCCTCCACCTGCAACCAAGGGTAAATACATTAAGATTAAGTACTGTACGCAATTGCCTAACACTCAGATTCCTACCTTTGTGTTCTTTGCCAATTTGCCACAGTATGTCAAGGAGCCATACCGCCGCTTCCTGGAGAATAAACTGCGTGAGTGGTGGGACTTTAATGGTACACCGATACAGATATTTATTCGTGCAAAATAAAATATAGTATAATTTTTAAGAAAGTAGTGTTATTTTATTAAGAATATTTGCGCGCGTGCGAGATTTTTTGTAATTTTGCAACTTTTATGAAGATTATAGGCTTTAGCGAAATAAACGGAGCTGTGGAGATGGTACTGAAATGCGATTCCTCTATGTTGGTGAATCGCAAGCCGTTCTTTATTCCGGATTGGAGTGAGGATGTGCGTGTGACTCCATGTGTAGTGCTCCGTGTCAGCCGATTGGGTAAGAATATTGGTGCTAAGTTTGCTACGCGTTACTACGACGCTGTAGCACCAGCGTTCAATATCCATGCAGCGGACATTCTGGCACAAGGCGACTGGGTAAAGGCATGGGGATTTGACTATGCTTTGCCATTGGGCAGCTTCATTGACGTAGAGCGCAACCCATGGCAGGATACGATTATCCCTCTCGATGAAGCCATACATCGTGCCAGCGAGGTGATGACCCTTCGCCAAGGCGATCTTATCTTCATCGACCGAGCCATCGCTTCTCGCCCACTACAGCGCGAAGAGGTACTTAGCGTAACTGTTGATAACGAAGAACTTTTGTACTGCAAAGTAAAATGAAACATATATTCCTCATATTAGCTATATGCATGCTACCGCTCACCCTCTGGGCGGGCAAGCATACTTATGCGGATAAGTCTGTTCTCAGCGAAGGTACAGTCATCAAGATTAGTGTCAAGACCACGGGTATCCATGCCATCACCTATAGCGAGCTCAAGGAATGGGGCTTACAACCCGATAAGGTACGCGTCTTGGGTTATGGCGGTAATAGACTGAGCGAGAACTTCAGTTTGCACAAGTGGGATGACCTACCTTCAGTAGCATTCTATATGCACAAGGGGGCTGATGGTGTCTTCAACCAAGGGGATTATATTTTGTTTTACGCACAAGGCTCTGTCGGTTGGCAGTATGCCGAGGGCAAGTGGCACCACACGCGCAATCCATATAGCGACTATGGCTATTACTTCCTCAGCGACAGCGCAGGAGAACAACGTTTCATCACCACAAGCGAAGCCCTGAACGATGAGCAAGCATACAACGTGAATTGGTTTACCGACTACCAATTGCACGAACAGGAACTCATCAACCTTCTCGACAGGACGGGTGTCAGTGGAGGAGGACGCGAGTTTTACGGCGAAGCCATCCAAGACAACCAATCGCTATCCCTCACCTTCAAAACCCCTAATGTATGCACCGACAAGCCCATAGTCTGTGTTGCACATGTAGCCTCTGCTTCGTCAGAGGTGTCCAAATTCACCTTGAGCATGGCGGGCAAGAACTCCTCTACCGCTATATCGGGTATTTCAACAAAAGATTTTTATACCAAAGCATTTACCGATTCGATACGACTACAGGCATACGCGACTGGCGACCAAACGCACAACATCACCTTGCTCTACAAGGGCAATGTCTCTTCTGCCGTTGGATACCTCAATTATATCGAACTGAATGTGCCCACACAACTGGTCATGCGTAACGACGCTATGGCTATCGCCAACACCCAGTACCTCTCTCAATCGCGTAACACGCGTTTTACGCTCTCCAACGCCACTGCATCCACACAGATTTGGCGCGTGACTGACGGAGTGAATATTGAGCAGATGCCAACTACCTTGGCACAAGGTACCATGACGTGGGTAGGCAGCAATGCACAAGCCGAGAAATACATGGCAGTGAATGTCAATGCGACCAACTGGCACAAACCTACCTACGTAAGCGCGGTGAAGAATCAGAACCTACACGCCCTTCGCGACAAGGACTACGTGATTATTTGCCCCGAAGAGTTTCGCGAACAAGCCCTTCGCTTGGCGAAGAAACACGAGGAGGTGGACCACATCACCTGGGCAGTGGTGACCGACGAAGAGGTGTACAACGAGTTTTCTTCGGGAACGCCTGACGTCTCTGCCTATCGCTGGCTCATGAAGATGCTATACGACCGTGCCAATGGCAACAAGCGACAACAACCCAAGAACCTGCTGCTCATGGGCAACGCCTCATACGACAACCGCAAACTGTTGCGCAACTCAGGCGTGAGCCGCCTGCTGGTGTATGAAACCAAAAACTCTACCGTCGAGACGGATGCCTTCGGAATGGATGATTATTGCGGATTCTTGGATGATAATGCTGGCATGGATTCGAGTGGCCGGTTCACCGAGTTCACCGCCAAGATGAATATCGGCGTAGGTCGTTTGCCTGTACGCACATTGGAGCAAGCCACACAAGTGGTGGACAAACTCTGCACCTATATGGACAACAAGGGATTAGGCAAATGGAAAAGCCAAATCTGCTTCTTGGCTGATGATGGTGATCATGGGCTACATGTTAGAACGGCTGATATTGGTGCTGAAATACTACGCACAGAAAATCCAAATTTCGTGCTCAACAAAATCTATTTGGACACTTACACACAGGAGGTTAATGCAGCAGGCGAACGCTATCCCGACGCCAAAAACCGCTTCGACAACCTCATGAAAACGGGTGTGCTATTCATGAATTATTCGGGACACGGAGGTTACAACAATATCACCAACGAACTCTTCATGAAGACGCAGGACATACGCAATATGAGCAATGCTAACCAGGGTTTCTGGTTCCTCGCAACCTGTAGTTTCTCGCATTTTGACGGAGGTATTCCTTCAGCGGGCGAAGAGGCCGTCCTCAATCCGTATGGAGGCGCTATAGGTGTATTGTCTGCATGTCGTACCGTATATGCTACGTCCAACCTGATCCTCAACAAGAACATCTGCGATACACTATATGGACATACAGATGCCTTCTCCTACAATATGACCCTCGGAGAGGCTACCGCCATCGCTAAGAACCAGACTGGTTACGACACCAACAAACTGGCATACATCCTATTGGCTGACCCTGCTATACGATTGAACTATCCTACTGACTATCAGATTATCACGACCACGCCACTGGATACCCTTCAGGCGTTGATCGTCCAAACCGTACAGGGCTATATCATGGATGCCAATGGCGATACGGCTACTTGGTTCAACGGGCCAATGGATGTCACGATTTGGGACAAACTCCAACAGGTCATGACCCGAGATAATGATGAAACAGATGAAGCAGAGAAGGTCAAGATGCTCGTCAACGACTATCCAAACACCTTATTCGCTGGTAAAACGGCAGTGGTGAACGGTAAGTTCAGCTACACCTTCATGGTACCTAAAGACATACGCTACAACTACGGCAAAGGACGTATCGCCTATTATGCGTATGACGAGGAGAGCGGCGAAGAGGGTATTGGCTATTATGAGGATTTCTTAGTAGGAGGAAGTAGTACGGTAGAAACGATAGACAGCATAGGTCCTGACCTGAGATTGTATCTCAATAATCCTGCTTTTGTGGATGGTGGCAAGACATACGAGTTCCCACACTTCTACGCGGATATCCAGGACGAGAATGGTATCAACACAGTGGGTTCGGGTATCGGACATGACCTATTGCTCATCATCGACAATGATCCTAATCAGACCTTCGTGCTCAACGATTACTTCACTGCACGCAACAATAGCTACCAACAGGGTAGCGTCAGCTTCAAGATGCCTGAGATGACGGAAGGAGCACATACTATGACGTTCCGCGCCTGGGACTTGCTCAATAATAGTACTACCGCAGCCCTCACCTTCCAAGTGGTGAAGGGGCTCCATCCTACCCTCTATCAGGTACTCACCTACCCTAACCCTGTATCAGCAACGGGTGTGCTGAACTTCCGCATTGAGTTTGACCAGCCTGATGAAGTGGTTCAAACTGAGATTTATCTATGTGACCTTAGTGGCAGACTCGTCAAGGCACACAAGCAAGTCGGCACCGAGGGCATACAGTGGAACATGAACGAACTGAATGCCGCACCTGGCATATATATATATCAAGTACGAATCAAAACGCCTACTTCGAACTTCGTTTCTAAAGCAGGCAAAATCATAATCACTCAATAACGCCTATGAAGCATATTTAGAAAAGCTATTATTTATGAGGTCATTGGCTTTTGTTATTGGCTAATGACTATAAAAGAGATTATTAACTGTTAAAAATAAACAACATACAACAATGAAGAAAATTCTTTTATCCGTTTTGACCCTATTCGGTCTAACAATGTCCATCATGGCAACCAACCCTGTTATTACTGCCATGCCTTCTCTCACTATTGCGCCTGACGCACACGCTGCTGGTATGGGTGATTTGGGTGCTGCCACAGCTCCAGATCTCAACTCGCAACACTGGAACCCATCCAAATACGCGTTCATGGAGAGCAAAGGTGGTATCACTGCCAACTACACCCCTTGGCTCACCAAGTTGGTGAATGACATTAACTTGGCGTATATCGCTGGTTACTATAACATGGGCGAGATGGCAGGTACTATCTCTGCCAGCTTCACCTATTTTGATATGGGCGAAGTCAAACTGATGGATTGGGACAGCAACTATGAGGGCAACGATATGGGTACAGCCAGCCCTAACGAGTGGGCATTGGACGTAGCTTATTCCCGCAAGCTGCATGAGTATCTCAGTATGGCTGTAGCACTGCGTTTCCTCTATAGCGATCTGAACAATGGTATCAACATGGGTAGTTCAGGTGGTGGCATCGTCATGGATATGTATCCAGCTTGGACCATGGCTGCTGACATTTCACTCTACTATCGCCAACCAATTGCTACTCCTATGGGCGAGAGCCATTTTGCTTTAGGTTTCAATCTGAGCAACCTCGGTGGTAAGATGACATACGACCAAGGTGATACCGAGAACTTCATCCCTGCCAATATGCGTTTGGGTGTGAGCTACGAGTTACCTTTCGACGACTACAACCGTATTATGATTTCTGCCGAAGCAAACAAGATGCTTGTGCCTACCTACAACTCTAAGTTTGCTAACGACGGAGCAGGCGGACGCTATGACCAAACTGATTACTCTGAGATATCTTCACCTAATGGTTGGTGGCAATCATTCTGCGATGCGCCAGGTTACGATGAGGTAGATCCTACCACAGGCAAGCATTTCTCAGCATCTCCTGTGTTGGAGGAATTGCAAGAGATTCAGTGGGGTATAGGTTTGGAGTATAGCTACAACCGTCAGTTCTTTGCACGTGCTGGTTATAGCCACGAGAACTATTATAAAGGCAACCGTCGCTACGTGACCTTGGGTGCTGGTTTCAAACTCAGTATCTTCTCACTCGACTTTGCATACTGTATCGCTACTGCACCATCCAACCCATTGGACGGTACTATGCGCTTCACCCTTGGCTTCGACCTCGCTGGTATCAAAGACCTTGTGAATAACAGCAAGTAATGCGTATCGGTTTCGGATATGATGTACACGCTTTTGCTCCCAACCGCGAATTGTGGTTGGGTGGCATTCGCGTGCCTGCTGAGCAGGGCTTGTTAGGGCACTCCGACGCGGATGTGCTGATTCATGCGCTATGCGATGCGCTATTAGGTGCAGCAGCTATGCGCGATATAGGTTATCACTTTCCACCTGTCAAGGGCAACGAGTAT
>JAEIGA010018344.1_pt1 | contig 10656 bp, 10 predicted proteins | sample 9270691 | NCBI WGS metagenome assembly JAEIGA01 (sample SAMN17057246, study PRJNA624740) | gut metagenome | biome: biome; isolation source: fecal sample | host: Bos grunniens | place: China: Xizang | collected 2019 | reverse complement strand
GTATCCTGAAAAGATCAAAGAGCGCTACGGCATTGATTGCCCCGCCGACACCCCCGGCTGGGAACTGCTGGAGGCTGCCGGTAAAAAGCGGGGATACCTGCTTGCCCGTGGAGAGATCGACACCGAGCGCATGGCCAAGGTGCTGCTGGACGAGTTCCGCTGCGGCAAACTGGGCCGCTTTACCCTGGAAATGCCGGAGGATTTGAAATGAGCGAAGTAAATATGTGGGAAATTGAAAATCGCCACTTTGCCAATGGTGTTGGAATTATCTGCGGCGTGGACGAGGCAGGCCGTGGCCCGTTGGCGGGCCCTGTTTGCGCGGCTGCGGTGATTTTGCCGCCCAATCTGGAAATTCCCGGCCTGACGGACAGTAAGAAACTCAGCGATAAGCGCCGCCGGGAACTGTACCCGGTCATCATGGAGCAGGCGATTGCCTATGGCATTGGCTTTGCCAGCCATGAGGAAATTGATGAAATCAATATCCTTCAGGCCACTTTTCTGGCCATGGAGCGGGCCTTGGCGCAGCTGAAGGTGAAGCCGGAGCTGGCTCTGATCGACGGCAATCGTCAAAAGGATTTTGGCGTACCTGTAGAAACTGTGATCAAAGGCGACTCTCTCAGCGCCAGCATCGCTGCTGCCTCCATTCTGGCAAAGGTAACCCGTGATGATATTATGCTGGCCATGGCGCAGGAGCACCCCGGCTATGGCTTTGAGATCCATAAGGGCTATGGCACCAAAGCCCACTATGAAGCCCTGCGGAATTTGGGCCCCAGTCCCATTCACCGCATGACCTTCCTAAAGAAATTCTATGGCAACGGCTAACCTGAATGGCGCCTGGGGAGAAGCCCTGGCGGCGGAATATCTGCGAAAAAAACGCTACAGCGTGGTCGCTGCCGGGTTTCACAGCAAATTCGGTGAAATTGACCTGATCGTCAAAGATAAAAAATATATTGTTTTTGTAGAGGTCAAACTCAGAAAGACAGCAAATTTTGCCCAGGCCAGGGAATATGTGGACCGCCGCAAGCAGGACAGGATTCGTATAACGGCTTCCATCTACTTAGAAACCCACCCCACGCCCTTGCAGCCCCGGTTCGATGTGATTGAAATATACGCGCCCCAAGGTCGTGCTACTTTGGCACCGGAAATAATCCATTTGGAGGATGCTTTTGAATGAACTTTCCTGTATTTGATCTTCATTGTGATACTGCCCTGGCACTCCTGGGCCGTGATATGAAGCAGAGAGGCTCCCTTCGGAAAAATGAGCTCCATATTGACTTGGAGCGGGCCGCAACCCTGGGTTGCTATGCCCAGTGCTTTGCCTGCTTTACTACACCCTTTATGGAGCGGTGGAACGGTATGTCCCCGGTGACGGTGTTTGAACGGGAACTGGAGGGCATTATGCTTCAGTTTGAGGAAAATAGTGATTTGATTGCCCAGGCATTTACCCCGGAGCAGATCGAGGAGAACCGTAAAAACGGAAAAATGTCCGCCATTTTGACCATCGAGGGCCCCGCAGGCTTCAGCTTTGATCCCGGCATGCTGGAAATGCTTTATAAAGTCGGTTTCCGCATCACGTCCTTGGGCTGGAATGAGAGCAATGTGCTCGCTGGCTCCCATAAGACGGGTGAGGGCCTGACGGACCTGGGCCGGGAATATGTAAAAGAAGCCCAGCGCCTTGGTATGCTGGTGGATGTGAGCCACCTCAGCGACCGTGGCTTCTGGGATCTGATGGAAATCACACAGGCCCCCATTGTGGCCACCCATTCCAATAGCCGTGCAATTTGCGATGTGAGCCGGAACCTGACGGACGATATGTTCCTGGCAATTTGCCGCACCGGCGGTGTTGCCGGCTTCAATCAGTGCGCTCCCTTCGTGGGGCAGAAGCCCGACCTGGATACAGTGTGCGACCATATTCTCCATTTCATGGAGCTGGACCCCAGCGGCAAGCATATTGCCCTTGGCGGCGACCTGGATGGCTGCGACGAGCTTCCCCAGGGATTTGATGGCGTGCAGAGCTATCCGGCCATGGCTCGCCGGATGCTGGAGCGCGGCATAAGCCAGCAGACCGTAGAGGATATTTTCTGGAACAATGCGGTGGGAGTGATGAAGCGTGCTGTATGCAACCACGCGGGGTAAACACGATGTGGTAACTGCCTACAAAGCGATCCATACCGATTGCTTTGCCGATGGCGGCCTGTTCGTGCCCTTTCGTTTACCAAAGCTGAATAAGGAACAGATCGATGCGCTGGCCACAACCGCTTCTGCCCAAATCATCGCGGACGTGCTCAACGAGTTCTTTACCTGCGGCCTGACGGCGCGGGATGTGGAAACCGCGGTGGGCCGCAGGCCCGTAAAGACGGTTTCCATTGGGCGGCGCCTGATGGCAGCGGAATTGTGGCATGGCGCCGGATCGGAAGCTTCTTATGTGGTGCGGCGGCTGTCGGACCGGATTTGTGGCGGAAGGGGAGTGTCCCCCTCCAACTGGATGCAGGTCGCAGTGCGAATTGCGCTGCTGTTTGCCGCTTATGGCAATTTGCTTTCCTCCGGACATTTGCGCCCTCGCCGCTTGCTGGATGTGGCTGTTACCACTGGTGATTTTACTATTCCCATGGCCGCCTGGTATGCCCGGCAGATGGGATTGCCCATCGGCAATATCGTGTGCGGCTGTAATGATAATGGTGGTGTCTGGGATCTGCTGAACCGGGGAGAGTTTTCCACGGGCGATATTCTGACCCGCACCAGCACCCCGGAGGCGGACATCGTGGTGCCGCGGAATCTGGAGCGGCTGATTTATGGGGCGCTTGGTGTGGAAGAAACCAAGCGGTATCTGCTTTGCTGCAGTAAGGGCAGAACCTACACGCTGTCGGAGGATGCATTGCAGAAACTGGGGCAGGGGATGTTCGCGGCAGTCATCAGCGATTCCCGGGTGGCAAGCATCGTCCCCGCTGTCTATCATACACGGGGCTATGTGCTCAGCCCTTATGGAGCCTTGGCCTATGGCAGCTTGCAGGATTACCGGGCTGTAACCGGCGGAACCAGGCCGGCCTTGCTTCTGGCGGAGCGAAGCCCCCTGCGCGACAGCCGGCAGGTAAGCGAATTGCTGCAAATGAAAGAAAATGACTTACCAAGTTTAATTGGAAGATAGGAGGGAGGATGGACGATGGCGCTCTACGCAATTGGAGATTTGCACCTTTGCCTTGGGGCACCGAAGCCCATGGATGTGTTTGGCGGAGCCTGGGTTGGCTACATGGATAAGCTAAAAGAGGGCTTATCCGTCATCACCCCGGAGGATACCACAGTGCTGCTTGGAGACCTGAGCTGGGCGTTGGGCCTGGAGGAAGCGAAAGCAGACTTTGCTTGGATCAATGAGATCCCCGGACGAAAAATCATTCTGAAGGGAAACCACGACTACTGGTGGTCCACCGCTGCTAAATTCACAAAATTCTGCCAGGAAAACAGTTTTGAAAATTTCCACATTCTCAATAACAACTGCCATGAGTATGACGACATAGCCATTTGCGGTACACGGGGCTGGTTTTTTGAAGAGGACCGCAGTGGTGTCCATGATGAAAAAGTGTTCAAGCGGGAACTTGGGCGCCTGGAAGCGTCGCTGAAGTCGGCAGGGGAGAAGCGAAAAATCGTATTCCTGCATTATCCGCCCCGGTATAAGGGCTACGAATGCACCGAGATTCTTAACCTACTGAAGACCTACGATGTGTGCCAGTGCTTTTACGGCCACCTCCATGGTGCCAGTCATGGACTTGCCCAGGAGGGAATGTGGGACGGTATTGACTTTAAGCTGGTGGCAGCGGATAAACTTCAATTTAAGCCCTGGAAAGTAATGGATTAAATGTAAGACTGCAGCCTTTATCGGGTTGCAGTCTTTGTGTATCATGCTCCATTCAGGCAAATCTAACGAAAAATTCATAAGAAAATTGGCCTAAACGGCAAAAAAATTTGAAAAAAGGGTGGACATTTTCAAGAATGTTTGCTAGAATAGAACAGCTTGAATATAAATAGAATGGTTGCACTATGCGACCTACAATTTGGAGGATTAGCAACATGAATGTCAAGAACATCGAAAGAAACGGCAATGTAACTACCATCGTCGTCGAGATCGACAAGGACCTGATGGAAAAGGGCGTTAACGCCGCTTATCTGAAGCAGCGCAAGAACATCCAGCTGCCCGGCTTCCGTAAGGGCAAGGCTCCCCGCAAGATGATCGAGTCCATGTACGGCCCCCACGTCTTCTACGAAGACGGTCTGGAGGAGATTTTCCCCGAGGTCTATGAGGAAGCCGTGATTAAGCAGGACGTGAAGGCTATTGGCCGCCCCAGCCTGCTGGACATGGATATTTCCGAAGAAGGTATTGTTACCCTGACCCTGTCCACCGAGGTTTACCCCGAAGTTACCCTGGGCGACTACAAAGGCATTGAGGCTCCCAAGGCCGAGGTCAATGTGACCGATGAGCAGGTGGAAGCCGAGCTGAACACCATGGCTCAGAATGTGGCCTCCACCGAGACCGTGGAGCGCGCTGCCCAGATGGGAGACACCGCCAACATCGACTTTGAGGGCTTCGACAATGGCGTGCCCTTCAATGGCGGCAAGGGTGAGAAGTTTGATCTGAAGCTGGGTTCCGGCTCCTTTGTTCCCGGTTTTGAGGAGCAGGTTGTCGGTATGTCCGCCGGCGAGGAGAAGGACATCGACATCACTTTCCCCGAAGACTACCATGCTGAGCTGGCTGGTAAGCCCGTGGTGTTCCATGTCAAGTGCAACAAGGTTACCACCACTACCACTCCCGCCATGGACGATGAGTTCGCCAAGGATGTTTCCGAGTTCGAGACTCTGGAAGAGCTGAAGAACGACATCCGCGCCAAGGCCCTGGAGAATGCCCAGAAGCAGGCAGACTCCGCTTTTGAGCAGGCCTGCATTGACAAGGTTGCTGCCAACTGCACCGTTGATATGCCCAAGGCTCTGGTGGAAGCCGAGCTGGACAGCCAGATGGAGCGTTTTGCTTACCAGCTGCAGATGAGCGGCTACTCCGTGGAGGCTTATGCCAAGATGATGGGTGGCGACATGACCACCATTCGCAATGCTTTCCGTCCCGCCGCTGAGAAGCAGGCAAAGATCAATGTGGCTCTGGCCAAGATCTTCGAGGTCGAAGGCCTGACCGTTACTGAAGAGGACATTGCCGCTGAGTATGATGCTCTGGCTGTCAGCTATTCTCTGGATGTGGAGAAGGTCAAGACCATGGTTCCCGTGGAGGAGATCAAGGCCAGCCTGGAGACCCGCAAGGCTGTGAAGGTTATCGTTGAAAACGCTGTCGCTGTGGCTCCCAAGGCTGAGTAACCAGTTTCTGGAATAAACCACCCGACAAATGGTTAGAATGTTTCAAGCCCTAAGAAAGGAGACATGACCATGAGTTTTATTCCCTATGTCGTTGAGCAGACCAGCCGCGGTGAGCGGAGCTATGATATTTTCTCCCGTCTGCTGAATGACCGCATCATTTTCCTGTCCGAGGAGGTCAATGATACCACTGCCTCTCTGATCGTGGCCCAGCTGCTGTATTTGGAGGCTCAGGACCCGGACCGGGATATTCAGTTCTATATCAATAGCCCCGGCGGCTCTGTAACCGCCGGTATGGCAATTTACGACACCATGCAGTACATCAAGTGTGATGTGGCCACCATTTGCGTGGGTATGGCTGCATCCATGGGTGCATTTCTGCTGTCCGCCGGCACCAAGGGTAAGCGCATGGCGCTGCCCAATGCCGAAATCATGATTCACCAGCCTTCTGCCGGCACACAGGGCCAGATCACCGATATGGCCATTCACATGAAGCGTCTGCAGACCATCAAGGAGCGAATGAACCATATCCTCGCAGAGAACACCGGCAAGAGCGTCGAGGAAGTTACTGCTGCCTGTGAGCGTGATAACTTTATGACGGCCCAGGAGGCATTGGCCTTTGGCCTTATCGACCGCGTTATTGAACGCCACTGATCATCCGGAAAGGCGGTAACACTTCATGGCAACAACGGAAGAGAGACCGATTTGCTGCAGTTTCTGCGGTAAGCGGGAATCTCAGGCCCGGCTGATCGCCGGTCCCGGCGTGTATATCTGCAGTGAGTGCGTCCAGACCTGCTGTGATCTGCTGCAGGAGGATACCCATGCAGTGCAGGCACCGGAAAAACTGCCTACCCCCATGGAAATCAAGCAGTACATGGATGGGTATATCATCGGCCAGGAGGAGGCAAAAATCGCCCTCTCCGTGGCGGTGTATAATCACTATAAGCGAATCTACTTTGCCCAGGATTCCGAGGTGGAACTGCAGAAGAGCAATATTCTGCTCATTGGCCCCACCGGTAGTGGCAAGACCCTCTTTGCTCAGACCCTGGCCAAGATCCTCAATGTTCCCTTTGCCATTGCTGACGCTACTACCCTGACAGAAGCTGGCTATGTGGGCGACGATGTGGAGAATATCCTGGTTCGTCTGCTGCAGGCGGCGGACTTTGATCTGGATGCCGCGGAACATGGCATTATCTACATCGATGAGATGGACAAGATCGCCCGCAAGAGCGAGAATACCTCCATCACCCGCGATGTTTCCGGTGAAGGCGTGCAGCAGGCTCTGCTGAAAATTCTGGAGGGCACTGTGGCTGGTGTTCCGCCCCAGGGCGGCAGAAAGCACCCCCAGCAGGAGCTGATTCAGATGGATACCTCCAACATCCTCTTCATTTGCGGTGGCGCTTTTGATGGTTTGGACAAAATCATCGAGCAGCGTACTGATAAGTCCGCTCTGGGCTTTGGCGCTCCTGTGGAGAGCCGCAAAAACCGGGATGTGGGCAAGATTTTGTCCCAGGTGCAGCCCCATGATCTGCTGAAATTCGGCATCATTCCGGAGCTGGTGGGCAGACTTCCTGTGATTACCAGCATGGAAAGCCTGAAAAAAGAGGATCTGGTGCGTATTCTCCGGGAGCCCAAAAACGCCCTGGTCAAGCAGTATCAGAAGCTGCTGGAACTGGACAATGTGGAACTTGAGATCCGGGACGATGCCCTGGAAGCCATTGCCCAGAAAGCGCTGGACCGACAGATTGGCGCCAGAGGCCTGCGGGCAGTGATGGAGAAGGTGATGACGGATATTATGTTCCGTATTCCTTCCGATCTGAGCATTCGAAAGGTGGTCATCACCGCGGAAACCCTTGAAGGCGCTGCGCCGGAGATTGTCCGCGATGCTGCCAACCCGCGCGAGCAGCTCGGTGTAAAATAAGCATTTGGAAGGGGGTAGGGAACTACCCCTTTTCTTGTCATTTTGAAAGTAGGTGAAAGTATGGACGAGAAAATGATCTCTGGAATCCTGCCGGTACTGGCTCTGCGGGGCCTGGCAGTGTTTCCCGACCAAACCGTTCATTTTGATATAGGAAGGCCCCAGTCCCTGAAGGCGCTGGAGGCCGCCATGAAAGGTGACCAGCATCTGATGCTGGTGCCCCAGAAAGATCTGACAGAGGACGCCCCAAAGCCCAGCGGCCTCTATCCCATCGGCACAGTGGTAAAGGTCAAGCAGGTGCTCAAGACCCAAACCGAAAACCTCCGGGTACTTGTAACAGGTCTGTGCCGTGCCCGCGTTGCCGAAATGGAGCAGACCGAGCCCTATTTCTCCGGTATTGTGGAGGCTGTGCCGGAAACGCAGCCTGTCGATACCGCCAGAAACCATGCCCTCTGCCGGGAAGCGAATATGCTCTACGGCATCTATTGTGAGCTGGCGGAGCAGCCCGCCCAGGCGGTGCAGCTGCGGATGATGGCATCCAACAGTGTTGGCTTCATCGCAGACTCCATTGCCCAAAACTCCGGCATGGACTATCAGGATAAGGCAAAACTTCTGTGCCAGCTGAACCCGATTCGCCGCATTGAGCAGACCATCCGCCTGCTGCACCGGGAAGTGGAAATGCTGCGGCTGGAAGCGGAAATTCAGGAAAAGACCCATGCAAGCATTGACCAGAACCAGAAGGATTATTACCTGCGTGAGCAGATGCGTGTCATTCGTGAAGAACTGGGAGAAGGGGACGAGCAGGCGGAATTTGACGATTACCGCCGTAAAATCCTCCAGATCCAACTTCCTGAGGAACATAAGGAGAAACTTCTGAAGGATGTGGACCGGCTGAAGAAACAGCCCTTCGGTTCTGCTGAGGCTTCCGTACTGCGAAACTATCTGGATACGGTCCTGGAGCTTCCCTGGAATACAAGAACCAAGGAACGGGTAGACGTCGCGCAGGCCCAAAAAGTGCTGGAAAAAGACCATTTTGGCATGGAAAAGGTGAAGGAGCGGATATTGGAAACCATTGCCGTCCGGCAGATGGCTCCGGAAATGCCCGCCCAGATTTTGTGTCTGGTGGGTCCTCCTGGCGTGGGTAAGACATCCATCGCATACTCCATCGCCAGAGCCTTGAACCGGAACATGGCCCGGATTTCTCTGGGTGGTGTTCACGACGAGGCGGATATCCGTGGCCACAGAAAGACCTATGTGGGCGCAATGCCCGGCAGAATTCTATCTGCCATGACCCAGGCCGGCAGCCGAAACCCGCTGTTGCTTCTCGATGAGATCGACAAACTTGGCTCCGACCATCGTGGAGACCCCAGCGCTGCGCTGTTGGAGGTTTTGGACGCGGAGCAGAACAAGACCTATCGGGATCATTATGTGGAAATTCCTTTTGACCTGAGTGAAGTGATGTTCGTTACCACGGCAAACACCTTGGATACGGTTCCCAGACCCCTGCTTGACCGTATGGAGGTGATTGAGCTGGGCTCCTACACGGACGAAGAGAAGCTGATGATTGCCAAAAATCACCTTCTGCCCAAGCAGATGGCCAAGCATGGCCTGAAAAAGACACAGCTCAAGGTGTCCGACGATGCGGTGCGCGAAATGATCCGTTGCTATACCCGGGAATCCGGTGTTCGTAATCTGGAGCGCTGCATTGCCCAGGTCTGCCGTAAGGCGGATCGGAAACTGCTGGATGGGGAAGTGAAGAAGATTTCTGTTACCGGTGGCGATTTGGAGCAACTTCTTGGCGTGCGGAAATTCCTGCCGGACCGTATGCCCTCCAGAGACGAAATCGGCCTTGTTACGGGCCTGGCATGGACCAGTGTAGGTGGTGAGACCCTGGAAGTGGAAGTCAATGTGATGGATGGCTCCGGAAAACTGGAGTTGACGGGCAATCTGGGCGATGTGATGAAGGAATCTGCCCATGCAGCCCTGAGTTACATCCGGGCAAACGCCCCGCAACTGGGAGTTGCCCCCGACTTCTATAAAACCAAGGATATTCACGTTCATTTCCCGGAGGGTGCGGTGCCCAAGGATGGCCCTTCTGCCGGTGTAACCGTGTGCACAGCCATTGTTTCGGCGCTGACCAACACCCCCGTTCGCCGTGATGTGGCCATGACAGGTGAAATCTCCCTGCGGGGCAGAGTGATGCAGATCGGCGGCCTGAAGGAAAAAACCATGGCGGCATTGCGCCATGGCATTTCCACGGTGATTATTCCTCAGGACAACCTGCAGGACCTTCAGGATATTGACCAGACCGTCCGTAATGCTCTGAACTTTGTGGCTGCAAGAACGGTGGATACAGTGCTGGAAACCGCTTTGGTCCGGCCTGCTGCTGTTGCTGGTACGATTCTGACGGATATTCCCGGAGATATAAAGACAAGAAGCCGGAAGCCCAGCATCCGGCAGTGAGGGAAATATGAATTTCAACAATGTCGAATTTTTGATTTCCGCGGCGGCACCCAAGGATTTTCCCCGGAACCGCCTGCCGGAGATCGCCTTCGCAGGCAAATCCAATGTGGGTAAGTCCTCGGTTATTAACCGACTGCTGAACCGTAAAAATTTTGCCCGTGTTGGCGATAAGCCGGGCAAAACCATTCATGTCAATTATTTCACCATCGACAAGAAGGCATATTTTGTGGACTTGCCGGGTTATGGCTATGCCAAGGTCTCCCAGTCGGAAAAAGAGCGCTGGGGCAAGTTGATGGAGGACTATTTTGCCGCAGGGCGGATCGATCTGGGCGTTTTGATCGTGGATTACCGTCATGCGCCCACCAATAATGACATCACTATGGCCCGCTGGTTTATCGACAGTGGCTGTCCCTTTGTGGTGGTTGCCAATAAGATGGACAAGCTGAAAAAAAGTGAGTTGGAACCCAATCTCAAGACTATTCGGGAAGATCTGGAACTGCCGGAAGGTACTGTCATTATTCCGTTTTCCGCGGAGAAGGGAAATGGCAAGGACGATCTGGTGCGTTTGATTCTGAACACGGTCAATGAGTGATACCATGATCCTGCAGATTGGCGACGGTAAATTTGACATCGACCTGGAGCTTACCATGGCCTATTCCGCCGCGGAGGCAGCGGAGCATTGTGATTGCGCCTATTGCAGGAATTTTTATGCTTCCGTCGATGAAAAGTATCCCAATTTGCGCCCGTTTCTTGCGCAGTTTGGGCTTGACATTGAAGCCCCGGACGAGATGCTGCCTTTTGACCGCCCACCGGAAATGTGGTATGAAAATGTGTATTCCGTCAGCGGCCGGATTTTATCCGGGAAGGAGCATACATTCACTGTTGATGGTGTAGAGGTCTGGATATATTCCGAAAACAAGCTCCATATC
>JAEIGA010018343.1_pt1 | contig 10656 bp, 8 predicted proteins | sample 9270691 | NCBI WGS metagenome assembly JAEIGA01 (sample SAMN17057246, study PRJNA624740) | gut metagenome | biome: biome; isolation source: fecal sample | host: Bos grunniens | place: China: Xizang | collected 2019 | reverse complement strand
GCCAGGGCATCCCCTCCGGGAATGCTTACCGTGACTATGGCAGCCCTTTCTCCGATGATCTTGCGCAGGGCTTTTTCCGTCATCTGCCGGGGAACGGGATTGATGGCCCAGTCCCCGGGAGGGATCTTCAGTCCTTTCTGCGTCACCCGGCCGATCCCTTCCCCTCCGATGAAAGAGATGGGACCGTCCCGGTCCAGGATCTCCACCGAGGTGATCACCTCGCTGCCGTGGGTGACATCCGGGTCATCCCCTGCATCCTTGATGATGCCGCAGGCACCGTTTCCCCTGGGGATCACTTCAAGATATAATGTTTTCCCTATAGGGGTCTCCACCTCAACGATGTCCGGACACCGCCCGGTGGTCTGCCACAGGGCGGATGCCGCCGCACCTCCCGTCATACAGGAGCCTGTGGAGACGCCCTCTCTCAATTTTTTCATGATATACCCGCATCTGATCTGATCATCTACTTACAACTGATACAACATGGCGTTGCAGATGGTGGCAGCGATGTTGCTGCCCCCTTTTCTGCCTCTGGGGACAATGTAGGGAACCCCGGCCTTCATGATCAGCTCCTTGGACTCCACCACATTGACAAAGCCCACCGGGGCACCGATGATCAGCGCCGGTTTCAGCTGTCCTGCCTCAATCATCTCGTAGAGGCGGATCAGGGCTGTGGGGGCGTTGCCGATGGCAAAGATGACCTCCCCGGGAAGGGCGGCGCCGCGCTCCATACAGATGGCAGCCCGGGTGACCCCTCTTTCCTTCGCTTCGGCAGCCACATCTTCATCCGACATGAAGCAGTAGGCTTCCCCGCCGAAGGATGCCAGTTTCTTCTTGTTGATCCCGGACCAGGCCATACGGGTATCCGTGACGATGCTGGCGCCTCTTCTGATGGCCTCCATCCCGATCCTTGCCGCGTTCTCCGAGAAGCAGAGATTGTCGGCATAATCAAAATCCGCGGAGGTATGGATGCAGCGTTTGACGATGGCGAACTCCGGGTCCGGCCAGGTACGGCCGTTCAGCTCACTGGTGATGATCTCCATACTCCGTTTTTCGATATCTTCCGGTTTGACGATTTCAATATGTTCAAGCATCTTATTTCCTTCTTTCTAATCCAGCTCCTCGTAGGTTCCGAAAGCGGTCTGCTCGAAGCTTGGGAGCTCCCAGTATGCTTTGAATGCATAGTCTGCGATGGTGAATCCCATCACTGCTCCGGTCCCTTCCCCCAGACACATGTTGGCGAGGATGTAGGGCTGTTTGTCCATGGCATCCAGGACCATTCGTCCGGCAGGTTCGTTGGAACAGTGGGACGGGAAGAGGTAGGGGGAGCACTGGGGGGCGATCCTTGTGGCCACCAGGGCTGCGATGGAGGAGATAAACCCGTCGATGAAGATGGGTACCTGCAGGGCAGCCGCTCCGATGAAGCAGCCCACCAGACCGGCGATGTCCAGTCCGCCTACCTTGGAGAGAACGTCGATGGGATCATTTTTGTCCACATGGTTGACCGCGATACTCTCCTTGATGACCTCGATCTTATGCTCAAGATCTTTGCTGGTCAGACCGGCACCTTTTCCGGTGACCTTCTCCACCGACTGGTCCAGGAGGACCGAGCAGATGGCGCTGGAAGTGGAAGTATTCCCGATGCCCATCTCTCCGGTGGCAAAAAGGGTGTACCCCTTCTCCTTCAGGTCTTCCACCATGCCGATACCGACTTCCATGGCCCTGACAGCCTCATCCCTGCTCATGGCCGGTCCCTTCATCATATTGTCGGTCCCGTATTTGATCTTGCGGGGGATGACGCCCGGGTTGTCACAGTCCGTGGCGATCCCGATATCCACAGGATAGACGTCGGCCCCGCTCATTCCGGACATAATACAGATGGTGGCGTTGTGTTTTGTCATATTTTCGGTGACGATCTTCGTCACCTCCTGACCGGTCTGGGTCACGCCTTCCGCCACGACCCCGTTGTCGGCCGCCATGACGATGACCGCCTTCTTCCCGATCTTCGGTTTCTTATCCCGGTAGATCCCCGCAAATGAGATCACCATCTCCTCAAGTCTTCCCAGGCTGTAGAGGGGTTTCCCCAGGGTGTTCCATCTTGCGCGGGTATATTTCATCGCTTCTTCATCCAGGGGGATGATCTTGTCGATCGCTTCCTGTAAAGTCATAATTTCTTCCTTTCACTTCATACAGTGTCTGTTCGGTATATTTCAGATCATTCTCCGGTCCGGATCTAGCGGATCAGGCTGACAAGCCCGGCCGGAAAGCCCCAGAACCTGATGATCACAAGCATGAGAAGCAGAAGCAGAACTTCCGCCAGCTCGCTTCCGGCCCCCATCACGTCCCCGGTGATCCCGCCGATCTTTCCGGTGATATAGACCCGGAACAGATAGGCAAAGCAGAAGAGGATCGCATAGAGGACCGCTCCCCACCAGGAGAATGCCGTGACCATGGCGATCAGACCCAGGATGACTGTCCCGATCACTGTGGACAGATCGATGGTCCCCACATAGATGCCGATCCCCTTCTCCCGGGGATAAACCGCCTTGTAGACGATGGCACCCTGCACCATCTTGCCGGCGATGGGCATCATCAGGATCATCATGGGTATCTTTTCTGCCGGAATGGCCGCCAGGCCGCAGATCTTGAGCATCAGGTCAAAATTCATGGCGATGGCGCCGTTGGTCCCGATCCGGCTGTCCTTCATGATCTCCAGCATACGTTCTCTCGTCCTTGCGGAATAGATGCCGTCCGCCGTGTCGGAGAGACCGTCCAGATGGAAGGCCCCCGTCACACAGAAATTGGCAAGCATGGCAAAGATGATGCCGAAGATGGAGGGGAGGACCAGAGTGACCAGCATGTAGACAGCCAGATCAACGATGCCGATGATCAGGCCGACCACGGGATAATACAAAAAGCCTTTATGCATATCTTCATCTTTTACCTCTCCCAGGTCCACCTTGACCGGGATCCGGGTCATAAAGCCCAGAGTCAGCAAAAAACGTTTGATCTGTGTCTTCATCTCATACCTCTTCTATCTGTTTTCTTCCACATCCCGGAGGATGGCGTCAACAATGCCCCGGGCGGTATATTCCAGAGCGGTTTTTGCCACCGTAAACCCGGATTTTTCCACCGTCTTCGTGGTCACGGGACCGATGCTGATCATCTTTCCTGCCACCTGGGTGGGATCGTCCACCATCTCTTTGAAGGCCCTGGCCGCTGAAGAACTGGCAAATGTAATGTAATCGCAGGTTCTGATCAGTCGGTTCAGTTCATCCTCTTTCCTCCGGTCGATGACCGTGTGGTAAAGGGGAACACAGGTGTGGGCGATACCCGCCTCCTCAAGTGCCTCCGGAAGCATGGCATTGGCTTCCTCCGCGCGGAGCAGGAGAACCCTGTCCTCGTCGTTCAGCAAGGGGATCATGGCCTCGGCCATATCCTGGGAGGAGTAGGCAAGGGGAACGAAATCCACATAGATCCCATGGTCTTCCAGGGCTTTCTGTGTCGTCTCGCCGATGGCGGCGAAATGGATGTGCCCCAGGGACCTGAGGTCGATCCTCAGGTCTTTCAGTTTATCAAAGAGACATTCAACCCCGTTCACGCTGGTCAGCACGATCCAGCTGTAAGAGTCAAGTTCTTTTATCGCCTGTTCAAACTCCGGTACGTCCATCCTCTCGGTCCGGATAAGACTGAATGAGATGGCCTCCGCGCCTTCCTCCTTAAGAAGCGGGGAGAGGCGGGCAGTCATGGAGGAGCTGCCTGTCACAAGTACCCTCTGTCCGAACAGGGGTTTCTTTCCGTACCAGTCGAGGACTTCCCTGAGTCCCACCACATCACCCACCACGGTGATGGCCGGTGTCTGGATGCCTTCCCGTCTTACCACATCCACGATATCGTGGAGGCGGCCCACCGCCACTCTCTGTCTGGCAGTGGTCCCTTCCTGGAGGACCCCCACAAGGGTCTCCGGATCCTTGCCGTATTCCATGAGTTTTGCCACGATATTGGGAAGATTTTTCAGACCCATGAGGAAAACAAGGGTCCCCTCTTCCCTGGCCAGAGTCCGGTAATCCAGAACCGTCTCCCCGTTCTTGTGGTTGCCTTCATGGCCGGTGATCACATGGAAGGAGGAGGCAAAATCACGGTGTGTCACCGGGATTCCGCAGTAGGCCGGAACGGAATAGGAGGAAGAGATACCGGGCACAACCTCGAAATCGACGCCTGCAGCCCGCAGCTCCTGTCCTTCCTCGCCGCCTCTGCCGAAGATGAAGGGGTCTCCCCCTTTCAGGCGGACGACCGTCTTTCCTTCCAGAGCCAGTTCCACCAGCAGTTCATTGGTCTCGAACTGCCTCAGATGGTGGTGGGAAGACCGCTTTCCGGCATAGATCAGTTCCGCGTCATCCCTGACTTCATTCAACAGGGAACTGGAAGCCAGGTTGTCATAGACCACCACGTCCGCCCGGCGGATCAGTTCCAGCCCCTTCCTGGTCAGCAGGTCCTCATCTCCGGGACCCGCACCCACCAGGTAAACCTTTCCTTTATTTACCGCACGGGCCACGGTCCTTCCCAGGGAGGCGGCAAGTTCCCTCTTCTTCTCGGGGGAAATATCCCCGGGGATCTTCAGGCTCCTCACCGTCTTCTTGATATGGACTCCGTCCTTTACATACATGCCGTGCATGATAAATGTATCGTCGTCTTTTCTGCAGTAGGCCGCCGCGGGAGCATTACAGCTGCCGCCGATGGTCTTCAGAAAGCTCCTCTCGGCTTCCAGCAGACACATGGATTCTTCACAGTTGATGGCGGAGAGGATCTCCTTCATCCGCCGGTCCTCTTCCCTGCACTCCACCGCCAGGATGCCCTGGCCCGCTGCAGGCAGGAAACTCTCCGGGTTCATATAGTCAAACCGGATCCCTTCCATGTCCTGATATTCCAGGCGCTCGATCCCTGCAGCCGCAAGGATGATGCCGTCGTACTGTCCCTCTTTCAGTTTCCGGAGCCTGGTCTGTACATTTCCCCTGAGAAGACGGATCTTGACATAGGGGTTGATCTCCCGGATCAGCAGTTCCCTCCTTAAGGAGCTGGTCCCGACGATGCTTCCCGGGGGAAGGTCCGCCAGTTTTCTGCCGTCCGTTGAGACGAAAACATCCCTGACATCCGCGCGGGAAAGCGCCGCGCCTATTCCCAGGCCCTCGGGGAATTCCATGGGCATATCCTTGGCACTGTGCACCGCGATGTCGATCTGACCGGACAAAAGTTCCGCCTCCAGCTCGGCAGTAAATACACCCTTTCCGCCGAAGGAGGTGAGGGACTTGTCCAGGATCTGGTCTCCCTTAGTATCTATCTTGACGATGAGGACCTCCATCCCGGGGAAAGCCTCCAGGATCTTATCCCTCACCATCTCTGTCTGTACCATCGCCAGAAGACTTTTTCTGGTTCCGATGCGAATCGAATTACTCATTCTTTCCTCCGTCTGCGGCATAACCGTACTTATCCTGATACCCTCTCGGGGTGATCATCTTTCCGTCCGTCACGTATGTGTTGGAATTGCCCACGATGACAATGCTGAACATATCCACCGGTGATTCTCCGATCTTGTCCAGTGTGGTGATATAGGAAGTCTGGTCCTCACGACCGGCGTCCCGGACAACACCTACGGGTGTGGAACCGTCCCGGTATTTCATCAGGATATCCGCTGCTTTCTTCAGGTAATCCACCCGCTTTTTGCTCTTGGGATTATAGAAGCAGACGATGAAATCTCCCTGACCGGCGCAGTCCACCCTTTTCATGATCAGGTCCAGGGGGGTCATGAGGTCACTTAAGCTGATGATGGTGAAATCGTGCATGAGAGGAGCCCCCAGGATGGCTGCGGCAGCGCTGGCCGCCGTGATCCCCGAGACTGTTTCGATCTCCACGTCAGCGTTCATCTCCGCCTTCATCTCCAGGAGAATCCCGGCCATCCCGTAGATCCCGCTGTCCCCGGAGCTTACCATGGCGACATTCTTTCCGGATTCCGCCAGCTCGATGGCCATACGGCAGCGGTCGATCTCCTTCTTCATGGGGGTGGAAATGTACTCTTTATCCGGAAAATACGGTTTCAGCAGATCAATGTAGGTGGTGTATCCGGTGATCACGTCAGCAGATCTGATCACGTCGATACATCTCTGTGTCATATATTCGTAGCCGCCGGGTCCGAAGCCGACTGCGTATAATTTTCCCATTTCTGTTTTCTCCTTTATCTGTCAGTGATTTAAACATTTGAAAAAGACCTGGATATCCTCGGGGGTATTGTTCTCCCTCACCCAGTAGAACAGGTGGTCAAAGGCTTTCTCCGCCCCCTTATGCTCCGTGACCTTCATGAAGTTCTCCTTCACATTGTGCATGATGTAAAGTGATTTCTGGAAGACCATCCACTGTTCAAACTGGAGGATGTGGTCATCCAGGATCGTTGTGGCCGACTCCGCCTCATGGATCTTCCTGCGGTTATTCTCTTCGGCGATCCTGGTGAAATCATCAATATTGTAGGTGGTGCACCTTCCCAGGCCGGCGATCTTCGGATCGATATCCATGGGCACCGCCAGGTCCACAAAGACCCTGTCCTTGTCCGTGGTCATATTTCTGGCCACCTTGTTGAAGGTCAGTGTGTAATGGGGACTTGACGTGGCGCTGATCAGCACATCCATCTGATCGATATAATCGTAGCGGTCCTCGTAATTGATATCCGCAAAATCCCTGTAACCATGTTTCAGGGAGATCTTGCTGTTCCTGGTGGTGACATAAGCCTCCGCGTCATAGCCCGACAGGAGGTTCATGAGAACGATCCCTCCGATCTTGCCGGTGGCACCGATGATCATGACCTTCTTCCCCGACAGGGTGCCCAGCGCATCCTCCGCCACCTTCAGGGCCAGGGTGGCCGTGGAGACTGAGGTGCGGGAAAGATCGGTCTCCGTCTTCACCTTTTTCGAGGCCGTCACTGCCATCCTGAAAAATGTATTCAGGTAAACCCCTGTACAGCCGATCTCCTTCGCGTTTTTATGGGCGGTCTTGACCTGCCCCAGGATCTGGTCTTCCCCGATCACCATGGAGTCAAGCCCCGCCGCCACATAGAAAAGATGGCGGATGGCTTTCTCCCCGTGGAACAGGAGGATGTATTCTCCGATATCCTCCACATGCTCCGCCCCGGCAGCCTTCAAAAATATATCCTGCATCAGGGAGTAGACGTAGGCAGTCTTCTCGGAGTCCGCGTAGACATACATCTCCGTCCGGTTGCAGGTGGAAAGTACCACGCATTCCGTGATCTCAAGATAGTCTGTCATCTTCCGCATCATGTCATTCTGCTGCTCCTGGGTGAAGGCGAACATCTCCCTCACGGCCAGCGGCGCGTTTTTATGACTGATGCCAATTATCTGTATACCCATGTTAATCCCTTCACTCTTGATCTCTTGTTTTTTCCTCTGTGATCGTTTTTTTTATTCTGATCTCATTACTCTTTGGCCGTCCTGAACTCGTGGGTAAAGGTCTTGTCATAGAGTTTGGAAAGTTCGTACTCATCTCCCAGGAAGTCACCCACCACGGTCAGGGCCGTCTTGGTGATCCCGGCTTCCTTCACTTTCTGAGCGATGTTGGTAAGATTGCCGATCACGATCTTCTGGTCTTCCCAGGAAGCCTTGTAGACCACGGCCACCGGAGTGTCTTCCCTGTATTCCTTCTTCAGGGTCTCCGTCAGTTCATCCATCATGCCTACCGAAAGGAAAATGATCATGGTAGAATTGTGTTTTGCAAGGTCCTGCAGCTTCTCCTTGGGAGGCATGGGAGTCCTTCCCTCCATCCTGGTGAGGATCACCGTCTGGGAGACGCCGGGGAGGGTGTATTCTTTCTGCAGGGCTGCCGCAGTGGCAAGAAATGAACTGACACCGGGAATGACTTCGTGCTCGATCCCCAGCCTGTCCAGCTCGTCCATCTGCTCCCTGTGCGCGCCGAAGATGGCCGGGTCTCCCGTATGTACACGGCAGGTATCCAGCCCTTTGGCCTCGGCATCCTTCATGACCTCGATCACTTCCTCCAGGGTCATGTATGCGCTGTTATAGATCTGTGCCCCTTCCTTGGCCCCGGCAAGGACCTCCTTGTTGACCAGGGAACCGGCGTAAATGATCACGTCCGCATTGTCGATCAGTCTCTTTCCTTTTAAAGTTAATAATTCCGGATCTCCGGGACCCGCTCCGATAAAATGTACCATCTGATTTTCCTTTCTTATTTCTTGTTCCTGATTCTTTTATTTTCAGAGATAACTCTTGATTCCTGTTTTTTCTTCATAAATATACAGGAGCATAGTCTGATTGTTCTTTTATGGTTATTCCGGTCCGTAATTAAGCCGTCAGGACTTCGATGGTCCTGCGGATATCCTCGTCGGAATGGGCTCCGGAAACAAACATGGCCTCAAACTGTGACGGGGCCACGTAGATCCCGTGTTCCAGAAGCTCCCCGAAATACTCCGCGTAAGCCTTAGTATCCGAAGTCAGCGCTCCGGCGTAATCCTTCACATCCACATCGGTGAAGTATGCGCAAAGCAGGGAACCGACCTGGTTCACATGAAGAGGAATCTGCCTCTTCACGGATCTGAGGCGGAAGGCCTCGGCAAGCTCCTTTGCTTTTTGTTCGATCCTGAGGTAGATCTCCGGATGATCTCCGAGGATCTCCAGGGTTTTGATCCCGGCGGTAGTGGCGATGGGGTTGCCGGAAAGAGTACCTGCCTGATAGACCTTGCCGGTGGGAGCCACATTTTTCATGATCTCCTTCTTCCCGCCGTAGACAGCCATGGGCATTCCTCCGCCCACGATCTTTCCGAAGGTGGTCAGGTCCGGTTTGATCCCGTACATTTCCTGGGCGCCGCCGATCCCCAGCCGGAAGCCGGTGATCACTTCGTCAAAGATCAGTACCGCACCGTTCTCCGCTGTGATCTCCCGGAGGAATTCCAGGAATCCTTCCTCGGGAGGTACCACACCCATGTTCGCCGCCACGGGTTCCACGATCAGGGCAGCGATCTGGTCCTTGTTGTTCTCGAAGAGTTCACGGACCGAATCCCTGTCGTTGAAGAGGGCCACCAGGGTCTGCATGGCGTAGGATGCCGGAACCCCAGCGCTGTCCGGAACAGACTGGGTGAGGGCAGCGGAACCCGCCTGGACCAGGAGACCGTCGGAATGGCCGTGATAGCATCCCTTAAACTTGATGATCTTGTCCCTGCCTGTGTATCCTCTGGCTGCCCGAATGGCACTCATGGTAGCCTCGGTCCCGGAGCTCACCAGCCTCATCATCTCCATGGAGGGAACAAAATCCCGGATCAGGCCGGCCAGCCGGTTTTCTTTTCCCGTGGGAGCACCGAAGGTAAGTCCGTCCACACAGGCCTTCTGAACCGCTTCCACCACTTCCGGATGGGCGTGGCCCAGGATGCCGGGCCCCCAGGAGCAGACATAATCAATAAATGCATTCCCGTCCACATCATAGATTCGGGACCCTTTGGCGTGATCGATAAAGAGGGGATTTCTCCCCACGGAACCGAATGCCCTCACCGGTGAATTCACCCCGCCGGGCATCAGGTCAAGTGCTGTCCTGTACAGTTCCTCTGATCTGCTGATATTCATGTTTATCCCTCCATCCAGGAATACCGGTAAAAAGCAGGGAAAAGCATCCCCGACGGTTTATAATATTCCTGTTCATGTAAAATTATGCTCTGATTTTCAGCGTATAAAACTCCGCATAATAGTATAGCATGAAAGCACAGTGCACTAAAGGTATTTTTCCTTAAATATAGCCAAATATATATCATCTCACAGGATAAGAAATTGTTTTTCAAAAACAATAAATGGATTTCTACCATCACTTGTGTCGAATATTACAATTTCACCCGGTTTGCGGCATCAAATTTTTACCTTAACCGCCCGCAAATGAGATTTTCTTGCCTCCTGACCCCTTTTTCTTCCCTTCCGGGATGATAATTTCCGGGGTTGCGGTCCTTAAACGTATAATCCTATGGTGAAAAAAACGGGAAAATGTTATGATATCAATAAAGTATCGATAAAGATGATCTGTTCTGATGACAGGGTCCGAAGAAAAGTGAGGAAAAAGATCCTGGAAAAGACCAAAAGGGGGAAAAATGCAGTGACTACCGCATATTTTTATCTGACTCCGGAAGGAAAGGTGCTGGCAGAGAAGCTCGCCGCCGCACATCCCGGGGAGATCTACGGAAAAGAGAATTTCAAGGATAATCTAAGAAAAGGGTTCGGGACTTTCGATTACCTGGTCTGTATCATGGCCACCGGCATCGTGGTCCGCATACTGGCCCCGCTGATCAGCCACAAGACCAGTGATCCGGGAGTGGTGGTCCTGGATCAGAAGGGGAAATATGCCATCAGCCTGCTGTCAGGCCATCTGGGCGGGGCCAACGATCTTGCCCGTAAGATGGCGGCCATCTCCGGGGGCCAAGCCGTGATCACCACAGCCACGGATGTGGCCGGGGAGATCTCCTTTGACACCTTCGCCAAGAAATATCAGATGGCCATAGAGAATATCGGTGAACTGAAACATATCAGCGGAGCGCTGCTTGAAGGAAGGTCCGTCGGCATCATCACGGACTATCCTATTTCCGGGGAATCCTTCCCGGAACTG
>JAEIGA010018341.1_pt1 | contig 10656 bp, 4 predicted proteins | sample 9270691 | NCBI WGS metagenome assembly JAEIGA01 (sample SAMN17057246, study PRJNA624740) | gut metagenome | biome: biome; isolation source: fecal sample | host: Bos grunniens | place: China: Xizang | collected 2019 | reverse complement strand
TGGACAGAAATCTGTCTTTATTAGAACAATTAAAGGTAGAAAAAGACCTTAACGAATTGATTGACAAGATGAATGACTTATCCGAGAAGTTACAAAACACAGATAAGAGCAACAACGACTCTTTAAGTGCTAAAGACGCTGAAAATCAATTCAATAAATTATCTCAAGAATTAGATTCCATCATGGAGAAGAACAAAGGTCTGCAAGAACCTTTCAATATCTCCAAAGACGAAAAGATGGAAGACGAGATAAATCAAGATTTAGAAGAAGCCCACGAGATGGAGAACAATGGCGACGACTCTGGTTCGAGCCAAAAGAAGAATGACGCTGGCAAGAAAATGAAACAGATGGCTGAGCAGCTCAGCATGGATATGATGATGGGCGGCATGGAACAAATGGGAGAAGACGCGCATCTGATTCGTATTTTATTAGAGAATGTAGTGCGTTCATCCCATGAAGAAGAAAAGCTAATGGACGAAGTCGGAAGGATGAAAAAAGACGACCCATCGTTATCGGATAAAATCAGTCGCCAGAAAGAGATTGTCGACAACTTCGCAATGGTAGAAGACTCATTAAGGATGATGGCAATGCGTCAGCCAAAGATTAAAAACTTCGTTTTCACAGAGTTACAGCTTATAGACCAGCAATTAGGACAAGCCATGAAAGAGATGAACGAGATGACAATGACATCTGCGACATCGCGTCAACAAAGAGCTATGATGTCGATGAACAACCTTGCTTTGATGTTGTCAGAATCTCTCAACGAAATGAACGAAAGCATGATGGAAGCCAGCGGTTCTTGTTCCAAACCTAGAAACAGCAAGAAGCCAAGCAAGGGCAAACAAAGCATGAAAAACATGAAAGACTTGCAGGAGCAACTTGGCAAGCAGCTGGAGCAATTACGCAAAGAGATGCAGCAGAAACAACAAGAAGGCAAGCCACAGCAATCGATGAGTGAAGAATTTGCCAGAATGGCAGCCGAACAAGAAATGCTACGAGAAGGCATGCAGAAGATGCTTGAAGAAATGAAGAAAGAAGGTCTGACAGGCGACGACGGTATCAATGAAATCATCAAAGACATGGAAAAACTGGAAGAAGATCTTGTCAACAAAAAGATTTCAAACCAGACCATAAAGCGTAACAGAGACATTTTATCACGAATGTTGAAAGCTCAGAATGCACAAGAAGAACGCGAGAAAGAAGAGAAACGCAAATCGGAAGAATTCAGAGGATCTTTCGAAAGACGCAATATTGACGAATTAGAATATCAAAAGAATTTGAAGAAGCAACAGGAATTTTTAAAGATGAACAGCATAGAATACCAGCCGTTCTACAGAGAAAAAATCAATGATTATTTCTTCAAGAAAAATATAAACAAAGGAAAGGAGAAAGAATGATAAGCATCAATTTCATCGACACTGAGATTCTGACCGAGGAAATGTCAGGAGTAAAAGAATGGATCAGAGATTTTGTCAGAAGTTACGACAAAGAAGTCGGAGAATTATATTACTCTTTTTGCAGCGACGAATATCTCTATAAAATGAATGTAGATTTATTAGGTCATGATTTTTACACCGACATCATCACCTTCCCTTTGAACGAATGCGAGACGATTTTATCAGCAGAATTTCACATCAGCATAGATAGAATCAGAGACAATGCCGTGACTTTCGAACGCAGTTTCAAGGACGAATTACACCGAGTGATGGCGCACGGAGTTTTACACCTAATCGGCTTTGACGACCTCTGCGAGGAAGATGAAATGGAAATGAGGAGACAAGAAGACAGATGTCTTGAGATGAGATGAAAGCTATCAGCTATCAGCGGTCAGCACATGGCAACTAAGCCCGAAAAGACAAACTTGATTAATTAATGAATATTAAGAAGTTAGATAATACGTTTCACGTGAAATAAATAAACAAAAGATATGATTTTCGACAAGTATGATGTTATTGTTGTAGGTGGCGGACACGCCGGTTGCGAGGCAGCAGCAGCGGCTGCTAATATGGGAAATAAGACACTTCTCATAACTATGAACATGAATGCCATGGCAGCGATGTCGTGTAACCCAGCAGTAGGCGGTATCGCCAAAGGACAAATAGTCCGCGAAATTGACGCTTTAGGCGGACAAATGGGAATCATTGCCGACAAGACCATGATTCAATTCAGAATGCTCAACAAATCAAAAGGACCAGCAGTGTGGAGTCCTAGAGTACAGAGCGACAAATTTGAATTCGCAGCAGAATGGAGAAACGTTTTAGAGAAGACAAGAAACCTTGAATTCTGGCAAGACCATGTCGATTCTCTCATCGTTGAAGGCGACATAATAAGAGGCGTACACTGCTCAATGGGCGGCGACATCTACTCAAAAACCGTCATTTTAACTAACGGAACATTCCTTAACGGAAAGATATTTATAGGTGAAAAATCATTCACTGGCGGCAGAATTTCCGAGAGCGCAAGTTACGGAATCACCGAACAACTCGTCTCTTTAGGATTCGAAGCAGACAGAATGAAGACAGGAACACCTATGCGAATCGACGGAAGAAGCATAGATTTCAGCAGACTTTCCGAGCAAAAAGGCGACGATGACGTAACAGGATTTTCTTATTTAGAAATAGAAAAACCAAAAGAACAACGCAGCTGCCACATCGCATATACATCTAAAGAAGTACATGATATTTTAAGAACAGGATTCGAAAAATCACCACTTTTCACAGGCAGAATCAAAGGAATCGGACCACGCTATTGCCCAAGTATTGAGGATAAAATCGAGCGTTTCGCCGATAAAGATATGCACCAATTATTCGTTGAACCAGAAGGCAGAACAACCGTGGAATACTACCTCAACGGATTTAGTTCCTCACTGCCAGAAGACATACAATACGAAGCATTACGTCATATCGAAGGTTTTGAAAACGCCAAGATATTCCGCCCAGGATATGCTATAGAATACGATTTCTTCCCACCAAACCAACTTTATCATAGCTTAGAAACACACCAGATTCACGGATTATTCTTCGCCGGACAAATCAACGGAACTACAGGTTACGAAGAAGCTGCCGCACAAGGTTTAATGGCCGGCATCAACGCACATCGTTTGATCCACGATTTAGAACCTATAGTTTTACGCCGCGATGAAGCATATATAGGAGTTTTGATTGACGATTTAATCACAAAGAGCGTTGATGAACCTTACAGAATGTTTACAAGTCGCGCAGAATATCGTATTTTATTACGCCAAGATAATGCAGATGCACGTCTCACAGAAAAATCATACAACTTCGGTCTCGCCACAGAAGAACGCTTAAATCATTATAAAAACAAGTATGAAAAAGTCAACGAACTTGTAGATTTCTTAAAGACAACCAATATCAGTCCTGAAAGAATCAATGGTTTGTTAGAATCAAAAGGCACACCGGGAATAGCGAATAAAATGCGCCTCGCACAGATTTTGACACGTCCACAAATAAATCTTTCCGATATGATTGGCGTCATAGATAGCCTTAGAGACAATTATGATTTAAGCGTAGAATCTGTAAGAAATATCGTTGAAGAAGCCGAAATCATCGTAAAATACGAAGGCTATATCGACAAAGAACGTGAAGTCGCTGATAAATTAAACAGATTAGAAAATGTGAAATTAAGTCCTGACTTCGACTATTACGCATTGAATTCTCTCACAATGGAAGCGAGAGAGAAATTAACGAAACACAAGCCACAGACTCTAGGACAAGCGAGCAGAATTAGCGGCATCTCCCCTGCTGATATTTCAGTCATTGCTATTTTCTTAGGCAGATAGTTTCACGTGAAATAGATTTATAAATAATTGAAATAAAATATTATGAGCAAAAAATGTCCATGGTGTAATTCAGAAAATAACCATCAGTTTTTAGGATTAAAAGATTATTTTCTCACCCAAGAAGACTTCGAAATATTAGAATGTAATGAGTGTAAACTTTTATTTACATCACCATGTCCCGAACCAGATAAAATCGGCAGTTATTATAAATCCGATGATTATTTAAGCCATAACGAAGATAAAAAAAGCTTGTTTGCAAAGATTTATAATAAGATAAAAAAGATAAATATTAAGAATAAATTCAAGATAGCAGTTAGCGATCAGCTGTCAGCAATCAGCATTTTAGATATCGGTTGCGGCGTTGGTGATTTCTTACTTTACGCCAAAGAAAAAGGGTGTAACGTAACTGGAATTGAACCAAACGAAGACGCTAGAAAAATAGCCGAAAAAAAACTTGAATGCAAGATTTTATCTCCAGAAGAACTTCAAAACATTCCAGATAATTCTTTCGATATTATAACAATGTGGCACGTGCTAGAACATGTCGGCGACCTTAAAACCGAAATCTATCACCTACAAAGAATTCTTAAGAAAGACGGCAAGCTCATCTTAGCTCTTCCTAATTACAAATCATACGACGCAGAATATTACAAGGACAAATGGGCAGCTTATGACGTCCCACGACATTTAAGCCACTTCTCACAGACTTCAATTAAGAATATCTTCAAAGAAACAAGTTTGCAACTTATTGATATTAAACCACTTAAATGGGATGGCTTCTATATTTCAATGCTTAGCGAACAATATCTTAATAACAAAAACAGTTTTATCAAAGGAGCATTAATCGGCTGGAAATCAAACAGAAAAGCAAGAAAGTCAGGAGAATATTCTAGTTTGGTTTATATTTTTAAAGCTAGCAGCGAAATTTAGCCATAAACACTGAAAAGACGCAATAAATAATAGCATAAGGCACACCTTTTGTTTAAAAATAAGAAATTCGAAACAAAAGCGATTTTAGGCGATTTAAGCGATTTTAGGGCAAAAACGACCAACGGGTCAAAAAATTAAAAATCGTCGCTTAAATCAAAAGAAATTTTAAGGAATATAAAAATTATGTTAATTAACTGATTTATAGCAAATAACATCAAAAAACGTATTTTTATGGATAAAAAACGTATTTTTCGGGAATCTGTATTCTTGTTTTTACTGACTTTGCTATTAATTTTCAGCAACATTGTCATCAAATCAAGAAACAGTGAAGAAAGAGTCATAGATAAAATTTCTTCTTCGCTTGAAAAAATTCAGAACGAGCACGACAGCATCTCCTCTCATTTCAGAAATAATTTTCAAGACATAATTTCAGATCCTGAAAAATTTTATCCAACAAATCCAACAGACACAAGATACTGCGTCTCTACAAATGCGATTTACGTTTTCCAAAATGACAGCCTCATTTATTGGAACTCCGACCTGAACGATCCAACAACCATCCTCAAAGAAATACATTCCGAGAAAAATATTTTCACCCAAGGAAACAATCAATTTTTCTTGACGCTTACTCAAATCGACTCATTAAAACTTTTCACTTCCACCCCACTCTATTATAAAAGCCCTAACTATTCCGACAAAAACATTTATCTGCCAAAAAAAATCAATGGTTCTTATTCCATAGATTTCTTAATAAACAATAACCAAATAGATTTTAACATAATCTATCAGGCGAAGATGAATCATCCAGAGGCTTATCTACTTGGAATTTTGTTAATAATTATTTTCATAAAAAGTCTTATCCTAACTTATAAATTCATAAAACTATCAGCCATCAGCTGCCAGCTGTCAGTCAACAGTTTATTTTTTATAGTCAGTTGCTTAATATATTTAATTATCATATTCTTACAGAATAATTTATTCATATCCACTTCCGATTTATTCGGAACTTCATGCTTAAATCAAGATTGCAGATTTTCATTTAGTCTTGGAAGCCTTGCCGAATTCACGATATTCCTTTTCGCAAACATAATCGTATTTACATTTAATCTAAAAGAAGAAATTTCATTAAGAACCAGCACCAAAATAATATTAAGCTGTTTGATATTTATTTTTATACTATTGACTTATACCTACTTAATCTACGAACTTATTTCCAACATCAATCTTCCATTCTCATTCCTTGAAATCTATAACACAACAATAAACAGTTACATATTCCTTATATTGATAGTAGCCCTCACCTATTCTGTCATTATCATATTACAAAACTTAACAAAAATTTTCATCAGTGAAAAACAATCATACATTTGGTCAATTATAGCATTTTTAGTCATTGGAGCAATTTTTGAAATAATTGTTAACAATTTTATAGAATTTAGATTTTCCATAATCACAACTATTGTAGGAATATTATTTTACCTAAGCATTATTTTGGGGAAAAAATCAAAATCTAAAATAAAAGAAATAGTCAAAAATATCATAGTCATTACATTGATGACCATCCAGTTGACATATATTCTTTATCTTGTAAAAGAAAATAATGAATATAACGAAATGTCGTGGTTTGCAAATGTAGTTGGCGACGAATCTGACAAAGACTTCGAGAATGCGATGTTGAAAACGATTGAAAAGCTAAAAAACGATAACAATATCATCACTTGGCAAAAGAAAAACGAATTTCCTTCCGATGACAGTATCTTAAGTTATCTTAACCAAAAATATTTTAACACTGACGAAATCGAGGATTATTATAAAGTCGTTACGCTTTGCGACACTTCTACCATTTTAATAATCGAAGACTTTAATTTTGAAGCAAATTGTAACGCATTATTCAATAATATCTTAGAAAACAATCATACAGAAAAAATCAGTAGCGAACTAACTTTAGTCGACGACCCGACAACCGACAGCTATTATATTTTAAAGCTCGACCTCTCTCCCATTGACTCCAATTATCTAAATACCTGTTACATAGAGTTTTACAAAGAATACATTTTAAATCACATCGGCATTCCGGAAATTATAACTTCATCAGAAAACGTAATCCTGCCAAAACTCGTCAATTACTCTTTCAGTTGTTACGAGTCAAACATATTACAATATAAATACGGTCGCTACAACTATCCAAACGAGTTGGATAATTTCAGATACAAAGACGAAGAATACGTCAAAACAAAGATTTTCAAGCATTTAATAAAAAATATCAACGATAACAAGACTATTATCGTCACAATAGAAAAACCGCGTTTCATTGACGTTATCGCTCCTTTCTCCTACATCTTCATCATCTTGATACTGATGTATTTCCTCAACGTAAAATTATACAAGAAACAGGAAATTATCAATTATAAACAAACCCTTCATGCAAAGATGCAACTGACGATTATCCTTACATTAGGATTATCATTCATCGTTGCAGGCATCACTTCTTTCATATTCATGCGTAATTCACTAAACGACAAAACATTTGAGTTTCAATATGAAAAGAATAAAAGCATAGTTAAAAACATAGAGAACGACATCGACAAACAGTCAATTACAGAATACGATTATCTTAAAAATTACAAAGAAAACAACTTCATCGACGTCATCATTTACGACTTAGACGGAAATCTTATAAACACCACACAGCCCAAATTATTTGATGGATTCAAGTCAAAGATTATCAACAGAAGAGCTTACGAGCATATTAAGATCAAGAACAGATTCTATTATTCAACAGAAGAAAAAATTGATGGAATAAAATACAATTCTTCATACTTTCCATTGAAAGACAATGACGGCAACTTACGAGCTATCATTAACATACCATATCTCGACAACAATATAAAAAACAAGATCAACACTTCGAATTTCATCATTACATATCTTAACATAATTTTAGTTTTGATGGGTGTATCGGCATTGGTAGTTATTCTTATGACACGAAACACTATCAAGCCATTAGAAATCATCCAAGACAAAATGAAGAAAATCAGTCTAACTGGCGAGAACGAAGAAATCGAATGGAATAGCAAAGACGAAATAGGCGATCTAATCAGAATTTACAACAATCTTATTAAAGAGCTGGAAATAAGTGCAACTAAGCTAATACGTTCAGAGAGAGAAAGCGCGTGGAGAGAAATGGCTCGTCAAGTTGCGCACGAAATCAAGAATCCATTAACACCGATGAAGCTTAACATTCAATTTCTTCAGATGGCATGGAATGAGAAAAACCCCGACATTGACAGAAAATTGAGAGAGACAACAAACACACTATTAGAACAAATTGACATTCTCTCTAATATTGCCACGGCATTTTCAAATTATGCAAAATTGCCTCAGAAGAACATAGAGACATTCAATATCAAGGAATTAATCATCAGCACCATCAATCTTTACGATAACTATCCTAACATAAATATCACTTTAGAAGAAGAAAACGAAAGCGATTACATCATTGAATCAGACAAAAACAATTTAAGTATAGTTTTCGGCAATATCATCAAGAATGCCATTCAAGCCATTGGCAAGAAAGCAGATGGCAATATCCTAATAAAAATTAAAGATGTTAATAAATATTATGATATTGAAATCCGTGACAACGGTTGTGGCATAAGAGACGAAGAGAAGAAAAAGATATTCATGCCTAATTTCACTACAAAATCAAGTGGAATGGGAGTTGGATTATCAATAGTTTATGATATTTTAGAAACATTAGAAAGTACAATAAGCTTTGATAGCGAGGTCGACAAAGGAACTATTTTCAAATTAAATATTAAGAAATAAAATAAGGAGTAAATTATTATATTTGCAGAAACTTAAATGAACGAAATATGAGAAAGTTATTTTTGTGTTTAATCATAGCACTTATTACAACAGGCATTGCTTATGCTCAGAACATAATCGATCCAGAATTACAATCAATTTTAGATCAGAAAAGTAACGAAAAAATCAGCATCAATATTATTTTCAAATCACAGCTAGACCGTAACGAATTAGCGGAACGTTCAAGACAATACCTTGACAAAGAAACCAAACGTCAAGCTGTGATAAAAGAACTCAAGAATTTTTCAGAAGAATCACAACAAGAAGTTCTTTCAATCATAAGATCAGCTGAAAGCAGAAACGAGGTTTCAGACATCGTATGTCATTGGCTTTCAAATTCTATTACATGTACAACAACAAGAGAAGTCATTAAACAATTAGCAAAGCGTGGCGATATTTTAATGATTGGTCACAATTGCGACAGAAATGCTCTTATGAACGAGGCCGTCAGCGCAGCAGAAGAAGGCAAGGAAATCACAGAAAACGTCGTTCAGGTCAACGCTCCGAAAGTCTGGGACCTCGGTTACACAGGCAAGGGCGTTTTGGTTGCGATATTAGACACCGGCGTCAACTACGAGCATCCTGATTTAGCGGACCATCTCTGGGACGGCGGCTCGCAATATCCAAATCACGGTTACAACTCTTACGACAACAATAAGATTACCAAAGACAATCGCGGACATGGTTCTCACTGCGCTGGTACAATTTGCGGTGACGGTTCTGGCGAAAAACAAACAGGCATCGCTCCAAATGCAACATTGATGTGCATCAAAGCATTGAACGACAATGGCAATACCAACGCCAGCGCCATCATCAGCGGTATGGAGTTTGCCATCGAACATGGCGCCGACGTATTAAGCATGTCGTTAGGCATCGCCAATTCATCAGTGACAGACAGAACTATGATACGTCAGACCTGTGTCAACACTTTAGAAGCAGGCGTAGTCGCTTCTGTAGCAGCAGGTAACGAAGGCGGTTCACAAAGCGCAAATCCAGTTCCTAACAACGTCAGAGTCCCTGGCAGCTGCCCTGCACCATGGATTCACCCTGACCAACAAGGCAATGCCGGCGGCACATCATGCGTCATCGCCGTTGGCGCAGTCGATAAAAACGACAAGATATCTTCAATGTCATCACGCGGTCCTGTGACATGGCAAGAAACATCATACGCCGACTATCCTTACGAACCTGGCATCGGTTTAATACGCCCTGACGTCTGCGCACCTGGCGTCAATGTTGTTTCATTAAACTACGAAAGCGAAGGATATAAAAAATCGACAGGCACTTCAATGGCAGCACCATGCGTAGCAGGAATCATCTGTCTCATGCTTGAGAAAAACCCTAACTTGACACCTGCCGAGATTAGCGAGATATTAGAAACAACAGTCGTTAAAATCGCCGAGAAAAAAAATAACGACACAGGCTCCGGAAGAGTGGACGCCCTCGCCGCTATCAACGCGATAGACCTAGGAAAAATAACATTTAAAGACCTTACCTTCAGCGATGAAAACAATAACGGCAAGATTAACACCAACGAAGAAATCAAAATCAATGTCGACTTTGAAAACACTTCAAGCGAGACATATAAGAACATCACTGCTAAGTTGACTTGCACCAACAATTTAGTCAATATCACAAATAACACTACAACAATAAACGAGATCGCTGCTAACCAGACATTTAGCATCAACGACGTCTTCACTTTCATTATTGACGAGAAAGTCGCAGATCAAGAAAAACTCTATTTCGACGTTGAATTCTTCGATGGAGCGACAAGAATCTCTTCGACGAGATTTTCTGTTACGACAACAGACAAAACACTCGGATTCTCTTCAATTATCGTGACAAATGACAACAATAACAACGGCATACTTGAAGCTGGCGAGACAGCAGATTTAGGCATAGTGCTGAACAACTCAGGAAGCGAAATCGCTGTGAACTTAAGCGGAACATTAAAGAGCACAGACAATTCAATCACCATAAACAACGCCAACGCCGAGTTCGGTTCTATTGCGCCAAATGCTTCTGTTATAGCATATTACAACGTCACATTGGCA
>JAEIGA010018340.1_pt1 | contig 10656 bp, 11 predicted proteins | sample 9270691 | NCBI WGS metagenome assembly JAEIGA01 (sample SAMN17057246, study PRJNA624740) | gut metagenome | biome: biome; isolation source: fecal sample | host: Bos grunniens | place: China: Xizang | collected 2019 | reverse complement strand
CCTAACAAGCGGATTTTTGCATTTGTATGTACACATGCCCTGCTTGCGGGTAGCGTCTGGATAGCCGGAAGCATTGCTTGCCGGTAAGGGTATATACAAATCCGTTGCTTGTTAGGCCTGGCCCCGGCTCTTGCGGCCCCTTATTTACAGGGGAATTATAGCATAGCCGCAAAAATAAAAATTTGCGGCGGTGCTGCTTAGTTTCTTTTAGTACAATTAGAAACTATTAGATGAAATCCACGCCCCGAAAAGCCTTGTAAATCAAGGGTTTCAGAAAATTCTTGCACAGGGCTACCCCCCAAATTGCACAGGGCTACCCCCCAAATTGCACAGGGCTACCCCCCAAAATGCACAGGGCTACCCCCAAAAAATATTTTGCGGGTTGCGGGCTGCGGCTATCTTGTATTCTGCCCCTGGCGAAGCTATCAAGATGTTGTTGCTGCGGGCGGGTATTCCCTTTATAGGAAATCGAAAAGAGAAGAAAAAGCGGGGCTTGCGGTGTGCTGCCCCGCTCGATCTTGTCACTTTTTCCGCTTTTTCCGCTCCTTCGGCGGCTCTTTTGCCGCTTCGATTGCGGCGGCTCTCCGCTCGATAAGGTGGGATTGGTCTGGGTAGTCCTTCCATGTTACATGAACAAGAAGCGAAGAGAACAAGCTGTAGCTCATGTCGGAAAGCTCGTCTTCTGTAAGTGGGGTATTGGCCCGGTGGCAATATTCCCATGTAATATCCGGCGCGAGCGCGTCCATATCCCGCTCGAACGGTTCTATAATCCTTGCGGTAATGTTTCTATTTCCTCGCATTACTCGCTCATAGGAAGGAATGGAGCGGGCCACGGAAAGCAGAGTATCAACGGAAATCAAATCTTCATTGCTCTTTCCGGCGTTCATGCGCTTATGCTCGGCTATCTTTCGCCCGAAAAAATAGCTGTTCGGGTTGTTATTCCCGTTAATTTTTAGAAGGAAATCAGGGTAAGGCATGACGGGGTAAGCAGACAGAACGGAATGGAATTTAGCCCCGAAGGTGAAAATTATTCTCCCGTCTCTTTCAATGCTGCCCCAGTCTGCCACGTTTACGAATTTGTAAGTATCGGTTGTCCCCCCGCGCTTTTCTTCCCAGGTGATAGCGGAAGCCTGTAAAACTGCCAAATCTACCCTTGCCTGTTCCTTTGCTTGTTTCCTGTCTTTTAGCCCCCTCGCGGTCATATATTCGTCAAGGGTTAATACAACTTCCGGGCTTCGCGCTCCGTTCTCCGTGTAGCGTCTAACTATTGCGTCTAACAGCTGATAGGCAGAAGCCCGAAGCCCAGGTAGCAAAGTGTAGGGTAGACGGATTGAAAAATCTTGTCTTGCTATGATAGCAAGCCCGGAAGCGTCAACGGTTATATTCTCCGGGGTTGCTTGGGTTTTTACATACTCGTTTAATGCTGTTCCCTGGTGAATGTAGCTAAATCGTTTAGCCCCGGCTGTGCTTCCTATAGGCGGCTTGTCCCCGGAATGGATTTCAACGGAAGGGGAAGCGTCAACGATAGCCTTTAAGAAGCTGTCAAGGAATAGAAGGTCTGTATAGTCCCCCAGGCTGATATAGCGGTATCTGGGAAGCCCCAGCGCGTTCCGCAGAGCGTCCAGCTGCTCCGGCGTTGGCGTGAAGCTCCATTCCTTGCCCCAGTATTCCGGGTTCTCCGCTCTGATCTCCTGGGTGATCCATGTCTTTTTGCCGTTCCGCATAGTGTGGGCTGATTGCCAATCGTCCAGCCCAGATAGCAGAGCATAGGCGGGGCTTCCAGGCCATACAGGAGAAAGCAATGGGGTTTTCAGAAAAGACGGGTCATCGCTGCGAAGGTAAAACCATTCCCTATACAGGGCGCGGAAATTCTGCGGCTCCCTTTTCCCCATGTAGTAGAAAAGGCGGCTGCGCTCGATCTCGGCCCGCAGTTCTTCCAGAAAGGCGGCGTGTTCCTCTGGCGTTTCCCGCTCTTCCTCTGCTTCCGTCCCGGTTCCCAGGCGGTAAAGGTGGGCGTATTCTTCCAGCGTTACGCCTTTCAAATCAGCCCGCATAAGCATAAAACTGCGCTCCGTTGCGGCCTTGTGCGCTTTCTTATAGGTTGCAAGCGGGTTGATCTTCGGGGTTCTCTCCGTCAAGCGTTGGGCTATGCGCTGCAGCGCGTCCTCTTCCACGGTGAAGCCGTTGTCGGTGTCTATCCCTTCGGCGTGAAGCTCCGCAAAAATCGCGGCTCTGATCCGCTTGAAATAGGCCCGGTTCTTGTCCGATAGAAGGAAAATATCGTTGTTGTCCATTGGCTGATTGCTCCTTGTTGGGGTGGTATATGGGCGGCGTGAAAAGCGAACAGGCGCGGCCCGGTAACTCTGCATTTTGAAAAAAATAGTTACTTAAACGGGCTGGGTAACTCTTCTTTTTGGCCCTTTTTTCGTTTGTTTCTTTTCGTGCGTCCCCTGTAAAAAGGGGTGATTTCTTCCAGGCTCCGGCCCTGGGCTTCCGTTCTGGCGGCTGCTCTATAATGCGCGTGCGGGTGTGTTTATCGCGTGCGTGCGTGCGCGTTATATAGGGGCGGGCTTCAATCGTCCTGCTCTCGGAGCGCGGCGGCGTAGGTCTCCGCTGCTATGCGGTCAATATCGGCCTGTGTGAAGTCTGGCGATAGGGTGAAGTCTTGATCCTGGGCAGACAAAAAAGGATCTGGCGGGAAATCCTCTGCGAAGGTGGGAGCGGGTACGGTGTTCCGGGTGTGCGTGGTGTGCGCTCCGCGCACAAACGCGCTCAAATTCTGATCCCAGATATACACAATGCCCCCGATCTTCTGCGCTGGTAGTCTCTGATCTTTGATATACTGGCGAAGCGTCCGGCTCGATACTCCGATATAGCGGGCGGCTTCTTCCAGCCTGTAGAGAATAAGCCTTTCTCGGTCTGTCTGGTAAATGGTAGGCATGGGCTATCACTCCTAAAGGCGAAAATTAGAAAAGGGCTGTCCCGGGAAGAGCTACCGGGGGGCGTGGAGAAGAAAATAAAGCTGCCGACTGTAAACCGGGGGCGGGTGCGTGTGCGTGGTAGGGGGTGGGGGTTATGCCCCAGGTGGCCCCGGCTGGTCTGCTGGTCTCCGGCTCCGGCTGCAGCTCGTCCGGCTGCTGTCCGGCCCGCTCGGCTGTCTCCGGCTGGCTCTCGCTCTGATCTGCGGCGCGGCTGCATGGTGTCCAGGCTCCGGCCCAGCTCCTTCCCCTATAGGCTGCGGCTGTCAGAGCGGGCGGCGGTGCTGTGTGGCTGTGCTGTCTGTCCTGTGTATGTGGTGGTGTGTATGTCGATAGCTTCACATGGGGGCTATATGGGCGTGTAATAGGGTGCTATTGTCTTCACTTTTCATTGTCTGCTAATAATAGTTTTCGGACAATGCCCCCGTTTTCCCCATGCTGTTCCGGCTGTCTCCGCTGGTGCTGTCCAGGTCTCCGGCGCGGTGCGTCTCTGCCTGTGGTGCTGGCGGCTGCGTCTGCTTCCGGGTGCGCTCTGGCGGCTCTCGTTGCCCTGTATGCGGTTGTGCGGTTGCTGGGTGTCATTGTTCCCGCTCCTTCCGTCTGCGCTCGTCCTGGCGGCTTCCTGTGGCTCTCGGTCAATCTCTGCGCTGCAAGCGGCCCACGATATGCGCGTGAATGTCTCCGGCTCTCGCTCCGCAGATAAAGGCAAGGCGGGCGGCTTCCTGTTCTTTCCCTGTAAGAAGGTGCTGCAGCTCTGCCCGCTTCGCTGGGCGAAGGTTCAGCCCGTCAAGAAGTCCCTGGGCTTTCTCGGTCAAGGCTTGGTATTGGTCGCTCTCGGTGATCTCCACGCCCTCGGCCTGGTCGATATACGGATAAACAATCAAGGCGGCGTTTCCCCCTTTCTCGGTGTGCGGCTGATCTTCTGCGGCGGGCGGTATTGTCTTAGCAAGCAACGGGCGTGAGCGTTCACGCCCAGGCAAGCAGAGCGGGCGGCTGTCCACGCCCTTCTTGCTGTTGCGGTGTGGCCCCCGCTCCCCCTGTTTCGGTGTGGTCGAAAAGCAAGCAGGAGAAAGGCCCGGGGTTGCTGCGGCTCCCGGCCCGGTCACATCTGCGCGGCAAAGCCCGCAGAAACGGGGCTTTCCGGGGTTTCCCTCTGAAAAGGAAATAGGGGTTGCTGTTGCTGGCCCTTCCCGGAAATAGGGGTTGCTCTGGCGGTTCTCCCGATTGTGGCGGGGCTTTGTAGGGGTTGCGGCTCTGCCTGGGCTATTTGCCCCCATTTATGAAAGCGTCAAGGTTCGCTTGGGTCACTTTCCATTCCCGCCCGATCTTGCGGGCTTTCAGCTCCCCGCTTCCCACGTATTTTAGCAGCGTCCTATAGGAAACGCCCAGGATCTTCTGCAAGTCCTTCAAGTCATACAAGCGCAGCTCCGGCGCGGTGGTCTGATCGTTCATTCTTGGCTATCCTCGCTTTCTCCGTCCTTCTCCGGGAAGGCGGCTTCTAATGTCTGATGAATAAGGTCATTGACGGAAAGCCCAGCTTCTTCCGCTGCCGCTTTGATCCGCTCGAAAAGGGAAGGCTGCATAAGGGCGTTATAGCGTTTGCTCTTCGTCTCGATGAAGCGCGGGTCGATCTTGTATCCCTTCGGCGGTTTGGGGCGCGGCTGGGGTTTCTGCTGCGGCTCCGTCCCCGGTAGTCTGATCGTGGGCGGCTCCTGGGGCTGTGGCGTGGTGTCCGGCTCTCCCGCTCCCGATATGAAAAGCTCGGCGGGGTTGCCCTGGATAAATGATTTTTTCTTCGGCATGGTGCTATCTCCCTTCTGTCAGTAGTTCGTCTATAAAGGCGGCATAGTCTGCCGTTACCTTTGCGCGGGGTGCGTAGTCAAAAAGGCTGCGCTTGCTGATCTGCGCTTCTTTTACCGTTACGCTGTCCCGGATCGTGGCCCGGAATACTTTGGTTTGAAGTTTGGCGGCTATCTGCTGCGCAAGCTGGGAAATCTCCCGGCTCAAAACAGAGCGGGCGGCGTAGCGGGTCAAAAGTATTCCCTCGATCTGCAAGCCCGGGTTGGTGTATCTCTTTACAGGCTGCAGCGTCTCCGATAGTCTTTCAATTCCCTGTAGGGAAAATATGTCGGCCTGGGCTGGAATAATCAAGCCCTCGGAAGCGGTTAGAGCGTTGACGGTGAGAACGCCCAGGGCGGGCGGGGTGTCTATGATGATATGGGAATACTGCCCCCGCAGCGGCTCCAGGGCTTCTTTCAAGCGGTATTCTTTCCCGGTGTCGGTGAAAAGTAAATCGGCCCCGGATAGGTGCTTGCTGGCGGGTATAATGTCCCCCGCTCCCGTGTGCTGGATCGCGGCGGCTGCGCTGATCTCCCCGGTGAGAACGCCCAGGATTGAAGCCCCGGTAGTTCTGGCCCCGGTACAGAAGGAAAGATTTGTTTGCGGGTCAAGGTCAATCAGAAGGGGGTTATAGCCCTTTAGGGCAAGCCCGGAAGCAAGGGCGGCGGCGGTGGTGGTCTTCCCGGCTCCCCCCTTCTGGTTGGTGATCGTGTAGGTGCGGGCGGTGTTCATCTTGTTCATAGGTTCGGCTCCTTCTCCCATGTTGTTCCCCTTTCGCTGTCTGCCGGGTCAGCGGCGGCGGTTTGTGGTTTGCAAGTAGTACTGCAGCGGCGCGGTTGCTTCTCCGTCCTCGTCTTCGTCCTCTTCCTGCTCCGCTTCCCAGGCGTTCAGCTCTTCGCTCTCGTTCAGAGCGTCCCGAAGGGCGGCGGCTTCCTCGAAGGAAAGGGCTATTCCGTTACGGTACATCTGGCCCCGCTCCCCGTTGTCCTTGCGCTCCCATTTGTGAATATCGAAGCGGAGCGGGTCTTGCTGTACATCGGAATAATGTACCATGTTCAGCTCCACGGTTTCCTTTTTGTGGGCGCGCAGCGTCAAGATATGTTTGCGTAGTTCGTACATGGTGAAAGGCTCCTTTCTCGCGGCTCCTGTGGCGTTCTGCGGGGTTTTCGTGCGGGGTAAGGTCTTTATATTCCCCGCTCGATATTCGGCCCGGAAAGCCCTTGTTTTTCCGGGGTTTTTGCCCCTCTAAATGCGTACAGGCGCGGCGGTGTTATTCAGATACGCGCTTGAGCGGGTAGGGTTTCCCCCGCCCGCTGGCGCGTCCTGGTCTGATGTTGCCCCTTTAGGGGTGGTAGTGTCTGCCGGTTCCCCGGCGCGGCTCTCTGCGGATCTCCTGGCCCCGGCTGGCGCGTCCGGCATAGTCCCGCTTGATGGTGATTTCAAGCTCGGCCTGTGTCCCTACATCGGTTTCCTCGGGGCTGTTGTAGGTGGTGGCCCGGCCCACGATGAAGCCCCCATAGGCTTCCATTTCCAGCTCGTTCTCCGGGTCAAAAGGGATCGCGTTGCCTTGGTTTGCGATTGTGTAGCGGCTGGCGTTTACGGTCTTGCAGAGTTCTCTAACTGTCATGTGCTTTGCTCCTTTCTTGATTGACAAGCGGGAGCGGGTGCGGTATAATAAGCCTGTCCCGCTCCGGCGGGGTGGTTTGGGCTTCCGTGTCAGCTTTGGCGGGCGGTACGGAAGCCCTTTTTCTATCCTATAGGCGGGTGTGGCCCCGCTTATATCCTGTTGTGTGTGCGCTTGTGTGTATGCTGTTATCTGTATCAGCCGAAGATTGCGGCGGCTATGCGCTTCTCGCTGTTGTTGTTGGCGCGTTCCAGGGCGTGGGCGTAAATCATCGTTGTACTGATGTTTGCATGGCCCAGGAGCTGCTGGGTCTCTTCCAGGGTGGCCCCGTTCAGAAGGTTCAGCGTTGCGGCGGTGTGCCGCAGGCTGTGGGCGGTGTGCCGTTCATCGTCCAGCCCGATTTCTACCATGTGTTCCTTTGCGGTGCGGCTAATGCTGCGGGTAGTCATGCGGCCCCCGGCGTTGCGGTTTGCTTCGGAAGCAAAGAGCGGGGCGGCGGGGTTTGTCTCTTTGCGGGCTTTCAGATAGTCCCGGATCGCGTCTTCTACAGGCCCCGCGAGCTTTACATATTCGGCCTTCTCGTCATGGCCCTTGCCCTGGAAGTAAAGGGCGGTTTCGTCTCCGGCTGCTCGAATGTCCCCGATGTCTGCCCGGATAATGCTAATGGTGCGAAGTCCGGTAGTCAGCATAAGGGCAAGCATAGCATAGTCACGCTTTCCCTTTAGGGTGGTGCGGTCGATGGTGTCCAGGAGCTTCCCGGCCTGGCGGCTGGTCAGATAGTCCCGCTTGTGGCCCTTGTCGATCTTGGCCCCCTTCACGCGCTCGGCAATGTTCGGATAAAGCCCTTCGGTCTGCGTCCAGGTGAAAAAGAGCTTGACGGGGGCAAGGTAGCTCTGGATCGTGGTTGCTTTCTTGCCCTGGGCTTTCAGCCCTTCGCGGTAGGCAATCACATCTTCCCGGGTGGGCTGGCTGATCCCGTTCTCCTGTAGGTAGGTGATGAATTGGCGAAGGTTCCGGGTATAGGTCGCGCTGGTCTTTTCGGTAGCGTCAATAAAGGCAATCCAACGGGAAAACAGGTCGGGCGTGAAAGCGTCCCGCTGCTGCTGCAGCGCGTTCCCGGTGGTGATCGTCATAAGCTCGTTCATTGTTCCGGCTCCCTTCTGCGTGTTCTTGTGTGTATGTGGTTATGTGTATATCGTGGTGTGTTGCTCTCTATCTGTCTATAATTATAAAGGATTGTCTGCTATTTGTCAAGCGTTATTTTCACATTTCTACACATTTATTTCACGGTAGCAGAGAAAGAAAAGCCCCCGCTTTTCGGCGGGGTGCTTCTCTATGCTGTGGCGGCTATGCGGTCTTCAAGGTCTCTAATCCTGGCCCGGTGCGCTCTGATCGCGGCGGCTATGCGCTCTCGGCTGTCCAGGTCTGTCTCCCGCTTCTGGGCTTCCTGTAGGTGGTGGAGCTGGCCCCGGGTGCGGTCAAGCTCGATCTGCAGCGGCTCCGGCTCTCCCAGGCCCCGCCCGTAAATCTGCAGAATGTCCCCTTGTACCTGGTCGAAGAAGTAGCGGTTGCGCGTCATTTCGGCTATTGCTTCCGCTGCGGTCAAAAACAGGCGGTAGATACTGGCCCCGCTCCTGGTTCCTTTCAGAATTTCGGCTTGCAGAGCTTCGGAGCGGCGGCGGTTCTGCTCGATCTCCTTATAGGCGGCTGTGGCCCGCTCTGCGGCTTCTCGATCCTGTTCAGCCTGTAAAAGAAGGCCCTGGGCGGGTGCTTCTATGCTCTCTCCGGCTGTGGTCGCGCTGTGGGGCGTTTCCTGCCCCTCTGCGGGGTTTTCCCACGGGGTAGGGCTGGAATACTCCCTTGTGTCCGTTCGTGGCGTGTCGGCGGCTGTGGCGGGTCGATTTTCTTCCAGGATAGGCCCGAAGAGCTGGGAGAAGTCAAGAGCGGGTATTTCTGCGGCCCGCTGCATTATCGGCTCCCTTCCGGGTCTGCGAAAAGGTTAAACATTGGGTAGAAATCAAGAAGCGCGTCTCCCTTTGCCCCGTTCCTGTTCTTCAAGATTTTAACCTGGATCTGCTGCGCTTGTCCTTTCGCTCCCTTATCGGCTGCGGCCCGCATAAGCTCCCGGATTCGCTTGTTTCGTGCGGTCTCCGCTTCTCCGTCCTGGTAGTCCATGCCGTCATATTGAAGCCCTATAAGCACATCGGAAGAATACTCGATAGCCCCGCTCTCTTTGAAAGCTGCCATGTTTACCGGGTCTGTGTAGCTCTGCCGGTTGAAGCTGGAAATCCCTATCACGGGAAGGCAGAAATCCCGGCTCATGCGCTTTAATTCCAGCACGTTCTTATCTGTGGCCTGTTTGTCTGTTAGGCGGGTGTCCGGCGTGGCTATGATCTGCAAGTAGTCAATCAGAACAACGGGGGCGCGGCCTGTGATAGTGATATGCCGCTGCACTTTCTCCCGGATTGTGTCAACGGTCACATTCCCCAGGCCCTCGGTGATAAAGATATTCCCGGCGTATTCTGAATAAGCGGTGATCGCGTCCTGGATCGTCTGCCGCTCTTCGTTGCTATAGGCTGCGTAGCGTGTCCCGGTCAAAATGCCCCTGGTGGTCTTTGCGTTCCGGGTGTTTCCCCCGGCTGCAAGGGTGCGTTCAAGCGTCAAGCGGGAAATACTCTTTGCTATCAGCTCGGAGCGGGCCATTTCAAGGGAAAATATGAGAACGTCCCGCCCGCTGGCGGCTATCTGATCGGCTATCTGCAAGGCGAAGGTTGTTTTTCCCAGGCTCGATATTGCCCCCAGCACATAAAGCCCAGCGAAAAGGCCCCCGTCCAGGATTTTATCTATTGACGGGAAGCCCGTGGGGATCGCGGCGGCGTTTCGGCTCCGGCTGATCTCGTCAAGAAATCCCTGTAAGGAATAGACAACGGCTTCCTTCCGCAGCTCGGCCCGCTCCGCTTCTGCGGCTTCCTCTCCGGCGCGTCTCGCTTCTTCAAGGGCCATAATTGCGGCGTAGGTCAGCGCGTCCCGGTCTTTCATCAAGGCGGCGTTTGCGTCCTTCTCGTCTCCGTAGATATTGGCAACGGTGAAAGGGATTGAAAGCCGCCCCAGCTCCTTCCGCAGCTCGGCGGTTGCCTTCTGGCCCGCTTCGTCATTGTCCAGGCACAAAATGAGCGGGTAAAGCGGCGGCTTTTCTCGCAGAAGGTCAAGCAGTTTTCGCGTGTTGCTGGTGCTTCCCAGGGCAACGGCGGCGGCTCCCGGTGCTGCGTCCATGATTGAAAGCGCGTCCAGCTCTCCCTCGGTGATAAATACGGGCCATTTTGTTCCCGGATCGTGAAGGGCTGCGGCGTTGAAAAGGTGAACGGCTCCAACTTTCGATTTTTGATAGGCCCGCTCCCGCTCGGGTATGCGTTCCGGCTCCCGGGTGTCTCTGGCAAGGTAGGAGCTGCGGCCTGTAGGAATAATAAGCCGGGGGCTTGTTGGCGCGGCTCCTGGTGCTTTCGGGTGCTTCCAGGCTTCCACAAATCCGATATTGAAGCGGCGCAGCGTGTCAAGGGTGATCCCCCTGTGGTAGCTCGTTTTTTCAATATCGGCGGCGGCGCGTTTATAAAATTCCGTGAAATCCGTCTCCGGCTCCGGTGCTGGTTTTGTCGGTTTTCGCTCTGCCGGCGCGTGGGCTTTTTGCGGTTTTGCGTCTGCTCCTTCAAGGTCAATTCTGAAAAAGTCAGCGGCGGCTTTCAGCTGATCCGGGAAGTTTTGCAAGCCCCGCTCCTGGCCTATGATCTGGAAAAGGTCAGCGTTGGAGAAGCAGCCCGCCCAGCATGTGAAATGCTCCCCGTCTTTGGTGGTGATCCCCGTCCCCTTCGGCCCGCTGCCGCTGCCGCATATAGGGCAAACATAGCCCTTTTTCATTCCGTCCGGTTTGAAATATTCGCGGCTGCGGGTCAGTATTTCCCGCTTTGCTTGTTCTCTCGTCATTTTTCAAATTCTCACTTTCCGGCGCGGCTCCCCGCGTCCTGTTTTTGATTTTCGGTAGCCGCTGGGGGCGTAGCTTTTCGGGTTTTAGGGGTGGCCCCTAACAAGCGGATTTTTGCATTTGTATGTACACATGCCCTGCTTGCGGGTAGCGTCTGGATAGCCGGAAGCATTGCTTGCCGGTAAGGGTATATACAAATCCGTTGCTTGTTAGGCCTGGCCCCGGCTCTTGCGGCCCCT
>JAEIGA010018339.1_pt1 | contig 10657 bp, 10 predicted proteins | sample 9270691 | NCBI WGS metagenome assembly JAEIGA01 (sample SAMN17057246, study PRJNA624740) | gut metagenome | biome: biome; isolation source: fecal sample | host: Bos grunniens | place: China: Xizang | collected 2019 | reverse complement strand
TTTAAAGACATTTTTATTGTACAATTGTACATACCAACATATCCATCAATACGTGGTGTATTTCGATTGCTTGGGAATATCGTCTGTAGCTAATAACAATAAAGAGATGTGGGAGGAAAGAAAACGTGTATTTGCAGAAACGTTGCCCGCATTTGCTGAAGATTACATACATATGGACCAGTATTTACGCATGTTACGCGGATATGATAAACATGCAAATCAATTAGGCAAAATATTTATCAAACCAATAAGAGTATTGTTGAAAATTTTTAGAAAATGAATCCAATGGTATCAATAATAGTGCCTTGCTATAACCAAGCACACTATATGGCGGAAACACTAAACTCCGTAATTGCACAAACGTATGATAATTGGGAGTGTATAATCCTAAATGATGGCGCTACCGATAACACGGAAGAGGTGGCGTTGGAATATTGCAATAGAGATAGTCGTTTTAGGTATCATAAACATGAAAATAAAGGATTATCTGCAACGAGAAATGTCGGTATTAGATTGGCGGAAGGGCAATATCTTCAATTTTTAGATTCCGATGACATTCTTGCTCCAGAAAAATTGCAGAAACAGGTTTCGTTATTGGAAGATACGGGGGCTGATGTTTGCACATGCCATCATGATATGTTTAATAACTGTGATTTTGCGCATAGATACACGTACTCTTTATCAGAAGCTCCACATAAATTCACTGTGAAAGATTTAGGTAATACATTCATTATTACTCCACATGATGGACTATGTAGAAAAAGTTTTATCATTGACAATGAGGTTTTCTTCAAAGAGGATTTACGTTCATATGAAGATTGGTTGTTTTGGGAAACATTGATTGTGAAAGGGGCAAATTTTATAGAGATAGATGAGATATTGGCTCATTATCGTATTCATTTGGATTCAATGTCCAAACGGAATGAGACAATGATATATACGTGCATAGAATCAGCATTCAATTTATATGCTCTTATACCAGATAAGGAGAAAAAAGAATACATCAAATTCACAAGTCAGCGTGTTGCTCAGATTGCAAAACATTTTTTAAGGAATTATGATGCAGAAAAAAAAGCAAATTCAATAGATTATAAGCTTGGAGCGTTTTTGTTATATCCATTTCATGTTATTTCTAGATTTTTACGTAAGAAAGGATTAAGAAAATGAAAAATATTAGACCGATAGCAATATATCTACCTCAATATCATCCATTTAAAGAAAATAATGAATGGTGGGGAGAAGGTTTCACAGAATGGAATAATGTAGTTAAAGGAAAACCTCGTTTTAAAGGACATTACCAACCACATTTGCCTGCTGATTTAGGATTCTATGATTTGCGTTTGCCAGAAGTTCGAGAAAAACAAGCGGCTATGGCAAAAGAATACGGAATATATGGTTTCTGTTATTATCATTATTGGTTTAATGGAAAATTATTGATGGAGCGTCCATTGAATGAAATTTTAGAATCAGGAAAACCAGATTTCCCATTTTGCATGTGTTGGGCTAATGAGAATTGGTCTAGGCGTTGGGACGGAGGTGATCATCATATCTTAATAGCACAAGATTATTCTGAACAAGATGATATTGAGCATATTCGTTACTTATTGCAAATATTCAAAGACGAACGCTATATAAAAGTTGATGGGAAACCATTATTCATTGTCTATAAACCAGATGAGTTTCCTAATATACAACGAACTATTCAAATTTGGCGTGAAGAAGCTAAAAAGGAAGGAATAGAGTTGTATCTATGTGCATTTGAGCGTGTTATTGGTATGACAGCAGAAGAAGAATGCATGGTAGGATTTGATGCTGCTATAGAATTTCAACCATTATCTAAATCTTTAAAAAAGTATTCATTAAAATATCACAGACCAAATATATTTGAACGAGTGATAAATAAAATACAGAAGATTTATTGTCAAATTCAAAATAAAGAACGAATAAGAAAAAAGGATAATCATGTTGACTATGAAATATTTATAGACATGGATTTACAAATGACGCATGATTGCAAGTGTTATCCAGGTGTTAGCCCTTCTTGGGACAATTCCTCTCGAAGAACTAAAATATGGGCGACAATATTTAAAGGTAGTAATCCAGAGTTGTTTCACAAGTGGTGTGTAAAAAAAATAGAACAATTTAAACCTTTTTCTAAAGAGGAGAATTTCCTGTTTATTAATGCTTGGAATGAATGGGCTGAAGGAAACCATTTGGAGCCAGATCAAAGATGGGGTAAACAATATTTAGAGGCATTTAAGCGAGCTTTGAATGGATAGATTATTAGTAATCATAGTAACTTACAATGCGCATGATTGGATTCATCAATGTTTGAATTCGGTGGATATGGAGCGTTACGATGCGTTTGTGGTGGATAATGCTTCTACAGATGATACGTTGTCTATCCTGCAAGCGGAATATCCTAAGGCAATTGTGCGTGCAATGGACAAGAATTTGGGTTTTGGGCAAGCGAATAATATCGGTTTGCGTTATGCATTAGACATGGGATATGATTATGTATTTCTTCTGAATCAAGATGCATGGCTATTGCCTGATACAATTGAAAGACTGATTGCTGCTCAAAAACAACATCCAGAGTATTGGGTATTATCACCTTTGCAGATGAATACAGCGCAAGGTGGAGTAGAGCGAACCTTTACTACCTATGTAAATCGTTTTAAAGTGGATATAAACGCAAGCACTATTCAAGAAGTAGGTTTTTGTAATGCAGCATTATGGTTGATAACTATAGAAACTCTGAGAATTATTGGAGGATTTGATCCTATTTTTCCGCATTATGGAGAAGATACAGATTTCTTGCAGAGGGTTACATTCTATAAAGGGAAAATAGGTGTATTGCCGAGCATCAAAGCTTATCATGAACATAAAGCGCCTGTAGATTATAATGAAAAAAGAATGATATATCGAACGCATTTAGCATTTATGGGTATTTTAAAAAACATTAATCATTCCATATTGCATTGTACTTGTCAATTATTGTGGTATGTTCTGCGGCGTATGTTAAGAAATGCATATCAATTGCAATTTTTAAATATAAAAATAGATGTTTTGTCGCTAATTAAGGCGTTAAGTAAATATAATGAAATAATAAAACATAGAGATTTGACAATAACTAAACCAATGTATCTGTATTTATAATGAAATTGTTAGGTAAAATACGAAAATATTGGCAATGTCGTACCGCTAAGGGCTATGAACAGTGGTTGCGTGAACATGGAGTCGTGATTGGAAAAAACTTGCGATTATTTAATCATAAGTCAATTCGTTTTGATGTTTCAAGTCCTGGATTGATTGTCATAGGAGATAATGTGTCAATAACTGCAGAGGTTAGTATCCTAACACACGATTTTTGTTCATCCGTTTTTCGTTTAAAGTATTACGATTTTGTACCTGGACGCAGTAAAGTGGTAATAGGAAATAATGTTTATATTGGCCAAAAGGCAATGATATTGCGCGGCGTAACAATTGGCGATAATGTGATTATAGGAGCAGGGGCGATTGTGACAAAAGATGTTCCTTCTGATTCGGTTGTAGCGGGCATTCCTGCACAAGTGGTGTGTACATTGGATGAATATTATCAAAAACGCAAAGCGATAGCTGTAGAAGAGGCCCTGCAATACGCACAAGATTTGTATCATTATCGTGGCGTAAAGCCAACCGTAGAAGACTTTTGGGAGGAATTTGCGTTGTTTTATCACGAAGGGGAACATTATCCAGAAGCATTTATACAACGCATAAAAAATGTGCAAATGCCGGGAGAGTTATACGATGAATTTATAAAAAATAATAACCCAATGTATGTGTCATTTGAAGATTTTTTGAATGATGCGATAGGAATGGCATAACATCTTTCCCTTTGTATTTATGATATAAAAAACGAATAATAAGCCACGTAGACTAACGTTATTATATTTTAATTATATGAAAGAAAGATATATTTTACAAATCTTATTAGGTTCACCTCGTGTCTATTCTGGATTGGATCATTTGATGGTTGAAACGACTAAATTGGCAACTATACAAGGATATATCAATGTGTGCGTATATACCGACACCATGGAATATATGCCACAATTGCAGCAAGATATTGAGGATGCTGGTGGTGTAGTAGAATTGGTGTGTAGCTCAAATTTACTACGAGATATTTGGTGTTTATATCGTAAATATCATCCGATGATAGTCGATACACACTTTATAAATAAGGTAAAGTTGTGGACATGTATATTCTCTGTGCTATTGGGTGCGAAACATTATACGCATATTCATTCTCAAATTGGTCCGGAAGTACATGAATATGTTAAGAAAAAAGGTGTTTTAAAACGAATATTATTGGGTATATACTATCTAATATTGGGAAGTGTTAGTAAAAAAATACTGTGTGTTTCAGATTTGAATAGAGTACAATATACAGAGTGGAGCTATGGAGCAAAAAATAAAGCAATAACTCTCTACATGGGTACACAAATACATGAGCCATCTTATTCTAAATTAGAAGCAAGAAGTATATTGCAGATTCCTCAAAGTGAGTATGTCATCACAAATGTTTCTGCTATAGAACCGATTAAGGGAATTGATTTGATTATAAAATCTGTTGCATTGTTAAAACAAAAAGGATTAAAAGTATTGTTTGCTCATATAGGAGGATTACGGGAAAATACTTCCGAACAGCAACAATATGCAGATTCACTCAAACAGTTAGTGATAGAATTAGGTGTAGAAGATAATATTATTTGGTTAGGGAGACGGAATGATATAAGCGATATACTATCATTTGCAGATTGTTATGTACATCCTTCATGGACGGAAGGACTACCCTCTGCGTTAATGGAGGCTGCAATGGCTGGTTTGCCACTCATAGCAACACGTGCAGGTGGTATGCCTGAAATAGTTAAGGATCAGTATAGTGGTAGGTTGATAGAACCGGGAATTTATATACAATTGGCTAATACAATTGAGCAGGTGCTCTCCTCAAAAAATAACTATGGTAGTAATGCCAGGGCAATGGTATATAATACCTTTAATCAAGAGAAGCAAGCAAGGAAAATGCTGCAGCTATACGATTTAGAATAATATTTTTAAGAAATCATAGAAATGATATCGTTCATAATCATAGGAAAAAATGAAGGATGGCGTTTGGAAAAATGTCTACAATCGCTTGTGTCTATCGTAGAGCAAGATGAGATCACAGATCATGAAATTATTTATGTGGATAGTCAATCTACAGATAATAGTGTAGTATTAGCAAAACAATATGGAGCAAAAACATTTCTTATTACTGGAGAATGTAATGCTGCTATAGCACGTAATATTGGGGCTAAAGAGGCAATAGGGGATATTTTATTCTTTATTGATGGTGATATGGAAATATTTCCTGGGTTCTTGCCTAAAGTTCTCACTAAAGATAATCAATTGGAGTATCCTTTTATATCTGGCATCTTTAATGATATTGTACATGATATGGATTGGAATTATCTTTATACATCTCGCAGACACAAGCTACAAGAAGGTGATGCGGATGCTATACAAATAACTACGGGGGGCTTATTTATAATAGAATATTCTTTGTGGGAGCAAGTTAATGGATTAGAAACAAGATTAAAGATGGGGGAAGATTTTGATATAGGTCTGCGATTAACAAAATTAGGAGTACCTTTACGCCGTAAAGCGATTCTACTTGCTAATCATTACATGCGACAATATACTATGAGAGATGATTATGTGATGAGTGTGAAATATAGGGCATTGCTGTTACGCAAACACTGGAATAATATCAATTATTTAAGAATATTTATAAAACAACAATATACGACGGTATTATTATTGTTGTCTGTTGCATTATCTTTTCTATCTCCATGGTTTATTATATTGTATCTTGTTTCCGTATGTTACAAAAATTATAAACAGCGTAATTGGAGGCTTTTTTGGAAACCAATAGCACGTGATTGTATTCTATTATGGGCATTGCTGTTTTTTAAGCCAATTAATGCGGAATTAATATATATGAAATGTAATGAATAGTATATTTTTACTATATTATGCGGTATCAACTCTTTTAATGATACTTATGCTTTGGCATTATAGACAAAGTTTGTTTGCGTTATTGATCGTGTTGATGGCATTTAATGGGGTATTTTCTTTTTGGATTCCTCATGGCACACAGCTACTAAATGTTGTTACGGCCTTGCTTAGCACTTATCTATTGGTACAAAATGAGGTTTGGAAACATTTTGTATACATCAAATATTTAGTAGCAGCGTTTTTGATATTTTCTATTTATTTCATATGTGATAATGTATTTGTACATATGAATGATTTGTTATTCGTTTTTTCACAATATTCTAAATATTACGTGCCATTTGTTTGTTTGTTATTATTTATTTATTATACGAATAAAAATATAGCATATATTGGTTATTATAATCATTTATGGGGCACTATATTGTTAATCCAGGTATTAATGTCCCTATACAAGTATCTTTTAGTTGGACATCATTGGGAAGGTATGGTGGGAACGTTTGGTGGAGTGTATGGTGGTGGTACAGGAACAAGTTTTCCCTTGGTGGCATTATGCTGGGTGGCTATCAATTCTAATATGGATATTCGTAAATGGAAGTCATGGTTGTTTATAGCGGGTTTATTATTTTTAGGTATTGCTACAGGAAAACGAGCTGTTATTTTACTCTTCCCGATTTTATTCTTGGTGTTATCGGTATATGTGTGTAAAAAGAAATATTCTAATCGAGTATGGGTTGTAATTGCTGCAGCACCAGTGCTATTCTATTTCGGTGTTCGTTTGACACCAACCTTTAATCCGGAAAATAAAGTGTGGGGTAGTTTTGATTTGGAATATATGTTGAATTATACAGAAAATTATGCTATGGGAGAGGTCGAAGCGGGAGAAGAACGTGAGCATTATACAGGACGAGTAGGATCTGCTCTTGCATTTTGGAATATATTCAAAGACATTGATACTTATACATCGAAAACTTTATTAGGAGAAGGTGTGGAACGAGCGTATACGTCGGCAGAAAATAGAGAGAGATATGATCAATTTGGACGAGATTATGGTTTGAATCATCGTGGAGATATTACTGGAATATTAATGACATGTATTGGAATCGGGGTTGTTGGTGTTGTCTTATTTATTATATATTATTGGTCTTTATTTAGAGTCGTAAAATATAGGCGACTTCAACTTACATTATTTGCTTTAGTGATGTTTGATTTTATATTTTACAATGCTACAATGACTCGCGATCCATTTGTTAGTACATTAATGATGTTTGTGATTGTATATTCATTAGTACAATATTCTCCTAGAGGGAGATATAACATGGAAACTCATCCTTTTTTCTTAACATAAGTAATTGAAAAATTATGCGAACATTTTGGTTAATAGTATATTATGGATTTGCCAAGCATTTGCCCAAATCTACCGCACCGATAGTCGGAACGATTGCTAAAGCGTTGCGCCGTAGGTGTGCAAAACATTTATTTGCACAATGCGGAGGAGGATTCAATCTAGAGCAAGGAGCATATATTGGCAATGGAAAGAAATTTTCGGTTGGTAACAATGTAGGATTAGGCAAGGACTTTACATGTCATTGTCGTATTGTAACAATTGAAGATGATTTGATGATGGGAGAAAGTGTGTTGTTTTTAGGTGGAGGACATAAGCACGATGATTTATCTATACCCATGATACAACAGGGAGGGCTACCAGATACGCCTTTGCATATTGGTAGCGATGTGTGGATAGGCTCTCGAGCAATTATCTTGCCAGGTTGTAAACGCATTGGTGCGCATAGCATCATCGGCGCGGGAGCTGTAGTAACTAAAGATGTTCCCGATTATGCCATAGTAGGTGGTAATCCTGCTAAAGTGATACGAATGAGGAAGTAAATGATATAGTTGTTATAATGAAAATACTGATTGTTTGCAGCCATAGATACTATGCTCCATATACGGATTATGTTGCTCCGTTTATATATGAGCAGATGCAGGGACTAAAAGCACTTGGTTGTGATTTTAGTGTGTGCTTTGTCAAAGGAGGAGGCTTTAAATCCTATTGGCAGGCATGGAAGAATATGCGCAAAATGATTGATGAATATCAGCCAGATATAGTGCATGCTCATTACGGACTATGTTGTTTGCTCGCGAACATGCAACGGAAAGTGCCTGTGGTATCCACCTATCATGGTAGTGATATCAATGATTCCAAGATAAGAGTGCTGTCAAAAATCGCCATTCGGTTGTCACAAAAGAATATTTTTGTATCTGAACGATTGATGTCGCTAATCAAACAGCCGCATAGAGCAATCGTTATTCCATGCAGTGTAGATACTACTACTTTTTATCCAATGGACAAGATGGAATGTCGCAAACAATTGGGGATGGATTTCGGAAAGACATATGTCCTTTTCTCAAAAGAATTCACAGATACGGTCAAGAACTATCCTTTGGCAAAGCAAGCAGTAGAAAAATATAATCCACAAACCGAATTGTTAGAATTTTATGGCTATACTCGCGAACAAGTACCATTATTGTACAATGCTGTAGATATGGGTATAATGACCTCATTTACAGAGGGTAGTCCGCAGTTTGTAAAAGAAGCAGTTGCATGTGGATGCCCTGTCGTATCAACCGATGTGGGAGACGTACAAGAGGTGATAGATGGCGTGAGCAATTGTTATCTTTCTACATATGAGGTAGACGATGTAGTTAATAGCATGCAAAAGGCATTAGCCGTTGGACATCTACAAAAAACGCACCTTCACGAGAGATATACAGCAAAATATATAGCAAAAACAATCTTTGAATTATATACCGACATATGCAACAAAAAATAAAAATACTACCTATCACAGCGGAGTTATATCCATCCTTTTATGAGATGGTCCAAGCCTCGCAATGGGGAAATCCAATGCTTCCGAATACTTATCACTCATCTCTTTGGGGTGATCTATTGGTAGAAGGCAATAGAGTGGTTGGCGGATGGGTAGGTACAATTCGCGGTAATATACCTATTGCCAAGATGATTACAAAATCAGTATATTTTGATTCTTATCTCATCTTTGCAACAGATGAAATGAAGAATCTGTATCAAGATTCGCTCATAACCTCTATGAAACTGCGGGCAAAGCGGGAAGGTATCACCATGTTTAATCTTACACATTGGGTAAGAGGATGTGGTATGCAAGTGGATGTAAAAGAGAAAGGGGCTACATATGTCTCTGTATTACATAAAACAGAAGAAGATCTGTGGAAAGAAGTAGAATCGAAACAACGCAATTGCATAAGAAAAGGCGAAAAGAGTGGGGTGGAATGTATTGTATGCAACGGAGAGGATTCGATACGCTATTTGGCTGATTTTCAACGATTGAGACAACGTACTCAACAACATGCTATCGGCAAAAATGCAAAGGCATCTATGCTACTGAAATCAGATGAGTTTTTCAAAAAACTATTCATGGATAAAAACACTACATTGTTTGTAGGTATAGCGGATAATCAGGTGGCAACGGTGGCACTTATGATACAATCAGGAAATACAGTATATTATTATTCTGGTGGTAGCGATTACGAACTAAATAAAAAATATAGTTGCTCTGCATATGTATTATGGAAAGCTATTTGTTGGTTTAATAGCCAAGGGATAGATGTTTTTGATATGGGTGGAGTGCCAGTATCCCCATCAAAAGAACACCCTGCGTATGGTGTATATGCATTCAAGCGTAGCTTTGGTGGTGCGTACCAAGAGTTTGATGGAGGAAAGATCATCATATCTCATTGGAAATACAAACTACTTAACTGGTTACTTTCACAACGAAAAGTATTGAGATTTTTTAGTACGAAATTATAATTAATGCGATATGAATTATAATTTATATTTCACGCTCGATTACGAGATCCATGGTAATGGTGATGGCGATCCCATCGACCTGATGGTGGAGCCAACCTATCGATTGATGGATATGCTGGAGCAGTATAACCAGCGACTAACCATCATGGCAGATGTGGCAGAGATACTCTGCTTCAAACGCTATTGGGAACAAACGGGCAAAGACGATTTTCATGTACAAGAGGTGGAGCAACAGCTGTGTGATGCCATTCGTCGAGGGCATGATGTACAATTGCATGTTCATTCATCCTATTTCAAGGCAGCGTGGAATGGTGAGCATTTCGACCAATGCATCGAGGAATACAATATGGCAGCACTCTCCTATGAACGTATTACAGAAATGGTCAGCCAGTCTATAAAATATCTGGAGAATTTGTTACAGCCAATCCTGTCCGATTACAAAGTGTGGCTTTTCCGTGCTGCCAACTGGAGCATGATGCCTACGCCTACCTTATATCAAGTATTAGTAGAACATGGTATCACGCACGATACGTCGGTTTATAAAGGTGGTTGTCAGGGGGGTAATGTGTGCTACGATTATCGCCATGCCTATGATAATCTTCTAACATATAGAGCCTCATCGAAAGATATTAATTTGCAAGATCCTGCCGGAGATTTGTGGGAAATGCCTATCTATACCGAGATGCGCCCATTCTGGGACTTTATCAGCCCCATCCGTATCTTCCGTATGGTACGAGCTAAGTTCCATAAGCACAAGCATCAGTCGCAACCTCA
>JAEIGA010018338.1_pt1 | contig 10657 bp, 10 predicted proteins | sample 9270691 | NCBI WGS metagenome assembly JAEIGA01 (sample SAMN17057246, study PRJNA624740) | gut metagenome | biome: biome; isolation source: fecal sample | host: Bos grunniens | place: China: Xizang | collected 2019 | reverse complement strand
TGGCGGTCAACTTGGTATATCCGCGCTCGTTTCACTTATGGACGTGGCAACCGCAAACAACACGGTAGCAATCGTAATGGCAGCGCCCATTGCTAAAACTATTAGTGAAGAATACGGCATTACTAACACCAAAACGGCGTCGTTACTAGATATATTTGGTAGCGTTGTTCAAGGAATTATCCCCTACGGCGCACAAATGGTTACAGCGGTTAGCTTAACGCACGTTTCGGCAGGTGCAATTATTCCGTATATATTCTATCCGTATCTACTTGCTATTAGTTCGATTTTGTTTATACTTATACCATCGCTTATTAAAAAGAAATAATTTTTACCATTAAAAAAGCCCAACGACGAGTTGGGCTTTTTTTTAGTCTTTTTTCTCCACTACTTTTTCTTCAATACCTGCAACTTCGTCAACGGGAACGGCAAAAGCAATGCCTTGCGCCTCGGTAGACGAACCTACCGCTTTATACAAACCTTTAAGTATTCCGTCAACAAGGTCGGCTTTAGCAAGTATCATAACGATTTCTTTTTCGGGCGTGATTGATATATTAAAGAATTTTTCAGCCTCTTTAGAAATAGTTCCCCTTCCGCTTAAAACCGTACCGCCTTTAGCACCGCACACTTTAGCCTCTTCCATTGCCACTTCCGAAAAGCCGTTGTTTACGACTGCAAACACGCATTTATAACCCTTTTTCATAATAATCCCCCCTTAAATAACCGTTCTATCGTTACTTAGTAATTGATAAATAGAAACGCCGATAATACTATCAAGCGCAATAGTATAAGCAATACCTTTACCGTTTTTTACCGTTTTAAACTTTTCGCTAAGCGTATCCATAGCGTCTTTAACCTTATCTTCTCGGATATACGATAAAATAACCGATTTATCCGACTCTGCAAGACCAAGTAAATCAAGCATTTGCGAATTAGCAGTACCCTTTCCAAACAATACCATTTGAACGTTTACTTCAAACTGCTCTAAAAGATCTACGTAAAACAAGGTTTTACTTCTATCGATTACCGTTATTAAAATTTTAAGTTTACGAACGTTTGAAACCTTATTTTTCGCCTTTTGCGCTTGAGGTTTATTCGTCAAAGTTTTAGCCATAACTCCCTCCTATAAAAAGCGAATAATTTGGTCGTCTTCTTCGCCCAAAATCTTCTTCATTGCAAGTTTTTCATAGAACTTCTTTCTAGATATAGAAGTAAAGCCTAATAGTTGAATAGTTATAAGCGGTGTCATTGCGACCATTGCAACGATACCAAAAGCATCCGATAAAATGTTACCGCCTAGCGCTACGCACGCGCCTATTGCAAACGGAAGTATAAAAGTAGACGTTAAAGGACCTGACGCTACACCGCCCGAGTCAAACGCTATAGCCGTGTAAATTTTAGGTACGAAAAACGAAAGCCCAAGCGAAATTAAATAACCGGGAATTAAGTAGTATAAAATCGAAAAGCCAAAGATAATTCTTATAACCGATAAACAAATAGATAAGCCTACGCCCACGCTTAACGCTATCATCATCGCCGTTTTAGAAACGGTGCCGTGAGTAATTTCTTCAACTTGCTTATTAAGAACGTGAACGGCGGGCTCTGCAAGAACTACCACTAAGCCAAGTACGAAACTAACTACGCTGACTGCAATGGGCGACGTTTTAGAAAGTTCTTCACCCATTTTAAAGCCTATCGGCATAAAGCCGACGTGAACTGAAGTTAAAAATACGATTAAGCCTATATAGGTAAACACCGTGCCTATTACTATTTGAATAATTTTCTTTTTAGGAAGTTTTAAGAAAATAAAATTGATTATAAAGAAGAAAGCAACCACTAACCCAAGCGCAATAGTAACGTCTTTAGTAGTGTTTATAAAAGTTGAAAACACGTACGAAGGTATATCGCTTGCAAGCACGTAGTCGTTAACGTTAGGCGCGGAAATATCACCGCCATTAACTAAACTTAAAATCAAAACGGCGAGTATTGGCCCAACCGAGCACATAGCGACCAAGCCGAAACTGTTTTCGCTAGAATTTCTACCGCCGATAGTCGTTGCAATACCAACGCCAAGCGCCATTATAAACGGAACGGTTATAGGCCCGGTAGTTACACCGCCAGAGTCAAACGAAAGGGGTATAAGCTGAAAATTTTCAGCGTCAACCGACAACACGAGTAAGGCTAGCGCAAACAATACCATATAAAAATAGACAAGTATACTAGCAAGGTCTTTTTTAAACACGATTTTAAGTATTGAAAGTATTAAAAATAAACCTACGCCAAGCCCAACGAAAATTATAATAAGGTTGCTACCTACTTGACTTGCAAGCACGGTTAAATCGGGCTCTGCAATAGTTATAAGAACGCCTAAGGCAAAACATACTAATAAAAGTAATTTTAAGTTTTTAGCCTTAGTCAAACCCGAACCTACGTGTTCGCCCATAGGCGTCATAGCGACGTCGGCGCCAAGCGTAAAAAACCCTATTCCCAAAATCAAAAATAGCGCGGAAACGCTAAACACTATAATCTCGTTTACGCTTAAGTTTACAAGCGGTGTAAAGTTCAAGATTATAACGATTAAGGTAACGGGTAAAACTGAAATTAAAGACTCTTTAATTTTGCTATGCAACAGTTTTTTCATCTCTATTAATCCCTATTTAGTATATTCTAGCATAGTTAATAAAAAAACAAAAGGGAAAAACTAAAATTTTTATTATTTTTTATAAGGCTTTGTCATAATAAATGACTGATTAGCAAAACTATTTATTTTTGCGATTTGACGAGAAAAACGCAAGAAAGACAAGTATTTTGTGAAGGCGCATACCCTTAGTGGTCTGTAACTGAACAAAATACACAGTATTTCACAGGGTTTTTCCGTCAAAAATCAGTCAGAGATTGTGACAAGGCCTTTAATTAACCTCCGCTAATTCGTTGCCACCACTCACTCTCGCCGATGTAACATATAATAAACGAAATAAGCACCATGCCAAAAACACAAATGAGTATCCAACCTAAAGTTTCCATCCAAGGCATAGTGGTTTCAGTTACTATAATTTCGTCGCCGTCGATTTTAATGCTTTCGTTAGAAGTAATTAGGTCGGCAATTTGCCCGCTATTTTTATAGTAAACGTGATGGTAATCTTTCGCAACCCAATATTCGCTAGTTGGATAAACCGTTTCTTCGTGAGCAACGTCGATAAAAATTATTCCTAAACCAACTAGTATTGCGCTAACCCAAGTTAAAATTTTAAAAATTTTATCTGCTTTACTCATATACTTACTTATCCTTTGTATCTATATCTTTTGCCCATTTTATTGGAATTCCGCCCGTTATTCTAACCTCGTCAATCATCGAGCCTAAGCATTGATACATTTTATCGGTTGAATGCTCAACGTCGTAATTAACCGCCCTATCAGCCGATATTCCTATTTCTTCTGCCGTTTCAACAGCGTCTATGTTTGCACCTAAAAATACAAACTCCCAACCCATATTTTGCTTAGCGTTTTCTATCATTTGTTTTACTTTATCTCTAGAAAACTCTCTGCTTGCGTTTTCGTAACCGTCGGTAGTAATTACAAAAATAGTATGCGAAGGAAGGTCTTCTTTACGAATATATTTATGGATGTTTTTAATATGTTTAATTGTTGAGCCTACCGCGTCGTAAAGCGCCGTTCCACCACCGACTTCATAGTCTTTTTCGGTAAGGGGTTCAATCTTTTCAAGTGACAATCTATCGTGTAAAGTTCTTGCCGTAAATGAGAATAGTACGGTCGTAACGAAGGCTTTGCCGTCTAATTTTTTTTGCTTTGCTATCATAGAGTTAAAACCGCCTATGGTATCTTTTTCCAAACCTTCCATAGACCCGCTAGCGTCAAGCACGAAAACCATTTCGGTTATGCCGTTAGCTTTTTTTTCAATTTCCTTAGGAATACCACGTGGTTCAACTTCGCAACAAGAGTTAGTTAAGGTTTTTTGTCTTTTTTCTTTCATAATAAAATCTCCTATAAAAAAGTAGTCGCAGGATTTATCCTACGGCTACATTATAAAATATTTTATTTTTGATTTGGTCAATTGGTAATTTACCTTTCGCGATAACCCAAACAAGGTTGGTCGAACTTATAAAGCGTTTCATTAATAAGCATAATATCGTAAACTTTATTTTTAATAAAATATTCGACAATTAAATCAAACGTTATGCTTTTAGAAAGGGTAAAACCCACCGTTTTTAGCAAGTGGTTAGTTTCTTCAATAGAAAGTTCTAGGGCGATTGCAAAAGATAAAACGGTGTTTTTGCTAGGCGTGTAATTGCCGTCGTTTAAAATTTTGTACCACGTTTGCTTGCTTACGTTTGCCTTTTTATAACACTCTACGTCGGTTAGACCTTTAAGGTCGATAAGTTTAAGTAGCGTTACCGCAAAAGTATCGTCTATTTTACTTAAAAGTTCTTCTATAGGCGAAAGTCTTTTAAATCTTGGGGCAGAACACGCGCAAATAGTATCCCACTTTCTACTTTCCCATTTATAAGACGTTCTGAGCATAAGTGGGCTATTTTCGAAGTATATAGATAAACTATTAGCGTCTAAAAAACTTTGCAAAGCCCTTTCAATATTTATACCAAAAGGTAAATCACCTATCGAAACGCAAACGCTACTACACTTTAACTCAACCGCCGTTTGCAAGCATTGAATACAACTAAATTCTAAACTTTTTTCGACGGGAACGCCTTTTATCTTAGGGGCGTTTTTCTTTATTAAATATAGATAATTTTTATCGCTTACCCTTTGAGTTTCAATATCGCACGGTTGGTTTTCGTTTGCTGTTAATAAAATGCGGGCGGTATAATAAATATCGTCGTTTTCATTTACGTAGTATATCGGCATAAAAAATTCTCCTTAGTGGTTTAATTAATATATACAATTTAAAATCGCAAATTCCTTTTTTGTTAAAAATAAAAACGCGCCCACCTAAGTAGACGCGTTTAAGTTATTAATTTCTATTAACCGATAAGAGCGTGAAGCGCAGCGATTAAGATAAATAAAGTTGTAGATACGGTTGACATCATTTTAATAAAGATATCAAGTGCAACGCCTACTACGTCTTTTCTAGTATCGCCAATCGTGTCGCCGGTAACAGCCGCTTTGTGTGCAGCCGAGCCTTTGCCGTGACCTATAAGTTTGCCTTGTTCGATATACTTTTTAGCATTGTCGAAAGCACCGCCAGAGTTACCCATAAAGATTGCTCTAGGAATAGCAACTACGGTTGCACCGAGTAAAAGGCCAAGAACGAAGTCAACGCCGAAGAACGCACCGCCTACGAGAGGTACTGCAAGCGCAATAATAGACGGGAACAACATTCTCTTAAGTGCAGCAGAAGTTGCAAGGCGAACGAGTTCGTTGTAATCAGGGTCTTTTTCACCCTTTAAGATAGCGGGGTCAGAAAGTTGCCTATCGCCAACGTTAGCAAGTTCTTTTGCAGAGATAATAGTATTGTCGGTAAGAATTGCGCTGAAGAATTCAATAAGCGCACCACCTAAAATTAAGCCGGCAACTACTGGAATTAACGACGAAATGTCTACGAAACTTGGCGGATTAAGACCAGAAACCGACGCATAGTTGCCGATGAAAGCAACGATTAACGATACGGTAGCGAAAGCAGCCGAGCCGATAGCAAAGCCTTTACCGATAGCGGCGGTAGTGTTACCAACCGAGTCAAGTTTATCGGTAATTACGCGAACTTCAGGCGCTAAGTGGCAAGATTCTGCAAGACCACCAGCGTTGTCTGCAATAGGACCAAACGCGTCGATAGAAACGGTAGTTCCTACGAAAGATAACATACCAAGCGATGCAATAGCAATACCGTAAGTTCCTGAAAGCATACCCGAGATAAGAAGTGATATAGCGATAATAGCGATAGGATATAAGCAAGAACGCGAACCAACAGCGTCGCCTTTAGTTACTAAGAACGCCTCGCCTTCAACCGAATATTCGGCGATTTGTTTAGTAGGCTTATTAGCGTCACTAGTGTAGTATTCGGTAATAGCGCCGATTGCAACACCGCTTATAATACCAAGCACTGCGCAAATCCAAGGCGATGCCCAACCTGCTTTAAAGCCGAGAACGTTTTTAAGAACTTCTACGTCCGTTCCGCCGAAAGCGATAAGAGCCGCTACACCGCAAGTAATAATAGAAATGCCTGCAGATATGTAAGTTGCAAGGTTGAGTTCCTTAGAAGGATCGTCGCCCATCTTTTTAAGTTGTGCGTACGCTAAGCCGATAATACAGCCAAGTAAACCGCCACCTGCTATAACGAGGGGGAAGATATACGTTGCGCTAAACATTGCGCTAGTCATACCAAGGTTAGATAATAAACCGATGGCAACTATGATAGACGCCGACATCGTTGCAACGAAACTTTCTAAAAGGTCAGAACAGTTACCTGCGATATCGTTAACGTTGTCACCGATAAAGTCTGCAATAACGTTGGGAACACGGCTATCGTCTTCAGGTAAATCGTTACGGATTTTACCTAAAATATCAGCCGAAATATCAGCCGCTTTAGTGAAGTTACCACCTGCTACACGGTTGAACATTGCAACGGTAGAACAACCTAAAGAGTATGCCGTAACTCTCATAACGGAAGAGTTGGTAAGTAACGCGTCAATCCAAATGATACCGCAACCTTCGTATGCTTGAAGGCCACCGCCTAATAAAGTTGCAATAGTGCTACTTTGAGGGCCAACGCCACTAATTAAAACTACGAGTAAAAGACCAAGTAAACCAAGTGCTTGAACGGAAATACCACTAACAGAACCACCGCCAAGTGCAACTTTTACAGTTTTGCCGATTGACAAAGTTTCTTTAGCAACGTTAGCAGTTCTAACGTTTGCGTACGTTGCAGACTTCATACCTAAAATACAAACTACGCTACTCATAACCGCGCCAAGTATATAGGTAAGACCGCTAAACTTTTCAATAAATAACGAAAGTAAAACTGCTATTGATAAAATAACAATACCTATCGTTGTAAATTCCTTTTTAAGGAAAACCCCTGCGCCTTCACGAATGATTGCGCTCATTTTTACCATACGCTCATTGCCTTCTTTAAGCTTCTTGATGGTTACGTAGTTGTAAACGACGTACAAGATAGCCAAAACGCAAATCGCAAGCATAATAAATAACCACACTTTGCTCATATAATTTCTCCTTTTGTCGTGTTGTTAGTAGCCAAATCCTACCACTATACCAAGTATAGCATTGATTTGTAAAATATGCTACTGTTTTTGGAAAAATTTTTCTAAAAATCAAATATTTTTTCTATATAATATATGGATTACTCTCGCTAAGATTACCTTTTATACAACTAAAAACGAGTACGGATCAAACACCGTACTCGCTAAAACCTTATAATTTTTTATTCTTTAATTTCGTCGAACACGCGAACGTAATCGCAAATAAATCTATCGTTTAATTCTTCTTGCGTCCAAGTGGTTTTGGGGTTACCCTTTCTATACCCTTGAACTTCAGTGGTTAAAAGTATAAACTGCTCTACTCTAGAAACGGGCTCACTGGTACGAGACGACTCTACACCGTCAAAATAAAAAACGTAACCGTCCTCGCCCCAATACATGCCAACGCGGTGATATTCGCCGTCTTCTACGTAGGTATTTTGAAGTCTACCAGCGTGGCTAAATTGCTTGCCGTAACCGTTAAACAAGTTACCTCTTATAAGTTTACCGTCTACAAAGTTTTCAATAATATCGCTTTCTATTCCAGCATACTCTGGATTTGCCGACATACCAATCGTAGGAGATTGCGTCCAAAATGCGCTCCACCAAAAAGGAAGTTTTTGGAATTTTACCCTTGCTTCGTAATAGCCGTATCTATGCGCGAATTTCGCTTTATTTAAAGGTTTTACCGGCCAAACGTCAACATCCCCACCCCAAGGGCTATCGCCGTGCTCTTTATTAAGGCGTTTTGCTATCGCACCTTGAATATCTAACTTGTCAAAACTGTTTTCTCCCGTTTGAAGTTGTGAAGAACAAAGTTTACCATCAACAATAACGGGTTTAAACACTACGTTGCTATTCCCGTCTAGTTCAACGCCTTTATCCGTCCACGCTTCGCCGGGCATACCAAAAAAGTCAAGTCGGTAACTCCACTTGCTTTCGTCAAGCGTATCTCCGTCAAACTCGTCGCTCCATATAAGCTTCCACTTTTTGTCTTTAGGAAGTAAACTGTATTCGTGATTTTCTACTTCAAATTTTTGCATGGCTTTTCTCCTTTTTAAGTTATGATAAAATTATATCAAACTAAAAACTTTTCGTCTTTCATTATTTAATTGTATTTTTATATTATATAACGATTTAACTTGATTTTCTAGCCTTTTTATGATATATTTTAACTAAATAAGGAGGTTTTATGCAGTCTATTAAAATATCTAGCTTCGGTATATATAGTACTAAAGAGCATTGTTCTAACGTAAAAGTTTCGCCAGTTAGAAGGGTTAGGGATTTTGAGTTTGACTTTATTATTTCGTGTAGCGAAGGCTCTGCCTCTATCATTGATGATAAAGAGGTTAAACTTTGCCCTAATATGCTTATCGTTAGAAAGCCAGGGCAAAACTCTAATAGTAGGCTCCATTTTAAGTGTTATTGCTTACATTTGCAAATTCCAACTTCACACTTTTTGTATAACGATTTAGTAAATACTCCTAATTTTTTTACCTTAATAAACGCAGCGGCGTACCAAAGCGTTTTTGAATCGCTTACCGAATATCTAATAAAACAATCAACCGTTGAAACCGATTATTTTATACTTTCTAAAATATTTGGACTCGTTGATAAAATTAAAAAAGATTCCCCTCAAAACAGCGCTGTTTCTCACCGCAATATTTACAAAAAACACTTTTCCGTTCAAAAAGCAAAGGAATATATAAAATCTAATTATTTTAAAGAAATAACGTTAGAAGATTTAGGAAGTTTAACGGGGTATTCCCCCAACCATTTTGCCAAACTTTTCACGGCGCAAATGGGAATTTCACCTCGAAAATATATTGAAAAAATAAGGGTTAATCAAGCAAAAATTTTGCTTATGAAAAACGACAAATCTATTTTAGATATTTCTTTAAATTGCGGGTTTTCTTCTCAACCGCACTTTTCAAAAGTATTTAAAACGCACACACTATTAACCCCTTATGAGTTTCAACAAAAATTTCGTTTTCTTAAATAAAAAGGCCTGCTTATGCAGGCTTTTTATACTTTTTTATCTTTCTTTTTAAGTGCGTCTAATAAAATTATTCCAAGCATTGCCGAAAGGCAAACGATTGCGTGTGAAACGAGCATTGCATACGATAAAATACAAAGGTCGTAAACAATCCAAACTACGCCGTTAAAAAATATAAATATTCTATAATAAGTGGACTTTTTTTGCGAAATCGCCACCGCGCAAAGCACCGCCGCAAGCATAGGTAATAAATCGTATAAGCTATAAAAGGTAAACGCTGAACAAACAACGTATGCAACCACTACTATCGGTTGTAGCCATTTAGGTTCAGTTTTTCCTAGTCTTCTTATTATATAAAAGATTATCGACTGAACGGTTGCAATCAAATAAATGCCCGAACCTGAAAAACCGCCGACTAAAACGTAGCTAAGCATACCTGCACCGTTGCAAATAATTTGGCATAGCATAACTAATTTTATATTTTTTATCAGCATTGAAGCGCACGCCGATACGCTTACTATTACGCCTAAAATCGTTGAAATTGTTTCCGCCATATATATCCTTTAGTTTTTATCTAAAATAACCGTTTTGAAAGTCCTTAGTGTATCCTTTTAACTTTTAATTTATTTTAACAGTATTTATAAAAAAAATCAATGTAAAGGCGCTATTTGTTTTGAATAAACGTTAAATTGTGTTAAAATACTTCTAATATTAATATAGGGGTTTTTATATGGACGCATTTTTTTTGATGCTAATAAACGTTTTAATTTTCGTGGCGCTTGCGCTACCCGGATTTATTTTAGTAAAAACTAAAATCCTTAAAACTAGCGAAAGCGGTGCGCTTTCTAAACTATTAACCTACGTTGGCATGCCTTTTTTAATACTATCAAGCACGCTAGGTATTAAGTTTGAAAGTAGCTTTATACTCGTAGCCGTTTTGTCGGCGGTCGGTTGCATTGCTTTAACTATTTTGGTTTTCTTTATTACTTTAATCTTAACCAAAAAAGAAGAGGGCGATAAAAAGCGCGGTATGATGCGCTTTGCAATGACCTTTTCTAACAACGGTTTTTTAGGAATTCCGCTTGCTATGGCGGTGTTTGGCGCAACTCACGTAATAGTTTCTATCGTAATTATATTAAATATATTAAACAATATTATAATATTTACGCTTGGCGTTTACTTAATTTCGGGCGATAAAACCAAAATCAGTTTCAAAAAAGCCTTTTTAAATCCCGTGCTTATCGCCTTTATTTTAGGGCTTGTTCTTAACCTTGTTGGAATTAAAAATTTAATTCCGCAAATTACCACCTATTCCGACCACCTAAAAAATATAGTAACGCCTATCTCAATGATTATTTTGGGAATTAAACTTGCAGACGTTCCTTTTAAATCGTTATTTACTTCAAAAAGTTGTTACTACGTAAGCGCTATAAAGTTG
>JAEIGA010018337.1_pt1 | contig 10658 bp, 8 predicted proteins | sample 9270691 | NCBI WGS metagenome assembly JAEIGA01 (sample SAMN17057246, study PRJNA624740) | gut metagenome | biome: biome; isolation source: fecal sample | host: Bos grunniens | place: China: Xizang | collected 2019 | reverse complement strand
CAAATGGACACCAAGATTAAACAACTATTGGCACAATAGAAACCCTCACCATGCAGAATCTCTATTGGCAACTATTCTCATCGTTTTTTCGCATTGGCAGTTTTACCCTCGGCGGAGGATATGCCATGATTCCGCTCATACAGCATGAGGTGGTGGAGAAGAGAAAATGGATGAGCGAAGAGGAGTTTCTTGACATGGTGGCGATGGCACAATCAGCACCCGGGGTGATTGCAATAAACACATCCATCTTTGTGGGATATAAACTGAAAGGAATCAAAGGAAGCATTGCGTGTGCATTGGGTAGTTCTTTGCCTTCTTTTCTTATCATACTCACCATAGCCATCAGCTTTACGTCCTTTGCGGACAATCCGACTGTGGAGCGCCTGTTCAAAGGAATCAGACCGGCAGTAGTAGCCCTCATTGTAGCTCCATTGTGGAAGATGTCGAAAGCAGCGAAGCTCACATGGAAAACAGCCATCATACCCATAGCTGCAGCCTTGCTCATCTGGCAATTAAATGTTTCTCCCATACTCATTGTTCTGTTAGCCATCATCGGAGGAATCATCGCACACTGCTATCTGCCCAAAAAATAGTGACTGCCCTTGAACAAATTGACCATGACAGATGTTCTCTTTGAGAATATATCTGTTAAACAATCATAACATTCTTAAAAAACATGTTACTTCATTTATTATTATTCTGCGCAGGACTGGTGTTAGTCATCCTTGGAGCAGATTGGTTGGTCAATGGTGCGTCGAAACTTGCGCAACGCCTTAGGGTGTCGGAATTAGTCATCGGATTGGTCATTGTGGCATTTGGTACTTCCATGCCCGAATTAGTAGTCAGCGGAAGCGCTTCACTGAAAGGCGCGAACGATATAGCCATTGCAAATGTTGTAGGAAGCAACATCTTTAATCTTTTATTTATACTCGGTGTTGCAGGACTCATTTTCCCCATGAATGTGAACAAAAGCATTATAAAGGTGGATACTCCTATCTCTTTGTTGGGCGCTATTCTATTGTTGTTGATGGGTTGTGTGATTCCTTTTAACGCCTCTCAGCACACCATCAGTTGGGGAGAAGGACTCATTATGCTCGCCATCTTTGCCCTCTACATGGGCTATGTCATGAAAATGGCGATGAAAAACCGACAAGAAACAGCCAACATCCAACAGCCTATGCCTAATCTGTGGCTCTCAATAGGACTTATTATCATAGGATTGGCCGGACTGATTTTTGGAGGAAATCTGCTTGTGGATAATGCTCTATATCTGGCCCGTGAGTGGGGCATGAGTGAAAAACTCATAGGGATGACTATCGTGGCGATGGGAACATCCCTTCCGGAATTTGCCACCTCCGTGACGGCAGCAATACGCAAGAAAAACGACATAGCCATTGCAAACGTGATTGGGAGCAACATCTTCAACATATTCTTCATTCTCCCGGTGTGCTCGTTGATTAGTCCGTTGGCTTATTCAACCCGTTTTAACATAGACATCGTCATTCTAATGTTGGGTAGCATAGTCTTTTGGGTCTTCACTGCTCGTGCGCAGAAACAAGGCAGAGCGTGCTCAGCGCTACTATTGTTGATGTACATCGCCTTTACCATCTATGCCATTCTACAAGGCTAAGGCCATCGTCTTACATATTGACTGAGGGACAGGCACAGGTGTGTGGAGATGACGGCATGAAGATGTAGAGGAGAAAGGTAAGTGTCCGGATTTATTGTAATTGAGTGGTGAAAACGCCGGTGTGCCGGGGGAGTAGGTCCGGGTGTAGGATGGAGATAAGATCGGCAAGGAGCAGGTCGGGACGTGTGAGTCCGAGTTCCCAGAAGTCGTTGGCTCCTTGTGGCGTTATTCTTTTATTAAAGTTGTAGATTTTCTTTTCGCGGAAAGCCTTGAAGAGTGTGTGTTTATTGTCCATGCGTGCCAGTTCGTCGAGAGAATTAGCACTGCTTCCCACCCAAACGTCGGCATTCGCAAAGTGGGCCATTACCTCTTCAATAGTAAGAGGAAGGCTTCCGGACTGCTGATTGTGAGCATAATGATAGTGAGCCCCTGCATCCTGAAACAGTTGTCCCATGTAGTTTTTTCCTGATGGCATGTACCATGTGCCTCTGAAATTGCCCCCACTCATGATGGTGGGCTTATGGGGGAGTGATTGTGTGAGTTGTGAGAGGTGGCGGTAGTTTGTTTCCACTTGATTGAATAGGCAGTTGGCCAGGGAATCTTGTTCGTAGAATGCGGCTATAAACTTAATCCACTCGGCTCGTGCGAGAAGGGAGTTTTCCATCCATTCAATGGTGTGGATGACGGGTATATTGGTTTTTTGAAGTTGTGAGATGGTGTGATCCGTGCTGTTGTATCCAACCGCAAAGAAGGCTTCGGGGTTGAGATGAAGAGTTGCTTCGAGGTTGAGTTGTAAAGCATCGCCCAAGTCGGCTATTTCTCCCGTGTTATATGCATGTCGGATGTGTTCGTCATACACCAGTTGAGGAGAGCAGACCCCTCTGACGGAGGAAAGTTGGGAAATTTGGTTGACAAAAGCTATGTGAGTAGCAGAAGAAAGTGCGACATTGCGTAGCGGGATGTGCACTCTTGTGCCATCAGTAGGGGTGGTGACGGTGTCGGAAGTGACGAGATAATAGCGTGCATAGACCTTTCCTTTAGCCCAAGGATTCCAAACGGTGAGTTCTTTGTAGGAGGTGTGTTCTTGAATGGAGAATCCCTGTGCGTAGGCTAATTGTTGTGTGGCAGCAGTGGTTTCTTGCGTGTTTTGCTTGCATGCTACCAGTATAAACATGAAGAAAGCGCATAGCATGTATGCGCTCTTCATTCTTTTATGCTTGCTGTATTTCGGCATTTATACTTTCTATGTAGTCAATCAATTCTTCTTTTCCCACTCCATTTTGGCTTGAAGTGTAGAATAGTGGCGGGAGTTCTTCCCATGATTCGAGCAGCCTTTCTTTGTAGGCTTCCATGTTGAGTTTAAGGCGTTCAGTTCCGAGTTTGTCGACCTTGGTGAAAACAATGGCAAATGGCACTCCGTTTTCTCCGAGCCATTCCATGAATTCAAGGTCGATTTTCTGTGCTTCATGTCGGCAATCTATCAACACGAACAAGCATACAAGTTGCTCGCGATAGAGTATGTAGCTTTCAATGATTCGCTTGAGTTCTTCTCTCTGACTCTTACCCCTTGAGGCATATCCATATCCGGGCAAATCGACCAGATGCCATTCTTTGTTGATGAGGAAATGGTTGATGAGCAGTGTTTTGCCCGGTTTGGAAGAAGCTTTAGCCAAATCTTTTTGGTTGCACAAACGATTAATGAGAGATGATTTTCCCACATTAGATCGTCCGATAAACGCGTATTCCGGCAAGTTTACTGCTGGACATTTTCGGTAGTCAGAGTTGGATATTACAAATTCAGCTGTCTTAATCATACCGTTTCTTCCTTTTGCGGTTCAGGGAGTGAGTTTTCCTCTTTGCTTTCAATCTTAGGAGCCGTCTCCCCTGTTTCTACATTCTGATTGGCTTCAATGAGTTCGTCTTGTCTTGATTTCCACTTGCGTTCTCCAAAGATGGTCACTAAGTCGTCAGCCAAGATTACTTCTTTTTCAATGAGTAGTTCGGCCAACTTGTGGTGTCCTTCCTTGTTTTCATCCAGGATTTGTTTAGCACGTGCAAATTGTTCGGCAATGATGCGTTTAACCTCAGCGTCAATTAGTTCAGCCGTCTTGTCGGAATAAGGTTTAGAGAAGGCATAATCCGATTGTCCGGATGAGTCGAAGAAACTGATGTTTGGCAACTCAGGACTCATTCCGAAATAAGACACCATTGCGTAGGCTCTCTTGGTGACTCTTTCGAGGTCATTGATGGCTCCGGTGGATGTTTGTTTCAAGAAGAGTTCTTCTGCGGCTCTACCGCCCAGTGTAGCACACATCTCATCAACAAGGTGTTCGTAGTTGGTGAGTTGGCGTTCTTCAGGTAAATACCATGCTGCCCCTAAAGCCTCGCCACGTGGTACGATTGTGACTTTTACCAAAGGGTTGGCATACTGCAACATCCAACTGATGGTGGCATGTCCAGCTTCGTGGTATGCAATGGAGCGTTTTTCTTCTTCAGTAGTGATTTTAGTTTTTTTCTCCAATCCTCCAATGATTCTATCCACCGCATCCATAAAGTCTTTTTTGTCCACGTATTTTTTGTCTTTTCGTGCAGCGATGAGAGCAGCTTCGTTACACACATTCGCTATATCAGCACCGGAGAATCCCGGTGTTTGTTTTGCCAAGAAATTGACGTCCACAGTTTCGTCAATTTTGATAGGACGCAGATGTACATTGAATATTTGCTTTCGTTCCTGTATGTCAGGAAGTTCGACATGAATTTGTCGGTCAAAACGTCCTGCACGTAGGAGGGCTTTATCCAAGATTTCAGCTCGGTTGGTGGCAGCAAGAATAATCACGCCGCTGTTAGTTCCAAATCCATCCATTTCTGTGAGCAATTGGTTGAGTGTGTTTTCTCTCTCATCATTGCCTCCCATGTTCAGGCTCTTACCGCGCGAACGACCAATCGCATCAATTTCATCGATAAAGATGATACATGGCGATTTTTCTTTGGCTTGTCTGAACAGGTCGCGCACACGTGATGCACCCACTCCGACAAACATTTCCACAAAGTCGGAACCAGACATGGAGAAGAATGGCACATCCGCTTCCCCTGCCACAGCTTTAGCCAACAATGTTTTACCAGTGCCCGGAGGTCCTACAAGGAGTGCACCACGAGGTATTTTACCTCCCAATTGGGTGTATTTCTTAGGATTTTTGAGGAAAGAAACGATTTCTTCCACCTCTTGTTTAGCACCAGCCAGTCCGGCTACATCCTTGAATGTTACTTTGCTGGCAGTATCTTTATCAAACAATTTGGCTTGTGATTTACCTACATTGAAAATTCCACCTCCGGGTCCTCCACCTCCCCCCATCATTCTTCTGTTTAAGAAGAAGAAGAGTGCGAAGATGAGAACAATAGGCAGAATGCTGTAGAGGAACATTCCCAGATAGTCTTTGTCTTCCTCATAGTCAACACTTCCGGTGTATCCGTATTCTGTTTTTGCTTTTTCCAGAAAAGCCTCAAATCCTTCTTCCGAAATAATCTGTGTGTGAATTTTTTTCTTTTGTTGGATGGCTTTGTCATCAAGCTTTTGGGTAGAGTCTTGTTTAAGAGTAGCCTCTGCCTTTTTGGAAGAATATACCACTACAGCCTCCACATTTCCTGCTTCAATCTGTTGTTGGAATTCAGAATAAGTCACCTTCTTGCTATCAGCTTGCGGCGAAGACCACAAGAAAGCTCCAATGAGAAAGACGAATAAGGCTGTGTAGAACCACGAAAAACTAAAACGTTTGTTTTTCTTAGGTTGCAATTTATTGTTTGTTAGTTTGTTATTTTGCTTTTGTTCCATGTAGGTTGTTTAATAGGTTAGTCAAGGTCTGGTATCTGAGCGATTTCTGCGTCTTCCCACAGGTGTTCTATGTCATAGAAGGCACGCGGCTCACGTTGGAATACGTGTACGATAATTTGTGCATAGTCCATCGCCACCCACTCGCAGTTATCCAGTCCATCGATAGCATAAGGTTTCACTCTAATCTCGTCTCTCACATAATCACGTATTGAAAGCGCAATAGCATTAACTTGAGTTACGGAATCACCTTGACATATCACAAAATAAGAGCATGGAGCATCATGCAGTTTTGTAAGATTAACTACTGTTATCGCTTTGCCTTTCTTTTCTTGTATTCCTTCAATAATCTTCTGTACAATTACTTCGTTTTCTACCATCATAGGGTGTTTAATTTATTTTTTTATAGTTGTTTCCTTGATAATTCAAACATTATGCCACACATTTTGTTCTATGTCAAAATGTCATAAAGTAATTTTTCAACTACTTATTTAGAGGTTTTGCGCTTGCGCAAACATTGCACTATTGCTCCAATGAGGGTCAACACCATCACGCCTATACAGATGACAGACAGAGTGTTTCCCTTACGAATAGAGTCGGGCTCAAAGGAGAACACAATGCTGTGTTCGCCCGCCGGAATATTGAGAGCTCGCAGCGTGTAATTGACTCTGAAATGTTCAGCAGGCTCTCCGTCAATGCTTACTTTCCATCCATAAGGATAGTAGATTTCAGAGAATACAGCCGTTTTATCCACAGAGCTATATGAGGTGTAGTCCAGTTTATTTGGCGCATAATGATTCAGTCTGATAGTTGCTGTTGAATCATGTGGTGTCACCTGATTTGTAACAAAGTGCTCAAATGCCTTGTCCAGCACAGCAGTGGTGTGTAGATTAAGTGTGTTGAGTGCCTCAGACTCTTCGTTGGCATTGTTGACCACCATCAGCGAATCTACAAACCATGCATTACCCATGGCATACGGATTACGTTGAGGCACCACTTGTCCGGCTTGATCTTGGGTGATGATATATTTTGCATTGAGCATACCAATCACATTCATGTTCATCTTGGAGATGTGTTGGTCAATCAAGTCTTGATAACGTCTGAGTTTTGCCGCATGATAGCCTCCGATTGACTTAAGATAATAGCTCGTTCTGGCTTCGTTGAAGGTGTTAGTAGTCAGGTTGAGCACACGATAGTGCGTAGTGTCGTTTTCCAAGAGATATTTCTCATACGGTTGCATAGCAAAGGAGTTACTAAACTTCTTTTCGCTCACATACATGTCGTCATTACAGAATCGCTTGTTCACCGGCCACATATCTACCACAGTCAACGCTGTGAGTGCACAGCCGAGTGCTATCACATTAAATTGTTTCTTCACATACACCCAGAGTAGCACAAATGTGAGCGCTACAAAGATAAAACTGCGCCATGCATCCGCCACCATCATTGCGGCTCTTTGGTCAATAATCATTTGATAGATAGGTTCTCCCACTTGCGCTTTCCATTGTGCGTCATACGATGATGTAAAGCCGACAAAACTCTTTCCAAAGAGCGCAAAGAGCAAACAAACTCCGGCTGTCACACCCGTTGCTATATAGAGTGCATTCATGTTCTTCTTTTGAGCAGAAGCATCTTGTCGGTCGTCAATGAGTTTTTGTACAGCCAGAAATGCCAGCAGAGGTATGGTGATTTCAGCTACAATGAGAATACTCTCTACGGCTCGGAACTTATTGTACATAGGGAAGAAGTTGAAGAACAACTCTGTCATAGGCATAAAATGACGTCCCCAAGCCAACAATATCGAGAAAATGGTAGCTACAAGCAACGCCCATTTATAAGGTCCTTGCACAATGAAAATAGCTAAAACAAACAACAAAAACACAACAGCACCTACATAAACAGCACCCGAAGTGAAAACCTTTTCACCCCAGTAAGTAGGTGCCGATTGGCAAAACTGCTTGGCTGACGCGCGAGGAACTCCCGCTGCGACCAAATCCTTATACAGCGTTGATTCTGTGTCCAGATGATAACCACTTGCACCTCCCATATAATTAGGAATCAGCAAGGTCATTGTCTCATTGATGCCATAACTCCATGCCGTGGCATAGTCGAGGTCAAGCCCTTTCGTCTTGTTTTCTTCATCGGTCACTTTCTCAAGGTCGGAATGTCCGCCTCGCATGGTCTGTTCAGCATACTCCATGTTGGCAAAAACATTGGCACTACCAATGCCCATACCCACACCGAAAGAAGCAAAAAACACAACGGTGGCTACACCAAAATGTTTCCAAGCTTTCTGCTTCCATGCTTCTGCCAACTCTGCAAAAAACAACACCCCAATGAGCATACAGATGTAGTAAGACATTTGAGGGTGAATGAAGAAGCCCATCGGAATGAAAAACATAGTCAGAAGAGCACCAAAAGCATACTGTCGCCTGTAAATAAGCAAGAAACCTATCAGCACAAGCGTCATCCATGTGATAGCCACAGTCTTACCTCCATGCTGAGCGGCTATGATGATAAAGAAATAACTCGACATTGCCGTAGCAAAAGCCCCGGCCATGCTCACCCATTTATCAATCTTAAACGTGCGCAAAAGCAAAAAGAAGGCAATCAAGTAGAAAAAGAAGATGAACACAGCATTGCGAGGACCATACTGCAACACTTTATAAAACGGCAACAATATCTTAGTCGCCAAGTTTCTTCCCCCACCTATCTGATAGTTTGGCATACCGGAAAACATCGTTCCGTTCCACCATGTACTCTCGCCGGTGGTCTGACGAAACTCCACTGACTCACGCACTGCTGCCTCCGCATTGACACTATCACCGGCATAAATAACTTTTCCTTGAACTGCCGGCATAAAGTAAATCACAGCTGCTACAATAAACACTGCAATTATACCGACATAAGGTAAATACTTTTTAAACATTGGTTTCATAAGTTTATATAAATAATTTTATCAGCTAATTCCCAACCATTTATGCTTTGAAATACACTTACTCAAAACAAAGCAAATCACATAACACACCAACATAACCACCACTGACGTAAGCAGTGGCCACACGCAACATTTCCACCCTGCAGCAGCGCTCCCGTCAAACCCGCTAACCAAGTACCACGGAGAGATAAAAACCATGTGAAATAAATAAATAGCATAACTATAGCGACTCACATTCTGCACCATCTTCGCCTCAGGCAAACGAATGTTGAGCAACAACAAAACCAACGAAATGCACATAATTGCTCGCCACAAAGTCGGCACACCTCCCACCACAACATACAAAACCAAAGCCGCAACAAACAAGCTCAACACCCCCCACATTTCTCTATAAGACAACTGCCTCTTATCAATAGGATTACACACAAAAAAGCCCACCACATAAAAACCAAGGTAAACCACTAATTCTGAGGTATATCGAAGCATATAAATCTCCGGATAAGCATTGCGTAGAGCAATCACCCACAGCCACACAGCTATCAGCCACACACGTGTCCTGCGAGAACACTCACACAGCGCCTTTTGCACAAAAGGAGTCACGGCATAAAGCACAAACATCAAGGGAACATACCAATAAGCCATATTGATTTTGTTCTCCAGCAAAAAAGGCAAGTAGTGAATCAAGCCATCTTTCAGCGATTGCACCTCAACATACTTTCCCATACAAGCAGATAAAACATAAATCAGCGTAGCCCAAAAGAAAAACGGAATCAATAAGCGCTGAAACCTTTTACGATAAAATTCTTGCAAAGATTGAGGGGCAACCCTCAACTGTAATCCGCCGGATAACATCAAAAACAACGGAACGCCACACCCAACAAAAGCCTCATACACACGATGAAGCAACGGATGGTCCGCCTCACTCACCTGAGCCAACGACCACGTGTGCACCGTGATAACCAAAAAAATGGCGATACACCGCACCCAGTCCAGCTTACTATTCCTTTCTGATTTCATTGCTTTCATACCAATCTGCAAAGATAATAACAAACGAGCGAGAAATATCAAGCTTGCTTGAATATTTTTCACAGCGAGTGCTGTTTATCTTATTTAAAGAGAGTGAAAGGCGAGAGCAGAAGCAAAAAATTAAACTTGTTTAAATTTTTGTTATGCCAAACCACATCCTGTCTTATTTAAAGATAGCCACAAACGAGCGAGAAATATGAAGTTTACTTGAATATTTTTCCCAGCGAGTGCAGTTTATCTTATTTAAAGATAGCAAAAGGTGAAATTAATTTATCAAAATGGCTAACCCTGTCCGCAAATCTTTCTTAATGCCGTACATCTAACTCTTTTTTATTGAAAGAAAACTTTCATAGTATATTCAGCAACTAATCATTGCGAAGTGTCGTGTTATAAAAAAAAGTCTCTGCACTAAGATACTAGTACAGAGACCGATTGAAGAAATTCTTAATATAAGTATAGGAACCACCTTTACACACTAAAGATTATTTAATGCGTATGGTTGTTTGTGGCTCATACTTATTTTCTTTGTCTACTTCTTTCTCATATTTTAGTAGCGCCTCATTCATTTTAAAATAAACTTTTTCACCAGCATTAACATCAACTGATATATTAACAAATTTTCCTTTATTTTTTAACTTGTCATAACTAATCAATCCATAATAATCTTTGATAGTAATATATCCCGGATCAGTTACAATCAATAAACATCCACCGCTTGTTAAATTACCAATAAGTTCACCATTAACTTCCAGAAAATGATTAAGTCCTGCTCCCATATATTGAAAAGGTCTACGTATGTAGATATAAGACTTACTATGGTCTTCTGGGGATGTTTCTGTATCTTTGGTATATTTATTATTAGTTTCGTCAATAACTTTTGAAGAATTTTCTTTTATATGTTTTTCTAAAACTTCTTGAGCTATTAATTGTTTAGTAAGTTTATTTTCTTTACTCTTCACACTAGTATGTTGATCTACTTTTTCTTCTTCTTTGTTTGGCTGAGATGGCGAAGTAATTTCAGTTGTTTCAAGAGCAACAGCTTTTTGAGATTGTATATTTTTAATCTGTTGTTTAATGTCAGTAAAAACTTTTCCTACTAAGGATTCTAATCCTTCCCATGCATATTCGGTACTCTGCTCCCCTTGAATATCTTTGTCAACCACATCATAATGAATGGTCATTGCATCATCCTTTTGATTAAGCGTAAATGTGTATTCACCATCAGGGAGTTGATTAAT
>JAEIGA010018336.1_pt1 | contig 10658 bp, 8 predicted proteins | sample 9270691 | NCBI WGS metagenome assembly JAEIGA01 (sample SAMN17057246, study PRJNA624740) | gut metagenome | biome: biome; isolation source: fecal sample | host: Bos grunniens | place: China: Xizang | collected 2019 | reverse complement strand
TTATCAGCATCAAACATGATTGTATAAGATTTTATATCTTCTTCTTTATTACAACCAGCTATTGTAAATATTATTAATAACAATAATAATAATTTTAAATACTTCTTCACTTTATTTACCTCAAATTAATTTTATATATATATTTTATTATAGCACATTCATCTATATTTGTAAATAGTTATGGTATAATAAATTGAGGTGATGATATGAATTATTTTATTGACATTAAAATTAACGAACATATATATCAAATTAAAGACCGTATGGGTGTTTTAATGACATTAATTATTGGAACAAACAAAGCAATGTTAATTGATACTGGTTACGGAATATATAATATCTTAGAACATATAAAAACTTTAACAAATTTACCACTTGTTGTTGTAAATACGCATGGTCATATGGATCACAGTTGTGGTAACTATTTATTTGAAGAAATTTATATTCATGAAAAAGATTTTGAACTTTGTAAATTACATAATAGTTTAGATTGGCGTAAAAGAAATCTAATAACTGCTAAAAACATGAATTTAATCGATGATAGTTATAATGAACTATATTATTTAAATCAAGGTTGTGGTAATTTAAAACCTCTTCTATACAATCAAATATTTGATTTAGGTAATATTAAAATTAAAACTATCAATATGGAAGGACATACTACAGGAAGTGTTGGTTTTTTAATTGAAAATGATAATTTGCTTGTTACTAGTGATGGAGCATGTCCTTTTGTGTGGTTATTTTTAGAAGAATCAACAACAGTTGATACATATATTAAGATGTTAGAAAATGTTCTTACTTTTCCTTTTGAAGGTATTTTAGTAGGACATGGTGCTGGTATTATATTACCAAGACAAAAAGTAGTTGATTTTATGAATTGTGCGAAAGATATTACGCTAGATAAATCAGTACAAGTCTACTTTAATAATTTTGATCATTTAACAAGTTATTGTTATACTTTAGGTAAAATGTATGATCAAAATGATGTAGGTGTAGTATTTGATCCTAATAAATTAAAATAATGGCTTGATTTCTCAAGCCATTTTCTTTTTTAAAAAATCCCATCTTAGGTACCCCCAACCACAAGTTAAACAAATTTAAGGCTGCTTCGATCAAGACCTGACCTGGTTCACCGCCTAACCTTGGATGAAGGTACCTAAAATGGGATTTCTTATTTGTATTATATCATTTATTGTTTATTTTGTCTTAAGATTTGAAAAAAGTTTTTTAAAAGTTTTGCTGATTCTTCTTGTAAAACATTAGATTCAACTTCGACTTGATGATTAAACTTTGTTTCAAATAAATTAATTACACTACCACATGCACCAAACTTGGGTTCTTTTGCAGCGTAAACTATTTTTTTCATTCTAGATTGAATAATAGTTCCAGCACACATTGGACATGGTTCAAGTGTTACATACATTATGCAATCTTCTAAAATCCAACTATTTAGTTTTTTTGATGCTTTTTCAATTGCAATAATTTCTGCATGTCCTAATACAGACTTTTTTGTTTGTCTTAAATTATGGGCTCTTGCAATAATTTGATCATCTTTTACAATAATACAACCTACTGGCACTTCATTTTTATCAAAAGCTTTTTGAGCTTCTTTTAGTGCCATACGCATATATTTTTCATTATTTGTCATGGTGTGGCACTTCGTGACAATGGCGACATCTTGCTTCGTATTTTTCTTTTGCACTTACTAAGATTATTTCGTCTTCATAATATGCTGGTTTATTATCAATTATTCTTTGTGTTCTTGTTGCTAAATCACCACATACTTGACAAATTGCATGTAATTTTGTTACATACTCAGCACGAGCTAAAATATCAGGCATAATACCAAATGGTTCACCTCTAAAGTCTAAATCAAGACCAGCAACAATAACTCTTGTTCCTTTGTTGGCTAAATCTTCTAAAATGCTAATTAAACCACGGTCAAAAAATTGTGCTTCATCTATTGCTATCGCATATGGTATTTTTTCTAAACTATCAATATATGATTTTATTTCTGAAGAATCTTTTACAACAACTGATTTTACTTTTCTTTGTGAATGTGATACTACTTCTAATTTTTCATACCGATCATCAATACTAGGTTTAAATACAATTATTTCTTTTTTTGCATATCTAATTCTTGTAATTCTGCGAATTAATTCTTCTGTTTTTCCAGCAAACATACTACCACAAATTACTTCTATCCAACCATCTCTTCCACGAAATTCCATATACACTACCTCTTTCTTTTAAATATTATACTCTCATTTGATTTTTTTATCAAGCAATAATATTAAGTTTTTATTTTTCATTTTTTTAAATTTATACAATAATTTCCATTAAAAAAAGATGTAAACAATAATGTTTACATCTTTATTTTTTAGTTACGTTTTTTAATAATTAACATACATCCTAATAACATTGACATTAAGATAGATGTAGCATAAACACCAAATAATTCACAATTAGACTCTGGTTTTTCTGGTTCATTAGGTTTACCAGGTTCATCAGGTTCTTGAACGATTGGGTTATCATTTACGATTTGATCTGCATCTTTCTTAAATTGAATTAATAATAAATTAATTTTAGCAGCAACGATTTCATTTTCAACGTTTTCTAAGAATGTAGAATATAGTAATTCTAATTGATTTTTTCCTATAGCTGATGTTTGTAAAGCATCAATATAAGATCTTGCTTCTTCTTTTGTTGTACGTTTTAAACTAGCAACTTCATCAATAGGAACTGCTTTGATCTTAGATAAAGCTTCAGATTTATAAGATACAATTTTTGTTGAAGAAGTAGCCATATTAATTAATATTACATATTCATTTACAATTGCTTCAACTACTGGTTTATCTTTGTTTGCATAGTCATCAATATTATAACTTTCATAGATAACTTTAATTGCTTCTTCTTTTTCAGATTGTAATTCTTTAGATTCTTGTTCTTTAGTTTTTACACTTTGAATTAAAGTTTCTAAATCATCAATAATTGTTGTAATTGCTTCTTCAGTTGTAGATTTTAGAATATCTGTTTTAGCTGCTAGAATAGCATTTCTAATCTTGTTAGCATTAGTTGATGAGTATTTAGAATAATCAATATTACTTGTTAATTCATTAACTTTGTTAATACCTATAGCTTGGTAACGTTCAACTTGTGTTGGTACTTCGTCTAATGATTGAATAGCAGCATTTAAAATACTTAAAACATCATCAACAGTGTCAGCATTATTAATCTTATTTGTAGCTTGAGCGATAATTGTTTCAATAGTTGCTTGATCAATTACTGAATAAATACTTAAGTCAGTAATTGTAGCATTTAACTCTTTAATTGCAATTTCACGTTCTTCTTGAATTATAGCAGCATCTTCTTCAGCTTTAGTTAAAACATCATCTAAAGCTTTTTTAGCATCTAATACTACTTGATCAAGATCTAATATATCAGTAATATTGTTAATATTAAATTCATACATCGCAATAATGTTTTGAATTTGCATTTTACCAGATTCACTATATTTAGATAAATCTGAAAGATGTGCTTTTACATCATGAATTGCTTCAAGTTTTGCTTGATTTAATGCTTCAAGTTGTTCAATTAATTGATTTACTTTGTTATATGAAGATTGTAACTTATTAGAATTTGTTACTTTTGCTTTTGCAGCATCAGTTAAACTATTATAAACATCAACTAATCTTTCAATTAATGATTGATGAACTAGTGTAATAACCTCAGGTAATTGATTAATTTCATCAATCAATTCTTGAATTTGTTGTTCTTCAGTTAATTGTTCTTTCCATGTTGGAGTAACAAGTTCGATTTTTGTACCTACAGCAATATTAGTTGCAGGTCTAAGTGGAGATTTATTGATTAATCCATCTAAATAATTTGATGAATATAAAATTTCTCCTGGTGCTAAAGTAATAGTATCGCTTGATTTTGCAGTTGCAACAGTTTCTCTAACAAGTCCGTCAGCTCCAATAATAAAGTATCCATAATTATTAATTGTTGTTATACTGAAACTTGATACTAAAGCACTAATTGTTTGATTAGTTTTATTAACATATACATTACCACAAGAAGACCAATGTCCTTTTGGAATATTTGTAGATGTTAATTCATGATAGTTTCCATCAGCAATAAAGAATACATAATTATCAAATTTAAATGCTTTTCCAGCCCATCCAATAAATGAAACACCAGCATTTGGATCTTCATCTGGATTTAAAGCATTAGGTGTGTTACGATAAATTAAACCAATTTCTGATTGTTTCACGTAACCAACATTTAAATTAAATTGACCACTATAACTTAAACCTGATTTAGTTAAAGTATATTTTAATTCAACAAGTGTTGTTGCAAGATATTCAACTAATACTTCACCTGTCAAAATATTATATAACTTTGAATCAGACTCATTTACATATTCCCAAGTTACTGCATAATCTAAATATGATGTTGGAAGAACATATTTTGAAGTTGTATCTGTTGTTAAAGTTTTAGCGAAATTTGTTGCATCTTGTTCAAATGATGTTAATAATTTAATTTGTTCTAATGCAAATTCTAAAATTGAAGCATTTGATACTTGTGCTTTTTCTTCATTAGTTAAATCATCATATTTTGCTTTAATATTATTAATCTTATTAACTTGACTTAGTGTTACAGGAATTGTAATACCATTGATTAAATTTATAACTCTATCAACATTACTTCCTTCTTTTACCGCAAGTGGTTCAGAGATTTCATTTGCAAGGTTAACAGTTGAAACAAAATAATCATAGCCATCTTTAATTTCTACTTGTGTATCTTGAGTATATAAATATAATTGATCAATATCTGGATCAACTCTATTAACTTCACCATTTCTTTCAGTTTGCCAAACAATATAACCTCTAACACCTTCGACACTATCCCATGATAATGTATTACCATTTAATACAATATTATTAACATCTGGTTCTGGTAGGTGAGTATATCTTTGTTGAACTGAACCTGGAATATCTTTTATCCAATAACTTTCTAAGTCTTCAACATAACCTTTCATTAAAGAACCGCTATTAAGTAATGAACTGTATTTATAAAAAGATAATCCGTGAATATTGTCATAATATGAATTTGCAGTTTCTAATTGATTTTTTACTTCATTTTGATTTTTCCAATATTTACCACTTGATGTATCTTCTAGTGCCATATAAATACCGACACCTAAATATAGGTTTACTTTTTTATGTTCAACTGTCCAACTCCACCATTTTGCAAGTTCAGCATAACTTGCTGAAGTGTGACCAATTGCCCAATAAGTTTGTGGTAAAATATAGTCAATCCATTCTTCATCAATCCATTTTTTAGTATCACTATATAAATAATTATCGTAGTGAGCAAAACCACTTGTATTAGAATATAGTGGATATGTTAAATTACCATTTTCATCATATTTTGGTGTATTACCACTATATGAACCGTTACGATAAATTCCAGATGGAGAAATACCTAATTGAACTGTTTTATCATTTTTAATATTATATTCATACATTTTACCTGATAATTGTTCAATAAATAAATCTACTTGTTTTCTTCTAAAGTCTCCTAAAGATAAACCTTCTTTATTATATTTATTGCGAGTTTCAGTATCATCACAACCTGAAATATAGAAGTAATCATCAAAATGAATTGCATCTACATCATAGTTTTCAATAACTTCCATACATGAATCTACAATATAATCACGAACTTCAGGAATACCTGGGTCTAAAATAATAGAGTTACCAGATTGAAGTAAATAATCTTCATTTAATACAGGGTTCCCTTCTGGAATACTTCCTGATACATATTGTGTTTGTGCGCCTGTTGTTGAAATACGATATGGATTTAACCAAGCATGGAATTCAATACCTCTTGAATGACATTCTTCTATCATCCATTCTAATGGATCAAATTCATCAAAATCTACTTTACTCCAAAACGAAGCTAGAGGATTTAATTCTGATTTATATAAAGCATTATTATGTGTTCTAACATGGAAAATCATTGTATTGAAACCCATCTTTTCCATATTATTTAAAATGTTTGTTATTTCTTGTTTATAACTTGCTTCATCACTATAAGTATGTACATCCCCAGCAAAATGGGAAACCCATACTGCACGAACTTCTTGAACTTTACCTCGATAGATACTAGATGAACTAGATGCATCTACTGGTTGTTTTGGGGATTTGATTAGAAAAATACATAAAGTAGACATAATCGCTACTAAGAGTAATTCGTTTATCTTTTTAAGTAATTTCATATTTAACTCTCCTTTTTTATGTATTATATCATATTTTTAAGAATTTAGCAATATACTTTATATGAATTTAAACTGATATTTATATACAAATATTAGTAGTTTTTTATGTGAGGTTAGAATGAGAAAAATTAAAATTAAAAATGTCTTTATGTTTTTGCTTTTTTTACTAATATATATACTACCATACTTCTTTATAGAATTTAACCAAGATTTTTACAATAGTTTAAATAAAATTAATATACCTAGTATTGTGTTTAGAATTGTATGGTCCATTTTATATAGCTTAATGGCTTTATATTTAGTATTAATATATGATTCATTGACTTTAAAAAACAAAAGATTAATTGTTTATTTAATTATTAATTATTTTGCAAATGTTCTTTATGTATTATTGTTTTTTGAGTTTGAACAATTATTTTTACCATTTGTAATGTGTGCGATTTCTTTTATATCTATATTATTTGCTTGGATGGAAACATTACTTATTAACAAGAAATTATCTTATTTATTAGTACCAAATGTTTTGTGGAGTTTATTTGCTTGTGTATTATCTGGATATGTATTTTTATTTAACTAAAAAAAGAGATGAAATTCATCTCTTTTTTACATTTTAATATTGTTGTCTTCAACTTTGAAATTAGCATTATAAAACTTAGTTAATGCTTTAACCATTTCTTGATAATCATCAACACCTGCTACCTCAAGTGCAGAGTGCATTGCAAGTTGAGCAAGACCAATATCACATGATGGAATACTTACTTGTGTAGAACTAATTGAACCAAGTGTTCCTCCACCTCTTTGGTCTGATCTATTAGTATAATGTTGATATAAAGCATTTGCACTTTCACATATTAATTTAAAATATGCATTAGAGAAAGCATCAGTAGTATATCTTTGATTAGCATTATGTTTAATAACAATACCTTTATTCATAAATACTTGATTTGTTGGATCAGCTAAATCAGGTCTATTTGGATGCACTGCATGTGCATTATCAGCTGATACTAAGAAACTGTTTGCTAAAGCTTTATAATATTCTTCACTATTTCCAACAATTCTTGATAATACTTCTTTTAAGAATGTTGATGCAGCTCCTTGTTTAGTTGTGCTACCTACTTCTTCATTATTAAACGATGCATATACATTTATTTTGTTATCATTATTACTTGCTAAAAAAGCTTGAAGTGATGAATATGCACATTCTAAGTTATCAATTCTAGGTGCAGAAAATAATTCACGATCAACACCAATTAGTTTAGCCTCGTCACGGTTATATACACTTAAATCATAACTTAAAATTGATTCTTTATTTAATCCTAATTTCTTTTCTAAGATTTCATTTACCGATTCATATTTAGATAAACTTGCTAGTGGTAATAAATCACGTTGTGGGTTAATATCACTATCTTTCTTTAAATGAATACAAACATTAGGAATTACAAGTAAATCTTCATCAATATTTACAAGTTCAGATTTAATACCATTTTCTGTTTTAATAAATACTCTACCTGCAATACTAAGTGGACGATCTAGCCAAGTTGATAATATTGGACCACCATAAACTTCAGTATTAAGTGATGTATAGTTTGGTTTAGAAATTACACCATTTGGCTTAATTTTAAGATTTGGACTATCTAAATGACTTGCAACAATGTTAAAGCTTGTAGAATTAAAATTTTGGCCCATTTTAAACGCAATAATAGAACTTTGATCTTTGGTTGTGAAGTAATTACCCCCATTTTTTAAATTCCAATTTGATGATGGGTCTAAATACTCAAAACCGTTTGATTTTAATATATCAACGATATTTTGACAAGCATAATATTCATTAACACTTTTATTTAAAAATTCAAAAAATTGTTTCATATATACTCCTAAATTACAAAATTACCATCTTTAAAGATAACAACTTTTGTTCCATCTTTTTTAGTACCAACAATATTCATACAACTTGATCCAAACATAAAGTCAACATGTGTATGTGAAATGTTAACACCGCGTTCTTTTAGTTCAGTTTCTGAATAACTTGTACCGTTTTTAAGATTAGTTCCAACATATGCTGCACCAAGCGCTAAATGGCAAGATGCATTTTCATCAAATAATGTATTATAGAATAAAATATTTGAAAGTGAAATTGGTGAATAATATGGAACAAGAGCAACTTCACCTAATGATGAACTACCTTCATCAAAATTAATTAATTCTTCTAAAGCTTCACGCGAAGTTTTCGCATCAAATGCAACTACTTTACCATCTTTAAATTCTAACCAGAAATCTTCAATTAATTTTCCACCATAATTAAGTGGTTTAGTAGCAACAACTCGACCATTAATTTGTTTATTGTGTGGCATACAGAAGTTTTCTTCTGTTGGAATATTTGGATTGAAGAATACACCTTTTGTACTGAATTCTCCACCACCGGCCCAAATATGATCTTCAACTAGTCCGATTTCAAGATTTGTTCCTAAACTATTTTCAAAATGTAAGCTTGCAAAATCATAACTATTTAAAATTTCATTACGTTTTGTCATTTGATCATTTAATTCATTCCACTCACTAACAGGATCGTTATCACAAGTTACATGTGATGCATCTAGGATTGCTTTATAAAGTTTTTCTAAAGCTTCTTCATCACTAAGTTCAGGGAATACTTTTTTAGCCCAAACAACATTTGGATATGCAACTACACACCATTGAGTGTTGTTATTCATTGTATTATCTCTTGCAAATGATGTTTTAGGTGCATTTTGCATATTTGCTTGAACACTTCTAGACATATCAACACCAGCCATTAAACCTGGATTAGGTGATGTAATTGATAACATCGCAAAGCCATTATCTACAATATAATGTAATTTAGCAAGTTCCCAATCTTTTACTAACATATCTTCAACTTCAGCATTTTGTAATACTGTTTTATTAACTAATCCATCGCTCCAGTTTATATATACATTACTTGTTTTCTTTTCGTATGCAACTTTTACAATTTCACGTACTAATTCAACTGCTTCAATTGGTGCATTAATTACTAAACCTTGACGTTCTTGTAAATTAATACCTACATTGATAATTAGTTTAGCAAACTTGTTATTTAATTCTTGATTCATATTAATACCTCTTTTCTTATTAGATATAGTATACCACAATTTATTAATAATTAATAATGATTATAAAAAAAATTAGTATAAGTTATAAACTTATACTAATCTTTAATCAATTTTATTATTTGCTAGCTTTTTGAGCTTGGCTTAAACGTTTATTGAATCTATCAATACGTCCAGCAGATTGAACAAATTTTTGTTCACCTGTGTAGAATGGATGACATTTTGAACAAGTATCAACTCTGATTTCTTTTAAAACTGAACCTGTTTCAAATTCATTACCACAAGATACACATACTACTTTTGCCTTTTGATAATTTGGATGAATTCCGTTTCTCATGCTTTTCTCCTTTCCCATAGTCTGGTAACCATAGTCAGTATTTTTTTACTTATATATTATATCAAATAGTTTAATAAAAGTCAAATGAAAAGAAAAAGGGCTTTAGGATAATTCCTAAAGACCCTCTTTTTTTATAGTCCAACAGAGTTTAAGATATGATCTGCAACACCACCAGCTAATGTTGGATTATTTCTAATACCATCAAGAGCAGATGCGAATGCTGCAACTTGTCCAAGACCGATTGAACCATTGAATGAGTTGATTGTAGTTGTTAATGTATTAACATCAGCAAGTTCGTCAGCCCATACGCGAGTAGCAAGACCTTCATTTGTTAATGGTCCGCCATTAGCAGTTTCAACTAAGTCTTTTAAGTTATAATCATTTCCTAATAATGTGAATGTCATGTCAATACGAGCATTTAATTCACCAGCAATGTCGAAGTATTTCTTAATAATTTCAGATGTTTGAGCATTACTAATAAATGCATCTGATTGACTTGGAGTTGAAGTGTCGTAATCACTAATGATTGAAAGTTCAGCTGTCCAATTGTATCTTGACCAATCATCAGCTTCAGCTGTTGATTTATCAATGAATCCACCGTTAGTTCCATCGTTAATCATATTAGTAGTAGAAAGTACATCCATAACTAATACGTTAAATACGTTGTCATCAACAGTAATTAAGTCATCATCTCTTACATCATTACCGAATAAGTAAGATACTTTCATTTGATCTAATAATTCACCAAGTGCTTGTGCATTAGATGATAATGTATCAGATTCAATAGTTCCAAGATTATTCATCATTTCAACAACGATGAATAATACATCAATTTCAGTAGCCCATTCGTCTTTATTTGATCCGTTCATATCAATATTACTATCTTTATTAGCACCATCGATTACGCCAATAACATCAACGTTATATCCGTTTG
>JAEIGA010018335.1_pt1 | contig 10658 bp, 10 predicted proteins | sample 9270691 | NCBI WGS metagenome assembly JAEIGA01 (sample SAMN17057246, study PRJNA624740) | gut metagenome | biome: biome; isolation source: fecal sample | host: Bos grunniens | place: China: Xizang | collected 2019 | reverse complement strand
TTATCATCACAAGCTTTAACTAAATCCATTGCTTTTTTAAACTCTTCAATCGCATTATCTAAAGGAACATCACCTTTTTCTAATTTTTCAACAATTTCTTCTAATTCTTTTAAATTATCTTCAAAACTGGCATTTTCATCTACCATACTAAATCACCTTCGTGTTAACGTTACCATCATTAAATTCAACTTCCAACTCATCACCAGACTTTAAATCTTTAGAACTGGAAATAACTTTACCTTCACTTTTAGCTAATGTATAACCTCTCTTTAAAGTATTTAAAGGATTCAAAAGTTCCAACTTTGAAAATTGCAACAAATAATTTTCCTTTTTAGCTTTAATAATACTTTCAGGATTTTTAAAAACAGAAGAATTTTTAATCAAGCCCAATCTATTCTGATTTTTCATTATTAAAGATTCTGAAGAATGTTCCAGACGATTTAAAAGGTTATCCAATTGCATTTCCATAGGAGCATAAATTTCACAGGGAGAAGTGAATATCTTTTTAGAAATTATATTGTCCAATTTAGCCAAATTTTCATTCAATGTTTTGTCAATAGCCAGGTTGGCTCTTGAATTAAGCTGGTCAATGCCCATTCTGATTTCACCAAAATTAGGAACAGCAATCTCGGCGGCTGCAGTTGGTGTTGGTGCTCTCAAATCAGCTACAAAATCAGCAATAGTAAAATCAATCTCATGACCGACTGCACTGATGACAGGAGTATTGCATTCATAAATTGCCCTTGCAACAATTTCCTCATTGAATGCCCATAAGTCTTCAATGCTTCCTCCACCTCTTCCAACAATCAATGTATCCAAATTAAAGTTTTCAGAACGTCTGATTTGCCGGACAATATTTTCACCAGCCATATCACCCTGAACCAATGACGGAAACAATATTATTTCACATAAAGGCCATCTTCGCTCAATTGTCGTTATGATATCCCTAATAGCTGCACCGTTAGCGGCCGTTACAACACCGACCCTATCGGGAAAATTAGGAATTTTCTTTTTATGGGATTCGTCGAATAAGCCTTCTTTATTAAGTTTTTCCTTCAATTCTTCATATTTTCTATGTAAGTCACCGATGCCGTCTTTAGAAATTTCACTAACATATAATTGATAAGTACCATTTTTCTTATAAACTTCAATCTTACCTTCAATTAGCACTTTCATACCATCTTTTGGCTTGAATTTGAGTTTATATCTAGCACCAAACATCACACCCTTAATTTGACTGTCTTCATCTTTTAAAGTGAAATATAAGTGTCCGCTCCGATATAAATTAACATTTGACAGTTCTCCCTTGATAAAAATATGTTTTAAATTAGAATCACTGCCAATCAACTCACCAATGTAGTCAGTTATGCGGGATACAGTGATATACTCCTCAGCCATAAAATATCACCATAGATATAATTTGTTATCAATGAGTAAATACTTTTTGATGAAAACATTAATAACAGAAAATAGATTTATTATATACCATAGGGGATTGTTTTTATGGCCGACAAAGATTTGAAACTTGAAACAAAATGTTATGATGCAAATGAATATGGTTATTTATATGGATTAAACAAAAGAATTCCTGATGAAGAATTTGAAAAAGTAAAACCTTACATGAGAGATTTTAGAAGAAAAGATTTTTTAGATGGAATAATTAAAGTTACTGGAAGGCCTGAAGGCTACAGGTGCCTGGAAGAGGATGTGCCAAAAGTTGAAGAGATACTGGGAATAGAAAACACATTGGAAAAAAGGCAGAAAAAAATCGAAGAAGCATTTAAAGATCCGATTAAAAAAGTGAATCTCAAAGACCAGTCATATGAATGGCTGAATACCCTTTTCAAAAATGGCGGAACAAGGCCGAAGCAGAATCTGAGTCGTTTGGCAATCCATTCAACCAAGATATATGATCCGGAAGACAGTTTTAAAATAGGCAATAAAAATGGTGAAGGAACACTTTTCATTTATACTCCCCACGGAATGTGGTACATAATCAATAACTGTGGAGAGTACAGTGATTTAAGTTTGAATAATGTAGAAACACCAAACGGAGGAGCTATCGGATATAGACTAATGTATGATGATACGTTGGATACATTAATCAGAATATATACTGAAGAAAATGAATACAGCGGTGAAAAATTATATTAGTAAGATACAATATTGAAAGATGTGATGTTAATTGATTAACTTTTTCAAAAAAAATATAGACAAATTTAAATTAAAAAAATTATATAATATACTATAGGGGATGCTTATGGAAAGAGAATTCGATACTACTGAAGAAAAAATTATAAATGCTACATTTAGGATTTTTCAAAAAGAAGGTATAGATAAGGCAACAACTAAAAAAATCGCTGCAGAAGCTGGTGTAAACGAAGTAACTATCTTTAGAAAATTTGAAAACAAAAAGAACTTAGTAGAGATTACTAAAAAATATTATTTTGATTTATTCATTTCTAAAATAAACAATATTTTTGACTATGAAGGCATTGACACTATTGAAGACTATTTGGCAAAAAACTTTAGAGGACTTAATGATCTTTCAGATGAAGATTACAGTATAATCAAAGTGTCTATGGAAGAAGTCAGCGGCAGTATCCCAGAAAAGAAACTTTTAATATCCGATATTACACAAACCATTCTTAACAAACTTGAAGAATTTTTCAAATTGCAAATAGAAAAAGGCAATATTAGGGAAGTAAATGCTAGAGTATTGGGTATTACCTGTTTCAGTGTAACATTCCAGTCCATTATTTTGAATAGACTATATAATGAAAATAATGAAGTGGATTCAAAAAAATATTCTGATGCATTTTTAGACATTTTATATAACGGAATAAAACCTTAAAAAACCATTATTTTTTTTAACATCACCTTAATTTTTTATTTTATTAATTATAACGATGTAAGTATGTGCTTACATTCAAAAAACTTTATATAACAGTTTTTTAATATATTTAATTGACTTATGAGAATTAAGAGTTTTCTCCAGTCCCTATATATAAAAATCGGAGGTGAAAAATATGGATGGGAAAAAAGTATTATTTATCTTGGCTGTTTTAACACTTTTTGTCGGCTGTGCTTTTGCTGCAAACAGTGTAAATGATTTTAAAGTAAATGATTCTTACAAACACATAGCAGGTAATGATTACTACTCATTAAACGCGAATGCCAACAAAGATGTGGGAATCACAGTCTACAAAAACGCAAATGATGATGCCTACGGAGATGTTGATGTTTACGACCATGTCTTACACGATGACGGTAGGGAATATATCCAAGTTGATGATGACATGAAAATTGTCAAAAACTCAGACAATTCTGCTAATTTCACCGATTACGACCATGCAACCCATGGTGTTGTAGAACTTGTAGAAAGTAACGGTCAACAATTTATTGTTGTAGCTTGGGCAAAAGACTCAAGTAATGTTCAAAACGCTGAATTAGCACAACAAATTGCTCAATTCAATAATGACAACCAAGTAAAAGCAATCGCATTTTAATTAATATCTTTTTGATATTAATTTTTTCTTTTTTTTAACCAAACTATTTTTAAAAAATCTGATAACTCTTTTAAAAAAAAATAGATTTAGTAATGACTTTGTGGAGTCATTCCTAAATGATGATCTTCGTTTTTCTTACCCGGAATTCCATAAGCATCTGCTCGACATTGAGTACATGCCCTAAATACAGGTATTATTTCTTCAACTTGTTCACGAACACTTTCCATCATTGAACAATCCGGACGTGAATAATGCTTCATTTTTGCTAATGGTATTAACGGCAGTATATTCATTAAAGAAGCCCCTCTTTTCTTAACTTCTTTAGCGATTTCAATAATATGTTCATCATTTAATCCAGGAATTAAAACTGAATTAACTTTAACAACCATCCCATTAGCTGCTGCTTTTTCAACACCATCCAACTGATTTTTAATCAATATTTCAACAGCTTCATAATCTTTGTAAACTTTTCCTTCATATTTAATGAATGAATAAATGTCTACTGCAATATCCGGATCAATTGCATTGATTGTTACAGTAACTGAATTTACTCCAAGCTCTGCAAGCCTATCTGCATATTTTGGAAGTAAAAGTCCATTTGTACTCATACATTTAATTAAATCCGGATGTTTTTCAGCCATTTTTTCAAAGAATTCAAACGTTTCTTCGTTAGCAAGTGAATCTCCAGGACCTGCTACTCCCACAACTGAAATTGGACCATCAGCGGTAACATCATCAATATGAGCAATCGCATCATCGGGATTCATTATACAACTAGTAACTCCCGGTCTGTCTTCTTCATTGTTAATATCTCTTGTACAGAAGTTACAGAAGATATTACACTTTGGTGCAACAGGTACGTGAGCCCTACCAACTTTATCATGCATTTTTTCATTAAAGCAAGGATGTGCTTTAGTTATATGGGCAAATCTTGAACCTTTATGTTCATTCATAATAACCACTACTCCCCAATTATTTATAGTTATTTTATAACAACCGTTATATAAACTTTTCTACATTCCACTTTCCAGTTCAGCTATATACTCATTAGCTTTTTCAACCCATGCATCCATAATTAACTCATCGGTAGCAACGACTGCTACAATGTCATTGGTAGACATATCCTTAATGATTTTGAATCCTTCAGGCAATATTCTAAATATTGCATCGTAAATCCTTCTTTGAAGATTGGAATGAGGGTCATCAATAATCAAAGTTTCTAAGTCTAATTGATTGCCTGAAATATCAAGTTGGTATCTGTTTGGTTGGTAGATTTCATCTCTGGAAAACATTCTCCATAATTTATTTAAAATATTAGGAAGGTAATTTTCATCATCAATAAGAATTCTTGTTACGTCATCAGCCTTATCATAAGTAAATGAAGCAACATCTTTGAATTCAACAACGGTTGAAGTCTTTTTCATTTTAATAGCTAATATAAATACAGGATCGTCAGGATTAACAAAAGCCTTTAAATCATCAACAGACGGACCTAACACCAAATCCTGGAAAATCTGCTTTATGATGATTTCATAAACTTCTGCACCTTTCTTATCATAGCATTCAACTAACATCAAACCACTCTTTTTATTTGTTATCTTGTCTATGTCCCATTCCGGATACTAAAAGAGCTGCACCTACAGCACCGATGTGTTGGGAATATTCAGGAACAATGACTTCAATTCCACCTAAAGTTTCACTTACGGCTTCCACAAGACCTGAAATTAAACTTGTTCCCCCTACCTGTATCAATGGTTCACGAATATCAATCTCTTGAAGTTGCTGTTCGTATACTTGCTCTGATACAGAGTGACATGCAGCCGCTGCAACATCTGCTTTAGATCCTCCTGCTGCAAGAGTTGTAACAAGGTCTTGAATACCGAATACGATACAGTAAGAGTTTAGCATTGCTTTTCTCCAATCCCCTTGAACTGCCAAAGGACCGAGTTCAGTAATGTCAACATCCAATCTGCGTGAAGTCATATCCAGGAATCTGCCGGATGCACCTGCACAGATACCACCCATGGTAAAGTTATCTGGAATACCGTTATTAACGGTGATTACCTTGTTATCCATACCACCGATATCCAATACGGTAGCTTCTCCTTTCTGACGGTCAGCCAAATAAACTGCACCTTTTGCATTAACAGACAATTCTTCCTGAATAAGTTCTGCACCGAATTCCTGACCCATTGTAAACCTACCGTAACCGGTAGTTCCAACACCATCCAGATCATCCCAGTCATAATCTGTTTGACCGAATGCTTCAGAAGCTGCAGTTTTTGCAGATTCAATGATGTCCTTGGTTGATGTCCAACCGGTTCCGATAACCTTATTGTTTTCCATTAAAACAGCTTTCGTAGTAGTTGAACCTGAGTCTAAACCAAGAGTAAGTCCTTCTTGTTTTTCACGGGCAAGAATACTTCTACGAGTTACAGTAGTTGCCAATGCTTCCATACGGATGAACAATTCATCAGCTTTTGTTCTTTCAGTAAATGAATAAGTAACTACTGGAATACGGGTATTGTTCTGGATGAAACGCCTTACTTCATTTCTTACAAGTGCCGCTTCAGCACATCTAAAACAGGTAGCGATGAATACTGCATCAGGTTTGGATTTGCCTTCAACAATAGCCATAGCTCTTGCAATCATCAATTTTAAACTTGAACTTTGAGCAGAAAAACCGAATTTTTCATATGCTTCATCAATGTAATCCAAATCAATTTCCGGAAGAATAATTTCTGCACCAAATTTATTAGCTGCTTTTTCAATTTCCTTTTGAATTCCACTATATTCAGTTCCACATGAAACTAAAGCAATTTTTACCATATTTTATTCCCCCTCTGATTTTTCTTCAAGTGAATCAATGAAATCATTAATTTCATTAACCATAACATATGTTTCATCCTGATTTGTAGGATAGGTTATTTCCAAAACAGGGATGTCACGATTTCTGAGTAAGAATATTGACAGTTCGTTAGTCCTTGCACATCCAATACAACCAAAACCAAATGGTGCACCATCAACAATAATAGCAGCTTCAGCTTCATCTATAAGTGGTCCAATAATTGCCATCCTACCACGAACACCAGACGGAACCTCGATTGCCGCATATTTAAGACCTTTAATAGGGTCCTCTTCCGTAATATTCATCGGAGGAGAATCAATTTCCGGGTCTTTGATTTTTTGTCTAATTTGTTTTTGAAGAACTAAAGGAGTATGACCTTTCCTTTCAATTAAATCTGCCAAAATTAATGAATTTGGAGGATAAATAGCTACTTTAACCATATTTTCACCTATACTTTATTTGTTTTCTAAACATTCATTCATAATTTCTTTAAAATCATCAACTTTAACTGGTTTTTTCTTTTCGACTGTTACATCTTTAGGATTTTCTAAAGCTTCCGCAACATAACCAAGTATTGTATATTCCTTTTCCATCTGATGGAATCCTTCTCTAGGTCCAAATCTATGACCTCTGCATCTTCTAGGATCCCCTGGAGCAAATCCTCTTTCTTTAGTGAATATATGTGGCGGATCGAGTTTTCTAATCTCTTCGATTGCCTTCAATACATCATCCTTTTTACCACTAATCATTGACCCATAACAAGTGTTCTTTATTGTTAATGGCAAACCAAGCATGTGGAATTCACCAACGATTTCGCTTTCGCTTACCCGAGCTCCCGGTCCAAGAATAATCATACGAGTAATTACTTCCGGGTCCCAATCTTCACTACTCATGTTTACTTTAGGACATAGATTCTCTGACATATACTACAACTCCTTCTTTTAATTCTTCTAAACCTTCAGTATTAGTAATCATTTTACCAACAATGTTTGTTGCATTAAATGATTCTGCAGTCGGTCCAAATTCCCTATTAGGCTCAAATCTAATGCCTATCAAACCAGCACTTTTTGAAGCCATATTGGTAATACCAATTTCACATTCATTTACAATGTCAACAGGGTTATTTTCAGGGACAAGACCTTTAGCCAGTTTTTTATCCCCTTCAAAAATGGTAATGTGCATTCCCGGAACTGCAAAGTGAACTTTAATCTTACCGACAGGATCTTCCAAAAGACCAGAAATCAATTTGAAATACTTAACTGATCTTGGAGCATTTTCAACAAATTCAATATCACGTAACTCGTCAGGACTAATGGCTTTTGTTACAACTTTTCCTTCTTTTAAAATATCAATAGTATGTCTAGGAGACTGCTCGACAATTAATCCCTCATCATCAGTTACGCCTTCACGGACATGTTCCACACCGGCTTCGGCCAATATTTTACTTGCCTCGCCTTGAGATTTGGCCATCAATAATAATCTTTTCTGCTCTGATTTAACAGTTATGAAATCATCTTTTTTAGCAATATCTATTATTTCCATTCCGGCAGTGATTTTACCGACAGTAGTATGGTTTGGAGTTAATACCCTGTTTTCACGATAAACATACATTCTGCCTACACCGTTGCCTGTGTTCCTAATAGTTATTGTTCCTCTTACTCTTTGAGTAGTATTCTCTTTAGGTTTGTCAATACCTTCCAACTCATAAAAGCCCACAAAAGAATTTGAATCGAAATTGACTTTAATCCTGTTATTTTTAATTATTGAAAACAAGTGTTCAACACAAATTGGTGAAGATTCATCAACTTCAAAGGAAATATAAGTGTATAACTCATTGCCTTCTTCAAGAACAGTGCTTAAATCAGAAACGGATGCACTGTCGGTTGTTGTGCTTCTTTCAATAATCGGTTCAATAGCTGTTACTGTATCATCATCAGTTAATTCGTTTAAAGTTTTTTTACCACCAATAATACGAGCAAAAATACCTTTATTGTACGGAGGTACACTATATACATTAGTAGTATTTTCTTTAAGGAGAATTAAGTGGGTTGACTCATTACTAAAACTAGATAAACTTAAAACAACATCACCCTCATAATATTTAAATTCATCATGAGTAGGCTCCAAATCAGTTACAATAGGTCCAATAGCAACTTCATTGGAAGTAGACCACCTGATAGATAAATCAACAAACTCCTCATATTGATTTTTCCATACATCAATTATAGGCTTTGCCTCATCATTATCAACCAGCTCAAAAATGATAGAACCCTTGGTTGTTTTGATTTTATATTTAGAAATATTCTTTTCCAGTTCTTTTTTACCTTTAATTAGACAAATAATACTACCAGGAGTATATGGAGCATTAGTCTCTACAATCACATCCTGAATTGTAGAACCCTCTGCCACATCAATCTCTTTGCCATTAACTTTAATTAACATACAATCTCCTAATATATTGTTTAATATGTTAATTATGTTTTTCAATATAAAAATAGTTATTCATTTAATTTTGAAAAAAGAAAAAATAGTAAAAATAGTACTCATTTAAAAATGAATACCGGGTTTTTATTCTGATTGAAAACTTCAATCGTTTGGCCTTCATAGCTAACATTTAATGTCAAATCATCAGTTACTTCACCAACGACATTAGCCTCTATTGAGTACTTGGCCAGATACTCTTTAATAAATTCGCATTTATCTTCGGGAGCTGTGAAAACAAAACCGGAACCAGGATATGATTTCAGCCAGTCTGCCCAATCCATATTCTCATTTTTTGGAATGTCCAAGAGGTTGACATCAGCACCTTTACCAGATGTTTCCAGAAGCATCTCCAGAGTTCCCAAAATTCCAGGATTTGAAATGTCCTTTCCTGCTTTAATATAATCATTTTCAGCCAGATATTGAACTGCTGTAATTTGATCCTGGACCAGTTTGGCATCCTTGTCATATGTTGTATCCCAGTTCAGGCTAAACATTTCATGAGGCTTACCATCCAGGTCAATGGCCACAATAACTTTATCGCCCGTTTTCGCACCAAAACTTGTAATTAACTTATCCTTTTGTGCAATGCCGACAATAGCCACTCCAACTGAATCGCAATCCCCGTCAGGGTGCAGGTGTCCTCCAACCATAGGCACGCCGAACTTCAAACATCCGTCTTTTATTCCAGTCAGCAATTCTTCATAAATCTCATCATGACTGATGGACATTATATTAACCATTGCCAGAGGCTTTCCGCCCATTGCAGCAATATCATTGACATTGACAAGAACTGAACAGTAACCTGCCCAATACGGATTGACATTCATTATCTGACCCCATATTCCATCAGCAGCAATCAGCATAACCTGATTGTTTCCGATATCAACAGCAGATGCATCGTCTCCAATATCAATAACAACATCTCCGGAAACATTATACGCTTCACTTAAAAGGTTAATTACATTGTCTATTGAACTTTTACGTGTAACCCCTTCAAATTCCTGCACTTCTTTCATGAGTTTTTCAAAGTCTAAAATAAAGCCCACATCCTTAAATTCTATTAATTTTATATTTAATATTTCTATTATTTATTATTTCTATAATTTTATTTTCCAAATCATTGATTGATTTAAATTCCTTTGAGTTAACTAATTCCTTTTTATTGTTGAAAATTATTTTATGAATTTCAGCACCGATAATATCATCGTTTCCACTTTCAACCTCAAAAATTATGGAATCCTTAGATTTGAATCCGTCTTCAACCACCTTATCCAAATCCCCATCAGTAATTCCCACAATAGGAATATTGAAACGGTACAAAATATCTGATGCAATCAATGTGGTGTCATCGCCTATTGTAATTACTACAGATGAATCCCTGAACTGATAAACGTCTTCGCCGGCATGATCAAGAAATGCTATTTTAAAATCATTTGAGTCATTTTTATCCAAAACTCTAGGAGTTACCTTTGCCTTTCTTAAAAGTCCTGTCTTTACAATAGCTGTTGCCAAATCAACGCTGCCCAATTTTTCAACGCCGTGAGGCTTTATCTCGCCTCCAACAATATCAGCTATTCGATTGTCTTTTGAAACCAGAACAAGCTTGTCCGATGTTGACTTTCCAATGACAACACCGTTGACCATGACGTTTTCACCGGGACTGACCCCATGAATTGTACGCCTTTGCCGGCTTTTTTCATCATCCTTAATGTGAGTTTCATAGATTTCTTCAGGCGTTACGATGTTTAAATTTAGTTTATTAGCAAATTCCTCTGCCAAATCGCTTTTAACAGCCCAATTAATGACACTACCATCCT
>JAEIGA010018334.1_pt1 | contig 10658 bp, 5 predicted proteins | sample 9270691 | NCBI WGS metagenome assembly JAEIGA01 (sample SAMN17057246, study PRJNA624740) | gut metagenome | biome: biome; isolation source: fecal sample | host: Bos grunniens | place: China: Xizang | collected 2019 | reverse complement strand
TCACCTTCACAGGGAAAGCTACAGGGCGTGCAGTAGCGGTGATGCTATAATGATCAAATGCTGTCTTACCGAATGGGTTAGCTACTTTGTTCGCACCTTTCTTGAGCGCACCAACAGATTTTGTATCCACAATTTCGTTGTTCTTCTCAATAGAAATAGTGACATCGGTAGCATCCTCGTTGAGACGGAAGATGAAGTTCTTGCCATCATAGTCCACCTCACCTGCATAGATATTTGCTACAGCAGAAGAGAGAGTTTGGTAGTGTTGCATATTTCCATTTGCCATGGTGATAATATGCATGGTATAACCATCTACCCAAGCCATAGTATGTACTTGTGGTGCATCGGTTGCGGTAGTTCCAGGATAAGGATCACTGGCAACCTTGGCATTAGCAACACCGTCGGTCACATCATACAATTGGAATTGGATGCCATTGTTTGTTGGCTGAGCCATATATGCGTGATCAGCATAGCGCAAGAAAGAAGCTCCTTGCTTTGTGCATACATCTCCTGTAGGAGAGAAAGTAAGTTGCTTATTGGTCAAATCCTCCTTTGCAGTAGAGGTCGCTACTTTTGCTTTGTTAGCGTCCTCATCGTATGTGATAGTATAAAGGGTAGTACCTTCGCCAAGGTAGTATTTACTCTCCCAGCGTGCTGCGCTAACAGCAAATGAATTACCTTTGACACCCAAAACAGAGAATAGTTTGGTAGGGTTTTGCATATTTTCATCCCACACATAGAAAGTACCTTGGTCTTTCACTTTAGCTACGAGGTAGTCATCCGCAGTGAATCCCATGTCGCAAAGTTCGACACCAGTAGGAAGTGGTAACGGAGTGGTAACGGTAAAGTCAAGAGAGTTTTGGGTGATCTTTCCATTTGCCAAAACATAGATATTTCCGTTACGATATAGCGCGCGCGTGATATCATTAGGTGTAGTCTTTATTTCGTTGACCAATTCGAATTCATATTTGTCCAATGCAGCAGCATCGTTATCGGCTTGTGGATAATCCTCTACATGCATACGAACATTCTTTAGGCGCACTTTGACACCAGCAATTTCTTCTGCAGCAACAGTGATTTCTTGAGAATAGGTGCTATATTTATCTTTTGTAACCACTAGTTTGTATGTACCAGGGGTAAGATCGTAGAATGCAAAAATACCGTTGTACCAATCATCGGTAGTCTTTTCGGCAATTTTCTTGGTGCCTTGATAGAGTTCTACCTTAGCGCCGTTCAAAGGCAACCATTGGTCGTCGGAATTCTGTACATATACGAATTTAGGTTCGCCCAATACATCTACGAGTTCGTTGCTCGATTTCACCCAACCGCTGATGGTAGCAGTTTGTGGCAATTTCACATCAAACCACTTGTGGAAGTGGTGGAACATACGCAAAGCTTCGAGTTTGCAATAATCATCGTTCATCAAACGGTGTGTCTCTGGAGCATAGTCGTGGAAACTACCTTCGCTAAGGAATCCAGGAACAGTAAGTGGACGAAGAACTCCCAATCCCATATCATCACCATAGAAAGTGAAGTCGCCGCGCAGCAATGGTTTAGGACTGGTCCAAACGGTGAGTTCGTTCAAGATTTGTAAATTACCGCTACTTTCAGCCATCTTATCGCTGAGTGGCACAGTAGGTTGGTCGTTGTATCCATGATAGAGCATCAATAGATAGTTGGTTCGTCCGTTCAATGCATTAGAGTGGATAGATAGGAAGTGATCCACATCGTTGGCGTTGGCCTCTTCGGCAATAGCACTAAGGTCGCGGTCGTCACCATTGCGCAATTCTTCTTTCTCTTGCGCTGTAGCGCCAGGGTAATATTCTAAATCACGAATACCAGAGTTGTTGGTATGGCGTGACATGATAACAGTAGCGCCTGCTTTCTTGAGCATCTCTTCGAGTGCTAAAGCTTTTGAGAGGTTGGATTTGCTCTCCCAATAACCAGCAGGGTTGCTCCATGTTTCAGGTACAGGAACGGTCCAACAGCTGCGGTCGTTAGCATCATAACCACCGTGACCAGCATTTAGATAGATCTTGATACCATTGAAGTTAGAGCGTGCAGATGTAGCATATTTGCGTGCTGCTAAGCGGATTGCTTGGCGTTGTTTCTCGCTAGCAATACGAGCTTCTTCTTTTTGAATGAAGTCTTGCTTTTCTACTTCGTTAAGATCGCGAGTTACTTTACCATCAATGGATCGTGAGATGTAACGAACATAGTCAATCTCATCGTGATCTTTGTAAAACTCTTGCATACCCGATACATGGTTGTTGTCCAACCATTTAGGAGCATTCATTCGTCCCATAGAGCGGACATTTTGGCCGTTGATATCGCACACGAATGTGCCATAACGAGCGGTGACATAGACAAGGTGCTTGCCGTCAGGCGAAACACTAGCCCAGAAATAACTAGCATCGTCTCCATTAGGAGCCAATACATAACTGCTTTCTCCGTCAGTTACCAACATCTTCTGATCTTGGATACTCACAGTCGGTTGCGCTACTAGCAAAGTAGTGAGCAGCAAACTGAAAAATAAAGTAAGTTTACGCATGGATTAAATATTTAAGTTAATTGATTATGTTGCCTAGTAAGTTGTATGTTTTGTCACCTCGCTTGATGTACACATTACCATTCTCTACCCATTTAACAGAGTTCTCAGTTCCTACAATGATATCCTCTACTGCATTCTCTAAGGAAATAGTAACTCGTTGTGTTACGCTCCATGTATCTCCAGCGTTAGGGATTCGTGTTTTTACTCGCCAGTAGTAATCACCTAGAGGTAGGTATTGTAGGTTGATTCGCAGTTTGGTTTCAAATGAAGTGTCAGTAACCTCTTGTGCGAAGATGATCTGTTGCATGTCGGGATCTTTAGCAAATTGAATGATATAACTATCAGCTCCCTCTACCGCCTTCCAACGGAAAGTAAATGGAAGTTTTCGGATTATTCCGTCATCTGGATAAAGTCCAGTAGTTGCTATTGGTTGACGGAGTGGCTCGTTTAGTATACGCAGTGCATATTCGTTATTGTATTTGTCTAAGACACTGACAGCTATCTGGTGTGTAGAAGCAGAAACTTCAGTTGGTAATTCAAAGGTAGATGTGTAAGAAACTCCTACCAACATATCTCCGCGTGAGTACACATTAGGCAATTGGATAGAGTCATTAGGTACTGCGTAAATAGCAAAATGTAGATCTTTGTCCGAATGAGTCCACGATAATGTTTGATTGTTAATGGTAAGATTTTCTACCATTGTGCGTTCCTTAGCAGGTTTCCAGTTGATAGCAGGTGGTAAGGAGATGTGATGAAACTCAGCGGTTTCCTTGGTAAGGTTGACGCGCAATTTGCTACTATTGGTCCATGCTCTTGTGTTGTAGAATATAGCACCAGGTGCACCATCTTTCACTGTGCGATTGTACACTAGCTGATTACGAATCTCGGTAGCGCTAAAAGTACCGTCTTCGTATTTATATAACGCCATACTAGAGTAGAAATGCTTACCAAAACGATTGCAAATATCACCCCACCATTTGCTAAGTTTTTTGTAGTCTTGTCCGCCCCCAATCTTCCAATAGAGTTGTGGAGAGAGGTAATCTACGGTACCTTCCTCTAGCCAAGCAACAGGGTCGCAATAAATTTCGGCGTACATGTTTCCTCCGGTGATGTTGTAAGGAAGAGTAATGCCTCTCTTGGATGCAACACTACTATCTGTGGTCCAAATACCAAAAGGAGAAACACCAAAAGTGACCCATGGTTTGACAGATTGAATGGTGTCATATACTGCTTTGATCATCTTATTGACATTTTGGCGTCGCCAATCGCCCACATTCATATCAGCTGGTTTGTATTTAGCTACACTAGCAGCATCTTGATTGGTGGTACCCCCATATGGATAAAAATAATCGTCCATAAGAATACCATCCACATCGTAATTATTGATGATGTCGCCTACAACCTCTTTGATTCTTTGTAGCACTTCTGGTTGTGCAGGGTCAAGGTAGATGTCATTTTTGTAGTAGAGCAACCACTCAGGATGCGTATGTTTGTAATTGAGTTTAGTGGTATCATCGGTGCCAGTCCAATCATATCCGCCACGCTTGCCATAGCGGTAAGGATTGATCCAACCATGACAGGTTAAACCTCGTTTGTGACACTCTTCAATACAAAATTGGAGTGGATCCCATCCTGGGTCTACTCCACGCCCATTGTTCAAATAGCTTGACCATGGTTCATAACTTGATTTGTATAAAGCATCACATGCAGGACGGATATGTAGTAGTACTGTGTTCATTCGGAAGTCTACGCACTTATCCAATAGTCCGATTAGTTCTTTTTGTTGCGCTTCCATGCCCTTAGTTGTAGATACAGGCCAATCTATGTTAGCCACTGCGGTTAACCATGTAGCACGCATTTCACGCTTTGGATAAACGGCGGATTCTCCAAAGCCCCACATAGCAGTGAGCATAAAAACTAAAAATAGAGTTACTTTTTTCATGATTTATTGATTTTTGCAAAATTCGGCACAAAGTTATATATTTTTTTTCAAATATGCAAACGATTTCTAGTATTATTTTTTTTTTCAATTACTTTAGTAATATTTTGTATTAAGATTGCCAAAAAAGGGTTATTTTTAGCATATGAATTTGCATAATTCAAAAAAAATATCTACCTTTGTCGAGAAAATTGTTCTTTCGTAGAGCAGTATATTTTATAAGAACTTTTCAATTTAATGTTATGAAAACTTTCTTTCGCTTATTTACAATCGCGGCTTTAATGGCAATGGTCTCATGTACCAAACAAATTCCTATGTCTATCCATTGGGAGATGGGTAAAAATGATGTCAAGCCAGGCGTTTGTGAGCTTTATTACACGATTACTAATCTCTCTGATCAACCGATCACCAATGAAGGATGGACTTTGTACTTCAATTACATGTCACTACACCCTATTTACACAGATGGAGATCAGATTTTGCAAACAGAATTGCAAGCGAGTTATCATAGCATTACGCCAACTGCAGATTTTTTGCCATTGATGCCAGATAGTAGCCGTACTTTTAAGCTTCTATTCAAGGGTAATGTTATTCGTCAGACATCGCGCCCAGAGGGCTTTTTCTTGGTAAAAAATAAGAACGGAAAAGAGATTGGTAAGCCCATTTCGATTCCATGTACCTATGCGCCTTTTACACGCCCGGAGCAGATGAAGCGTGGTATCGTGACATGGGAAAAGACGCCTTATGCAGAAGGAGCATATGTGTTTGATTATGTGCAATATATATTAGATGCTCCTACTAATGAAAATGTGCAACCTCTTTTGCCGCAGCCAAAGCAGATTCAGTATACAGAAGGTGCTTGCGAAGTGGCTAATGCAGAGGTAATTACTCGTACAGACGCGAATATGGTTAGCGAGGGATATCACATGGTTATCGCACCTACTACTATTACTATCGAGGCAAGTGATGAGGCGGGTATTTTTTATGCTCAACAGACTATCAAGCAATGGGGCGAGGTGATACCTTGTGGTGAGGTGACTGACTATCCAGATCTTCATCATCGCGGCATAATGTTGGATGTGGTGCGCAACTATTATCCAGTGGATTCAATTTTCCGTATCTTGGACATTATGGCATGCCACAAGCTCAATGTGTTGCACTTCCATTTAACAGATGATGAGGCATGGCGATTAGAAATTCCAGGTTTGCCGCAACTGACAGATATTGGTTCTAAGCGAGGTTATACCACAGATGAAAGCGAATGCCTACTGCCAATGTACTGCGGCGGTTGGGACCCCGATGCACCAACCACAGCCAATGGTTATATTACACGCGAGAAGTATATCGAATTGCTTAAGTACGCTGGCGAGCGCCATATCCGCGTGATACCAGAGATAGATATGCCAGGCCATATGCGTGCTTGCAAGAAAGCCATGGGTAATTTGTTGACAGATAGTGCGTTTGATGCTCGTGTGTATAAATCTGCCCAAAATTATACGGACAATGTGATTGATGTGACCAAACCTTATGCAATAGAGTTTATCGATCATGTGGTAACCGAGATTGTGAAGATGCATGAGGAGGCAGGTCAGCCATTGAACATCCTGAATATAGGTGGGGATGAGGTTCCGAAAGGTGCTTTGACTCGTGAAGAGCATCAGACATTTATTGACGCAGTATTGGAGATTTTGAGTCGCTATAATTTACAACCTATGGGTTGGGAGGAGATTACTCACTTCTGCAAGCCTGAGAGCCGGGCTATTTGTTACTCATGGCTCAATAGTAATACAAAGCCATTGGAGATGGCAGAAGCTGGTTATCCAGTAGTGTTAGCTAATGCTAATCGTCTCTATTTTGATTTTGCATATTGCAATCACCACGAGGAGAAGGGTCTCAACTGGGGAGGATATACAGACGAGTATCGTTCGTTTTATTGGGAGCCGCTGATTCACCCTAATGTGATAGGAATGAATGCTCAACTATGGGGCGAGGTTATCCGCTCGTTTAGTCAAGTAGAATGGCAGATATATCCAAAGATCTATGGTTTGGCAGAGCGTGCATGGAATAACCGCAGTGCACTCACCTTGGGTGATTATAATCAATTGGTATATAATGTGTTTGTTCCACAATTGGCAATTAGCGGTCGCAATTTCCATATTCAACAACCAGGTATCAGGTTGGTGAAGACAAAGAACGAACAATTACAGTTAGACAAGAGTCATGTTCTCCTTGAAATGAATAAGGTGATGGTTGGTGGAGAACTCCTATATTGTCTTGATGATGGACCTTGGAGGGTATATAATACTATTGTTGCCATCCCTGCTGAAACTCAAATCGTGAAGGCAAAGGTGCGTTACTTAGGTAAAGAGAGTAACACTACTTGGCTGTGGCTCAATGCCAATCATGAGGTGGATAGTCAGGCAGTAGAGAGGAATACAGGCGCAACTTTCTGATAGAATAAAAACGCGTTTTCTTTGCAAATGTGCAAAATTTTCTGTACCTTTGCACGCTAAAACGAAAATAATATATGGCACAAGACGAAATTCTACAAACAAGCAACTACAACGACGATAATATCGTTCATCTTGATGATCGCGAGCATATTCGCCGTCGTCCTGGTATGTATATCGGTAAACTGGGTGATGGTAAACATGATGACGACGGTATCTATGTTTTGATCAAGGAGACGATAGATAACTCCATCGATGAGTTTCGTATGAACGAAGGTAAGGTGGTGGAGGTAAGTGTGCGTCCATATACCGATGAAGAGGGATATACAGGCGAGATAGTGCGAGTACGCGACTATGGTCGTGGTATTCCTTTGGGTAAGATGGTAGAGGCTGTATCGCTGCTGAATACGGGTGGTAAGTATGACACTAAGGCCTTTAAAAAATCCGTTGGTTTGAATGGTGTAGGTACGAAGGCTGTGAACGCATTGAGTTGGAAATTTGTAGTGCAGAGTTTCCGCGATGGCAAAACACGCCGTGCCGAGTTTAAGCAAGGCCATTTGGTGGCTGATACCGATGTGCAAGACTACACAGGTAGCGAGAAGCGAGGTACAATGATCGAGTTTGTACCAGATAACAGCAAGGGATTATTTGAGAACTATCATTTTAGGGATGAATTCATAGAAACGATGATGCGCAATTATGCGTATCTGAATACGGGCTTGACATTGGTGTATAACGGCCAAAAGTACACCTCTAAGAATGGATTATTTGATCTCCTTACTGATAATATGACCGTCGAACCACTATATCCAATCATTCATTTACAGGGAGAGGATATAGAGATTGCGTTGACCCATACTAATCAGAGTGGTGAGGAATATTATTCGTTTGTTAATGGTCAGCACACCGTGCAAGGCGGTACGCACCAAGTAGCATATCGCGAAGCGATTGCCCGCACGATCAAAGAGTTTTTCAATAAGAACCAAGAGTATAGCGACATCCGTAATGGTGTAGTAGGTGCAATCGCTATCAACGTGTCTGAGCCAGTGTTTGAGAGTCAAACCAAAGTGAAGTTGGGCTCAAAAGACATGTCGCCAGAGGGTGGGTTGTCAGTAAATAAGTTCGTTGGTGACTTTATCAAGCAACAGCTAGATAACTACCTGCACAAGAATCAAGATGTGGTAGAGACGATGTTGCAGAAGATTCAAGAGTCGGAGAAAGAGCGCAAAGCTATAGCTGGCGTGACTAAGGCAGCGCGTGAGCGTGCGAAGAAAAATCTCTTGAATAACCCAAAGTTGCGCGATTGTCAGGTGCATTTTAATGATGCCAAGCCAACTAAGTCATCCAAAGATGCGGATGATGATTTGCGTCAAGAGAGTAGTATCTTTATCACCGAGGGTCTTTCTGCATCGGGTAGTATCACCAAGAGCCGCGATGTGCGCACACAAGCCGTATTTTCGTTGCGCGGTAAACCACTGAATACCTTTGGATTGAGCAAGTCTGTGGTGTATGAGAATGAGGAGTTTAACTGCTTGCAATCTGCCCTGAATATTGAGGATGGTCTAGATGAATTGCGATATAATAAGGTGATTATAGCTACCGATGCCGATGTGGATGGTATGCACATTAGATTACTGATGTTAACATTCTTCTTGCAATTCTTCCCTGATTTGGTCAAGAAAGGTCACGTCTATATCCTTCAAACACCACTTTTCCGCGTAAAGAATAAAAAGGAGACACGTTATTGCTATTCTGAGGAGGAACGTTTAAAGGCGATAGAGGATCTCAAGCCAAATCCTGAGATCACCCGATTCAAAGGTTTGGGTGAGATTAGTCCAGATGAGTTTAAGGGCTTTATTGGCAAGGAGATACGATTGGATCAAGTTACGTTACGCAAAGAGGATGCAGTGAAGGATTTGCTGAATTTCTATATGGGAAAGAATACCACTGAGCGTCAGAACTTTATTATTAATAATCTTGTAGTAGAGGAAGATGTGGAGTAGTATTCTACCATTGATATTATTTGTCCTTCTCGGTATTGTTATCCTTGTTATCTTTGAACTACGAGCGAGGAAAGCCGCCGATAGCGAGCAAGGCGAGCGTCCTATAGCTAATAGCGAAGCGTCCGACAGCCGTAATGAAGACGACGGCTGCTGTGGCGAGCACTTGGTTTGCGAGAGAGAAACACTTCTTCAAACCAATGCTGAAATCATCTACTACGATGATGAGGAGTTGGACGCACTAGCGGGTATAGATGCAACTGACTACAGCCAAGAGCAATATCAAATGATTCGTGAAGTGTTTGAAACACTTAAAGCGAGTGATGTTCCTGGTTGGGTACGCAGTATTCAACTGCGTAATATTCAATTGCCGCTAGACATTCGCGAAGAGGCGTTGCTCATCGTGGTCGAACGACGAAAAGCATAAATTCCAATAATTGTTATCACTATGCTGACGATGCCCAACCATAGGGTATCGCTTGTGCCTATAGCATCCACTTTCTCCATATCCCAATCAGCACGTTGCGCTACGAAATATAAGATTACTGCCATAGCATTGTTGGTGAAGTGCATCAAGATGGGTACCCATAGACTGCCCGTCCATACCAACATATAGCCAAACAATGCCCCCATCAGCATACGAGGCACAAAACCATAAAACTGCATGTGGATAGCAGAGAAGAGTATCGCAGTACACCATATTGCTAAATGAGGTGCTTTAGCAGTGGGAGAGTCTGAAACTTTGGAACTTTGAAATAGTCTTTGCAGTACCCCTCTAAATGTCAACTCTTCGGCCACTGCTGGCAGTAGTGCCATCAGCGAGATGTTGATAATCAGTCCATTGAAGGTAGTTGTGTTCATAAACTGCTCAGTCAAATGTTTGGCTGTTTCTTCTTGTGTTTTCATCCATACTTCCAGTGGTTCAAGGAATGCGGGAAGTGTCATTAGTTCGTTGATATATGCGAGCAGATTAATTGCTGGCAATGCTACAAGCATTAGTAATACTGCACATACCGAAACCTTGAAACTCTGAAATTTATCGACCTTCAGCCATTTCATGGGCTCTTGAGACCATAGGTATGCCATACATAGTGGTGGTAGTAAGAACATTGCTGCGGATTGGGCGAACTGTATCCACTTAAGTGCGTTGACGGATAGTGGTTGTTCAAACAAGAATATAATTCCCGCAGCGAACATACTAAATAGTAATGTACATCCTAACCATTGGAGTGTTTTTATCATCACATGTGAATGTTCATATTTTCCTTGAAGTGTCATATAATAGATAATAAATTGTGGTAAAAAAAAGAGCAGTCGTGAACGCACGAGTTGCTCCTATTTGTCGGGATGACAAGATTTGAACTTGCGACCTCCGGTCCCCCAGACCGTTGCGCTACCGGGCTGCGCCACATCCCGCAGAAAAAGTTCAAAGCCGTAGTAGGCCTTGAACTTTCCTCTTTTTAATTACTCAGCAGCTTCAGTAGCCTCTGCCTCAGCGGCAGCAGCCTCTTGAGCAGCCTCTACGGCAGCAGCAGCGAGTGCATCAGCAGCCTCTTGGCGCTTCTTTGCTACCTCAGCAGCCTTAGCCTTGTTGGTCTCTACCTCTTGAGCGAGTAATGCTTTTGCAGCAGCAGCTTTCTTGTCTGCCTCTGCTTGGCTGATCTTACCATTCTTAGCATCCTTTTGTGCTTTCCAAGCGTCGAAACGCTTTTGAGCCT
>JAEIGA010018333.1_pt1 | contig 10659 bp, 8 predicted proteins | sample 9270691 | NCBI WGS metagenome assembly JAEIGA01 (sample SAMN17057246, study PRJNA624740) | gut metagenome | biome: biome; isolation source: fecal sample | host: Bos grunniens | place: China: Xizang | collected 2019 | reverse complement strand
CTCCCCCGCACCCCCTCTTTTCAAGAACTTTCAAAAAAGGATTTCATACAATATCGGGGGAGAAGGCCGGTATAGGGGAAACTATCCCGAGTAAAAGCCCCGCCGCAGGCGGTCTTGGGAGAAGTTTCTCTCCCCCGTACCCCCTCTTTTCAAGAACTTTCAAAAAAGAATTTCATACAATATCGGGGGAGAAGGCCGGTATAGGGGAACCTATCCTGAGTAAAAGCCCCGCCGCAGGCGGTCTTGGGAGAAGTTTCTCTCCCCCGTCCCCCCTCTTTTCAAGAACCTTTAAAAAATGGAGAACCAACCATGTACTATTCCGAAACCTACCGCACCAAATGGCACGATACTGACGCGAGCGGCGTCCTGCGTCCCTCCGCCATCCTCGTGTATATGCAGGAGACCGCCAACCACCAGTGCCGCGCCTACAACATGGATCTGGATATCCTTCACCGTGAGCGCGGTCTGGGATTTCTCCTCAGCCGTATTCAGATGCGTTTCTACGCGCCCATTTATGCCTACGAGGATATCGAGGTGCGCACGTGGTGTCCCGACTCGCGCGGGCTGAGCTTCAACCGTTGCTTTGCCATCTGGCGAGGCGAGGAAAAGCTGGCCGAGGCACTATCCGTGTGGGCGCTGATGGATCTACATACCCGAAAGCTGGTGCGCACGACCGACTTTGACGGCGAGTTCCCGACGGGAGATATGCCCGACGAGGCCACCCTCCCACCCCGCGTGCGCATCCCCTCCGCCACCGTTATGGAGGAGGTCGGCACCCGCCGTATCGTGTACAGCGATCTGGATTACAACAACCACATGAACAACACCAAATACCCCGACATGGTTAGCGATTTCCTGCCCGATATGACGGGAAAACGGGTCACGTCTATGGCACTGTCCTACCTGCGGGAGGCGGCGTACGGTGATATGTTGACCGTCAGCCGCGCCACCGTTGAAGGGGATTCCAATGCCTGGTTGCTTCGCACCGCCCGTCCCGACGGTACCGTGTGCCTTGAAGCGTCGGTCACGCTGGAGGAAATTGCGAAAATCTCTTGACAAACCGGGGCAGATACGCTATAATAAGGATATTATGCGGAGGGCAAAAAACATATATGCCCCTTGACATCACGGCCGCAGAAGCGGCGGAATGGAGTTTACCTATGTTTGAAACGCTGAAAACCCTGCTGGTTAAGGAATTGCAGATTGATGCATCCATCATCACCCCCGATGCCGAGTTGACCGCTGATCTGGGCATCAACTCCATTGAGCTTGCCAATCTGGTTATGCTCTGCGAGGAGAAGTTCGACATTACCATTGAGGATGACGATATCCACAAGTTCGTCACGGTGTCCGACGTGGTTTCCTTCCTGGAGTCTAACTCCTGATTCTGATCGGTCACATAAAAACGCTCATGGGAACGTACAACGTCCCCATGAGCGTTTTTTGTCCTTATTACATATAGCGATTGAGCCGATAGCCACGGTGGCTCCGTCCTTCAATCAAATGCCGCCCGCCGATGGCGGCCGCTTTTTTATTGATGCGCCCTACCAGTACGGCGATTTGTTGTGCGGAGCAGGGGGTGGGCGGCAGGGGAGGATCGTCCTCACCGCGCAGAGGAAACTCCCCGGGCGGCGTTGCGTGCGCGCACACGGCGCGCAAGGTGTCAGTTGGGACAAACACCAGTGGATCGGCCAGAAAATGCTCGGTAAGCGCTTGCAGGGCGCGAAGCTCGAGCGGCGAGAGGTGGAGAGGATAGCCCAAGAAATACACGGCGGGAGCCGTCGGAGCGGTTTTGGATCGTACGATCCGCAACCACCCCGCGGACAGCACCGCCGTGTCGGGGGCTTCCTCTACGCTACGATCTGTAAGTAGGGGAAGGGAAGTCATAGATTACTGCTCTTTTCTGCGGCGAATGATCGCGGCGGCAGAGAGGGAGATCAGAGCCACAGCGGCGATCGAGCCAACGGCAGAGCCGCAGCCGCTCTCCTTGGGAGGTTCGGTTTCGGACTCGGTGGGAGCCTCGGTTTCAGCATCGGTGTCGGGTGCGGTGTCGGGCTCGGTGATCTCCTCGGTAGGAGCCTCGGTTTCATCATTGGTGTTGGAAACACCCTCAATGTAGTTCTGGTAGGTGAAGTTCATACGACCCAGAGGAGCGGCATCGCCCTCGCAGTAGAACTGCTCCATGGTGGTGATGACGGTGTCGGAGTCAGCCCACTTGAAGTCGAGCTCCAGCTCGCGGTAGTCCTCGGTGCCCAGCATGGACAGAGGCACGGCGATCATCATCTGATTGCCCTTGACGCGGTAGGAAACCTCGCCAACCTCCTCAAACTTGAACGCGCCGTTGTCGCCGCTGTACTTGGCCACCGTGGTGGTAAAATCATCCTTGGCGGCGTAGTTGATGATGTAGTCAAAGCCGTACCAGCCCGTCTGCTCGCTGTCCATATTGATGAAGAGCTGCATCCAGGTGGAGCTCGTATTGTACTTGGTGATATCCTGGGCGGTTTCTACGTAGAAGTAGATGTTCTTCGAGTCGGAGGTCACCTTGGAGGCAACGATGTCGTTACGGCCCGAGGTGTCGGTGAGCTTCTGCAGACCGAAGCCGGTGCAGTTGCGGTCAAGCGTGTCGCTCGAGGGGTCGGTGTAAGTAACGAGCACGTCATCCCACTGGCTGAAGTCGCCCGTCACGTTGATGGGCTTGCGGCTGTCCTGCACAATGATGGGGGCAGTACCCTTCAGTTTTTGGATGTTGTAGGTGAGCTGCATATAGTAGTTGTCGAAGTAGCCGCCGCGCATCATCTCGGCGTCACGGCTGAACTCCATGGAGGCGGTGTCAACGAAGTAGACGGTGTTGGGATCGCCAAGATCGCTGCCGTTCTGTCTTTGTGCGACCCACTCGTTCCAGCCGGTAACGAGAACGAACTCCACGTCTGCCTTGTGAGCGGTATCCCACTGGTACTGGAAGTTCAGACCCTGATTGGTGAGGGTGGGATCGTTGTCAAATGCCTCGCGGTACTTCCTCAAAAGCTCTGCGTTAGAGCGGGGAGCGTTGAACGAACGTCCGCGGTTGGAATAGTCCCCGTAGAAAGCAGAGGAACTGAAGCGGACAGATCCGCAGTGCTGGGCAATGGAAACGCTGATGGCGCTGGGGTTGCCTTCGGCATCCTTGAAGGTTCGGTTGGGCCAGGAGAAATCCATCCAGGGCCAGCCGTTATCCTTGCGGCCTTCGATGGGCCACTGGGGAAGCTTGATGGTGAAGAAATCGTCGATGTTGTCCTCGTACTCGGCAACGATGACGGGCTTGCCGTCAACATAGAACCAAGTGTCGGGATGGAAGTTTACCTTGTAGATGTTATCGTACAGCTTCCTGACGACATTGTGGGAACCGGAATGGGTGTAGAAAACGATCTGGGGCGCATCGTAGCCCATCTCGTTGAATTCGTGGAGAATATTTATAAGCTTCATGGCGTTTCTGAGGTAGTCAACGCCGTTGGTTACGTCGATGTAGAGGAAGTCCACGCCTGAGTTAGTGAGCAACTCGACGTGCTTACGCATGACCCACGTGTCGCGTGCATAGTAGTAGCCGTACAAGGGCTCGGCAAACCAGTGCATAGCGCCCTTGGGGCCGAACGCGCCGCTGGCAATGGTGGAGGCGCCCGTCAGCACGCCCTCCTGATTGGAGGCACCGTACTGGTCGATGATTTTCTGCAGGTCAAAGATACCGTGGTCTCCGTGCTCGCCGTGCCAGAGGAAGTAGAACAGACCTACGTAGTGCTCACCGTTCGTGCCGTACGAGCCAACCTCGCTTGAGTCGTACAGGGGGCGACCCAAATCGTCAACGGCAGAGAAGCCGCCGAAGAGGTAGTTTTTCTCATTGGGAACGGTGTAGGATACCTTCTCACCGTTGACCATGTATTCAATGGTGACGGTTTTGCCGTCCTCCGAGGTCTTGTAGGTGAGGGAGCCGGGATCTACGTCGTATTCACCGGTCTCCATTTCGGTATAAGTGGGGTCGGGCCATACGTTGTCCGTTTCCTCACTTGTGTCCTCGGCGTTCAGCTTGTCAAAAGATAAAATATCCGAGAAGGCGGTGAACGCATCGGCGTTGTTGGTGACGGCGACTGAGGCAACGATAGCAAAGGCGGAGAGGAGCATGGTCAGGCAAAGGACCAGGGCAGCTACCGTACAGAGCTTCTTGTTCATAGGGTGTGTGTTCCTTTCTCATTGAGTGCGTAAGTGGCTATACCTCAAGAGGTTCCTGTCGGCATAGCACTATTAAAAACATTATATCAAAAAATAAACAAAATTGCAATACTTTTGGTGAATTATTTTATTAAAACCGACTTTCGTTTTAAAGAAAACGCCTGCCCCGCAGGGCAGGCGTTGCTTATGGTGTGCAATCTGATGGATTACTGCTCTTTTCTGCGTCGAATGGCAGCAGCGGCTGTCAGAGAGAGCAGCGCCACGGTAGCCATCGAGCCGATAGCAGAGCCGCACCCACTCTCCTTGGGAGTCTCGGTTTCGGACTCGGTGGGAGCTTCGGTTTCAGCATCGGTGTCGGGGGCGGGGTCGGGGGCGGGGTCGGGGGCGGTGTCGGGGGCGGTGTCGGGCGTAGTGTCAGGCTCGGTGATCTCCTCGGTAACCTCCTCGGTGGGAACGTTGGTTTCCGAATCGGGGTAGGTCACGTTGGAAACACCCTTGATGAAGTTCCGGTAGGTGAAGTTCATACGGCCCAGGGGAGCGGCATCACCCTCGCAGTAGAACTGCTCCATGGTGGTGATGACGGTATCGGAATCGGCCCACTTGAAATCGATCTCAATCTCCTTGTAGCCCTCAATGCCCAGCATGGATAGGGGGACAGCGACCATCATTCGGTTGCCCTTGACACTGTAGGAAACCTCGCCAACCTCCTCGAAGCTGAACGCACCGTTGTCGCCGTTGTATTTCGCGACCGTGGTGGTTGAGTCATCCTTGGCGGCATAGTTGACGATGTAATCAAATCCGTACCAGCCGGTCTGCTCGCTGTCGGTGTTGATGAAAAGCTGCATCCAGGTGGAGTTCGTGTCGTATGCGGTGATCTCGTCCTTGGTCTCCACGTAGAAGTAAATGTTCTTGGAGTCGGAGGTCACCTTGGAGGCAACAATGTCGTTACGGCCGGAGGTGTCGGTGAGTTCTTTTTTGCCAAAGCCGAGGCAATTACGGTCGACAGTATCTCCCGAGGGGTCGGTATAAGTCACGATCACATCGTCCCACTGGTTGAAGTCGCCCGTTACGTTAATGGGTTTGCGGCTGTCCTGCACGATGACGGGGGCCGTACCCTTCAGCTTCTGGATGTTGTAGGTGAGCTGCATGTAATAGTTGTCGAAGTAGCCGCCGCGCATCATTTCGGCGTCACGGCTGAACTCCATGGAAGCGGTATCAACAAACACAATCTGTGCATCCTTGTTGGAAGGCTGTCTTTGAGCGACCCACTCGTTCCAGCCGGTGACCAGAACGTACTTCACACCCTTCTTGTCAGCCTGCTTGTGAGCCTGATCCCACTGGTATTGGAAGTTCAGCCCCTGATAGGTAATGGTGGGATCCTGGTCAAATTTCTCGCGGTATTCCTGCAGGGCGGCTTCGTTGCCGATGCGGGAGTTGAAGGAGCGTCCGCGGTTGCGATAGTCACCGTAGAAGGCGGAGGTACTGAAGCAGAGGTTGCCGCTGTGCTGAGCGATGGAAACGCTGATGGCACTGGCTTTACCCTCTGCATCTCTGAAGGGAAGGTTGGGCCATCTGAAGTCCATCCAGGGCCAGCCGTCGTTTCGGACAGATTCCGAGGGCCACTGGGATTCCTTGATGCAGAAGTATTCCTTCAAGCTTTGGTCGATCTTGCCGTTATTTTGACGACCACAGCCAGGATCGGTGTTTTCTGTGGCAACGATGACGGGCTTGCCGTCTATGCAGAACCAGGTGTCGGGGTAAAGGTTCTTGCTGTAAATGGCGCTGTAAACCTGGCGGACGACGCTGGAGGAACTGGAGTTGGTGTAGAATACGATCTGGGGCGCATCGTAGCCCATCTCGTTGAACTCATGGAGAATGGCCATGAGTTTTTTTGCGTTGGGTATATAGGGGAAACCGTTGGTCACGTCGAGATAGAGGAAGTCTACGCCTGCATTGGTCAGCAGCTCGACGTGCTTGCGCATGACCCAGGTGTCGCGCGCGTAGTAGTAACCGTACAGGGGCTCGGCGAACCAGTGCATGGCACCTTGGGGGCCGTAGGCACCGCAATCCAGCGTGGAAGCACCCGTGAAAACGCCGCCCTGATTGGAGGTGCCAAACTGGTCGATGTTCTTCTGCAGATCAAAGATACCGTGGTCTCCGTGCTCGCCGTGCCAGAGGAAATAGAACAAACCGACGTAGCGCTCACCCTTGGAACCGTAGGAACCAACCTCGGAGGAGTCGTACAGGGGGCGGTTCAAGTCATCGGTGGCAGAAAAACCGCCGAAGAGGTAGTTCTTGTCATTGGGAACGGTGTAGGAGATCTTCTCGCCGTTGACCATGTACTCGATGGTGACGGTCTTGCCGTCCTCCGAGGTTGTCATTGTGAGCGTTCCGGGATCGGCGTCGTCGCCGAGTTCAGCGCCGTCCTCGGCGTCCAGGTTGTCAAAGGAGAGGATCTGCGAGAAAACCGTAAAGGGATCGGCTTGGTCGGTCAAAGCAACCGAGGCTACGATAGCCGCGGCGGAGAGGAGCATGGTCATGCACATGACCAGCGCAACTGCTGTGCAAAGCTTTTTGTTCATAAAAGTGTTCCTTTCTGATTGGGTACGTGATAGGAGTGGACCACAGAGTGGGCGCTTACAGAGTATTATCCCACGTAATGGGGAGGGAACAGGGGAGGGTGCGAAGGTCGGTCAGGGAAATGCTGTCGGGCACGCACAGGGCGAGCGCCGCACCCGTGTCAGGCAGATGTCCGCTGTGGGCGCATACGCCCGGCGGAACCGCGGAGGCATCAAAATTCAGCGGTTGCCCCCGTCCGTCCTGCTTGGCAATGGCCTCGCGCAGAGTCCAAAGCCGTACAAAGCCTTCCCACGGCTGTGGCTTGGCAGAATCAAAACGGGTGCGCTCTCCGTCGGTGGCGTAGCGTTGCCAAAGGCGTGCGGCGCGGTCGGGGGAGAGGGGTTCCTCTACGTCCACGCCGACCCTGCCGCCTCCGATCAGGAGGGCGCACACCGCGTGAGTATCCGAGTGGGATAGGTTGAAATCCAACTCGGGCACGTTTTTTGCGTAGGGGCGGCCGTGTGCGTCCCGCGCAAGGATCAGCTCACGGCTGTCGACTCCTGCCTTTTCCAGCAAGAGGGAGAGCAGGGAAAGAGCGGTCAAACGAGTCACGGCGACATGCGGCAGGCCGCGTGGCAGACCACGCATCAGCCCATCGAGATACGGTTCGTTTTCGGGGCGGCGAAAGCTCTCCCCGAGGGAGGTTCGGAGAGAGGATACCTCATCCGAGGTACACTCGGAGGAGGGCGAAATGGTTGATACAGCGAGGAGAAGCTCGTGTGCCATATCAGTTATCGAGGCCCATCTGACCCATGAGCTTCTTGTTGAACTCCGCGGCGGTGTTGTAGCCCATCTTCTTCTGGCGGTTGTTCATAGCGGCAATCTCCAGAATGATGGCAAGGTTTCGACCGGGCTTTACGGGAATGGTGATGGAGGGAATGTCGAGACCGAGGATGTTGGTCTTTTCCTCGTCCAGTCCCAGACGGTCGTACATCTTGCCCTGAATCCAGGTTTCCAGGTTGATGATGAGGTCAATGCGTTCGGTCATCTTGACGGCACCCATACCGAACAGGCGACGCACGTCCACGATGCCGATGCCGCGCAGTTCTACGTAGTGGCGGATGATCTCGGGGGCCGTACCCACGAGGGTCTTGGCGGATACGCGCTTGATCTCAACCGCGTCGTCGGCAACCAGACGGTGACCTCTCTTGACCAGCTCAATGGCGGTTTCACTCTTACCGACGCCGCTGTCACCGAGAAGCAGAAGGCCCTCACCGTATACCTCTACGAGAACGCCGTGGCGGGTGATGCGGGGGGCGAGATGGTTGTCCAGCGAGGCGATCATGGCCGCCATGAAGGGGCTGGACTTGGTTTGGGTGCGCAGGATGGGAATGCCTGCGGCAACGGCGGCATCGATCATTTCAGAAAATACCGTGTTGCCCGTGGAGAAAACGACGGCAATGGGATGCGCGTTGATAAAGTTGACGATGCGGCGGCGGCGCTCCTCGGGCTCGAGATCCTCGAGATACCGATGCTCGGCGTTGCCGATGAGCTGGATGCGGTGCGCCTCAAAAATTTCAAAGAAGCCTGCCAGAGCCAAACCGGGGCGGCTGATCTCGGGCGAGGTGATCATGATGGAATCGTAGTTTTCGGGAATGACGATGGGCTCAAGAGAAAACTCCTGCGCCAGTTGGGATAGGGGGATGGAATAGATTTCTTCCATGAAACGTACCTCCGTGCCATAATTACCTTCATTATATCATAAAATTCGCCCCGTGAAAAGGGGTATATGAAAAATTTACAAGTTTTGCGGCAACAAAAAAGAGGAACGGGTCGAATGACCCGTTCCATCGGTAAATCAAGCGGCGATCTCGTCCTCAACGAAGGAAATCTCATCAATGGAGATCAGCGTAGCGTTGCCGTTCTCATCAAGCGTGTACTCAACCACCACCTCGCTGCCGACTGCAATGGCGGTCACGTCGGAGACAAGTCCTCCGGGCACGGCGATGGTCATTGCGTCGAGGATCTCGTTGCCGTCATCGTCGTAATCCACGACAACGGTCAGTGTCAGCATGGTGATACCGCCCACGGTGGAGACGTCCTTGATCGTGGCAAAAGCCACCTCGGTCTCTACGTACAGCTCGATCTCGACCAGAACCGAGTCCGCGATGGCGGCGTATACCTCGCTGCCCTTCAGCGAGGTAACAAGCTCGACCAGCTCTTCGGGGACAAGCACGAGATGCTCTACCTCGATCTCGTTCCAATTTTCGTCGTAATCGGTGTAGACGAGGACGGCAAAGGTGTTGCCCTCACCATCGGTGGTGACGTTGGCTACGGTGCCGCAAACGATCTGATACTCACCCTCCATGCCACCGCCGAACAGGAGATTGGCGAGCTCATCCAGGGTGATGAGCTCGTAGCTGTCAGCGTCAGCAGGCGCCTCAAACATGGGCTTTTCGTAGGAGATGTCAAGGCTCATATTCAGGGACAGGGAAGCGGTGCCCTCCTCGGGATCAGAGGTGACGAGAGGCGTGATATCTGCCTTGATTAGCAGATCCAGATCGGTTAGCTTGAATTCCTTGTCAAAGGTTGCGGTGATCTGGAGGTTCTCGGAGTTCTTCCAGGAGGTCAGAATGTTTTGGATAAAGGTCAGACCGTCGATTTCGCCGGACAGATCCTCCTCTGCGTCATCCGTCAGCTCGATCTCACCCTCTGTACCCGTAAAGAGGGCAATAAGGGTCTCCAGCGTCTGAATTGCCTTGTCGGACAGACCGCTCATAACCAGCGTGTACGCGCCGGTAGCGGGATCCACCGTGAGGGAGGAGCTTGCGAACAGCTCGGAGGGCTTGATTGCGGTCAGAGAGACCAGAAGCTCGGCCAGACCGGGAATTTCGGAGGGGTCAAGCTCCTCGGACTCGGAGTCGCCGCCCATCAGGGAGGAGATGATCGCCTGGAGATCCGCGGTGTTTGCCTCGCAGACAAAATTGCCCAGATCGGGGGTGGATACGTACAGCTTGTCGTTGCGAATGATGCTGATGGGCGCATCGTAGCCGGGGAGAGTCAGAGAAAGCGCAAAACTGTCACCGCCGTAGGCGAACGAGCCGCCTGCGGTCATAGAATTCGTCTGGCTGGCACCCTTGGCAGTGACGGAAATATCAGCGGTCGCCGAGAATTCGATCTGTGCGTGGGTTACTGCCTCGGAGGTGTCGGATTCCATCATGCTGAAGAAATCGTCGATCGAGGGAGCGGCGGTGGTCTCGTCGATGCTGTCCGTCGTGACGGCATCGGTAGTGACGGCGTCGGTGGTGGCATCCTCGGCGGCACCCGTGGTGACGGCCTCAGTGTCGGTGGCGGTCTCTGCGTTGGTTTCGGTGGCAGGGGTGTCGTTCTTATCGCAGGCGATGAAGACCAGCGAAAGCAGGGTCAGCAGAGCCAGCAGGATTGTAAGCTTTTTCATAGTAAGTTTCCTTTCTTACATGTAAATATGCATGGGGGCGTTGTCGCCCCCATATATGTGTTTTTTGTCCCAAAGGGAATCAGCCGTTGAGTCTTGCCTCGAGAGCGGCGAGCTCCTCGTACATGGTCGCGGGAACGGCATCACCGACCTGTGCGTAGAACTCCTTGATGTTTGCGACGTCCTCAAGCCAGGAAGCGGTATCCACGGTGAGCAGATCGCGGACGGTGTCAATGGTGATGTCGTCCAGACCCTCGATGTTGATATCCTCTGCCTTGGGCACGTAACCGATGGCGGTCTCTACAGCGTCTACCTTGCCCTCGCAACGAGCCAGGATCCAGAGCAGAACGCGCATGTTGTCACCGAAGCCGGGCCAGATGAAGTGACCCTCGTCGTCGGTGCGGAACCAGTTGACGTGGAAGATCATGGGAGGATTGGGGATCTTG
>JAEIGA010018332.1_pt1 | contig 10659 bp, 12 predicted proteins | sample 9270691 | NCBI WGS metagenome assembly JAEIGA01 (sample SAMN17057246, study PRJNA624740) | gut metagenome | biome: biome; isolation source: fecal sample | host: Bos grunniens | place: China: Xizang | collected 2019 | reverse complement strand
CGCAGTCCCACTAAATAATCTAACAACCATTTGAGTTATATGGCAACCGAAGCGTAATATAAAAAATCTCGGTGTAACAAAAAATATTTTTTTGTTGGTTTATCCTCTCCGAAGAAGAGGAGTAATAGATTTTGAGAGATTTGCAGGCTAGTTAAAAATGCATTTTGGCACTTCCCAATAAGTCATATACTGCCCGAATACTACCCTAACGAGATTATCAGTTATATGCTGGTGGTTATCAGGGAGTAAAAAGGAGGCAAGACTTCTTTGACGAAGAAGAGTATTAATGGGTTGATAAGGATTAGATACCGAAATATCAACGATTTACAATGACCGACGGGGTAGCCAGTCGGTCATTTTTATGTCAAAAACTACCCGAAAATGAGCAATACTACCCGAATACTACCCTGAAACTATTACCCAATTCTCCTAAAAATAAGAGTAGTAAGTGAGAAGCGAGAGACTACCCGAACACTACCCTGACGCTCTACAAGGCAGATTTTGCCAAAATTGAGCAAACTGCCCTGACCGTCCGTTGAGGTCAAAATATTGCCTATAATTTTCTGCTTTCACAGCACGAGGATGTTTTTTTCTTATGCTCTTTGATTCTCCGAACTAACTCATAATAGATAAAACAATACCAGACCGCAAAGTGCAAGCGCCTTTTTGATAATCTTTCATCATTTAAAACAATTTATTATGATTACATTAAGATTCGATGGCCGTTTGAAAAAAGGGATGTACCTTTGCGAGAAATCAACATTAAGAAGTTATGACATCTTTAATTCTAATCTTAATCTTTTCTGTGGTCTTATTTATAGTTATACCATTCTTAAAGAAGAATAGGAATAATAAATCTTGAGGTATTTTCAGACCAATACACAAAGTGCAATAATTGTCATTTCATGGTAAAAAAGCCTTTCTTTTGTATTAAAACTTGTCAAAAAAGAAGGCTGTTTTTACAGAAATAATTGACAATTGTTGTTTAGAGTTGTAACTTTGTGATGGTGACAAGAATATTGCAAACAAGCAACCTTGTCACAAAAACATACAATAATTTTGCGATATTATTTATAGCTAATTTATTATTTGTATGGCAAATTATTTTAATAGACCAAGTATTTTTGAGATTGCTACAGCGTTTGAGGACGGACAAGAAGGTGAAATAAAACAAAAACCCAAAACGAATGTTGTTGTAAACACTAATAGAATCGGATATGGAAAGAATAGCACTATAAGTGAATTTACCGCAATGGCATACGATGAAACAGGCAATAAAGTAGATTCAGTAAAAGGTTATTTTCTTGAACCAGAAACAGACTATAATAGAGCAAAAGTAAAAAATAGCGATACATCAATTGCACAAGGAAACTACAATATTATTTCTAGAAGAGATTTAGAAAAAAGAATAAACACAGAAAGAAGAAAAAAAGGGGAAACCGATATTCAATTAACCTATAAATGGTATGTAGACAGTGTGCCTGGTCGTACTGGCATTGCCATACATACTGGTAATTATGGAAAGGATACGGAAGGCTGTTTCTTACCTGGTGAAAATTATTCATATGATAAAGCTGCAGAAACTTATAATGTATGGAATTCTAAGAAAAAAACAAAAGAACTTTTTGATTTTTTTGACAACTACGGATATAACGGAATAAAGATAAATGTAACCCCAAAGTAAAGGCGTTCTAAAAACAACAAATATCATGAAACGAGTATTTTTTTTCGTACTATTCTTTACAACTTTTTTTTCAGCAGCCATTGCACAATATTTCCCTATTGACACTGCAAGGTTAAATAGAACATACAGAAGTTTGTTACAAGATACACAATCAAGGGAGTTACAAATGGATTTTTTTAATGCATTTCCGAATAATTGGTACGAATATTATAATACATACAAATATTGTAGCAAAGAAGGTTATGACCTCTCTATGTACTCAAAAGCCAATGAGCATATTCAAGCACTCGAAAAATGCACAACAATTAACGATACTCTTTTTTGTAAGAAACTGATACATTTGTCAGTAGGCGCAACACTCGATACTGATGCTCCCAACTATTTAAAAGAAATACTACACAATACGATGGAAAGCCATGAGTGTGTATTTCTGTATTGCCTATCGCAAATTATGAAAGGTCACCAAATGCAGTTTTGGCAATTCTATTGGGCAAATGCTGTTTATAAAGAAGAATTAGAAAAAGAATTTAAGGAGTTATACAATAGGAACAAGGAAAAGTACCCAAGACAAATGAAAATAATGTCTGTTGCCTTTGAATACTTCCACAATGGGATACTCTTTATGTCCGATTTCAACAATCTTGACTAGTTTATGTTTAGCAACTTATTAACTAATACTTTAAGCACACCTTTGCAACAGACAGAAAATTTCAAAGTGGCAGTTCGGTAACCTTGCCGCATAAGCCATACAATAAATTTGTGGTACTATTGACTGAAAATTTATTTGTATGGCAAACAATTCGAACAGAGCAAGTATTTTTGAGATTACAACAACCTTTGACGAAGGAAGCAAAGGGGGAACAAGACAAAAAACTACAACCAATGTTGTTATAAACACAAACAGGTTATGGTATGGTAAAGACAGTACTGTGAGCGCATTCCTTGCAACTGCATACGACAAGCAAGGTAATAAAGTAGACTCTATGGAGGGTTATTTCCTTGAACCGGAAGTTAATTATGATTGTGCAGAAGTTGCCGGAGGAGATAAAGCTATTATGTACGGAACATACAACGTGGTTCCACGTAAATATAGCTGGCAACGCTATAAATGGTATGTCGACAAAGTTCCCGGCAGGTCTGGTATAGCAATACACAGAGGAAATGATGGAGAAGATACAGAAGGTTGTCTGATGCCGGGAACTGATTTTTATTACGACAACAACATCAATGATTACAAAATCAAAGATTCCGGAAATAAAGAAAAGGAGCTGTTCGATTTCTTTGATAAATATGGCAGTAATGGTATCGTAATAAATATTAGCGTATAGCTATTACAAGCTCTTCCAATGACCAAGTTTGTATCTCCTAGCAAACAACTTTCCACTTTTACATTATTTTTCAATATTTATTTGTAATTTTGTAGTTCAAAACAATACATTCGTCAAATGAAAGAACTTAAAGAGCGCATTCTAAGCGACGGCAAGTGTTTCCCTGGTGGAATACTAAAGGTTGACAACTTCATCAACCATCAGATGGACCCTAAGTTGATGCGCGAGATGGCGCTGGAACTTGTAAGAAGATTCTCGGCACATAAGATAAACAAAGTCATCACTATTGAAGCAAGCGGAATTGCTCCGGCAATTATGGTTGGTTTCTATTTAGATGTACCCGTTCTATTTGCAAAGAAAAAGACTCCGAGCACTATGGAAAATATGCTTGTCACCGAAGTATATTCATTCACAAAAAATCGCAGTTATTCGGTATGCGTAAGCGGTGACTATCTCACAAAGGAAGACCACGTTCTTTTTATTGACGATTTCCTTGCAAACGGTAATGCCGCAATAGGCATCATCGACCTTATAAACCAGGCAGGTGCCACGCTCGAAGGAATGGGATTCCTTATAGAGAAAGGTTTCCAGAAGGGTGGAGATGAATTGCGCAGCCGTGGAATCCATGTAGAATCTCTTGCCATTATTGAAAGTCTCGATAACTGCACCATAACCTTAAAGTAATGAAGGATAACGGACTTATTTACGGTCTTGAAGACAGACCTCCATTGAAAGACACATTATTTGCTGCCTTACAGCATCTTCTTGCAATCTTTGTTGCAATAATCACTCCGCCGCTTATTATCGCCGGAGCATTAGGACTGGACATTACCACCACTAGTTATTTGGTGTCAATGTCTTTGTTTGTTTCTGGAATAGCAACTTTTATACAGTGCAGAAAAGTAGGCCCTGTAGGTTGCGGTCTTCTTTGTATTCAAGGAACAAGTTTCTCTTTCATCAGCCCCATCATAATGGCGGGAGCTATTGGCGGACTGCCAGCAATCTTCGGTGCCACCATGGTAGCGGCTGTTGCCGAAATCTTCATCAGCAGAATTCTTAAATATGCAATGAAGATTATCACCCCTCTTGTATCGGGCATTGTGGTTACACTCATTGGTATGAGCCTCATCAAGGTGGGTATATCATCGTGTGGTGGTGGCGCAGCTGCCATTGAAAACGGCACATTCGGTTCGCTGCAGAATCTTGGAATAGCAACACTCGTATTAGTTCTCATTGTCCTCTTCAACAGAAGCAACAACCGATATCTGAGAATGGGTTCCATAATCATCGGTATTGCCATTGGCTATGCAGTTTCCTACTTCTGCGGAATGGTGGACTTCAGCAACATGCCCGACTATTCACTGTTCAATATGCCGATACCGTTCAGATATGGTATTTCGTTCAATCTGTCTTCAATCATTGCTTTTGCAATAGTATATATCATCACAGCCATTGAAGCGTATGGCGACATCACAGCAAACTCTCTTATTTCGGGAGAGCCTGTTGAAGGTGAGAAATTCCTTAAACGCGTTCAGGGCGGTATCCTTGGCGACGGTGTAAACTCATTCATTGCAGGTATGCTAAACTCATTCCCCAACTCAATCTTTGCACAGAACAACGGAATGATTCAGCTCACAGGTGTTGCCAGCAAATATGTCGGTTATTTCATCGCGCTATTCCTTGTGATTCTTGGTTTCTTCCCCGTGGTTGGTGTAGTATTCTCATTCATGCCCGACCCCGTGCTCGGCGGAGCAACACTGCTCATGTTCGGAACAGTAGCTTCGGCAGGTATCAAGATTATCGCATCACAGAAGCTCGACCGCAAAGCGACACTCGTTCTTGCAATCAGTTTCAGCATGGGACTTGGAGTAGAGCTATACCCTGAAATCCTGACACAGTTCCCCGATACAATCAAAAACATATTCTCATCGGGAATCACCACAGGAGGTGTGGCAGCGATAATATCGAATATGGTCATCAGAATAAAGGAATAACAATCAATTGAAAGTATAACTATTTTAATAATACAAACAGTATGAGAGCATTATTTAGTGTAAGCGACAAGACCGGCGTTGTTGATTTCGCCAAGGAACTTGTTAATCTCGGTTGGGAAATCATCGCAACAGGAGGCACAATGAAGCTTTTGCAGGATGCAGGGCTCACAGTTATCAACATCAGTGAAATTACAGGATTCCCTGAAATATGCGACGGTCGTGTAAAGACCTTACACCCCAAAGTACATGGCGGTCTTCTTGGCCGACGCGATCTTGAAAGCCATCTTTCTCAGCTCAAGGAGAATGGTATCGAGTTCATCGATATGGTTTGCGTAAACCTTTATCCTTTCAAACAGACCATCGCAAAGGCTGACGTTACCATGGAAGATGCCATTGAGAACATCGATATAGGTGGTCCTTCAATGTTGCGCAGTGCCGCTAAGAACTACAAGGATGTTACTGTGGTTTGCGATCCAAGCGACTACGCACAGATTATCGCAGAGGTTCAGGCAACAGGCAACACTACAGTCCAGACCCGTCTGCAGCTTTCAGCAAAGGCATATACACATACTGCAGAATACGACTCAATGATTGCTACCTACATGCGTAAGGCAGCAGGCTTGAACGAGAAGCTGTTCCTTGAGTTCGATTTGGTACAGGGCTTGCGTTACGGCGAGAACCCACATCAGAATGCAAAATTCTACCAGAGCGCAGAAACAGGTTCTTACTCTTTGGCAAACGCAAAACAGCTCAACGGTAAAGAACTTTCATACAACAACATTCAGGATGCCAACGCGGCATTATGCATAGCTCGCGAATTCGACGAGCCATTCTGCGTAGGTTTGAAGCACATGAACCCATGTGGTGCGGCAATAGGTACCGACGTGGTTGACGCATGGACCAAGGCATACGAAGCCGACAAGGTAAGTATTTTCGGTGGTATCGTTGCAGTAAACCGCGAAGTAACACGCGAAGCAGCTGAATTGATGAAACCAATATTCTTGGAAATCATCATGGCTCCTTCTTTCTCTGAGGGTGCTTTGGAAGTATTGTGTACAAAGAAGAACTTGCGTCTGTTGCAGGTTGACATGTCAAAGGACAACAGCGTGGTAAACCAGTTTGTAAGCGTTAACGGAGGTCTGTTGGTTCAGGATTTGGACAAGCAGACAGTTGAAGTAACAGCCGACATGTGCGTAACAGAAGCAAAGCCTACAGCAGAGCAGGTGGTTGACCTCAACTTCGGTTGGAGAATCGTGAAGCATGTAAAATCAAATGCCATTGTTGCAGTTAAGGATGGCAAGACAGTGGGCGTGGGTGCAGGACAGATGAACCGCGTAGGTTCTGCCGAAATCGCATTGAAGCAGGCACAGGCTGCAGGCTTCACCAAAGGCTTGGTATTGGCATCAGACGGTTTCTTCCCATTTGACGACACAGTAACCTTGGCTTCACAGTATGGTGTTACAGCAATTGTTCAGCCCGGCGGCAGTGTTCGCGACGAAGACTCAATCAAAAAGGCTGACGAGTGTGGCATCACCATGGTCTGCACCGGTATGCGCCATTTTAAACATTAATTTGGCAATCTATAACAACTATAAATTAAACTGATATATGGGTGGTTTTTTTGGTACTGTATCAAAAGCTCAGTGTTTGATCGATGTGTTTTACGGAACAGACTACAATTCTCATATGGGAACAAAGAGAGCCGGTATGGCAACCTATGCCAAAGGTATGGGTTTCATGCGCTCTATCCACAATATAGAGAGTTCATATTTCCGTACGAAATTTGAACCGAGTCTGTCAAAATTTCAAGGCAACTCAGGCATAGGAGTCATAAGCGATACAGATCCACAACCGATTCTTATAAATTCTCACTTGGGAAAATTCGCCATTGTTACAGTGGCAAGAGTCAACAACATCGACGAGCTGGAGCAGGATTTGTTGGCTTCGAACATGCACTTTTCCGAAATGAGCCTCTCGCATACCAATCAGACAGAATTGATTGCATTGCTCATTATACAAGGAAAGGATTTTGTTGACGGAATTGAAAATGTCTTCCGCAAGATAAAAGGCTCTTGCTCAATGCTCATTCTCACCGAAGACGGAATCATTGTCGCCCGCGACCAATGGGGACGCACCCCCATTGTCATCGGCAAGAAAGATGGTGCATACGCTGCAACAAGCGAGACAAACAGTTTCCCCAACCTGGGTTACGAGATAGAGAAATATGTAGGCCCCGGTGAGATAATACGTCTGCGTGCAGAAGGCATGGAACAGATGCGCAAGCCAAACGAAAAGATGCAGATCTGCTCATTCCTGTATACCTATTACGGCTTCCCCATCTCTTGCTACGAAGGCAAGAATGTAGAAGAGGTACGTTTTGTTACAGGAGAAAAAATGGCAAAAGAAGACACATCAGAAGTTGATTGCGTTTGCGGTATTCCCGATTCAGGTACAGGTATGGCTCTTGGATATGCACAAGGAAAAGGCATTCCTTATCATCGTGCTATTTCAAAATACACACCGACATGGCCTCGTAGCTTTACTCCAAGCAATCAGGAAATGCGAAAATTAGTGGCCAAGATGAAATTGATACCAAATCGTGCCATGATGGAAAACAAGCGTATATTATTCTGTGATGATTCCATTGTTAGAGGTACTCAATTGAGTGACAGTGTAAGCGAATTTTTCGAATACGGTGCCAAGGAAGTACACATGCGAATTGCCTGCCCACCGCTGATTTATGGTTGCCCATTCTTGGGATTCAGCTCATCAAAGAGCGACTTGGAACTGATTACACGCCGTATCATCAAAGACTTGGAAGGCGATGAGAACAAGGATTTGGACAAATACGCAACAACCGACTCTCCACAGTACAAACAGATGGTGGAAGAGATACGTAAGCGTTTCGGCTTGACCTCATTGAAGTTCAACACATTGGAGATAATGCTCGAAGCAATAGGACTGCCCAAATGCAAAGTCTGCACACACTGCTTCGACGGCAGCAGCCACTTCTAGTATTCGACACATAAACAACGTAATAACAGCCCCGGCAAATAAGCTGAGGCTGTTATTTTTTGCAGGAAATCAACAGCATGCACCATTTAGCTTTCGCCAATTGAACATTTCTTATTAATTTTGCACAAAATTAACAAAAATGAACAGAAATATAAGAACAGCTATACTTGTAGCTTTGTCAATTTTATCGATTGGAGTAGCCAACGCACAGAAGTTCAACGCTTCCGACATCGTTATAACAGCACACGGCTGGGGCGGCGTCGACATGGAAAGAACACGTCCGAACATAAAATCGTACGGTTACATGACATACGAAGCAAGCATTGGCTTGCAGACAAATCCAAACGACGGCTCATGCTATTCACAAGCCTTCGGATACCCCATACTGAACTTTGGAGTATCTGTTGCCACAATGGGCAACTTCCGTTTCCACGACCAGACAAAATTCCCCAATCTATACTCAGTATACGGCTCATTTGAGCGCACCCTGCTACGCAGGAAACTGATTTCCATGGGATATCTGCTCGATTTTGGAGCAACCTATAACCCGATGAGATACGACCCCGTAAATCACCCCGGCAACAACTGGCTCAGTTCGCCCGTAATGGCATATTTCGGAGCAGGAGCGTTTTTAAAGTTCAATGTAGGCAAAAGATGGGAGATTGGTGCCGACGTAATGTTCCGCCACTACTCCAACGGTCGCCTTGCACTTCCCAACGAAGCATTGAATGCCCTTGGCGGAGGACTGTTCGCCCGTTACCGCCTCTCGGACTACGACTATACCCAATACAAAGGAATACCCAAGAGAAAACCCGAATACAAGAAAGGTATGCAATATATCATCGCATTGGGTGGCGGTGTACACACCTGTATGGCAGAATGGAACGCCAAAGTAGAGAAAGAGAACGACCCGGCGAAGAAGAAAGGCATCAAGCTGAAAGCACACCCCAAGTTCTCCATAAGCGCAGACTTCCTATACCGATACGCCTTCAGATACGCAAGCGGTGTGAGCCTGGACGTATTCTATTCATCGAACATGAAAGAACTTGAAGCAAGCGACCGCATTGTCTATGGCGACGAAGAAGTAGCCAACAGCCCCGGTTATTCACCTATATCAGTAGGTTTGGCACTTGTACACGAAGTATACTGGCACAACCTTGCCGTTCACGTAGCCATTGGAGCATACCCCTACCGACACAAAGGAGTTAACGGAGAAGCAGCAAAAGCACTTGGCGACCGCGAACGCGGATGGCACTACGAGAAAGCCGGACTAAGATACTACTTCCCCAAACTGGGCGACACATTCCTAGGCTTCGCCATAAAATCCCACAGCGTCAAAGCCGAATATCTGGAATTCTCCGCAGGTATCAGATTGTAAGCAACTAGCCGACTGAGATAAATATTATTCCCACCTTTTCAATATATGAAAAAGTGGGAATAATATTTTCAGCTATCTCAAACTGCAAAAAAGTATCAAAATATTGCCATTTAAGGGTATTTATGCTTATAAGGCATCATTCTATTTCCTCTGTTGGAGATGGTAAAAAGTCGCTTGCTTTTGAGGATGATATAACAGAACTACCCAACTTTTCTTCTAACTGCTTGCGTGCAACCTTGGCAACACTTCCGCCTTCTCTTGCAATTGTTACATTCTGCTTGAATCCCTGCGGGTTCTTCTGTTTAGAGATTTCCGCTGTTGATGCTTCTGCAAGAATGTTAAGAGCAAGTTCTACGTTAGTCATATTATCACGTAAATTCTCCTTCTTAAGTCCTTTGAGTTTTTTGTATTCCTTTGTACGCATATCACTCCATTCCATTGTAATAATGTCTGTGAGTGTAGCGAACTCAACACCTTCCTTTACACCAGTACGTTTCCACTCATCAGTGAGTTCCTTGCGTACCTCAATGCTTTCAATCGTTGGTTAATCCAAGCATCAGAATAACCCAAACGCTTGTAATCTACCATTGCTTGCTCAATGGATAGTTCGGGGTCTTGCAATTGGTCTATACGCACGCTTGCAACGTGTGCCATCCACTGCTTGAAAGGTTCTGCTTTTGGCGAAGGTATAGACTGTATCAGACGGAAAAGTTGCTCTGTATCAGCAACGTCAGTCAAACGCATTTTGCCATCTTCTGCTTGCAATTTCAAACGGTTACAATTTGTAACCGTTTCATTTCCTTCTTTTTTTAAACGGCTTTTGAGAACTTTCCAATAATTTCTTGCTCCTTGATGGTCTTTCTGCTCTGTGAGTGTTTCAACAGTATCTACAATAGAGAAATACCACTTTCCCTGCTCATCATCCCAAACAGTGCGTATCTTTCTATCTTCAAATATCTGTAATGATTGTTTTTGTGTCATGATGCTAATGGTCAGTATTTACCCTTTAATATGTTATTTATAACTGAGCGTGATACCCACTACAAATATAACGAATCAAAGTGCGTTTGTCAAGTATATACAAAACAAAACGAGTCCCAAATTTCTTTGGAACTCGTTTGCGGTGCGTACGGGTTTCTTCTCGGTCCATACTAATAGGTGTATTTACCCTCAATTATGCTTCAGAAGTGGTTAGGAGACGCATCTCTTCATTCTTATTCTGAGTAATACCTAAAAAATGTTGCCAAATGTTGCCAAGTG
>JAEIGA010018331.1_pt1 | contig 10660 bp, 16 predicted proteins | sample 9270691 | NCBI WGS metagenome assembly JAEIGA01 (sample SAMN17057246, study PRJNA624740) | gut metagenome | biome: biome; isolation source: fecal sample | host: Bos grunniens | place: China: Xizang | collected 2019 | reverse complement strand
CCAAGCAACTAATTTACTACATTTTCTGAATTTGCCATTTAGGTTTCTCCTTTCTCTCCTTAATATCTATTATATCATAAAATTTTCGCTAAGTCAATTAATAGTATCAGACCAACAAAAAAAAATGGTGGACTACCCTTGCGGGTAATCCACCATAAAATTTATCCACGATTAGCATATTGAGATGCTCTGTTGATAAGGTTATTAAACGCTTCTTCAATCTCATTTCTATCTTGGACATTGGGGAAGGAAGCTTCAATCTTAACATTTTGTTCAAGAGTTCCACCGTCTCCACCATGGAAACCAGGAGTAGAAAGAATTCCGCCGATTTGAGCGCTCAAAGAGTGCATATCAATTGTGCGCAACATTTCTACAATAGACAATAGATTTTGAGTATCTGTTGCATTTAATACAATTTCTTTCTCATGAAGAACTGCAAGCTTGCCGCTTGGACCCCATTCACCAGTATATCCACCAGTATCGAAGCCGCTAGGAGTAGTAACAGCAGGTACGTCATCGGAAGTATCTCCAACAATTGCAGTACCAGACTCTGCAGCGATAATCGCATTCAAAGACTTAATGTAGTTTTCATTGGTCTCAATTAAATCAAGAACTGCCTGGCGCTTTGCCGCATATGCCTCAGTTGCGTTAGACACAGCTGTGACTTCTGCTCCAATGGTCTCAATTACGCCGCCTTCAGCCAGAATTTCTTCTGTGAGTTCATCGTTCGCATCAGTAATTGCACCAACATTCTCTGCGATTTCCTCATAGTTAGAACCAACTACATTTTGTACTTCTGCCACTGTCTCTTGCCATTTCTGGAATGAACCTTCGCAGTTAGCGAGGTACTCATCCATGCTGGTAGACCAGGTTTCGGCATCAGTAATCATAGTTGCAAAATCAGCCGCCCATGCTTCTTGCATAATAGCACTATCAGCGCTAATAGCTACCTAATAAAGATTAGAGTAATCTTGTAGTTTTTGAGCATAGTGAGCTTGAGTTTCTGCTGTGCGTCGTTGCCAGTCTTCTAATGAGATTTCTCCGTTTGCCAAGGCGTCAGTAAGAGCCTGGATTGCGTCTTGTCCCTCTTGAGCAATTTGAGCTTGCTTTTGTGCAAAGTCATTAGCTCCTTCAAGACCCGCATTATACAACGCGTTTTCTGCGTCATCAACTTTTTGCTGAGCGTCAGCTACTTGGTTGGCATCTGCGGTATACACATATCCAAATCCGCCTTCAGCATTGCGCTGTAAGCGAACAGTGGACTTGGCGTTTTGAGCCTCTTCCAAAGCGATTTCAGCCAATAGTAAGTCATACTTCTTCTACTGCATATCAAGCTCAAACTTACTCAACTTCTCTTGGTTCTACAATTGTTTTGTAGACTCTAAGAAGCCTTTTAGTTTATTCTTCGCTGCAGTGCTTGTAGTTTCATCAAGAGCTTTTTCAGCAACACGCATCATTTTAGTTGTTTCATAAATCTGATTTGTAGTTGTTAAATAGTCCTCTTGAAGTGAAGCAGCTCTCTCAATGGAAGTGGTCATTTCATCAAATGAAGTGCCACCGGTCAATTGCTTTTCAAGGGTTGATGCAAAGTCACTCAGCTCATTAGTGAGCACTGATTTCATTGCCTCAGCCCACTCTGCAGTTGCAGAAAGCATATTGTCTTGAGCCTCACGAGAAGCAGCCTCTGCGGCCTCCCATTCCTTCTTATACTGCTCGAAAGCTGCGGAGTCTTTTGGAACACTTTCCATTAGAGCTTTCTTCTTCTCGGCTTCGCCAGCATAGAACGCATACTCTGCTTTAGCAACAGCTAAAGAGTTTTCTGCTCCATCAGCAATGCCTTGAAGGACAATACCCATAGCCTTATAATCTGTTTCTTGTCCAATAATACCCAACAAGGATTGATAGTGGTCAAGTACAGAATTTAAGTGGTCCATACACTCGGTGTATTTATCTAACTCTTCTCCTGCTGCGGATAGAGTGTTACCGTAATAATCTTGCATTTCTTTGTCGAGTGACTGTAGCGACTCAAGTTCTCCGTAAATAGCATCACGAGTTTCGCCTAAGCCAGCGACATAGTCTGCCTGCGTAATATTACCTTTTTCATAAGCTGAAGCTAAGCCATCGGCATGTTGCTTCTGAAGTGCAAGCACCTCAGTTGCCACGCCCATCTTGCTCTCGGTAAGAGCGGCAGCCTCTGACATCTTATAAAAATCATCAGCAATTTTATTTAAATAATAATCAATTTCTTGAGTCTCTGCAGTTGTACCCTCGAGAGCCAAGTTTAGATTATCAACCATCTTCTGATAATTGTTAGCACGAATTTCATTCTGCTTCTCAAGAATTTGGTCTTCGGTTTCAGCAATTACGTTAAGAGTGTCTGCATATTGATCATAAGCGGCTTTCGCTGCATCAATCTCTGCAGCCTTCTCATCCATACGCTCTTTTAGTGCATCAAGTGACTTCTGCTCGTTGCCTGAGATTACGCCATCGTTATCCCAAGCATTTTTTGCTTTGCGATTATAATCAGCAACCAACTTATTATATTCAGCATCTAAGCCACCCAATACGCTTTCAATGTTAGAAACATTACCATTAGCATCAAACTCAAGATTTTTCACGCCCGCATCTTTAAATGCGTTCTCCATGGCTTTTTTATCTTCTACAAGATATTTTTTAGCCTCTTGTGTTTTAGCTTCAAGTAGCTTAACTTCATCTCCAAGTAATTTATTTACCTGAGACATTTTAGCAATTCTATCTGCGCCATACAAGGTGTCCATCTCACGATTAGCATCACCCATTGCGTTGGCAGTGTCATCAAGCTGTTCAGTTACTTTCATATAACGCTCTTTAGTCTGCTTCTTCTCTGCTTTCGCAGGTTTTGAAGTAGAACCACCACCACTTGTTTTAGAAGAAGTGGAAACAGAGCCATTGCCAGTATATGTTACATTAGCATCAGCGTTAACAGAAGCGACCTGAATTGTACCTTCCATATCCTCATATCGAGCAACAGAAGTTTTAGTTTCAGTAATTTTTAATCCTTGTCCGCTTTCGTCGGGAATTACTTGTTCTTCAGTGCGATAAACGGGGACGCGAGTCATTGTTGGAACTTCAGTTACAGTAACATCTGCGGAAACACCCATTTGATTTAACAAAGAGTTCATTTCTTCGACAGACATACCAGTTTGAAGCGCCATTTCATTTAACGCACTTATCCAGTCATCACCAAGAACACTCATGGAATCTCCGACTTTAATAGTACCATTTGCCACAGCATCCATTAAGTCATTAATGCCACTTTGTACAATAGCTTTATTTTGTTCAAAGCTACGAGACATATTGTTGAAGGCACTGAAATCGCCCGTGCGATTAGCAGCTTCCCTCATAGACTCCATTAGCTCTGCATCAAATGCCATTGCGGAAACAGTCGCCTTTGCAGTAGCAACACCCAATAGATTGATGGCTTTAGCATCACCATTAGCAGCCTATTCAATTAACTCCATATTCTCTTCCAAGAACTCTGAAGTCATTACAAAGTCATCGCCAGCGCCAGTTAAGTCACGAACCACTTGCGTTAGTTCGCCCATTGCTTTAGCATAATCAGTAGAAGTCTTATCTGCTGTTTTTAATGTATTTTTCCAGTCTTGCCAATTCTCAGTTAAAGCAGCAACACCTTTATTCATGCGCTGATTTTCAACTGCTAATTTAGCAGCTGCTTTTGCGCTTAAACCAAACTCAGAAGCAATGTTTTGAGTTTGAATAATTAGCTCATCATTGGAAACTCCAAGATCAGAATTGGCTTGAGTAAATAGAGCAGCCATTTCAAGAGCATCTTCACCAGACACTCCAAATTGAGTACCAAGAGAAGCAACTTGTTCTGCTAATTCAGTAACACTAACGCCAAGTTCTTTTGCTTTATCACTAATTTGAGTGAATAAAGCATCAATATCGGCGGCTTTCAAGCCATCGAAGCTTGCAGTTAGAGTTGCCAAGGTATTTTGTAATTCTTCAACAGAAATACCTAACTCCTCTGCCAAAGTCATATAGCCAATAGCAGTCTTCATAGCAGCATCAAAGCCCATACGAGAATCGTTAGTGAGCTCCATGGTTAATTTTTCAAGCTCTTCAGCATTTACGCCATATTTTGCTGCAGCCTCTCCAAGTTTAATGGCATTCTTTAAAGTATTTTCTGCAACACGAATTGCTTTTGTATCATTGCTCTCAAGGGCTTTTTGATATGCTTCTAATTCCTCTGCGGCCGTAGTATATCCTTCGCCCAGTCTTTGTAGATTTTCACGATATGCTTCTAAATTACCTGCTTTTCCCACTGAGCCGCCTGCTGCATAGGCTTTATTCAAAGCGTCCAGGTCTTTTGCATTTTGCATTTCCTAGCGCACTAAAACCTTAATATATTTATTATAAGTGTCTCTTGAAATATAATTTTTACTCTAAGCTTCTTTTAGATCGTCAATAGATGTTAATGTAGAAGCGTACACTTCTTCAGCTTTTGTATCTTTATATAAACCTTCTTTATAATTCTAATTCAAAGATAAAATTTCTTTATATAAAGATTGCAACTGTTCTCGAGCAACCTTCTTCTATTCGTCACTAACCGTGCCATCTGTCTTATTAAGTACATTAATAGCTTCTTGTAGCGCCCCAGTGTCTTTACCTAATGCGTTCAAATGCGTTCCTTCATTATTAATCAACGCCTAAGTCATGCTGGTTAGCGTACCATCAGAATCCATGCCGTTAGCCAAACCATACCAATCTTCTTTAGTAAATTTACCTTCGGCATCTACCCATCCCCAAGCGTTTAACGCATTATAAGCATCATTTGCTGCTTTATTATCATCCTTGGTCTGTTGTAATTGTTTTAGTGCTGCATCCTTGGCTGTTGCGCCTAAATCAGCACCTCCAACATACATCATACCATCAGCAGTCATAGCAAACTGGTCAGCCAGTGCAGCATTATACTTTAATAAAGTCTAATAATCTTCATCACTAATAACACTGCCCATCTCGACATTTTTTGCAATTTTATCAATTTCAACTATTTGATTTCTAATAGAATCTAAATCCCTGTGCACAACTGAGGTGTTCATGTTTTGCATAGCAGTAAGCATGTTTTGCCACTCTGCGCTACTTTCATCAACATTAATACCCATTTGCAATAATTGATAATTGAAGTCTTGCATAGCAGCCTCACCCTGAGACCAGTCAATTTTATTAGCCAATCCCATAATTTGATCTGCCTTGTCTGCATACTATCCCATTAATCCATCAAGGCCAGTGTTGAATTGCTTCATCACTTCATTTCCACCAGATAGATTAATTTTGCTTAAAGTGTCTGCATAAGCTTTTAAAGTGCCTTGTGTTACATTTTGAAGAGCTGTACTATTATTCTCAATAATACCACTCATTAAACTATGGACAGAATCACCATAGGTTTTTGCATGTATTTTAAGATTTTCAATCTGAGCGTCACGCTAATCTTCAATTTGATTTAAAATCTCTTCCTTGTTTTCTCCGCTAAAGCCAAGAGCCAATAAATCTTCATAAGATAATTTTTCAAACTGCTTGGTTACATCACTATTTAGCAATTCTCCCATTGAGGCGCCAGACATGTCGCCGCTTTTTGCTCCGCTAAGCATTTTAACTGCATTCTAATCAAGCTTATCTAAAATCTTAGCGATTTCTACGCCAGCATCGTTCGTATCTTTTTCGGCCTGCTGAGCTGCAAGAACTGCCGCCCATTCCTCTTGAGAAACAGTTTTCTTTTGTTTCTTTCCATTCTCATCAGTATAAGAATAGACTACACTACCATCGGTTTTGTAATTAGTAACTTTATAATTCTTTAAATCACTTAGTCCTTGCGACTTAGCATATTCTGCCCAAGCATTTTTCTACTCTTTGCTACCAACACCAAGCCAGTTAGCCTTATAATCTTTACTCATGTATTTGTCATAAGCTTCATCATTGGCTTTACCATATGCCGCTCCTGCAAATACTGCAATATCATCTTTAAACTGAGAGTTCTGTACTGTCTCATTATCGGCTAAAATTTGACCCGCCATAGCTGCATTCTCAGCATTAGTTGCAGCGGTATTTTCAGCCATTTCTTTACATAATTTTTCTACTTCACCGCTATTCAGTTTTAATTGGTCAATAAGGTCTTGAGACCACTTATTTTGTTCACCAATCTTCTATATTTCATCGTCGGTTAAAGCGCTGGCGCCTTTTTTCGTATATTCTTCGCCAAGAGTCTTAAGTGCTTCAGTTTCTGCTTCAGTTTCAGAGTTCTTAGACACGCCATAAGCAATACCGCCTCCGACAGCTCCTGCCAACAATCCGACTCCAGCTCCGATTAGTGTACCAATAACAGGAACTGAAGAACCTACAGCGGCACCTATTGCTAAGCCAGTTAAGGCTCCCGCAGCAGCACCTCCTGCCGCAACCGCACCAGTTCGATTGGCATCTTCACCAGTAAAGCCTTCTGTGCTCTTTATCTTTTTGCGGTTGAGCTCGGTCATATTCGCTTTTATGCGAGCATCACGAGCTTCTTGGTTTGCAATAATTGAAGCACCCTGCGCCTGAACAACTTTGTCTGCTTCCTTTTTGCGGACTTCCTCTAAAGCTTCTTCATCAATTTTTATTAAACCGTCAGAGTCAACGCTATATCTAGTACCAATAATATCGCCATATGAATCCAATAATTTTAAAGCCTCATCGTTGGCCGAAGCCAATTGAGTTGCGAATTCAGCGGTGCCTCGTACTAAATCATCCAAGTTCTCTTTTGCATTAGAATAATTAGATAAAGTACTATTTAACTCTTCATATTTACCTTTAGCTTCACTATAAGCATTGCTTAAATTTAAAGCCGCGGCTTCTGCTCTCTAAGCAGCCAATTCGTTTTTATTATAAGCCTTATTTAACTGGTCAATCGCCACAGCTGCCGCGATAACTACAGCTGCTGCAACACCGATGGCGGCTGCATATGCTCCTGCTGAAGCTCCTGCGCCCTTACCAAAAGCAGACTTAAACATGCCCTTAATGCCACCGCCACCACCGCCGGTTTTAGGGGCTTTTGGAGCTTTAGATGCTTTTAATAATTTTCCAGAATCGTCAAGACCTGCCTGTTTATAATAATCTTTTCCAATTATATCACCATACTGGTCTATTGGTTTTCCTTTTTTATATCCTGAGAACTAACGAGTTTTACCACTTTTACCTTGGAACGTTGGAGGTTCTTTTTTGCCCTTACGCTTTTTAGTAACTTGCTCAACAACCTCATCTTGAACATCAGCAGCAGTATTTTCTTTCTGGGCCTTAGTAGCACCTTCTGTGGCAGTCTTTTCCTCTCTAGATGCATCTGCAGCTTCTCGAGATGCCTTAGCTTTAAATAGTTTAACAACGGCCGCCGTTAAATCAACTCCAGTAGCACTCTTGGTAATTGTATTTAAAGCTCCCCACAACATAATTAAAGTGGGTATTAAGGTAGCTAATGTAGATAAAACAGTAGTAAATTTCTCCCAAATTTCTACTTCTGGGTTCTACAAAGTATCTACAAGGGCACCAATTTGATTAAATGCCGAAACTAAAGCCATTGCAGCATTTGCACTAGCTACTAAAGTATCAGCCCAATTGCGCTGAGCGCCTTCGGCTTCTCTAATAGTAGTAATTGCATTCTTCTGAGCTTCATTGGCTTGTTCAGTAGCCTCTTTTGCATCTCTCGTAGCCCTTGCCTATTGTCGTGTTGATTCAGCCAAGGCATCAACATTTTTCGCGGCTTCTGGGCTGACAACATTTTTTAAATTATGTTGTGCTTTTGCTTGCATGTCAACAAGCTCTTGAGAAACTGATTGTAACGCTGTGCGCAGTTCTTCAACACTTGTTGCGCTAGCAATAGCATCCTTAGATACTCCTTCAATCTCAGTATTCAAAGCTGCTTTTTTAACAGTTTCAAATGCTCGTTCTCCGTAAGTCTCAAGTTGTCTTAAAGAGCCTGTTATGTTTTCTTGTGCTGTTACAGCGCCCTTCAAACTAGTTATATATTCATTTACTTCCGTAATAGAATGACGAACTCCATCTGGGCGAGAATTATTAAATTCTGCAACATCTACTCTAATTTGATTTTGAGCATTATCAACACTCTCGCCAGCCAACTCTTGCTATTCTCTTAAAGTAACAACCTGTTCTCTTAAAATTTTTACTCTTTCCATAGCGGCTTTATTGGCTTCCTGCTCAAATAAGCTCATCTTTTCAACGTTTTTAGTATATTCTTGTTGTAAAGTTAGCTAAGAACGAATGCTATCCTATTGAGCTTTTTCTACTGCGCTAGCATCACCAAATTCATTAGCGATAGGTACTGAATTAACCGCATCTGCAATTACTTGATTTTGAGCTTGTTTCTCACTCTCTTTTCCCCATGCTGTTAACATTTTTAAATCATAAGCCATTGTAGTAAGGCCTTGAGCCATTTGCTAAGAAAAGACTCGAGTTAGAATCATGCCAACAGTAGAGAGAACTCCAGGCAGTCCGCCCAGTCTATCTATCAGAGTATCAACACCCTCAATTAGTGAAGCAATACCATTCAAGGCACCTATAAATAATTTATCATCTAATAATTCTGCAAAAATTTCTTCTGCCGCTGCTTTTACTCTCTTGCTTGCGGCCTCCCAGCTCTCTGCATAAATATTAGCTTGTCGTTGCAAAGCACCATTACTAGACTTAGATGTTGCAATATTAGACTCCATAAAATCCCAATTGTCCATTAAAGCGACCAATTGAGTATATTGTCTTGTGCCTGCGACAGTTTGCGCTAATGCTACTTGAGTGTCTTTGGTCAATGACTTCCATTTTCCACCCAATTCATTTAAAATGGCGTCCATGCTCTTGAGCTAGCCACTTGCATCTTTAATCTCAATACCCACTGAACTTAATGCAGCAGAGTATTTGCCCAATGTCGTACCATCGTCTAAGGTCTTGCCCAGCTCTAAATCCTGAATTCTTGCGAACAAAGTCTTAAAAGCTGTACCAACTACATCAGCACTCTGTCGAGTGGTAGCAGTAACGGTTGCCAAAGCAGAAGCAGCATAATCAAAACTCAATCCTACAGTGTCAGCTATAGCTGCGAACTTCTCTAAACCTTCAGAGATTTCTTCAGTGCTTGATGCTGTTGCCGCACCTAATGCTGTCATGACATCCGCATAGTATTCTAAAGACTTAGATCCATCGTAGAAATTATTCCACACAGCAGTCATTTGGTCAGATACTGTTTCTGCGCTTTGACGTGAAACATTAGCCATTTTAATAGTAATGTCAGTACGTTCTTTTACTTGCTGATCGCTTAAACCCTGTTGGAAATAAATTAATGATGCATTGGTGTAAGCAGTAGTAGTTGTATTTAATGCCTTTGCGGCCTTATTAGCTTCTTCCGCAAATCGAGCCATTTCATCAACATTAGCACCAGTAACAATACGAATATTATTCAATGATTCATTTAAATCTTGAGCATAACCATAAGCGCTTTGCAAAGTTCCCATAAAACCATGCAACATACTGGATGAAATTTGCCAACGAGCGGTATTCTTTAAAGTATTCCATAATTCAGATACTAATGCGCTTGTGCGTCGCATAGGAATTTCAGCAGAAGCTACCGCTTTAGTTAAAGTTAAAAACGCCTACTGTCCAGCAGGACCTAAGGACTATAATTTCGCAGAATACTCTTGTAAAGAGGACCCACTTTGCTTAATCGACTGATTTAGCTTTGTAAAGTCTAAAGTCCCTGTTTTTTCATTAAAGGCTTGCTTTAAATGCACAGACAATTCTGCCGCTGCACGAGAAGCGTCAGAGATTTCTTTTTCCAGACCTAAATTTAGATTAGTAGTCTTAGAAATCATATTTAACTAATTAGACAGTGATTGTAACTCTTTTTGTGCGGCTGAAGTGCTCGCATCAAACAACAAATTACATCTAATGGTTTGCTGCTAATTTAAAAGTTTTGCCATATTTAGTATTCTCCTTCCTCTCCATAAATTAAAAAAAGGCAGTGAGAAAAATGTTTGTTTTTCTCACTGCCAAGATTTTTCTCATAGTTATTAGAACATTTTAATAACTATATTATTTAAATTAGCCCAACCTGGTCATTACGTCTTTGAGTAATGTGAGGCTTTCAGGGTCCTTAATATTTCCAATTAAGTTATTCGCATCTAGCTCAAGATCACTATAACTTGCAGTAATAGAGCCAATTACTCCCAGCGCAGAATTTTTATAATTATAAATATTTCTAATTGTAGCGTGAGCAGAAACGTCAATTCTATCAAACTCTTCTGTTGGCATAACCTCAAGAATTTTATCATACAAACCAGTGCTTAATACTACATCATACAACTTAAAAGGATCCTCTTTCATTTTAGGTGTAATGTTAAAATTGGTATAGGCGTATAAAATTTCAAGAGTAGTAAAGATTTCTAATCTCACAGGATTATAAAAACCATTCTCGTCAATTGTATCATTGACAATATTACTAATTACTGCAAGTTTCTCCTCAATAGGAAGGTACTGCTTAACCTCAACTGTAGTGACTTCGTCACCACTCAACCACTCAAAGGTTTTAACTTCATTATTAACCTTGAGCCCAAGCTTTGCAAAACTTACTTTT
>JAEIGA010018330.1_pt1 | contig 10660 bp, 4 predicted proteins | sample 9270691 | NCBI WGS metagenome assembly JAEIGA01 (sample SAMN17057246, study PRJNA624740) | gut metagenome | biome: biome; isolation source: fecal sample | host: Bos grunniens | place: China: Xizang | collected 2019 | reverse complement strand
TGAAGTTCTACTTGATCATTACCCTGAGTTAGGGCTGTAAACTCGTAGAAAGTAGCATTAGCATATGGTGTTTTGCTCTTATCTGTAATAGCGAATGGCAAACAGATGGTGTTGCACATATCCTTTTGCAATCGGCGATATACAATAGCGCGATCCACTTGAGTGACATTAGATGCTGCTTCTACACCAGAGCGTTCATCGGCGAGAATAGGAATAATGATCTGCTCTCTCGATGATGCAGGGGTAACCACATGTCCTGAGTATGGCAACGCCACGGTCATTAGTTGCTGGTTTTCACCGTCGGTGATGTACAAGTTATTGGCATAATCCACCGCAAAATCGCTACAACGGCATCTTGTTTTGTCGCTCAATGTGAAACTCCAGCCCTTGTCTTCTAAAATAGGAGCGCCATTATCACCGTAAGTCACCCTGAAAAACTGCAACATATTGTTATCTACGCCCTTGAAAAGGATCTTCTCATTATTGATCATATGGGTGTGCACACCGCTACCTCCCGAGTAAGTCGTTCCACCTTTTGTTCCCCAAGCCATTTTATCATATTCGCCATTGTTTTTCTTGTACGCATTGGCAAAGTAAACTTCGCCGTCAGCACCCGTATTTCCACCACCAAACCAGAAACCATCCGTTCCTTTATCGTACATGACTTTAGCGTTATAGCTCACAAGACCATAATGAACTGGACCGAAGTGCTCAATACGAGTTGGCGAACCAGTATTACCTAAAGCATACTCGTGCAAGTGATAGTTAGCGTAAGTTTTGTTTTCATACGCCATTCCTGCCTTGTCAGTAGAGTATATCAAGAGTTTGAGTTCATCGCCTGCGCCCTTGACGTCCATACTGCAGCTAAGACGGTCGGTACTAGTAAGGAGTGGTTTCCATGTGTTAAGATCTTGAGAAAGTTCCCAAACCATCGCACTATCCTCGCGGTCATCCATTGCAGAAACAAAGATACGACCATCTTCCGAGATACGCACCATCCATGGTTGTTGGCCACTCTTGTAGTAGTACGTATTCAGGTCGTTACCGTGTATATGTTTCGAAGTGAAGTCTATGTTTCCCGTATAAGCTTGTGTACCTTGTGTACTATCCCATGGTACCCATAGCGGTGTATATTCTGGATGTCTCCAATATGTTTGATACAACTCAGGCATAAAGGCATATATACCGCCTTGATTTTTGTACACCTGACCATCCTGAACACTAGAGAACCAAAGCTTATCCGCATTCGAATGTTGCTTGTGTCTAGTTTCTACCACCAGTACGCGTCCAAAATATGGAGACTCGGGATCGGTGTCGATGGCCACACTATTAGGCGCATAGAATGGTATTACATTGAGAGCTGGTTTGACGGGTTTGATAGGTGACATACCATAGACCTCTACACTCCAATCCAAAGCTACACCGCGTGGGATATTAAAGTTGTCCACATCTTTCTCCCCAATCATATCCATATACCCATCGCGTGGAACCCAATACGAACCATTGCCATTGTAGTCACGAATAGGATATTCCTTCGCACCATTCGTGTTGTCCGTAAGTATCACTCGCATACGATTGGCATCCGCATTGATATTGTAGAATAATTTCAGCGAGTCTTTAGGTGTGACTTCGGCTTTTAATCTATAGGCATACGGATTGAGCTGGGCATCTTTGTAAGCAGCGGTAAACTGGAATCTAAACCTTCCCGCCGCAGGAGTAATGACTGTACCCGAGTATGGCATAGCCCAAGCAGAAAGTCTTTCGCCCGAATTTCCACAACCATAGAGGTTACCCGCATAGTCAAAAGCGAAATCGTTGATCTCCTTGCCTAGAGTAGTCATTGGAATTACTACTTCTGGAGTCAAACTGGGTTCGCCATTGGCATTTTTTTCTACACGATAAATCGTAGCTTTAGCTTCTCCTACACCTGTAATGATTAATTTGGAGAAGTCATGATTAAAGCGGATAGCTCCACTCGCTCTAAAAGCAAAATTCTCTCTGTACTTAATCTCTCCATTAGCATCAAAATACAGCAATGTAGGTTCTCCCTCCTGTTCTACAACACGATACTGGCAAAGCCAAAATCCACCATCGTTATCGTATTCGATTTGTGTACCACGATTATTAATGATGTAATTCTGCATATCTATCGAACGCGAAGCCGCTTGCGACCAGGCTTGGTAGGTACCCAAATTGTATTCATGTAATTTAAACGCAGCGGTTATTGGACTAGTAGTCATACCTTGGGTGCTAGAAGATAGCATGAGTAACTTAAGATTCTCGCCACTACCTTTGACATCAAAGCCCGTATTAGGGCCAGCCATAAACTCACTGCCAGCCAATAGTTCTGCCTCATTATTGAGTGTAAAATTCTGGAAGACTGGTGTCCAGGAACTTAGATTTTCTGGATTTACTTCCCAAAGATAGGCATTGTGAGTCTGATCTGTAGAGGTTAGCGGATTAAGCGAAGTGACAAATAGACGACCATCTTCAGAGAATCGTACTCGGCGTGGGGCGTAGCTATATAAAGTATTACCCTCACCATTTTTAATATTACATGAGTTATAGTCCGCGAAATCCATACCACCATTGTAACCATATGTCCCATCGCTATTTTTAATAGCTTCAAACGCAGGAGTGAAAGCATAGATACCAGCACCAATAGTAGAACTATGATAGCCACTCTTGTTTTTTACCACATCTACTGCCTCGTTGGCGATGATAGTACCAAAAGTCTTATTCTCTGGATTATTATCTATGTCTATAGAGGATGGATGGAAGAAACTAAAATTGGTTGGCAATTCAGTTGGCGCATCCACACTATTGCCATCGACCTCTACTTGCCATCGGAATATACTATTGACAGGGATGTTGAGTGCGGTGATATCATCTCGAGTTATAACTGTTTCGTAGCCATTTTCGTGGTTTAGTACATTGGAATATTCTCGTAGGAGATAGGTATTGTCTTGCTCATCGATAAGTCTAACACGCACTTGTTTAGCTGGAGCATTGAGGAAGAAGTGCAGAGCAATTCGACCATCATCCTCTTGAGTCGTGTAGAGGTTATAGGCAAATGGGTTGAGTTGTTGTCTATCTAGTCTAAATGTATAGGCATCTACCTTAGGAGCAGGGGTTGTGGTCGCGCCGCTGTAAGGCAGTGCAAAAGCCATTAACTGACCTGTTTCTGAAAGAGTACTATGATCCCCTTTTGACACTTCATTATTTTGCGTACTTACAACATATAAATTATATGCACGATCAATAGCAAAGTCATTTACATAGCGTCCTTTACAAGCACTATGGACAGACTTTGCTCCACCGTATGCAACATCTAATTGTACTTTCCCATTTGCGGCTTTTGATACAGTATAAAAAATCAACTTTGACGGGTTATTTGTTGTGTGCTCATTGTTATGTCCTCGAACCAACATTTTATCGTATGAGAGCACACCAGACCCACCCCAATGATCACTGCTTGTATAGTATACATCACAGGCGTCTCCTTCTGCAACTATATGGGCCAATTGCTTCTCGCTAGAACCAGAGCGACTTCCTGCGAACCAATAGCCGTTGTAATAATTGTCATATCTAATATTTGCATGATGATTGCTTACGACCGCATATGTTCCATCATCTATTGCACGAACCTCCTCTCTACTTGAAAATGAAGAGCCATTCCATGTGTATTCATTGCATATATAATTAGATGATTTATAGGAGTACAACAAAACTTTTAAGTTGTTACCACTCCCTTTGAGGTCCATTCCCATATTGATACTCGCCTCAGAAATACGCGTGGTCCATCCATTCAAATCAGAAGAAACTTCCCAAACTGTAGGAGAAGAAGTAGTATACGAAGAGGCAAATATACGACCATCTTCTGATACACGCACACGACGGGGCATGTTGTTATTCCCGTTGTAGATGCCATACCAGCCCATATTTGTGAATATGGGATCGTATTTTGTAAGTCCTTGAAATTCTGTATTGCCGTCGTAATATGCGTTGCCAGCGACATAGATGGAGCCAAAATCAGCAGAATTAAAGTCGTTATTAACAGCGATGGATGTCGGAAAACGCCAGTTTTTTATCTTTCCTGTTTGAGAGCCATCCTTTGTTATCAGCAACTGCTGAGGTGCAGTCAATGTTTTGTTATTACCACGTACAATCACCTCCCATGTCAATGTTTCGTTGGTAGGTAGTTCTACATCCGTATTTCCTTTCCCATCGGACAAATCAATTTCAAAGGTCTTAGGACCTGCGCTTTGACAAACTGCCGTAGGAACCGCATACATAAAGTATTTAGCCCCATTTTCTCCAACAGCCAATATCTGTATTCCTGTGTTGTCATTGTATGCAGTGCTTGTAACAGCGGGGGCATTTAACTTGAAAGATAATGTCAACTTTTGTGTCGATTCATCCCATGTGGAATTCAAATCATATGCATAAGGATTGAGGGTGGTAGTTGTACCCCAACTATCCGCAAAAAGAGAGGATGAAACGAGAGAGAAGAATGTGTTTATCAATATCAAAAGTAAAGTTTTCTTCATGGTATATGGGTCGTAGAGCGACGTGTTTAGCGCACCAGAGGTGCTGTTTAGACAAATGGATTGATTTGTGTTTTTATTATTTATTACTTTATAATTATTAAAAGATAATAAAATCCTTATTCTCGCTGCAAAGGTACGACAAAAAATGCACATATGCAAGTAAAGCGAGAAAATATTTAGCAAAAAAGATAGATTAATCTATCTCATACGGTATTCGGTACTCGCTCAAGCTCGCTTGAAAGCGAAGTATTGGATAGCGGATGACAAGGTGCAAACCGATTTTTGCTAAATATTTTCGAGCGAACTGTAGTATGGGCTGCATTGAGCGAACGTAGCTACGAGGGAATTGGTTTCGGACAAATGGGCGGGAAATTGGCAAACCAAGGCAGATGTTCGAAGGTACGACAAAAAATGCACATACGCAAGTAAAGTGAGAAATTATTTGCAAATAAACACTACTGTCCACTAAAAAACAGGGAACATTTATAAAAAACAAAAATTGAGAGAATAAAAATAATGGGCATCTCGTGAGATGCCCATTGCCCATCGCCCATAGCCCTTCGGGGCGTCCCATAAAAGGGCTATCGTACACGATTGCCTGTGAGGTCGTACACCTCATCCCCGCGCAAGATATAGATCCTGCCGTTGTGCAGCACTTTGGCAGCGGTGTTCGCTGGTGTCGTCTCCACGCTCTCTGTAAGCTCGGTTGGTGTTTTCGAAGGGAGATACATGGTAGATTGACCTCCTAAATCATATGCAGCGGCAGCTCCGTGTAGTGTAAAATACGCTCTTAGACCTTGCATTGCGCCATTTCCTGCAGCAACTGCCAAGCGATTGTTAGCCACAAGTAACATCGTATTGCGACTCGCTTCCATATCCGAAGGGTTGATATGTCCTTGCATACTTACATAATCAGTAACAATAGTTTTTCCTTCTCCAGTATAAATGCTATCTCTAGGGATGTTATTAAAGGTTACCCAATCATTTATTTCATTGGCAGGCATAATCAAGTATGGGAAACCAGCATACATCATATCGTCTTCTCCTGTGAATCCCACTTCTTCAAAATGCAACTGTACTCCATTATGCTCAATATCCTCTTCGCCTATTTCTGGGTTAATCAGATTAGAATTAAGCAATCTAAGTACTGTGGCACCTTCGTATGGTGTACCCGTTAGACTACGGATAGGGAAAGGCAAACAGATGGTATTGTACATGTTTGCTTGCATGCGACGATACACACGAATGTTATGGGTTGTACCTTGGGTGGTCATCAGTTGGGTAACATCGTAGTTATTCTTATTTTCGTGCACTTCTGTTGGTACCCATATAGCCACTAAGTTGCCTGAGCGATTTATATGGTGCACAAGTTGTACTTGACTGGGATTATCCGTCCATGTGGTAGGATCTTTTTCTCCGTAATACCACCCCAGTACCTTATTGGGATTAGCCTCTTTGTTGTTCCATAGGTACCATGATTCACACGGGTTGTATATTATGTTGTTGCTGTTGTAATTCTTATCTGCTATACTCCATCCGACAGGACGATCTGGTTCTGTCCATCCTGTTGGAACAGGTTGGTAAGTAGTGGTGTCTTCCAACCCGAGTGCTATCCGTTGCCACCATTTACGCCAATAATCTGGTTTGCCATGCTCATCAAATCGCTTTGCTTTATACTTTCCCGCTAAATTATCTCCATCAGAAGTGGATTCTTGATAATCTTGGGTGTAGAATTTTTGGGTGTGATTAATGAAAGCTTGTAAGTAGAAACCCCATATGTTTGTTCCCTTATCATCTTCAATATATTCGTGAATGTCACCTACCCCTACTATATGCTCTAAGTATTGTCCTAACCAATACATTGGTGAAGAACTTTCATCTAGAAAATTCTCAATATTAGCGCGCATTTGAGAATATTCTTTTGCTGTTTGTTTGTAACTTCCAGATTCTATTGTCGTGTCTTTGTTGACAAATTTTAATACATAAAACAACTTTCGGCTAGTTACGATAGAACCGTAATCATAGTAACGGTGTCCTGCTTCATAAAAACGTTTGTTATATTCAACTTGGAATAATCGCCATAGCCTAGTGTTGTTTTTAACATCCATTTTATCGCTAGCATTAGCATAGGTCTTATAATAATCTGTTATATCCTCTTTGTTCTGGAATAAATTAAAGTACTCCACAGCGAATTTCTTTACCTTAAAGTGGGCGGTGAATACAATGTCTTTTGAAATAGTAAAAGTCTTAGGGTTGTCCAAATGCGTATATCCTGTGCTTGTAGTCCATTTATCAAACACATAAAGATTCGTGTCGGTAGGAATGGCGGTAACGGTCACTTCCTCGCCAAAGTGATATATGCCGTCTCCGCTTGTTGTTCCGTAATCATTAGGATCAGAAATGGTGGTTACTGAGTGGGTTGCTGTAGGTGGGACTGCTTCTAACTCAAATGTCGTTCTTGCAGGAGTGGTCTTGCTTCCGCTATAAGGCAGCGCAAATGCCATTAACTTTTCGCCCGTATTTCCGACCACGAAAAGGTTTTCAGCATAGTCTATGGCAAAATCGTTGTGGTTGCGACCCATGCCTGTAGAAACGACAGTGTGGATTCGATCACGTATGGTTTTGCCATTTGCATCTTTGGTGATATTCCATATACCGAATCTACCATTGGCAGAACTTTCTTGTTTCAAACCTGTAATCATCCATCTCTGTCCTGCGTTTTTTTCGTAGGTAGTAGTATGCATCACAATGCCAGAACCACCAAACAACTCGTCTGTGTAGGCATATTGGTCTTGTATGCCGTTTTTGTTTACATGGACTAGGTTAGGTTCGGTTTCTAGTTTTGTTCCTCGATTGGCAGCAAACCAATAACCGCCTTCGCCATCGTAGATTACCTTTGCATTGTCATATACGACACCGTATCTAGTTGCTTTAGGTGCCCAAATGTTCCTAATGGTTCCAGAGAAGTCATTACCAGAATAAGTGCCTATGGCATACTCGTCCAAGCGGAATCCCTTGTAGTCGTTAGAGTGTACGCCGTTGTAATTTGTAGAATAGAGTAATATCTTCAAATTCTCTCCACTACCTATTACATCCATGCTACAATTGAAACCTGCGTAAAAATTATTGTTAGCATCATAAAGTTGATATTCTGTTGTGTTCCAGGTTCCAGACTCACCATTTCGTATCAGTGCTTTCCATGATGTATCCAGGTTATCTTTATCAACTGCTTCCCAGACAACAACTCCTCTGCTTCGTATGTCTGCACAGGAGATGAATATTCGTCCATCTTCGGATATTCTCACTTGATAAGGTTGATGTCCTCCATCAAACCATTGCGTGCCACCTGTAACTTGAAATTTTGCTAAGCCTTGTGTGAAATTCTTTCCTCCCTTATAAGGAACTCCCTTGGAGTTGATGCGATTTAATTGTGCATCAAATGCGTAAAGTCCAGCTTGTACAGGATCTCCTTTATTTACAGTGGAAGCATAATTTACTGTTCCAATTCTTCCTTGCAGTGTTTCGGTGACGAGTATTCGACCGAAATTGTTGGACATAGGGTCTTTATCCACCGCTACACCTTGAGGGCAGTAGAAATTGTAGGTCTTGCTAATCTGTACAGGTTCGGTATTCGATGCTTTGTTCACTGTTACACTCCATGAGATAGGGGTGTTGGCGGGTATGCCAGCTGTAGATACTACTACTGAGTTTTTGCCTTCTGCTACCGTGCCTTTGACTGTCTTTATTTTAGGCATCCCATCATCTTCATAGGAAATTGATACACTCACAGAAGTGGCGGGAGCGTTTAACCAATAGTGGAGTGTCATCTTGCGGTTCTCATCGCTCTGTCCTCCGTATTCTAGTTTATACGCATATGGATTAAGACCTGCCGCTGCCCAAGCAGCAGAAAAGGTGATCATCAAAAAAGAAATCAGAAGTAAAACTTTCTTCATGGTATATGGGTATTTGAGTATGTTTGTTTATCTAATAAAATATACTTTGTATATTCAGCCTACAAAGTTACGACTTTTTTCTGATTAGTGCAAATATATATAAAAAAATTGGTCTTTTTTTAACAAAAAAGATCCAAAAACACAATAATGAAAATAAAAAACACGGATGTCACCTTAATAGATGTCCATCCGTGCTTTGCGGGGGGCGATAAGTCTCGCGAGCGTTAGTGAGAATAAAAAAGCTCTACCCAAGGCAGTGTCCGAAGGTACTGCTTTTATTTTAATAGACAAAATATATTTGAATAATTTCGAAGATTTTTAATGAAATTAAAGAAATTATGCCAGTAGCACTTTACCTTCATGATCTCTCTGAGGTTCGTTGTGTAGCAGGGGGAGTAGAGGTGGAGTAGAGTGTTGATAGTCTCAACTTACCGAACGAAAACGCCACAAGTTACCGAATAATATCATGATTTCGCCAAACTCGGTAGTAAAATTCCGCCAAATTCGGTAATAAAATAGTCTCAAATTACCGAACGAAACAGTCTCAAATTACCGAACGAAACAGTCTCAAGTTACCGAACAAAAACGCAATAAGTTACCGAATTTGCAAAATAAATTTGTTTGTTTCAAAAAAAAGTTGTACCTTTGCGGCCTAAAATTCAAATACTTATGGCATACAAAGAACGAATAGCGGATAAAATCCTTTTACGCAGATTAGCGGGCAAGGGAGCAGTGCAGATAGAAGGTCCTAAGTGGTGCGGCAAAACCACCACAGCCAAGCAGGTAGCAAAAAGCGTTTTGGACCTAGGAGATACTGAAGTGTTGCATGAAAGTAAACAATTGATTGAAATTAACTCCAAGGCACTACTTGCAGGCGATACACCTCGTCTGATAGATGAATGGCAAACATTGCCATCACTTTGGGATTCTATTCGAAGTGAAGTAGATAGACGTAACGAGTTCGGGCAGTTTATTCTCACAGGTTCATCTGTTCTTCCAGAGCCAAATGCTACTATTCATAGCGGAACAGGACGTTTTGGTCATATTCGCATGCGTCCGATGAGTTTGTTTGAATCAGGCGAAGGTAATGCTTGTGTTAGCGTGGCTGGTTTGTTTGAGAGTGAGGATAGTGGCATCTACTTTAACCATCTCCAACTAGAAGATATTGCTTACCTCATATGCCGTGGAGGATGGCCACAAACTACATTTTTGCAAGGTGAGATAGCACTTGACCAAGCTTTTGATTATGTGGATTCTGTGGTTGAGCGTGATATTCGGCGAGTAGATGGCGTAGAACGTAATGCGGATAGAGCACGAAGGTTGTTGCGCTCGTATGCGAGAAATATAGCACAGCAGGTGTCTTTGAAAACAATACAGACTGACATACTAAATAATGACACCACAACCTTGGATGAGGATACGATAGCAGATTATATCAAAGCGTTGAAGCGTTTGTATGTAATCGAAGACTTGGAGGCATGGAATCCTAATCTACGCAGCAAAGCGGCTATTCGTACGTCAGATACACGTCATTTGGTGGATCCTAGTATTGGTACAGCTATTTTAGGTGTCGGCCCTAAAGATCTAATGAATGACCTTGAAAGTTTTGGATTGCTCTTTGAGAATATGGCGGTTCGTGACTTACGTGTATATGCAGAGGCTTTGGATGGTCGTTTATATCATTACAGAGATAGTGATGGATTGGAGTGCGATGCGGTTTTGCATCGACGCAATGGTAGTTATGGTCTAATAGAAATAAAGTTAGGTGGCGAAACAAAAATAGCAGAAGCGGTTGATACACTGAATAAATTAGAAAAAAAGATAGACACCACTCGCATGCCTAATCCTTCATTCAAGATGGTAGTTACGGCAGTCGGCAAATATGCCTATCGTAGAAAAGAAGACGGAATTTACGTGGTGCCAATTGGCTGCTTGAAGCCATAGGTTAGGGTGTGATTTTCTATATTTTTGCCTTTTTTGGGGCAGAATAATCCCTAATGTGTAACAGTGTAACAGTTATGCCCATCGCCTATCGCCCATAGCCAATAGGCGAAGCCGTCCCATAGCCTCTAAGGGCGTCCTATAGCTTGCGCAGCAAGCGTCCTTCAAGGCACTCTGTGCCGATCTTCGAGTGAAACAATCTTCAAGCCGAAGGCG